>Ga0156226_1457_pt1 | contig 21255 bp, 20 predicted proteins | sample RifCSPlowO2_12_FD_107874 | JGI IMG/M metagenome (GOLD analysis project Ga0156226, IMG submission 107874) | Betaproteobacteria bacterium RIFCSPLOWO2_12_FULL_62_13
CGCAGTGCCCGAAAGCACGCAGCGCCCCGACCGGTCGGCAAACGCGAGCTCGATGTCGCGCCGCATCTCACCGCGGATCTCCGCCAAATGCAAAGGCACAACCTTGTTCGGTCTCCTCTGGAGCGAGGAGCCACCGATACGCAAATAGGCACCCTCCCTGCTGGATAGCATACGTGGGAAATTGTCCCATGTAAATGCGCGCTGCGGAATATTTTCCCGGTCGAGTCGGGGAATCGAAGCGTGGCTCAGATCGCGGCCGCGGATCGGCGCGCCCTGTCCGCCGCACATCCAGTGCGATCGGGCGCGCGACATGCATCAATTCGGGAAGATTGCGAGCCCGGCGAAGTCTATGCCTCAAACCAGGCTCTCGGCGCTTCAGACGTCGAAATACAGGTAGAACTCCCACGGATGGGGACGCAGCCTGATCGGATCGACTTCCTTTTTCCATTTGTACTCGAGCCAGACGTGGATCACGTCATCGGTGAATACACCGCCTTTCTTCAGGAAGTCCTGGTCCTTTTCCAGCGCGCGCAACGATTCCTCGAGCGAGCCCGGCACCTGGCTGATTCCCTTCGCCTCCTCCGGGGGCAGATCATAGATGTTCTTGTCGAGCGGGTCTCCCGGGTCGATCTTGTTCTGCACACCGTCCAGGCCGGCCATAAGCATCGCCGCGAAAGCGAGATACGCATTGGCCGACGGATCGGGGCAGCGGAATTCCACGCGCTTGGCATTCGGCGAATCCGAATACATCGGAATTCGCGCGGCCGCCGAGCGGTTGCGTTGCGACATCGCGAGATTCACCGGCGCTTCGTAGCCCGGCACCAGGCGCTTGTACGAGTTGGTCGTCGGCGCGAAGAATGCCATCAGGGCGTGCGCGTGTTTGAGCAGGCCGCCGATATACCAGCGACAAAGCTCGGAGGTCAGCGCATAGCCTCCGGCATCGAAGAAAAGGTTTTTCTCGTCCTTCCACAGGCTTTGGTGGCAATGCATGCCGCTTGCGTTGTCGGCGAACAGCGGCTTTGGCATGAACGTGGCGACCTTGCCGTGCCTGCGTGCGACGTTCTTGCAGAAATACTTGTACAACATCACGTTGTCGGCCATCCGGGTGAGCGGAGAAAATTTCATGTCGATCTCGTTCTGCCCGGCGGTCGACACCTCGTGGTGGTGTACTTCCACCTGGACTCCCACCCGCTGCAGCGCCAGCACGATTTCGGAGCGGATGTCCTGCAGGGTATCGTGGGGCGGGACCGGAAAATACCCTTCCTTGTAGCGCGGCTTGTATCCCAGATTGCCTCCGCCGTACAGGCCTTCGTCCCTGCCCGAGTTCCACTCGCCCTCCGCGGAATCCACGTAGTAATAGCCGCAGTGCTGGTTCTGCTCGAAGCGGACCGAGTCGAAAATGAAAAATTCCAGTTCCGGCCCGAAGTAACACGTGGCCGCGATCCCCGTCTGTTTGAGGTAGATCTCGGCTTTTGGCGCCACGAACCGCGGGTCGCGCGAATACGGCTGCTTGAGGATCGGGTCCACCACATCGCAGATCATGCACAGTGTCGGAATGCCGTACAGCGGGTCGACGAAAGCGGTGGTCGGATCGGGCTTCAACAGCATGTCGGATTCGTGTATCTCCTGAAAGCCGCGAATCGACGATCCGTCAAACCCGATACCTTCGTCGAACAAATCGCGGCTGACCTCCGGCAGCGTGATCGAGAAATGCTGCCAGAGCCCGGGCAGATCGGTGAATCTCAGGTCGACGACCTGAATGTTGTGCCGGTTGATTATCTCGATCACGTCGTCCACGCGTTGCGGCCGCTGCACGCGGTAGACACCGGGTTCGACATGGGCCAGCGAATGCTGCTTGACGCTTTCCGGTTGCGATGACATGAATGTTCTCCTCCTGGACACGAACCAGCCTGGTCCGTCAAACTTTGCCTGAAACTCTCGTTCCGGCCTGCATCCACCATAGTTCACCCCTGATAAAAGTCAAGACGCTGGTGCCGCGGGTGGCAGCTACAGCAGCTTGCGGCAAATACGCTAGAATCTACGTTTTGGTCGATGGAGTATGCACATGTCGATGGCTGACCGCGACGGGCAGATCTGGTACGATGGCCGGCTCGTGGCCTGGCGCAACGCCACTACGCACGTCCTCACCCACTCACTGCATTACGGGCTCGCGGTTTTCGAAGGGGTGCGCGCTTATAATACGGTGCGAGGCACCGCCATCTTCCGGCTGAAGGCGCACACCGAGCGGCTGTTCAACTCGGCGCATATCTACCTGATGAAGATTCCATACAGCCGCGAAGCCCTGATGGAAGCGCAAAAGGAAGTGGTCCGGGCGAACAAGCTCGAGTCCTGCTACATCCGCCCGATCGCCTTCTACGGCTCCGAGAAGATGGGGGTGTCGCCGAAAGGCGCCACCGTGCACGTGGCGATCGCTGCCTGGCCGTGGGGGGCGTACCTGGGGGCCGAGGCGATCGAGAAAGGCATCCGGGTCAAAACTTCGTCGTTTGCGCGGCACCATGTCAACGTTTCGATGTGCCGCGCGAAGTACTCGGGCACCTATGCCAATTCGATTCTCGCCAATCTGGAAGCGACCGAACATGGCTACGATGAGGGGCTGCTGCTCGACGTCGACGGCTTCGTCGCTGAAGGTTCGGGGGAGAACCTTTTCATTGTGAAGAACGGCGAGATTTGCGAGCCCGAGCTCACCAGTGCGCTGATCGGCATCACCCGGGAGTCGGTCATCACGTTGGCGCGGGAAATGGGTTATACGGTGTCGGCCAAGCGCATCACTCGCGACGATCTCTATATCGCCGACGAGGCTTTCTTTACCGGCACCGCGGCGGAAGTGACGCCGATCCGCGAGGTCGATGGGCGCACCATTGGCGAAGGAAAGCGCGGCCCCGTCACGACCAGGCTGCAAAAGGCATTCTTCGACTGCGTGAACGGCAAGTCGGACAAGTACCGTGACTGGCTGACGCCGGTCGCGGCATAGCTCAACAACATCCATGTCAATCCGGCAAACTGAAAACAAGCAGCGGCGAATCGAGATCACGGCCGCGGATCTGCCGCTGCACTGCCCGACGCCATCGATGATGTTGTGGAACGCGCACCCGCGCGTGTTCCTGCCGATCGAGAAAACCGGCGAAGCGCTGTGTCCTTATTGCGGCACCAAATATGTACTTAAGGGTGGTCGAGTCGGGTCGGGGCATTGATCATGTCGGAGCGGCCACGGTAACAACCAAAATGATGAACGCGGAATGATGAATGCGGAATGAGACGGCGCGTTTGGCGCCGGGGCTTCTTTCCTTCTGGTCATCATTCATCATTCATCATTCGTCATCGTGTTCAAGATCCTCGTCGTCGGGCCGTCCTGGATCGGCGACACCATTCTCGCCCAGCCGCTGTTCAAGCTGCTGCACGCGCGGCATCGGGATCTCGCGCTCGACGTGCTGGCCCCGGAGTGGACGCTGCCGGTGCTCCAGCGCACGCCGGAAGCGCGGCGGGCGATTCCCAATCCTTTCGGTCACGGCGAACTCAAGCTCGGCGCGCGGCGCCGGCTCGGACAAGAGCTGCGCGCCGAGGGCTACCAGCAGGCGATCATACTGCCCAACACCTTCAAGTCCGCGCTGGTGCCGTTCTTCGCCGGCATCCCCTTGCGCACCGGGTTCCGCGGCGAAATGCGCTGGGGGCTGCTCAACGATGTGCGCACCCTCGACGGCATAGCGCTGCCGCTGATGGCGCAGCGCTATGCCGCGTTGGCGGGCGCGGCTGGCGAGCCGATGGCGCGCGAGTTACCCGGTCTGCGCCTGAACGTCGACGAGGCTGCGCGTGCCGCGACCGTGCGTAGACTCGAGCTCGAATCGGAGCGACCGGTTGCCGCGCTGTGCCCGGGCGCCGAATTCGGTCCGGCCAAACGCTGGCCGGCGCATCACTTCGCGGAACTCGGGCAGCGGTTCGCCGGCCGCGGCCTCGCCGTGTGGCTGGTGGGCTCGGCGAAAGACGCGACGCTTGGTGCGGAGATCGAAAAGTTGAGTGGCGGCGTCTGCCGCAATCTGTGCGGGAGGACCGCGCTTGACGAGGCGATCGACCTGCTCGCGTCCGCCCAACTGGTGGTGAGCAACGATTCCGGGCTCATGCACGTTGCAGCCGCGCTTGGCAAACCGCTCGTCGCGCTCTACGGTTCGAGCAGCCCGGCGTTCACGCCGCCGCATTCTCCCAACGCGCGTATCCTCAAGCTCGAACTGCCGTGCAGCCCGTGCTTCAGGCGCGAGTGTCCCTTGGGGCATTTCAACTGCATGATGCAACTTACCCCGGAACGGGTATTCGCGGCGATCGAGTTTGATAAAATTCGCGCATGACCTGAATATAGCGCTCCGGCTTGCCAATGTCTCCGCGCGGAGGCCGTGCCATTGACAAAAATGCTGTTTCCCACACCCCAGGACGCCGAAGCGGCGTTCTACGAGGCATTCACAAAAGGCGATCTCGAGGCGATGATGGCGGTCTGGTCCGACGACGACGAGATCTATTGCGTGCATCCGGGCAGCCCGCGCGTGAGCGGCGTCGCGCAGGTGCGCGAGTCCTGGCGGCAGATCTTCGCCAGCGGCCAGACTTTGCGCTTTCAACTGCGCGGCCACCAGTATTTGCATGGCATGATGCTGTCGGCGCACAGCGTCTACGAACACATCACCGTGGCCGGTGAAACCCGCGCCCGCAACCCGGTGATCGCGACCAATATCTACCTCAGGACTGAGCGCGGCTGGCGCATTGTCGCGCACCATGCTTCGCCCGCGCCGGTCACCGCCGAGGCGGAATCGCGGCGTCAGGCCAAGACCCTGCATTGATCCTCGGGCGCGGCACTCCGGGCCGAGACAGTGGTGTATAATCGCGCGGTCACCGGCGCAGATCCTGCGGCGATGGGTGGCGGCTTCTCCTCACGCCTGACGCCTCACGCTCTGCAGCGCCTCAGCGTCTCCGCGGTTAATTTTTTCCCGTTGATTTGTAGAGGGAACTCATGAGCACTACCGATTTTGGCAATCCCGATGTAATCGTCGTCGGCGCCGGCAACGCCGCCGCCTGCGCCGCGCTCGCCGCCCGCGAAAACGGCGCTTCCGTCATCATGCTCGAAGCCGCTCCGATCGAGGACTGCGGCGGCAACAGCCGCTACACCGCCGGCTTGATGCGCGTCGTGTATAACGGCGTCGATGACCTCGCGCAACTCATTCCCGATCTCACCGAGGAGGAGAAGAAGACGCACGACTTCGGGGCCTATACGGCGGACAATTATTACGACGACATGGGACGCATCACGCAGTACCGCAGCGATCCCGATCTGTGCGAGATCCTCATTTCACGCAGCTTCGAGACGCTCGCGTGGATGCGCAAAAAGGGCGTCAGGTTCCAGGCGAGCTACGGCCGCCAGTCATACAAAATCGACGATAAACGATACAAGTTCTGGGGCGGGCTCGCCGCCGAGACCTGGGGGGGTGGTCCCGGCCTGGTGGAAAACGAACACAAGGCATGCGAGCGCGAAGGCATCAGGATTTTCTACGAGACGCCCGCGATTGCCCTGCTCACCGATGACGATGGTCGAGTGGCCGGCGTGCGCGCGAAGCACAAGGGCAGGAACGTCGAGATCCGCTCGAAGGCGGTGGTGCTCGCCTGCGGCGGCTTCGAATCGAACGCCGAGATGCGCACGCGCTACCTCGGTCCCGGCTGGGATCTGGCGAAGGTGCGCGGCACCCGCTACAACACCGGGCTCGGCATCAGGATGGCGCTCGATGTCGGGGCGCTTTCCTACGGCCACTGGTCCGGCTGCCACGCTGTGGGCTGGGATCTGAATGCGCCACCCTTCGGCGACCTCACGGTCGGCGACAGCTTCCAGAAACACAGCTACCCGTGGGGCATCATGGTGAACGCCCGCGGCGAACGGTTCGTCGATGAGGGGGCTGATTTCCGCAACTACACCTATGCGAAGTACGGCAGGGTAGTCCTGGAGCAGCCGGGCATGTTCGCCTGGCAGGTCTTCGACGCCAAGATCATCCCGGTGTTGCGCGACGAGTACCGCATCAAGCGGGTAACGAAGGCAAGGGCTGACACGCTCGAGGAACTCGTGAAGAAGCTGGAAGGCGTGGACACGGAATCGTGCCTGCGCGAAATCAAGGAGTACAACAAGGCGGTGCGCACCGATATTCCGTTCAACATGGCGATCAAGGACGGGCGTTGCACCGTAGGACTCAAGATCAACAAGTCCAATTGGGCGAATACGATCGACACCCCGCCCTTTGAAGCTTACGCCGTGACCTGCGGCGTCACCTTCAGCTTCGGCGGCGTGAAAATCAGCAACAACGCCGAAGTGGAAGACACCGCCGGCAAGGCGATTCCCGGTCTTTTCGCGGCCGGTGAATTGGTGGGCGGCATCTTCTATCACAACTACCCGGGCGGCACGGGCCTCACCTCGGGTGCGGTGTTCGGCAAGATCGCCGGCGCGAGCGCCGCCGCGTACGTCAAAGGGAAATAGGAAATGGGAAACAGGGAATAGGGGTCCGCTGTATCCCGATTTCACGAAGTACGTTCCACTTTCTCTTCATTAGAAATTTCCGGGTATATTGACTACGATGGAAAATATCGAGACCTCGGCGCCCCTACCACCCATGCTGAAATCCATACCCCCGGAAATTTTTAAGGCGTACGACATCCGCGGCATTGTCGGCCGCACGCTGACGCCGCAGATCGTCCGCCTTATCGGCCATGCGATCGGCTCGGAAGCGCGGGCGCGCGATCAGAGCAAAATCGCGATCGGTTATGACGGCCGGCTCTCCGGTCCCGAGTTGTCCGAAGCGCTCGCCCGCGGCATTCAGACGAGTGGCGTCGATGTGATCGACGTCGGGCGCGTCACGACTCCGATGGTGTACTTCGCCGCCTACCACCTGGAAACCGGCTCGGGCGTGGCGGTCACCGGCAGCCACAACCCGCCTGACTACAACGGCTTGAAGATCATGCTCGGGGGCGAGACGCTTGCCGGCGAGGCGATCCAGAAAATACGCCTGCGGATCGAGAACAACGATCTCGCGCAAGGGGCAGGCGGCTATGAGCAGCGGGATATCACCCGCGACTACATCGAGCGCATCGTCGGGGACGTCAAGCTTGCACGGCCGATGGCGGTCGTCGTCGACTGCGGCAACGGCGTGGCCGGCGCCACTGCACCCGCCCTGTACCGGCGCCTCGGCTGCGCAGTGACGGAACTTTTCTGCGAAGTAGACGGCAATTTCCCCAACCATCACCCCGACCCGTCTCAACCTGCCAATCTCGCCGATCTGACCGATGCGCTCAAATCCGGAGCGGGTGAGGTCGGGTTTGCATTTGACGGCGACGGCGACCGGCTCGGTGTCGTGACCCGCGACGGAAAGATCATTTACCCCGACCGCCAGTTGATGCTGTTCGCTGCCGACGTGCTCAAGCGCAACCCCGGCGCCGAGATCATCTTCGACGTCAAATCGACGCGCAACCTGTTTGGCTGGATACGCCAGCACGGAGGCCGGCCGCTGATGTGGAAAACGGGCCATTCCTTTATCAAGAAGAAGCTGCAGGAAACCGGCGCGCCGCTGGCGGGCGAAATGAGCGGCCCCGTCTTCTTCAAGGAGCGCTGGTACGGCTTCGACGACGCGCTCTACGCCGGCGCGCGGCTGCTGGAAATCCTTTCGCACGAGCGCGACGCGAGCGCTGTGCTCGAAGCCCTGCCCGATGCCATCAGCACGCCCGAGTTGCACCTCAAGCTCGCCGAGGGCGAAAACTGCACGCTGATGGAGAAGCTAAGACAGACTGCGCGTTTCGACGCCGCCAAAGAAGTAATCACCATTGATGGATTGCGCGTCGAGTACGCGGATGGCTTCGGCCTTGCGCGCCCGTCCAACACCACGCCGGTCATCGTGTTGCGCTTCGAAGCCGACAATGAAGCCGCGTTGCACCGCATCCAGGCGGATTTCCGCCGGGCGATCCTGGCGGTCAAGCCCGGCGCGCGGCTTCCGTTTTGAACTCGCGAGCTAATGGAATTGTGCGATGTATTGATTCCAATTAAGGTAAATACCCAATTGCTCTTAGTTCCCGCTCGTCCGATCATATTTAGCCTTTAGTCGCAAAGTCACATAGTCCTCAGTCGTTTTTGACCGCTTACCGCTTACTTCGGGTAGCGCCCACCCATTCGGAGGAGGTCAACGCCATGGCGATCCGGATCCTTAAGACAGATCGGCGGAGAAAGGACGAGCTCATTGGCCGATACATGCAGGAGATCAGGGACATTGTCAAGACACGCCTGGACAGGCGACAACTCCTCAAGATGGGCCTGGTGATGGGCGGGGCGGGCCTGATGGCCATGCAAGGCATGCGGAACTTCGGCCCCTACTGGGCCCATGCGGACGACGATGGCGGTCTCAGATTGAGGAGTCCACCTAATGCCCCTTTTGTGGACCCGCTGCCCATCCCGCAGACCATGCAGCCGACCGCGCTGAATCCGGCCCCAACGCGGGATCCGAACCCGGTGGCCTCCGCCCTCACAGGGTTCACGGAAACACGCCGGCCGGACCATCAGCGCTGGACGGAGTTCGGCGGAGCCAGTGACATCGAGCCAGGCTTCACGGGAACCCGATATGAGATCGTCGAGTTGCCGGTCGAACACGACTTCTATCCGGCCAGCGATGGGCTGCCGTCCAGCACCATCTGGACATACGTGGACGCCGCCACGTTGGAGGCCGCCACCCTTAATGCCGCCATTCGGGGCGGAACGCCGGTCCTCCGGAACTTGAGCCCCCTGCGGACCCAGGCCCGGTATGGGGAGCCGATCGTTCTGCGCATCCACAATGCCCTGCCGACCGCCAACGACGGGTTCGGGATCAACCAGACCACGACCCATCTCCACAACGGGCATACAGCCTCGGAATCGGATGGGGGGCCGGTACAGTTCTACGACTTTGGACAATTCAAGGACTTCCACTACGCCAATGCCCGGGCGGGCTTCTCCAGCACCCATCCGACGAGCAGCTTGAATGGCCGGACGGTCATCGGCGACGTCCGTGAGACCATGAGTTTTCTCTGGCTCCACGACCACCGGTTCGACTTTACTGCGCAGAATGTCTACAAGGGCCTGCTCGCCTTCTACACCCTCTTCAGCAACGATATCCTCCTCGATACCGGAGATGAGACGACCGGGCTGAGGTTGCCCAGCGGAGAGTTCGACATCCCGATGGTGTTCGGCGACAAGGTGTTCGATCCCGCAGGGCGGCTCTTTTTTGACCTCTTCAACCTCGACGGGATTCTGGGGGACAAATATACCGTGAACGGAAAGATTCAGCCCTATCTGGAGGTCAAGCGGCGCAAGTACCGCTTCCGCTTCCTGGATGGCGGGCCCTCGCGCGTCTACCAGTTCTTCCTGAGCAACGGCCAACCCTTCATCCAGATCAGCAACGACGGGAACCTCCTCCCGCGCCCCCTGACCCGGCGGAGCATTCGGGTGAGCGCGGCGGAACGGGTGGACGTGATCGTGGACTTCTCTTCCGCCAACGCGGGGGACCGGATCTACCTCCAGAATCGGCTGGAGCAGAAGGACGGCCGCGGCCCTACCGGGAAAATCGTTGCGCCCACGAACGTGGTCGAGTTCCGGGTGGTGGGACCCGCGCAGGATGACAGTCAAATCCCCGCCACGCTACTGGATCTCCCCGCCCGCCGCCCTATCGTCCGAAGGAGGGAGTGGGAATTCGAGCGCTCCGGCGGGCAGTGGGAAATCAACGACCGCCTCTTTCATCCCGCAGTCATCTCGGCCTTTCCCAAACAAAACACCGCCGAGGTCTGGACCCTGGAGTCGGGCGGAGGCTGGCAGCACCCGATTCACAACCACCTGGAGGAATTCCAGATACTGTCGCGGGACGGCGAGCGGGTCCCCGTCGAGGAGCAGGCGCGCAAGGATGTAGTGCGGATCGGCCAGGCGGCCATCGGGACGGACAACTCCGATGTCAAGATCTTTCTCCAGTTCCGGGACTGGCTCGGTGACTACCCGTTGCACTGCCATAACACGGTGCACGAGGACCATGCCATGATGCTGCGGTGGCAGGTGGTCCCCTGATGAGGAGAACGACGATGGAACGAAGGGACGTATTTCGAGGCGCGCTGGGACTGACCTTGGCGGGCGCGAGCGTCACCGCGCGGTGTCACGAAACGAATAGCGAAGGCGCTGTGGGCCGGACCCGCACGGGCGCGGGCGTGAGGGCTTCTCGCGCAACCTCAGGGACCGCGGGGGAGCGACACTCCCAACCCATCACCCCGGAGGAACGGCGGCGCAGCCGGTTCCCCAATGTCGTCCTGAAGACGCAGGAGGACAAGGCTGTCCGGTTCTACGACGATCTGCTCAGGGACAAGGCAGTCCTCATCAACTTCGTCTACACCCGCTGCACCGACGACTGCCCGCTCGCGACCGCGAACCTTGTCCGGGTGCAGAGAATCCTGGGCGAGCGCGTGGGACGGGATATATTCATGTATTCGATCACCGTCGATCCCCGGCACGATACGCCCCCGGTGCTCCGGAGGTATGCCCGGACCTTTGACGTGAGGGCGGGCTGGCTGTTCCTGACCGGGAAGACCGACGACATTCAGCGAATCAGGGGCAACTTCGGCGACGACCCCACCCAGGACTTCCGCCAATCGGATCACCTGAACTTGATCGCCTACGGTATCGAGCCGCTCGAGCGCTGGGGAAAATGCCCGACACTGATCGACCCGGAATGGATTGCGCGCTATCTCTTGTGGCTGGACCCGAAGGGGGAGCGGCCCACCGGGTGGTGGCCGCCGGGGCAGGGCATCCCCGAAGAGCAGAATTCTGCGAGAAGCTAGCTGCATCGCGATCGCCGTTCCCTCGTCAAGTCGGTCGCGGGCCGCGAGCCGCCCCAATCATTCACCGGGCGCGCCGGTCTTCTACAGAACATCCAAGTCGACGTACTCGTTGACACCGTTCACGCGGCGGCGGCGCTTGCCAATGCGCGGGTAATCGCATATGTCAAACGGCAGGCGGTTGCCGCCGACCAGGTACACCAGGTCAGCGGAATTCGGGTTGGTCAGACTGTGCGGAAACGACCCGGCGACAAATCCCATAAAGTCGCCCGGCCCGACCTCGAATTTCTCATCGCCGATTTCGGCGATTCCGCGGCCCGAGAGAATGTAGATCCACTCCTCGTCCTGGTGGTGGAAATGATAGACGGTGCTGGTGTGGTCAGGCCTCAGCCGCACCAGGTGCACGCCGATGGTTTGAAGTCCGACCGCATCACCCAGCGAACGCGTGTGACGCACCGCCGCCGAATCGAGCGCGTGCACGCGCTCCTCCTCCGGGATTGCCTGGATATCCGCGGCCTTCAACAGTGGGTGCGTACGCGACTCATTTGCCATCGGCGTCTCCTGGCGGGTTTTGCTTACTTGGCGAACAGTCCCTATAGCGCGATGTCATTCCCGTGCAGACGGGAATCCATCGGGCGGATCAACGCGCGTGGAAGCGCCATGCGGGTCCCCGCCTCCGCGAGGACGACATTTATCTGTAGAGTGGTTTCTAAAGTCTTTGCTCCACCCACGCGCGCACGGAAGCCAATGCTTGCGGGAGTCTCTCAGGACTCGTGCCGCCAGCCTGCGCCATATCCGGCCGCCCGCCGCCCTTGCCGCCCACCTGCTGCGCGACGTAGTTGACAAGCTCGCCCGCCTTGATCGTCACAGTCAGGTCGGAGGTGACGCCGGCGATCAGCGAAACTTTGCCGCCGTCGGTCGTGGCGAGCACGACCGCCGCCGATTTGAGCCTGTCCTTCAACTTGTCGACCGCCTCGCGCAGCGCCTTCGCGTCAGCGCCGTCGATCGCCGCCGCCACCACCTTGACGCCCCGCACCTCGAGTGCCTGCCCGGCCAGGTCGTCGCCCCGGGATGCGGCGAGCTTCGACTTGAGCCGCGCGAGCTCCTTCTCCAAGTCGCGCACATTGTCCACGATCTGGCCGATCTTCTGTCCGATGTCCTGAGGCGAGGTCTTGAGCGCCGCCGCAGCCTCGGCAAGCTTCGCCTCCCGCTCCTGCACGTAGGCAAGCGCGCCATCCGCAGTCACCGCTTCGACCCGGCGAATACCGGCGGCGATGCCGGTCTCGGAAACGATCTTGAAAAACCCGATGTCGCCGGTGCGCCTGACGTGGGTACCGCCGCACAGTTCCGTCGAAAAACCGCCCATGCCGATGACGCGCACCTCGTCGCCGTACTTGTCACCAAAGAAAGCGAGCGCTCCGGCCCTGATCGCCTCGTCGAATTTCATGACGCGCGCGCTCACCTCGACGTTCCTGCGGATTTCGTGGTTGACGAGTCGCTCGACCTGGCGGATCTGCTCTTCGGTCATCGGCTCGTTGTGAGAGAAGTCAAAGCGCGTGCGCTGCGGATCGACCAGGGACCCCTTCTGTTGCACGTGCGGCCCCAGCACCTTGCGCAGCGCCGCGTGCATGAGATGCGTGGCCGAGTGGTTCCACGCGGCGCGTGCCCGCGCCACCGTGTCGACGGCGGCCATCACCTTGTCACCCACCTTGAGCCGGCCGGTCCTCAGCATGCCCTTGTGTCCGAACACTTCGGCCTGGATTTTCTGCGTGTCCTCGACCGCAAAGGTGCCACTCACGCCTGCCAGCTCCCCGCGATCGCCGACCTGTCCGCCCGACTCCGCGTAGAACGGCGTGCGGTCGAGCACCACCATTGCGGTTTCGCCGGCAGCGATTTCCTGCGTCTGCGCGCCGTCGCGGTAGAGCGCCACCACGGTGCCCTCAAGCTGCAGCGTGTCATAGCCGTGGAATTCCGTGGCGCGTCCCGAGTAATCGATGCCCGCGGTCATCGCAAATTTCGATGCGGCGCGCCCGCGCTCGCGCTGCCGTTCCATCGCGGCTTCGAAACCGGCGTAATCAACGCGCACGCCGCGCTCGCGGGCAATGTCGGCGGTGAGATCCACCGGAAAGCCGAAGGTATCGTAGAGCTGGAATACGGTCCCGCCGTCGAGCATCCTGTCTTCCCGGGTGAGCGCGCCCTCCAGCACTTTCATGCCGTTCGACAATGTTTCCGCGAAGCGCTCTTCCTCCTGCTTGAGCACCTGCGTCACTCGTTCCTGTGCCTTCGGCAGTTCGGGGTAGGCCTCCCCCATCGCCCGCGCAAGATCATCCACCAGGCGGTGGAAGAACGGTTCGGTCTGGCCGAGCTTGTAGCCGTGACGGATCGCGCGCCGGATGACGCGTCTCAGCACGTAACCGCGTCCCTCGTTGCCGGGGACGACACCGTCGACGATCAGGAAGCTGCAGGCCCGGATATGGTCGGCGATCACCTTGAGTGAATTGCTGCCGAGGTCCTTGCTGTGGGTTTCGCGCGCAGCGGCGCGGATCAGGTCGCGGAAAAGATCGATCTCGTAGTTCGAGTGCACGGCTTGCAGCACCGCGGCGATGCGCTCGAGACCCATGCCGGTATCCACCGAAGGCTTGGGCAGCGGATTGAGCACGCCTTTCTCGTCGCGGTTGAACTGCATGAACACGAGATTCCAGATCTCGACGTAGCGGTCACCGTCGGCATCGGCGCAGCCGGGCGGACCGCCCGCAATGCCCGGCCCGTGGTCGTAAAAGATCTCGCTGCACGGACCGCACGGTCCGGTCTCGGCCATCTGCCAGAAGTTGTCGCTTTGGTACTTGGGCGCGCCCGGCTTGTCACCGATGCGAATACAGCGATCCCTGGATACTCCGATTTCCTTCGTCCAGATGTCGTAGGCTTCGTCGTCCTCGTGGTAGACCGTGGTCCACATCCGCTCGCGCGGTACCGTGTAGACCTGGGTGAGGAGCTCCCACGCAAACCTGATGGCATCGCGCTTGAAGTAGTCGCCGAAGCTGAAGTTCCCCAGCATTTCGAAGAAGGTGTGGTGGCGCGCGGTGTAGCCGACGTTTTCAAGATCGTTGTGCTTGCCGCCGGCACGCACACAACGCTGCGCCGTGGCGGCGCGCACGTAGGACCGCCTGTCCTGGCCGAGGAAAACGTCCTTGAACTGCACCATGCCGGAATTCGTGAAGAGCAGCGTCGGATCGTTGCCCGGCACCAGGGGGCTGGACGCGACGACGGTGTGCCCCTTGCCCGCGAAGTAGTCCAGGAACTTCCGGCGAATGTCACTGCTTTTCATCGAACCTCAATCCCGCGTATGCCAGCCCCACGAAGCTACCGCAGCCGGTGAATTTCCTCAACCCTCAAACCCAAAGACTGCCCGCCGATGATGGCCGCGCTCTTGACCGTGCCTTTCAAGGCGACTTCGGAATTGGCTGCCGGCAAGGTGCCCTCGGTCATGACTGTAATCTCGCCACCCTCGTCGTGAAGAACGAAGGCCTTTCCAAGAATCGGCAACTTCATGGGATCCCTGACCTTGCCTTCGAGCTTCACTTGCTTACCCTCGAAATGGGCGGGCGCGCCCAGGATCTCCTTGATCGGCGTGTAGCCGAAAGGCAGATAGTCGCAACCGGCGAGCGAGATCGCCGCGCCGAGTGCCAGCGCGACGACAAAGGCGTGACTGGTGACTCGTGACCGGTGACCGGTGACTGGTGAAGCGCGACCGGTGACCGGTGACCGGGCATTGGCCCGTAAGCCGGGAAGTCGTGAGATCGGGAGGTCGTGAGAGAGTTTCATCTCGCTCTCCCGCTCTGACGCTCTCACGCTCTCACGTTGATCTTCTCCCATTACTCCGTCCTCATTCCTCGATCTCATTGCCCGTCGCCCTTGATCACCTTGAAGATCGTATCGAGATCAAAGCCGCGCCCCTGCATGAACCGCACTTGCCGCGCGCGTTCGGCCGCGGTGCCCGGCGCCGCCCCGAATTTCCTGCGCCACACCATGCGCGCCGCATCGAGGTCGCTTTCCTTGAGCCGGGGAAGCGCCGCGGCGATCACCTCTTCGGCCACCCCTTTCTCCAACAGTTCCTGGCGGATACGCCGGCTGCCGAACCTGCCACGCCGCGCATGGATGAGCTGCTCGGCGACGCGCCGCTCCGACAGCCAGCCGCGCCGCGCCAGCTCATCGAGCAGGCTCTCGAGTTGGTCGGGATCCTCGGTATCGAGCGCCAGCTTGCGCCGCAGTTCCGCCCGCGAATGCTCGCGCGACGCGAGAAGCCGCAACGCCCGCGCGCGCAGACTAATTGGCGGCTTTTCGCGCTTCGGCTTTCGGCGCTGCGACGACACCGGCACCCACACCCACCGCAGCGCGGATCTTGGCCTCGATTTCCCGCGCGATCTCGGGATGCTCCTTCAGGTAATCGCGCGCGTTGTCCTTGCCTTGTCCGATGCGGTCCTTGCCGTAGGTGTACCACGCGCCGGACTTGTCGACGATCTTGTGCGCAACGCCAAGCTCGACGATTTCGCCCTCGCGCGAAATGCCCTCGCCGTAGAGGATGTCGAAATCGGCAGACCGGAACGGCGGCGCGACCTTGTTCTTGACCACCTTGGCGCGGGTTTCCGAACCGATCACTTCCTCCCCCTTCTTGATCGAGCCGATGCGCCGGATGTCGATCCGCACCGAAGCATAGAACTTGAGCGCGTTGCCGCCGGTGGTGGTTTCCGGATTGCCGAACAGCACGCCGATCTTCATGCGGATCTGGTTGATGAAGATCACCAGCGTGTTGGAGCGCTTGATGTTGGCGGTGAGCTTCCGCAACGCCTGCGACATGAGGCGCGCCTGAAGGCCCATCTGCGGCTCGCCCATCTCGCCCTCGATCTCGGCTTTCGGCACCAGCGCGGCAACCGAATCGATCGTCACCACGTCGACCGAACCGGAGCGCACCAGCATGTCGGCGATTTCCAGCGCCTGCTCGCCGTTGTCGGGCTGCGAGATCAGCAGCTCGTCGACCTTCACGCCGAGTTTGCCTGCGTACTGCGGATCGAGCGCATGCTCGGCGTCGATGAAAGCCGCGGTGCCGCCCAGTTTCTGCATCTGCGCGATCACCGAGAGGGTCAGCGTGGTCTTGCCCGATGATTCCGGACCGTAAATCTCGACCACGCGCCCGCGCGGGACTCCGCCGATGCCCAGCGCGAGATCAAGCCCCAGCGACCCGGTCGAAACCACTTGGATGTCTTTCGCGATCTCGGATTCGCCCAGCCGCATGATCGAGCCCTTGCCGAACTGCTTCTCGATCTGGGACAGCGCAGCGGCCAGGGCTTTAGTCCTGTTCTCGTCCATCTTTTCCCCCGTAAACAAGCTTGTGATTATGTCATAACTCCTGCCACAAGTCGCTTAACGCGGGCGCGCGTCAACGGATGACCGCATATGCTTACCTATGGACTGCACTCGAGCAGTGAGAGGATGCCTTGCAGCGCGTGTTCCACCGACTGCTTGCGCACTGCTTCGCGGTCGCCCGCAAAATGTCGGGTCTCGCTCTGCGCTACGCCGTCCTTGAAACTCCATGCAAAGCAGACGGTGCCCACGGGCTTTTCGGGCGTGCCGCCCGAGGGCCCGGCGCTGCCGCTCACCGCGACCGCAACCTGGGCATGGCTGCGCACCAGCGCACCCCTCGCCATCTCGCGCACCGTGGGTTCCGACACCGCGCCGTACTGGCCGAGGGTCGCGTCGCTCACACCCAGCATTTCGCGCTTGGAAATATAGGTGTAGGTGACGAATCCGCGCTCGAACCACTCCGAGCTCCCCGGCACCATGGTGACCGCCTCGCTTACCCAGCCGCCGGTGCAGGACTCTGCGGTCGCGAGCATCAGCCCGCGCGCTTTGAGCGCCTGCCCGACTTCTTCCGCCAACTCGTACAGTTTGCTGTCCGCCATAACGCTCGAAACCCTAAAATGTCTTCCACGCCGCGACCACGAGCAAGGTGTAGAACGCCGCGACGATGTCGTCGATCATCACGCCGAAGCCATCCTTGAAAGTCCGCTCGTAGTAGCGTATCGGGGGGGGTTTAAGAATATCAAACACGCGAAAGAGCAGGAATGCGAATGCCTGCCAATATACCGAGGTGGGCGTGAAAAACAGCACCAGCAGGAAGGCCACGATTTCATCCCACACCATGCCGCCGTGATCCGGCACGCCGAGCGCGCGGCCGGTCTTATCGCAGGCCCAGACACCCGCCAGAAACATGACCGCGATCAGCAGCAGGAATTGGGTCGCTTCCAGCCGTGGCGCCGACGCCCAGAAGAGAGGAAACGCGAACAGCGTGGCGAATGTCCCGGGCGCGGCGGGTATGAGGCCGATCCCGAATCCAAGCGCCAGCAGATGCGCGGGGTGCCGCACCATGAAGCGCCAGGATGGGCGCCGGACGAGATCACCTGAAATGCTCGAATCCACCGTATTTCACATTCATCGGTGTGCCGTCAAGCGCGAGCACCGTCACGAGCGGCGCCCCGCGCACCGCACGCCGTACCGTGCCGATGCGGGTCAGCGTCAAGCCGATGCGGCGCGCAATGGCGAGGATTGCCCGATGCCGCGCGGGCGATGCGGAAAAGCACAACTCGTAGTCATCGCCGCCGGCGAGCAGCGCGGCGCGCGCGACCCGCCGCTCCAGATAGCGCCTCATCACCGCCGATGCCGGCAGGCGCTCGAACTCGAGCACGGCGGCAACGCGCGATCGTTCGCAGATGTGGCCGAGATCGGCGAGCAATCCGTCGGAAACATCGATTGCGCTGTTGGCGATCTTTCGCAGCGCTTCTCCCAGAGCGACCCGCGGTGCCGGTGCGTGCAGCCGCCGCATTGCCGTTTCAAGCTCCGGCGGCTTCAACATGATGCGCTTTGTCAGGGCCGCCAACGCCAGCGCGGCATCCCCCAGATGGCCCGACACCCAGATGTCGTCGCCGACCCGCGCGCCGGCGCGGCGGAGCGCCTGCCCGACGGAGATTTCGCCCATGATCTGCACGCAGATCGCGAGCGGCCCGCGGGTGGTGTCGCCGCCGATGAGATCGACGCCGTGCTTCCGCGCAAGCTGCATGAAACCATCCGCAAACGCGCGCAGCCAGGGCGCTTCCGCTTTGGGCAGCGCCAGCGACAGCGTCGCCCAGCGCGGCGTTGCGCCCATTGCCGCCATGTCGGAAAGGTTGACTGCAAGCGCCTTGTGCCCCAGCCCGCGAGGATCAGCATCGCGGAAGAAATGGCGGCCGGAGAGCAACATGTCGGTGGATACCGCGAGTTCCATGCCGCGCCGTACCCGCACCACCGCCGCATCATCACCGACGCCGAGCTGGGTATGCCGGGTGGGATGCGTGAAGAAGCGCCTGATCAGCTCGAACTCGGAAAGCTCGGCCACTTGGAATAGATTGCCAGGTTCGTGAATAATCACTCGGAAGATCGGGAGATCGGGAAGTCGGGAGATCGGGAGGTCGGAAGTAGAGTGACCCCGGTCTCGCTCTTACGCTCTTACGCTCTTACGCTCTTACGCTCTCACGCTCTCACGGACCTTGGACGCCCTTACGTCCTCACCCTTCGCCCTTCACTTGCGGGGGCTTGTCGCCGGAAGCGCGGCGCGCGTGGTCCTCCAGCCATTTCTTCTTCATTGCGCGGGGAAAATAAAAATCGACCGCGGCAAATCCCAGGAAAAACAACGTCAACAGCAGCGCGGTATCACGCCCCAGGAGCGCGGGACCTTCTATCAGCACGTAAACGCCGAGCACGAGGTTGAACACCCCCGCGAAATAGAACGCGAGCATCCGTTTCCTGAGCCGCTCGTCCACTGCAATCTCCTCTACAGTAGTCTGTTCCTCAAACCGACTTCACTTCCGGCGCACGCACACGGGCGGCGAGCTGGTCGAGCACGCCGTTCACGAACTTGTGGCCGTCCGTACCTCCGTAGGTCTTGGCAAGCTCGACTGCCTCGTTGATCACTACCCGGTACGGCACCTCGGGCCGGTGCAGCAGCTCATAGCCGGCAAGCAGCAGAATGCCGCGCTCCACCGGAGAAAGTTCGCCGAAGGCGCGATCCAGGCATGGCGCAATCTTGCGCTCGAGTTCGGCCGCTGCGCCGATCGCGCCGTTGAGCAACGCGTTGAAATATTCGGCATCGAGCTTGTCGAACCCTTTGGCTTCAGCGAGCTGTTCCGCGATCATTTTCGGATCGGCTTTTGCGAGCTGCCACTGGTACAGACCCTGCAGCGCGAACTCGCGCGAACGTCTGCGGCTACTCTTGTTCATCGAGCCTCTTCATCGAGTTTCCTCATCAGGTTTGCCATCTCGATCGCAGCCTGCGCGCACTCGGCGCCCTTTTGCGCCATGCGCCCCAGCGCCTGGTCGTCGTTGTCGGTAGTGAGGACGCCGTTGGCGATCGGCACGCCGGTATCGAGCTGCACGCTGGTGATCCCGCTCGCGGCCTCGTGGGCGACGATCTCGAAATGATAAGTCTCGCCGCGGATCACCGCGCCGAGCGCAACCAGCGCATCGTATTTTTCGGCTTGCGCCATTTTCTGCAGCGCGAGGGGCACCTCGAGCGCACCCGGCACGGTCAGAATCCGGATGTCCGCCTCGCGCACGCCGTGCTTCACGAGCGCCGCAGTGCAGGCTGACAGCAACCCTTCGCTCGCGTCCTGGTTGAAACGGCTCATCACGATGCCGATTCTCAATCCCGCGCCGTTTAAATCGGGTTCCAGCTCTTCAATATTGTCGTAATGCGCCATAACAAATGCCGTGAATGGTGAGTGGTGAATTACCTATTACCGCTTCTTGCCGGCGGCTGCAAATACCCCGTCACCTCGAGGTCGAACCCAGTCATGCTCGGCATGCGTCGCGGCAGCGCCAGCAGGCGCATTCTCTTGACCTTGAGATCGCGCAGAATCTGCGCTCCGATGCCGTAGTTCCTGAGCGCGATCCTGGACTGCGCCGCATGCTGGTGCTGGGGCTTCGCTCGCTCGAGCAGTTTCTCCGCCGTTTCCAACCGGTGCAGCAGCAGAATGACGCCGCAATCCGCGCCCGCAATGGCGGCGAGCGCATCGTGAAAATTCCAGGAATGACTGGTGCTGGCGGTGTCCAGCAGATCGATGACCGAAACCGGTTCGTGCACGCGCACCAGCGCTTCCTTTTCGGGGCCGGGCCGGCCTTTGACCAGTGCCAGATGCGTCTCGTTGCCGATCGCGTCGCTGTAGGCGAAAAGACGCAACCGCCCGTGCACGGTGTCGATGTCGCGCTCGGCGACCCGTGTCACCAGCGACTCGGTGCTGCTGCGGTAATGAATAAGATCGGCAATGGTCCCGATCTTCAGCCTGTGTTGGACGGCGAACTCTTCGAGATCGGGCAACCGCGCCATCTCGCCGTTTTCCTTGAGAATCTCGCAGATTACCGCCGCCGGCGTGAGTCCCGCGAGCCGCGCCAAATCGCAGCCCGCTTCGGTGTGACCGGCGCGCACCAGCACGCCGCCGTCCTGCGCGATCAGCGGGAAAATATGGCCGGGCTGCACGATGTCCCGCGGACTGGCGTCGGCCCGCATCGCCGCCTGCACGGTGCGCGCGCGGTCGGCGGCGGAAATTCCGGTCGTCACCCCCTCGGCCGCTTCAATTGAAACGGTGAAATTGGTACCAAGGGGAGAGCGGTTGTTGGCAACCATCGGCGGAAGATTCAACTGCCGGCAGCGCTCCTCGGTTAACGTAAGGCAAACGAGTCCACGGCCATAGCGCGCCATGAAATTGATCGCTTCCGGCGTGACGAACTCCGCGGCCATCAGCAGGTCGCCTTCATTCTCGCGATCTTCTTCGTCGACGAGAACCACCATTCTTCCGGCCTTGAGGTCGGCGATGATTTCGGTGATGGGACTGATGGCCATGCGTATTCCAGAAATTTCCTCAGACACCGGCATCGCACCGGCGCAGGCGCTCGACATAACGCGCGATAAGGTTGAACGCTCTCATAACTGCCTGATTGTCTGAGTTTATAACTACAACGCTCGGTGGAATACCGTCAAAGATACCGCCACTTGAACGAGATACCAGCCATAGAAAATGCGCGCTCGGCTGGAAGCTTTATATGATACAGCAGCCAGACCTATCTTGCCTCGCGGAATGGAAGCCTATAGCGCGCCTGCGCCCGCTCGTGAGTGGCACTGTTACCTTGCCCGTGCTTCGCCGAGCGGCGCTCCTTAACGCACGCCCGCGCTCGCGATGTCGCAGCCCGTGACGCATGCTCGCGCCCGCGATGTGCACGCGCTTCCCACTTGCGCTGCGTCCGGTTGCGCGGTAGATGACGGACCGGGATAATAAAAGGAAGAATGCGCGTCATCTAGGA
>Ga0156226_1420_pt1 | contig 21164 bp, 21 predicted proteins | sample RifCSPlowO2_12_FD_107874 | JGI IMG/M metagenome (GOLD analysis project Ga0156226, IMG submission 107874) | Betaproteobacteria bacterium RIFCSPLOWO2_12_FULL_62_13
ACCCTGTGTAGGTGCCGACGGGCCGCCAGCGTGGCGCCTTGGGTTGCGCCGTGCCGGCCCGCGGCACAACACGACGTTAGTCACCAGAACGCCGATGACCCACGAGGACAGTCTGGAGATCGGAGTGAACAGCGCTACGGCGGCAATTGGTAAGCGGCTGCGCGAGCTTGGGGAAAAATGGGGCCGGGTTCACATTTCCGACAAATGTGGACCTGACCCGATTTATCCCTGCGCCATTGCCTGCCGTTCACCGGCGCAAAGCCCGGGCGCAAGACCCAGCCCGCCGACGAGCCCCGCACCCTCGTCGGTGAGAATGTCGCCGAACTGGTTCGTGGTGACTACCACGTCGTACTGCTGCGGGTTCATCACCAGCTTCATGGCCATGCTGTCGACCATGACCTCTTCGAGCCTCACATCGGGGAATTCCTTTGCCACCTTGCGGCACTCCTCGGCGAACATGCCGCAGCAGATCCGGTACACCGGTTCCTCGTGCACGGCGGTTACCTTCCTGCGCCGACGCGTGCGCGTGATCACGCGCATGCCGATGGAAATTTCGTCGTTTGGCCGGAACTCGCCGGCACCCATCATCACCACGCTGCTGGACATCATGCCCTCGTTCACTTCCCGCAGGAATACGATGTCTACGTCCTTGTGCACCGACTTGATGGCCACGCGACTTCCAGCCCGGTTTTCGCCGCCGCGGCCTTCATGACCTTGACGCACTCGGGCACCACCTCGAGCCCGATGTCGTCGCCCAGCAAAATGCCGATCTTCAACACTTCGATTACCCTTTATCCATGAGTTACAGGAACGTTCGCGCATCGGTGTATTGGGTCCGGTTACTGCTCCGTGGGACGCGAGGTCGCTGTAAACCTCCTAGTGCGCCACGGCGCCGATATCGTTCACCACTTTCGCCCAGCGGTTGTGCTCGCTTTCCCAGAATTTGCGAAACGCCGCCGGGGATTCGCTGGTGATCGACGCAGCGCTCGCCGTTTCCAGCCGGCGTATGACTTCCGCGTCCTTCATGGTATTGACCACCGCCGGGAACAGCCTCTTGACCACCGCGCGCGGGGTCCCCTTGGGCACGAATACGCCCTGCCATGAACCGACGACGAGGTCCGCAAATCCCGACTCCGCCATGGTCGGCACTTCCGGCGCCGCACTGAGACGCTTGGGCGCGATGACCGCGAGCAGCCTAAGCCTGCCCGATCGCACATAAGGCAGGAGCGATGACGACGTCAACATCGTCATCTGCACCTCCCCTTGCGCGGCCCCCAGTGAGGCGCCTCCCGCGCCGCCCTTGTAAGCAACCATGACGATTTTTATCCCCGCCTGCTGCATGAAATACTCAAATGCGAGCCGGGAGTTGCTGCCGGCGCCGGCGGCCGAGAAATTGAGCTTTCCCGGCCGGGCCTTGGCATATGAGATCAATTCCTTTATCGACTTCACCGGGAGCGACGGGTGCACAGCCACCATTCCCGGCACGTCAACGACCTGCGTCACGCCGATGAATGCATTCAACGGTTTCACCTTGAACCTCGGAAACACGGAAGCATTGATCGCCATCGTTCCGATATTGCCGAGCAGCATGGTATAGCCGTCCGGCGTGGCTTGCGCCGCGACTTCCACCCCGACGTAGCCGGAGGCACCGGTACGGTTTTCGATCACGATGTTCTGGCCCAGCTCCTCGGCCAGCTTGTTTTGCATGATGCGCCCGACAAAGTCGGATGCGCCGCCGGGCTGGAACGGCACGATCATGCGCACTGGCCGCATCGGGTATTGCGTCTCTGATTGGGCGCCGACAATAACAGGCGCCAGCAGAACCGCGGACGCCAGCAAAATGCGCAGCGAAACAGGTTTCATGGACTTCCTCCTCGTTAATTGGTCGTTACCCGACCACACGTCATGGCAAGGCAGATGATCCCGGCTTCTTTGGCGGGAACTGCATTGCCGGTGTGTTCTTATACGGGGCAATATAGTTAACGGAAAAACACCGTGTCAAGGCCGCGATGACTACACGCGCCGATCTCGAAGCGACCGGGCCAGTGGCGAAAGCAAGAGCGGGCGGCGCAGGGAAATTGGAGCGCCGCTTGATTTCCGCGCCAGCGCGTAGGTTGGGCTGCGGGTCTTTGCCCTCACGCCCAACACGTAATGCTCGCGCTCAGCCGCGCTTTATCCAACCCGGCAATGCTTCGCAGCGTCTTAACCACGCCACCACGCGCGGGTAACCGTCGAGACTGATATCTCCCTGCGGCGCCGTTGCGACATACGGATAGCACGCGATGTCAGCGATGGTCGGACGCCCAACGGCGAGCCATTCGTGGTCCTTGAGATGATCTTCCAGCACCGCGAGCCCTTGGCGGCCGTACTGTTGGTACTCCTCGAGATTCCCGGTCTTGATGCCCCGCTTCACGCCGCGCGCCCATTGGAGGCCATAGTAGATTTCGTTCTGCGCCATCGCCAACCATTGCATCACTTCCGCCATGCCGAGCGGGTCGGTGGGGAGCCATTTTTCGCCGCCGTATTTGCGTGCGACGTAGACGAGGTTAGAGGCCGAGTCCCAGAACACTTTGCCTTCGGCTTCGAGCACCGGCACCTGGCCGCGCGGATTGAGCTTGAGAAAGGGCCCCTTCTTGTGCTCCTTGTTGGGGAAATCGACGAGCGTCTTCTCGTACGGCACGTCGAGCAGCGACAGAAGTATCCGCACTTTGAGGGCATTTCCGGAGTTTTCAGTCATGTAGAGTTTCACGTTTTCTCCTTTCAAAAGAGTTCAGCCACAGTGAGCACCAAGAAAGTCAAAGGCTTCCACGCAAAGAACGCAAAGGACGCAAAGAATGAATTAAAGCGGAAATCAAAGACAAGGAGATTCCTCTGCTCTCGTTTTCCTTGGCGCTCTTGGCGTCCCCGGATCAAGTCCGGGGCATGCTTGGCGGTTCAAGATTTCTCTGTGTGCTCTGTGTCCTCTGTGGTTACCCAGCTCTTGCCGGCTGCAGCCTCGGCGGTGGGCACGGAGGCGCGCGCGACCTCGGCAGCGTCCTCCAGACGGCCGATGTCCCAGCACAGGCGAATCAGGTTGCCGGTCTCCGCCTTCGACAGGATGCCGTCGGTGAGACTTCGGAACTTGGCTTCGAGATCGGCATCGCTCATAGGTCGATCGACGCTGCCGATCGCGCGCTCGACGAATTTATCCAGCGTCCGGCCGTCTTTCATCCTGATCGCGACGCGCACCTGGTCTTCGCGCATTTGCCGGTCGACGCTCGCGCTGACCCGATCGCGCAGCGCGATCACTTTCGGATCGCGCACGCAGGCGTCGCTGTACTGCGCCTCGCCCGCCGCGCCGTGGACGATTGCCACCGCCGCCGAGTGATAGACGCTGAACTTGCCTTCCAGGCCGGCTTGCGGCGTCTTCTTGCCGGTGAGCTCCAGCACGAGCGGGTGCACCTTGAGCGAAATGCTCTCGATGTCCTCCGCCTCGAGCTTGTGCTCGTTCCGCAACTGGATGCAGCCGTCGATCGCAGGATGGTTCACGATGCCGCAGGCAAACGGCTTGTAGGTGTTGAGCGCGATTTCCCATGTCTCACCCAGCCGTTCGGTGATTTCCGCAGGCTTGAACTCGGTCGAAAGCACATGGCCGAATCCGCGCTTGGCTTCGATGCCCTGGTTTGAACTGGTGAAGTTCTCTTTGGCGAGCAGCGCGGCGAGCAGGCCGTTCTTGGCGGCATTGCCGATGTGGAGCGGCTTGCACATGGTCCCGAACAATTCCCTCAGTCCGGAGGACTGGGTCGCGGCGATGCCGAGCGCCCATACCATCTGCTGCTCGTTCAAGCCCAGCAACCGGCCTGCGGCCGCAGCGGCGCCAAATACGCCTGCGGTGCCGGTGATGTGCCAGCCGACGTCGTAATGCGCAGGATAGACGGCGTTACCGATACGGCATTCGACTTCCACGCCGAGGATCAATGCGTGCAAGAAATCCTCGCCCTTGACCGGCTGAGACTCGGCGAACGCGAGAATGGCGGAAGCGACCGGGCCGCTGGGATGGATCACGGTCTTCAAGTGCGTGTCGTCGAAATCGAAGGTGTGCGAGGTGATACCGTTCATCAGCGCGGCCTGCATGATATCGAGCCGGTCACCGCGCCCGAGTACGGTCGCCTGTGCTGGACCCGAGAATTCCGCAAGCGCGGCGAGCGCGCGTTCCACCGTCTCATGACGCGATCCGCCGACCGCGCAGCCGACCCAGTTCAAGAACGCGCGCGCGGCTTCATGTCGGACATTCTCAGGAATATCGTCATAACGATGCTCCACGATGAATCTTGCGAGTTTGCGTGTCACTTCCATATGAGAACCCGTGAATCGCGAACAGGAAACCTCAACCGCCGAATCGTGAATCGTTACCTGAAGACTCTGGACGGACGGCGTAAGGCCAGGCGATACACCATTTACCATTCCCCATTCACCATCTACCGACCGCCGAATTATTCCACCAGCGGACCGCCAGCGCCATCATAAGGGGGCGTCAGAAGGTAACCCGGCAGGCTCTCGACGCGCTTCAGCCACTTCCGCACCGCCGGATACGGCTTGAGTGAAATGCCGCCTTCCGGCGCGAAAACGGTATACGAATAACAGGCGATGTCGGCGATTGTCGGTCGACCAAGCGCGAGCCAGTCGTGTTCATTGAGGCGCCCTTCGAGCGCGCGCAGCGCCCCTCGTGCGATTGTATGCGCTTCCTCCAGTGTGCCAAAGCCATGCCAGCGGCCACCCCGCATCGACCGGGCGCGCCCCAAGCCATAGAAGATCTCGTTCTGCGCGAGCGACAACCACTGCGTCACCTCGGCCTCGCCCTCGGCGTCGAGCGGGAGCCAGGCTTTCCCCCGATACTTGCGCGCGAGAAACACCAGGATCGCCACCGTGCCCCAGTATGGCCTGCCGTCGGCGATCAGCACGGGTATCTGACGCAGTGGGTTAAGCTTCTCGAAATCCGGCGGCAGGATGTTGCGGCCCTTGCCCGCGCGATGAACCGGTATTTTCTCGTACGTCAAGCCCAGCAACGAAAGCATCAATCGCACTTTGTAGCAATTGCCCGAGCGTTCGCGGTTATATAGCTTAAGCATGCCACGGCCTTACCACAGTTGAATTCCGCGCGCGTGTCGCAGCCATACGACGAGAACATGCTGTCGGGCGGTCGCCTGTAGCTGAAACGAACCGTCGCCCGCCCGGGCCTATCGCGACAGCAGATACTTGTGTTCCCAGTCTTCAATCTCCGGGAGCTTCAGCGCCTCGTTGTACTCCTTGAAGGTCAGCATCCGCGTGCGCGCCTGTTTGGTGCTGCCGTCGCGCTTGAGAATATTGAGCGCTTCTCGAATGGCAAACCCGGCCGCGTAGCGCGCGAGTCCCGGATAGATCGCGATGCGAAAACCGAGTTGCTCGAGCTCCGCAGCCGAAAGCTCTCCCACCTCGCCGGCTTCTTCGACGTTTACCAGACACGGCGCATCGATTTCCGAGGTGACGCGTCTCAACTCCTCGATGATGTTGGGGCTGCCTTTCAGCTCCACGAAGACCAGGTCAGCACCGGCCTCGCGGTAGGCTTTACCGCGTCGGATCGCCTCGTCAAGACCATGACCCGCAGCGGCGTCAGTGCGCGCGATGATAATAAGGTCACGATCCCGGCGCGCGGCACAGGCTGCTTCTATCTTGCCAACATGTTCTTCCATGGACACCACGGGACGCGAGCCCGGGTGATGGCCGCAGCGCTTGGGCGTGACCTGATCTTCCAGATGGATCGCTGACACGCCGGCCGATTCGAACTCCTCCACTGTGCGCCGCACGTTGATGGCGTTGCCGTAACCCGTGTCGGCGTCGCAGATGAGCGGGATGTCGACGCAGGCGGCGATGCGGCGGGCATGACTCGCGATCAGCGTGAGGTCGATGAGGCCAACGTCGGGACGCCCCAATAGGCTCGCCGAGACGCCATTGCCGGTCAGGTAAACCGCCTCGAAACCCGCCTGCTCGACAAAGCGTGCGCCGTAAGCATCGTAGATGCCCGGCGCGACGATCATCGGCCCGTCGCGGAGGCGCTGGTGCAAGCGTTGTCGAACGGTCGGGCGATTCGCTTGGCTCATAGATCAATCGTCGCCGCCGGGCATTTGATCTGGGCCAGAAAACATTTCGTTCATCATTCATCGTTCATCATTCGCCTTTCAGAGTCCCAGCTTCTTCTTCACCGCCTCGACTTCCTGCTTGTCGCCCAGCAACTGCGCGCGGAATTCATCCGGTCCCTGGAACCCGTCGAGTTGACTCACCTTCTTGAGGTAATTCTTCCACTCCGCGGTCTGCTGCACCTTTTGCATTGCGGCTGCGAGCCGGTTTTCTACCGGTTTTGGCGTGCCCACGCGCGCCATGATGCCGCGCCACTGGTAGCGCACCACGTTCCAGCCCCGCTCCTTGTATGTCGGCACATCCGGGAAGTCATCGAGCCGCTTGTCGGAAGACACCGCGAGCACCCGCACCTTGCCCGCAGCCATCATGGGCTTGACATTGCCCGGATTGGTGTGGGCGGCATCGACGTGGCCACCGGCGATCGCAATCAGCACCGGACCGCCGCCGGGATAGGGGACCCAAGTAGTCTTGATCTTGGAAACTTCCGAGAAAGCCTCCCACGCCACGCGGTGCGCGCTCATCGCGAACGGTCCGCCGATATTGATGTAATCCGGTTTCCTGCGGGCGAAAGCGACGAGATCGTCTATGGACTTGAACGGAGTCGAGGTGTGCACGATGAGACCGAAGGGGTCGATCTGCGAGCGGGCGATCATCTGCAGATCGTCGGGCTTGAAGGTCGCGTTGGGCTCACTGAACAGCGTGGCGAGCGTTAGCGTGTTGGCGGCAATCGTGTAGCCGTCGGCCGGCGCTTTGAGCAGCGTGTTGACCATGATGATGCCAGAGCCGCCGGTACGGTTCTCGACTATCACGTTTTGTCCCAGCTCCGCCGTCAGCAGCTTCGCCATGATGCGCGCGAAGAAATCCACAGGTGAGCCCGGCGCCGACCAGCATAATATGGTTACCGGCCGTGTCGGATACTGTTGTGCGCTTATCCCCCCGGCAAGCGCGGCAAGGAACGCCGCTGCGATAAGCTTGCAGAAATGCTTCATGTGCCACCTCCTTTGAGTAGCGCCGACCGCCCGGTCCAGGCCGCGGCTTTCATCTTGAACTTGTATTTTTATGGTAGCAGGAAAGCAATCAGGCCGTTCGCGTTCGGGATCCCCATGCGTGCATCCGGCAGTGCCGTGATCCGGCGTTTTCTCACACGGGCGGGCCGCCGTCACGACTGAGCGAGCAGTTCGACATGGTCGCCACGGTTAACGAATTTCGTGTTGAGGTCCTCGGACAAGTATTCCAGGAACCACGCGACCTTCTGCCCCTCGCCGTCTGCCCGGACCGGGACCGGCTCGTGATGATCGTTGATCAGGACAGGAATCATGCGAACATTCGCCACGCCATCGCGGGACACATCGCAAAGAACGATCGCGCTTTCCCTGCGGAAATAGGGATGATCGAGATCGAACGCGAAGTTGCCCAGGCTGTAGAAAATGGGACAGTCGCGGTAGAACTCGACGCCCAACAGCATATGTGCGTGGTGGCCGATAATGGCGCTCGCGCCGGCATCGATGACCGCATGCCCAAGCTCTCTCTGGTAATCGGCAAGTTTCCCCCAGCGCTCCGAAATCCCCCAATGCCACGCCACGATCACCACATCCGCGCCAGCCTTCGCTACCCTCACGTCCTCCAGCAACATCGCGACATCGTCAGGCTCGCCTACGGTTCTCGTCAGCATCGGGCTTCCCGGCTGTTGAAACAACCGCAGATTCGCAGCATAGGTGGTCTTGATTCGCACCATCGCCACACCAGGTGTCGTCGCCGTAGCCGCAAATGGCGAAACGCAGACGGACGTATACGAGAGCAGCGCGATGCGTATACCGTTTACCTCGAGCAATGCGGGTTGCCGTGCTGCAGCGAGATCACGTCCGGCGCCCGCATGGGGGATCCCTACAGCGTCGAGCAGCTTGATAGTCTGGTCGAGCCCGGCGGCGCCATAGTCCAGGGCGTGGTTGTTCGCCAGACTCACCACATCGATGCCCGCTTCGGCAAGAGCATCCGCGGCGTTCGGCGTCGAACGCAGATGCAAACTGATCCCCGCCTTCCCGGGGTGTTTCTCGCCCGTGTCGCACATCGGGCCTTCCAGGTTGCAGTAAGCCACATCTGCACTCTTGAGGATCACTGCAACGTGGCGCAGCATCGAGCCAGCGTCCGGGCGGCTGATCATGACGTCGCCAGCGCATGCGAGATTGATGACAGCCATCGAGTCTGCCCCTCGAGTGTTCCCGTGCCCCGTTCGCTGGGTGCAAGATGCCGTGCGATATCGATGCCGCTACCGTCGGATTGCGGGTATGGTTAGCGCTTGCCCTGCTCTGCTTTGATGAATGCCGGCGTCGGATCCACCTCCTCATCCGGGAGGTCGAGCTGGTACATCTTGCGGAAGGTGGGGTCCTCTTCGAGCTTGAAGGCCCGGATGGCGTTCCGGTAGAGGACGCGGTTCAGCACCTCCCGCTTCCAGGGCAGCGAAAAGAAGAACCGCATGTAGTCCTTCAAATCGAATAGCGGGTAGGCGCTGCCGAACAGGAACCGGTCGGCGATGCCGTAGTTCCCGAAGTACGCCCGGTAGTTCTCGTTGATCGCCTCTATCCAGTCCTCGCGCCCGAGCATGCGCAGGTATACGTCTGGCGACAGGTAAATGTTGTCGCGCCGCGTCGCCACGGTGATCGCCTCGCGGACATAAGGGTAGTGGCCGTGGCCGCAGATGATGCGCAGGTCCGGGAAGTCCTCCGCCACCTGCTCGATGTGCTTGGGATCGGCGTAGTCGATGTTCTTGCCGCCCAGCGGGCCCGAGGTCTGCGGGATGATGGCGAGATCCAGTTTCACGCATTCTTCGTAGATCGGATAGATCCGCCGATCGTCCAGGTTGCAGCCGGGGGAGCGGCCCGGCTCGATGAAAACAGCCCGCAGGCCCATCTTGGCGCAGCGGCGGATTTCCTCGATCGGCTCATGGTAGACGCCGCCCGCATCGATACCGGCGACACCGATGAACTTGCCCCAATTCCGCTTCTGGACGTCCGCCATCATGTCATTGGAGGTCGTGCGATTCGGCAGTTCCTTGTACCCCAGCTTCATGCCGGGATTGTTGCCCGACGCCGATACCGCGGTGGTGACGCCCGCCTGATTGATCTCCTCGAAGAACTTCTCCTCGGTCCCGTCCTTGAAGGCGGCGATGCGCCCATACGCGCCGGACTTCTGGGTCTGGGTGCGGAAGTAGTCGGATCCTTCCTTGGTGGTAAGACGGCAGCGAACATCGATGATCATGTTCTCCTTCCTCCTTCAGCGTGGGCCGGGCCGGCCCGAGATTGATCGTACATGGGCGAACGACACCCCGGCCGTGCTGCCGCACCCGGTGTGTCGGCTCGCAGATCGGCGAAATAGTGTAGAGAGCGGCTCAGGCGCGCGACAAGCGCTATTTCGCCATCCCGCCATCGCGATTCGCGATGGCAGAAAACGCATCTGCTTCTCTCAGCAGATGCGTTACCAGCAACGCAGCAGCGGCAGGCAAGCCGTTCCTGTTCCGCACGCAAAGCTTGAGCTGCCGGCTCGCCCATGCGTCAGCGAGCCGTACCGTACGCAAGGCAGCGTCTCGACCAAACAGGTTGACCGCGCCGCCCGGCAGAACGCCTATGCCCAATCCGGCCCGCACCATGGTAATGACCGCTTCGAATGCGGTGACCTGGAACCGAAGCTTCAGGGTTCTGTTTGCATCGCTCGCCGCGCGCAGCAACAGGTAGTTGATCGCACCACCCTTGTGGAGCCCGACGAATTCGTAATTCAGGGTGTCGATGAAATTGACCGACTTGCGACGCGCCAGCTCGTGACCCGGGGGAACGGCGAGCACCAGCTGGTCGCGTCGATAGGGAAGCACTTCAAGCCCGTATTCATTGTCGGCTTGCGCGTAGATACCGATGTCGGCGGCGTTTTCCGCCACCGCGCGCGTCGTCGTAGAGCTGATGTGCTCTTCCAGATCAATATCTATGCCCGGATGCCCGGTCAAGAATGACTTGAGATCGTGAGGCAAGAATTGCGTGATCGACGAAATATTCGCGAATAACCGAACGTGACCGCGCGTCCCTGAAGAGAAATCCCGAATTTCGGTAACCAGCTCGTCTATACCATGCAAGACGTTTCTGGCATGGCGCACTAGCGTCCGGCCGGCGAACGTGGGTTCGATGCCCCGATGCTGCCGGATCAGTAGCTCCGTGCGAAGATGACTTTCAAGCTCCGCGATTCGCTTGCTCACAGCAGAGGGCGCAAGATGCACTCGGGCTGCCGCTGCAGCAATACTTCCCTCTTCAACAACCGCGATGAACGAGCGAAGCGTCACCGGGTCGATTTTCATTGTCACTCAGTTTCTGGCTACCGACGGGGGCCCGCGACTTGAAAAACCAAGGCACACAGACCTCTGCGGTGCGGTTTATGTGCGGGTTTCATGGGTCGCCAGCGACCACACGTGGAGATAGTTTTCAGCAAGCGAGTAGACGTTCAGAGAGCTATCGCGAGAATAGATATTTCCGCTCCCACTCCTCGACTTCGGAGAGCTTGAGCACGTCGTTGTACTCCTTGAACGTGAGCATGCGGTCGCGTGCCGCTCTGGTGTTGCCGTTGCGCTTCAGCACATTGAGTGCTTCGCGAATAGCATAGCCTGCCGCATAGCGGCCGAGGCCGGGATAGATCGCGATGCGAAAGCCGAGCTTTTCCAGCTCGGCGGTGGTGAGCTCGGCCACCTTGCCTGATTCCTCGACAACGACGAGACACGGCGCATCGACTTCCGCTGTGACACGCTTCAGCTCCTCGATCACGCTGGGGCTGTCCTGCAACACGGCCAAGATCACGTCGGCGCCGGCTTTGCGATAGGCATTGCCGCGGCGGATCGCCTCCTCAAGACCGTGGCCGGCAGCGGCATCAGTGCGGCCGATGATGATGAAGCCGGGATCGCGGCGCGCCGCGACCGCAGCCTCGATTTTTCCAACATGCTCTTCGAGCGTCACGACCGGACGCGAGCCCGGGAGATAGCCGCAGCGTTTCGGTGCAACCTGGTCCTCCAGATGGATCGCCGCAACGCCCGCGGCTTCGAATTCCTCCACGGTGCGCCGTACGTTGACCGCGTTGCCATAACCGGTGTCGGCGTCGCAGATCAGCGGAATGTCGGCGCAGGCGGCGATGCGGTGGGCATGGCTCGCGATCAGTGTGAGGTCGATGAGGCCCACGTCCGGGCGCCCGAGCAGGCTGGCGGAAACGCCGTTGCCGGTCATGTACACCGCTTCGAAGCCTGCCAGTTCGACAAAGCGCGCGCCGTAGGCATCGTAGATTCCCGGCGCCACGATCATCGGCCCTTCTGTGAGCTGCTTGCGTAGCCGCGCGCGCGGTGTCGTCGTCATGCCGCGGCCTTCACCTCGAAGCGATACCTGTCGAGCTTCGCTTCATCCAGCGTCACGCCCAAGCCCGGGCCGCCCGGCAACGGCAGGCTGCCGGAGGAGAGATCGAGCTTGTGCGTCACAATGTCATCGGCGGTCTTGAGCGGTCCCACGCACTCCAGGCCGTCGATCACGTTCTTCGAGGTCGCCGCGACCATGATTTCCGCCATGGTGTTGACGCCGAGCCCGAAGCCATGACCCACCACGCAGCGGATGCCCGCCGCTTCCGCGGTCGCGATCATGCGCCGCGTGTTGAGAAAGCCGCCCTGCTTCATCACTTTCACTTTGACGATGTCGGCCGCATCCATCCTGATGATGCGGATCAGGCTCGCATGATCGAGCACCGACTCGTCGGCCATGATGGGCACACCGGCCGCGTTCGCCTCGCGCCGCACGCGGGCCATGCCGGCAATGTCATCGGCGGGAGCCGGCTGCTCGAAGAGCTGCAGCTTGAACGGCGCAACCATCTTCGCGAGCTTGATCGAAGTATCGGCGTCGTAACCGGCATTGGCGTCGATCCGCAATCGAAAATCGGAGCCGACCGCTTCGCGCACCGCCTTCACGCGGTCCAGGTCGGCTTCGATGCCGCCGCCGACTTTGATCTTCGCGGACCGAAAGCCCTTCTGCTGCCACGCGAGCGTCTCCTGCGCCGCCTCATCCGGCGGCAGGATGCCGATCCAGGCGTTGAACAGGAGCTTTTCCCTCACCGCGCCTCCGAGATAGGTATGCACCGCCATGCCGGCCACGCGCGCGGAAAGATCGACGCACGCCATCTCGATCGCCGCCTTGGCGTCGAGAAAACCCGGTATCGCCGGCTCGATTTTCTCGAGCACGCGGTGAACGTTGGTGGGATCCATGCCGAGCGCCATCGGCGCAAGCTTGGTCTCGAGCGCGCGCAGACTGTCCTCGATCGTCTCCTTGGAGTATCCAGGTGAAGGATCGATGTTGCCCAAACCCACGGCGCCGCCGGAGGCGGTGATGCGCACGACGGCGCTCTTCTGGACCGACTTCGAGCGGTAGGCGTTCCTGTACTCGCCGACGAGCGGCACGGCGACCCCAAAGACTTCGACTCTTTCTATCTTCATATCTGTATCCTTGGAGCCTGCGAAAATACGCGCACCCCCACCCTAACCCTCCCCCATTCAAGGGGGAGGGAAAGAGTTTTTTCTCCCCCATTCAATAGGAAAATCGCTCCTTCCCCCTTGAGGGGGGAAGGCGGGGATGGGGGTGGTTTCATGCGATTTCCCATTGAGGATGCTGTTTGAGAAAGGCGATCAAGCCGCCGGCGGCAAGTATCGCCTGGATCTCGCGCGGGAGCCGAGGGATGCTGCGCGCAATGCCACGCGAGGCCACCGTAATCCGCCCCGCCGCCAGATCGATTTCGATCTCATCATCTTCCGTGATTCCGGCGATATCGCACTCGATGACCGGCAGTCCGTTGTTGATGGCATTGCGGAAGAACTGCCGGCCGAACGAAGGCGACACGATCGCCGCCGCGCCCATCATGCGCATCACGTGCACCGCCTGCTCGCGCGAGGAGTTGATGCCGAAGTTTCTGCCCGCAACGATGATATCACCCGGCTTGAAGCGCGACGCGAACCCGGGTGCAATCTGCTCGAACGCATGCTGCACGACGTAAGCGTTGTCCCGGCCCGGGAAATACTTGCTCGAGCAATGAATATCCGTGTTGACCTCATCCCCGAGCAAACGCGCACGGCCCCGCATACTCTTCATCATCTGAAAATCCGAGAGCTTTCACCGCCAAGGAAAAACAAGAATGAATCACAAAGGACACAAGAAAAAACAAATCTGCTCACCATTCACCACTCACGAGTCAGGCTTTTGTCCGTTCACTGTTCACCGTTCACTGGATCATCTGTGTTTACCCGCCGTTCCATCGCTTCAGGTCTTTCTTGGCGGCCTTGGCGTCTTGGCGGTTCAGATTTGCTTTTATCGGCGTTCATCTGCGTTTATTTGCGGTTTCTTTGAAGTCGGGGCGTGTAGGGTGGGCATGAGCTCGGTGGCTCATGCCGCTATCCCTTCCGCTGCCGGCCGCCATTCGCCGCCGGCCACTTCACGCGGATCGGTAATCCGACCAGTGAGCGCCGAGGCAGCCACGGTCGCCGCTGAGCTGATCCAGATTTCCGATTTCGGATTGCCGAGCCGCCCTTTGAAATTGCGGTTCGCGCTGGATATCACCACCTGGCCGTCACCGGGAATGAGATGCCCGGTGATGTTGACGCAGGTGCCGCAGCCCGCAGCTTCGACCGATGCGCCCGCCGCGGTGAGCGCCTCGACGAGTCCCTCGCGAGCCGCCGCCAGATAGACCTGGCGGGAAGCGGGTGTGACAATCATCCGCACCCCTTTGGCGATGCGCTTGCCTTTCAGGATTGCCGCCGCCTGACGGATGTCGTCGAGCCGCCCATTGGTGCAGGTGCCGATGAGCGCGAAATCGATTTTCTGCCCCTCGACTTCTGGCACCCCGATCACATCATCGACGCGATGGTTGCGCGCGACTTGTGGCGGAAGTGTCGAGGCATCGATTTCGATACGCTCGCAGTAGCGCGCGTCGCGGTCTGCCGTGACCGGTTGCGGGGCGCGTGCGCCATGCGCCTTGAGCCACGCAATAGTCTTTTCGTCCGCTTCCAGGATCGCCGCCTTGGCCCCCAGTTCGGCGGCGTGGTTGGCGAGCGTCATGCGGTCGTCGATTTCCATCGCCGCGACCCCGCTGCCGCAGTACTCGATGACGCGATAGTTCGCGCCTTCCGCGCCGAGCCTGCCCAGTATGGTGAGCGTGACGTCCTTTGCCCACACGCCGGGCGCAAGCCGTTCTTTCACTTCGACGCGTATCGTGTCCGGGACACGGAACCACAGCTTGCCGGTCATCATCACCGCTGACACGTCCGTACCCTCGACGCCGGTGCCCAGTGCATTGAATGCGCCGTAGGTCGTCGAATGGGTATCGGCGCCAACCACCAGATCGCCACAAGTGAGATGCCCGCCCTCCGGCAGCACCTGATGACAGATGCCGTCGCCCACGTCATAGAGGAAGGCGCCGTGCCGGTCCGCAAACGCGCGCATTGCGACGTGGACGTTCGCCGCCTCCATGTTGGGCGGAGGCGAGTAATGATCGAGCACGAAGGCGGTTCGCGCTGCGTATGACAGCCGCTCGACCCCGAGCTTTTCGACCATCTTGAGCGCGTTGCCTGCGCGCGCATCGTGCACCATCGCGAAATCCACGCTGGCGACAACGACATCTCCGGCTTTGACAGTCCCGCCGCCGGCGTGAGCGCCGAGAATTTTTTCGGCGATGGTCGAACCCATTTATCCTCCGGATGACTGGTTCTTGCGCGGTGCTGATCGATGCAGGAGCGCGGTGAAGAAGGCAATATGATTTTACCAGCTTTCACCGGCGCCGGACCGCGCGACGGCCGCTGACAGCCGAAAATGCTGTGAACGTGGACCAAGGTCATGGCAGGGCACGCGAGAATATGGTAAAGAGTCCCTAACATAATGAAACACGCTCACATTCTTCTACGCTTGCGTCATGGCCAACCCCGAATCCCTTACCGCCTACGTGGCGCAATTCATCACCAGGACCCGGCCTGCCGGGATTCCCGCGGATGTAATGCACCTGGGAAAACGTTCGATTCTTGACGGCATCGGGCTTGCGCTCGCCGGCAACGCTGCCGAATCGGGGCGGATCGTCCGCACCTATCTGAAAACGCTCGGCTGCCCGACCGACAAGGGCTGCACCGTCATCGGGACGAATCTGAAATTGCCGGCGCGTTTCGCGGCTTTCGCCAACGGCATCGCGATCCACGCCGACGATTACGACGACACCCAGCTTGCCGTGGCGAAGGACCGCGTCTACGGCCTCCTCACCCACCCGACCGCGCCGGCGCTGCCGCCGGTTCTCGCCCTTGGAGAACTCGCCAGTCGCTCGGGGCTCGACGTGCTGACTGCCTATCAGATCGCGGTCGAGGTCGAGACCAAGGTGGCGGAAGCGATCAATCCGCGGCACTACGATCACGGCTTTCACTCGACGGCGACCATCGGCGCCATCGGCGCCAGCGCAGGCGCAGCGAAGCTCCTGGCTCTCAATGTCGAGCAGACGCGGCGCGCGCTCGGCATCGGTGCGAGCCAGTCGGCGGGCCTGCGGGAAAACTTCGGCACCATGACCAAGCCGTTTCACCCGGGCCGCGCGTGCGAGAGCGGCGTCGTGGCAGCGGAATTCGCCAAGCTCGGCTGGACCGCAACGCCGATCGTGCTCGAAGCGGGCCGCGGTTTCTTCCAGGCCGCGGGCGGCGGCTATGATCCGGCGGCGATCGAGGGCAAGCTCGGCAACCCGTGGACATTCGCTTTTCCTGGCGTATCGATCAAGCCCCATCCTTCGGGCTCGCTCACCCATCCCGGCATGGGAAAGATGCTGGACCTCATTCGCCAGCACGACATCCGCCCGGAACAGGTGCTCAAGGTCGGGGTGGGCACCAACCGTCACATGCCGAACGCGCTCATTCACCATCGTCCGAAGAACGAGCTCCAGGCCAAGTTCAGCATGGAGTTCTGCATGGCGATCCTGCTGCTTGAACGGAAAGCGGGGCTTGCGGAATTCACCGACAGGGTTGTCAACCGCCCCGACGTGCAGAAGATGATCGACAAGGTCGAGTTCGGCGTGCATCCCGAAGCGGAAGCCGCCGGCTACGAGAAAATGACCACCATCATCGAGATCGAGTTGACCAACGGCAGAAAAATCAACGGCCGCGCCGATTTCGGCAAAGGCAGCCCCGCCAACCCGATGAGCGATCAGGAACTCGCCGAGAAGTTTCGCGAATGTGCGGCGTGGGGCAGGTTGCCGAAGGCTAACGCCGAAAACGTGATCGACCTCGTCTTCCGTATCGAGAAACTGAAGAGCGTTCGCGAGCTCACCCGGCTGCTCGCGGTGGGCGGGAAGACGGCGCGCAAGAAAGCGGCAGCACCCGCCAGGAAGAGCCTGCGAAGAGGTTGAGTGACGGGCTACGAGGACTTGGGAATTCGGGAGATCGGGAGGTCGGGAGATCGAAAAATCGCTCTACTTCGCTCTCACGCCCTCACGCTCTCACGCCCCCACACTCTCACGGATGCGTAGGAGTTTCTGCCTATGAAACAGCGCTTCCCAACCATCGGTCTGATGCTCGGGGACGTCACCGGCATCGGGCCGGAAATCAGCGCCAAGCTGCTTGCCGCCGGCACCTATAGAAACGAAGCGCGATTAGCAGCCAGTGATACTTGGTGAGGGACTCGGCACCCGAGTTGGTTTACCGCTCGCGGCTTGACGATAATAATATGATGTATTTGTGGACTACGAGAGTAATATGAACGCTGAATGCCCGTCATCAAGCAGTTCGAAGCAGGGGCTCGACGCCGCGCCCGGAACGCCGGCGGATTTCGGCGCCCGCATGAAGGCGGAGATGGCCAAGTGCGCGAAGGCGATCAAGGCGGCGGGCGTCAAGGTGAACTGAATTCAGTCGCGCGGAATGGGCATCGTCCGATATAAGCAAACGAGGAAAACATGAGCACTCGGCATTGGTGGCCGCATATCCTGGTGGCGGCATTCAGCGGTATCCTCCTGGCAGCCCCCGGCCAAGCTCAGGATTATCCAGCGAGGCCGGTCCGCATCATCATAGGCTTTCCGCCGGGAGGCGCGACCGACCTGGTCATGCGTCTCATGGCCCCTAAATACGCTGACATCTTCAGGCAGCAGTTCATCGTGGACAACCGCCCCGGCGCCAATGGGGTAATCGCCACCGATCTTGCAGCAAAGGCAGCCCCGGACGGCCACACGATCCATCTCGCTACGATCGGCACCTTGGTGATCAGTCCTGCAATCAGCAAGGTGCCGTACGACCCGTTCAAGGACCTGGCGCCGGTCTCCCAGGTAGTGGCGCTCCAGAATATCTTCATCGTCCACCCCAGCGTGCCGGTAAAGACGCTGAAGGATCTCATCGCGCTCGCACGATCGAAGCCCGGCGGGTTTAACTACGCGACCTCCGGCACTGGCAGCCCCGGCCATCTCGCAACGGAACTCTTCAAGAGCATGACAAAGGTGGACATCGTGCACGTGCCATACAAGGGCGGTGGACCGGCGTTGATCGACCTTATAGCCGGGCACATCGAAATCTTTGTCGCGGTGATCTCGACGGCCGTGCCGCAGGTGAAGGCTGGCAAGGCCCGTGCTCTTGCGGTCACCGGGGCCAGGCGCGCCGCCGTGCTTCCCGATGTGCCGACCGTGGCGGAAACGGGGCTCAAGGGCTACGAGGCCACCAACTGGTACGGGTTGGTCGTTCCGGCAGCGACGCCGCGCCCCATCATCGAACGGCTGCACAAGGAGACAGTGAAGATCCTCAACATGCCCGATATTCGGAAAGCACTGCTCGACCGCGGCATCGATGCTGCACCCAGCAGCCCGGAGGAATTCGCCGCATACATCCGCAAGGAAAATGACAAGTGGGTGAAAATCATCAAGGCGGTGGGAATCAAGGCGGAGTGACAGGATATCCAGCCGCCGATCGATATGAAGTACGTGATTGAGTGATAAGGCAAGGCACCAGGACCGTTCACCAACCAATTACCTGGTCACTGAATCACTCGTCTTATCGGCGATCTTTTCACTTCACGATTTGAAGAAGCCGTAAAGCTCCGCGTAGACTTCGTCCGGCACCTGCTCAGCCGGATAGTGACCGCACGGCAGCGCGCGCATGCGCGCGATGTTCGAGCAGTAGAGCGGCCACGCCTTGCGCGGGTCGAAGAACTTCTCGGTATGACTTTTCTCGCCCCAGTAGATCGCCGCCGGGCATTGGATCTTGCGGCCCGCCTCGAAGTCAGCCTTGTCCATTTCGAAATCGACCGCAATGGCGGCCCGATAGTCCTCGCACACACCGTGGATGTTTTCCGGCGTGCAGCAGCGTGCGTATTCCTTGAGCGCCTCTTCCGTGAACCCACCCTTGCCAATGCCCATTTTGGTGAGCTTCTTCACGATGTAATAGTCCTCCTTGCCCTCGATCAGCTTTTCCGGGATGTCGTAGGGCTGCGCCATGAAGAACCAGTGATAGGAGTTGAGCGCCCATTTGCGCGAGATATGGGTCAACACGTGATGCGTGGGAAGGATGTCGAAGCTCGCGAACTTGAGCACCCTGTCGGGATAGTCGAGCGCCATGCGGAATGCGGCACGCGCGCCGCGGTCGTGGCCGGCGACGAAGAACCGCTTGAATCCGAGATGTTCCATCACCTCCACCTGGTCCTGCGTCATGCGCCGGAACGAATAGTTGCCGTGGTCCGGTTGGCCGCGAGGCTTTGAGCTGTCGCCGTAGCCCCTGAGATCGGTCGCCACCACCGTGAAGTCCCGCGCGAGCCGCGGCGCGACAAGGTGCCAGTGCACGTGCGTAAGCGGATTGCCGTGCAGCAACAGCAAGCCCGGACCCTTGCCCCCATAGCGCAGATTGATCTTCACTTCCGGATCGCTGGTTTGAATCTGGGTGTGCTTGAATCCCTCGAACACGTGATCTCTCCCGGATGCGTTTGCGAAAGTTGATACGCTACACAATTTGAGCGCCAGCGTGAAGCGGAAATTGAATTGCGGTGTGCTAACATTCGGTTCACTGTTTACGATTCACCATTCACCAATCACCATTCACCAATCACTGTTCTTAACATGTTCAACCCGTTCAAACAGCTTGAAATGATCAAGACCGAAGTGTTCACGTCGATGCCGCAGAAGTTCCGCAAGAAGCAGCGTACGGCGTGGTCTGATCCCAACCGCCAGGGGGCGGAAGTCGAATGCTTCCTGGAAGGCCCTTCCTTCGACCGCGAGGGCAACCTTTGGATCGTGGACATCCCGTTCGGGCGCATCTTCCGCATCTCGCCGAAGACGGAATGGGAACTCGTGGTGCAATACGACGGCTGGCCCAACGGGCTCAAGTTCCACAGGGATGGCCGCGCCTTCATCGCCGATTACAAGGCGGGCCTGCTCGCACTTGATCCGAAAACCGGCAAGCTCGAAAGCATACTGGAAACGGCATACAGCGAGGGTTTCAAGGGCCTGAACGACCTGCACTTCGCTTCGAACGGCGACCTCTACTTCACCGACCAGGGCCAGACCGGGATCGCCGATCCGTCCGGCCGCGTCTACGGGTTGCGCGCAAACGGCGCGCTCGACCGGCTCGTCGACAACGTGCCCAGCCCCAACGGCATCACGCTTTCCACCGCGGAAAAGCATTGCTACGTCGGGGTCACCCGCTCGCAGCAGATCTGGCGCCTGCCCATCATGGCCGACGGCTCGGTGTCAAAAACCGGGGTGGCGGTGCAGCTCTCGGGCGGCGCAGCCGGGCCTGATGGCATCGAGATGGATACGGAAAACGGGTTGCTCGTCTGCCACCTTGGCGTCGGCGTCTGGCGCTTCGACGCGAACATGCTGCCGACACACCTCGTCTACTCCGACGGGCCGCATCACCACCATCTGGACAATTGCGCTTTCGGCGGCTCCGACCTGAAGACGCTCTACATCACGGAAGCACTGTCGGGCGACGTCCTTACCGCGCGGATGCCGGTCGCGGGCAAGAAAATGTTCGGTCTGCAATAACACCAAACCCATCAGCCACAGAGAGCACAGAGGGAAACAAGGTTCAGCGAGGCGAACACATCAACCGGGTATGCGAGAAATGCATTTCGATTCCAATTTTTCCTTTGCGTCCTTCGCGTCCTTTGCGTTGAGGCTTTTGATTGTTTTTTCTCTGTGATCTCTGTGGCTTGAGCCTTTCGGTTTTCAGACGAGGTAGCGCGTGAAAATTCTGGTATTGCCCGGCGACGGCATCGGTCCCGAGATTACCGAGGCGACGCTCACCGTCCTCAACCGCACCAACGACAAGTTCAAGCTCGGGCTGGAGTGGCAGGTCGAGCAGATCGGCTTTACGGCATTGAAGAAACACGGCACAACACTGCCGAATGATGTTATCAACGCGGCGCGCAACGCCCCGGGCATCATACTGGGCCCGGTCTCGCATCTTGACTATCCCCCGCGCGAAAAGGGCGGCGTCAATCCTTCCGGCGAATTCCGCGTCAAGCTCGATCTTTTCGCCAATATCCGTCCCGCCAAATCGCGCATGGGCGTCGGGCTCACCGGCAAGCCGGTGGACCTCGTGATCTTTCGCGAATGCACGGAAGGCTTCTACGCCGACCGCAACATGTACCAGGGAATCGGTGAATTCATGCCGACCGAGGACATGGCCATCGCGGTGCGCAAGGTGACGGCGCGCCAGTGCCAGCGGATTGCGCGCGCTGCCTTCGAGTGCGCGCTGAAACGCCGCAAAAAAGTGACGGCAGTGCACAAGGCCAACGTGCTCAGGATCTCGGACGCGCTGTTCCTGCGCGAGGTGCGCAAGGTGGCGCAGGATTTTCCGGAGGTAAAGCTCGAGGAAGTCATTGTTGACGCGATGGCGGCGCTGCTGGTGCGCGATCCCACGCGTTTTGACGTGATCGTGACCGGCAACATGTTTGGCGACATCCTTTCGGATGAGGCCTCCGAACTCTCGGGAAGCCTCGGTCTCGCCGGGTCGGTGATGGCGG
>Ga0156226_1333_pt1 | contig 21006 bp, 20 predicted proteins | sample RifCSPlowO2_12_FD_107874 | JGI IMG/M metagenome (GOLD analysis project Ga0156226, IMG submission 107874) | Betaproteobacteria bacterium RIFCSPLOWO2_12_FULL_62_13
CTGCTGCCGGTCGAGCATGTACTGCATGCAGTCGCGCAGCACGCGGATGTCGTAGGGATTGTGTTCCATCTCGAACACGACGCCGTCGTACGGCGCGGCATTGATCGCCTGGGCGGCGCTGATCTCGGGCGCCGAGAAGGTGACGAAAGCGGGTTTGCCCTGTTCCAGGGCCCTGATTGCGCCATTCAGGCGCGGCGTCTCAGCCATGGTGTTGCTCCTTTCTTCAAGTCGCTTGCCGCGGTCCCAAGCGTTGCGCTCTAATCGACCTTGGTGCCCGCAAGTTTGATGAGCTTGCCGTACTTGTCATAGTCGGATCTGATCCGCGCCGCCGTTTGCTCGGGAGTCATGTACCAAGGTTCAAATGACGCCAGCTTGCTCTTCATGTCCGGGCTCTCCAGCGCCTTCTTGATTTCAGCATTGAGGCGCTCGACATCGGTCAAGCCGCCGGCCGGCCACGCTATGACCACGCGTACCGGCTTGCTGGGGTACCCCTGGGCTATCAGGGCCCCTGGTGTGATGAGCCCCGAGATCACGGCCACGGCAGCAGCCGAACTTTCGGCCAAGCGCATCATCGTTCTTTCCTCCTGACGCATTGGGCTCGGAATGACCTATCCGAAGCACGCGCCGGAAATGTTACTCCGACCCGTCGAATTCTCAAGCCGAATGAGGAACAACACAATCGCCTCGTCTTGCGGCGCTATCGATGGCACGGCAAATTCACGCATCTCATTGAGCTTGCGTGCTGGCCGACGCTCGTGCCAGACAGCGCAAAATCAGTCACAATCGAAACTGCGGACTCTGAACCGTCCTGCTGCGATGGTGGCGAGTGCGGGCAGGTAGCCTGGAACAAGCGGAGCGCCCGATAAAGCCATTCGAGGGCAGGCTCCTCCGGGAATCCCTATCCCGGGATTTCATTGCATTCCATCCGGGCTTCTACGTTCACTCGTTGGAGGCGGCGGGCTACGATTCCGCGGATGGTCGATAAACGCATTGAGCGCGGACTTCGTAATCATGAGCGCTCCGTCAAATTTCGAGGAAGAGCGGACAGCAAATGAAAATCACCCAGGTGGAAACGATCGTCGTCAATATGCCGATGATCATCGACGGGCCGGTGGTGCCGCAGGCGAGCGGCAGGGCGCGAACCAGCATCGACGCGCTGCTGGTGCGTATCGATACCGATGAGGGCGTGAGCGGCTGGGGCGAGGGGTTCGGACACCGTATCTTCACCGCGACGCGGGCCGCCATCGACTCCTTCATCGGCCCGATGTGCGTCGGGTGCGATCCGACCGCGATCAGCACGCTGGTGGAAGAGGTGCAGCGAAACCTGCATGGCGTCGGGCGCAACGGGCCTGCGATGTACGCGCTCTCCGCGATCGACATCGCGCTGTGGGACATCGCCGGCAAACTCGCGGGTTTACCGCTCTATCGCCTGCTTGGCGGGTCCCCGCGCACGGATCTGCCTGCCTACGCGAGCCTGCTGCGCTACGGCGAACCGGGTGCAATTACGCGTTACGTCGAGCGCGCGCTCAAGCGCGGTTACCGTCATATCAAGCTGCACGAGATCAGCGTTGCCGCCGTCAAGGCGGGGCGGGAAGCGGCCGGACCGCACATCCCGATCATGGTCGACTGCAACTGTTCCTGGACAATAGACCACGCGATCGCAACGGCGCACAAGCTCAGAGCGCTCAATCTCACGTGGCTTGAGGAACCGGTGTGGCCGCCGGAGGATCACGCCGGCCTTGCCCGGGTGCAGGCGCAGGGCGGAATTCCCACAGCGGCCGGCGAGAACGCGATGCTGCCCGATTTCAGGAGGATGTTCGAAGCGGGCGCGATCACCTACGCGCAGCCGAGCGTCACCAAGGTCGGTGGCGTGACGCAGATGCGCAAGGTGATGGCGTTGGCCGATGCGTTTGGCGCCAACGTGGTGCCGCACTCCGCCTATTTTGGGCCGGGGCTCATCGCGTCGATCCACTGCATCGCCGCTATGCCGAACGAGGGCCTGGTCGAACGCTACGACTGCGACTTTGCCGTGAACCCGCTGCACGATGCGATCCACCCGAACAAGGAAGGCCGCATCGCTGTGCCGCAGGGACCCGGGCTCGGCATCGATCCCGATCCGGCCGCAATCGAACAATTGCGGGTACGCTGAGGGCAGGTCGTGATCAAGGAAGCGGCGAGGCGCGCGGCGCTCGCCACGCAGGGCACACCGTCAAAAAACGCCTTACCGAGCGTCTTTTCAGACTTTTCCGGCGCGGCGTTTCCTGATGTGTTCCACGACCCCCTTCTTGCCAACCCTGGTTGTGGGCTTCCAGATGTTCTTGTGCTTGACCAGGTCTTCTTTCTCCCAGACGTGCGACGCATCACCCATGTAGACGATGAACACTTCGCATCCGTCCGGATATTCGTAGGGCCCGTGGGGAATGTCCCAGCCGAACACGTAATCGCCGGGGCGCAAATCCTTCCCGGCGACGCACATGCGGCCTTTGGTCACCAGGATTGAATGCCAGCTCTTGTGCGTGTGCCTGGGCTCGACGTATCCCGGCGGGAACCTCTGCTTCATGTCGAGGCGTTTCATCACCGGGTCGTAGTTCAAGACCTTGACCTTGACCCCGGGAGGCAGCTTGAGCAACCCCCGGATGTCGTCGCTTTCCCATTCGACCTCATGGTCGTGGATCGCCTTGAACGTGTGATCGAATTGATCCGCCGCCTTGCGTTTTCTTGCCATTGCCATTTCGTTATGTCTCCCACTCAGTGTTGACTCAGTTTGATACCTGCGCGGTCAGCATATTCCATCGGACGCAGAACATCTGCATCGACGCTTTCCATTTCCTGTTACTCCGCTTGCAGGAGGTCAAACATTTCCTCGCCCAAGCGCGCCCGCGCTTCGTCGTGCAGGGGTTTGACGGCGCGGACGAACGCATCACGCTCGACCGGGGTGAGCTCCACGATCGCGCCGCCTTCGTTTTCAATGGCTCTTCTGGCGATTTCCTCTTCCTTCACGGCGAGGCCCCGTTGCGCGACGACGGCTTCGCGCGCGGCTGTTTTCATCGCCGCCTGGAACGCCTCGGGCCAGGCGTCGAACGCTGCCCGGTTCACGTAGATTCCACGCGACAGGTAACAATGGCCGGTGAGCGTGTGATAGCGGTGAACCCTGTGGGCGCCGTAATCCACCGTGTTGGCCAGCGGATTCTCCTGTGCATCAACGGCGCCGGAGATGATGGCCTCCAGCCCCGGTTTAAGGTCGAGCGCAAAGGGGATTGCGCCCAGCAATTCGAAGGTCCGCGAATGGATTTTGCCGGGCATCAGGCGTATTCGCATGCCCGCCAGGTCCGCCGGCGTGCGTACCGGGCGCAGGCGGTTCGAAACGTGGCGGTAGCCGTTTTCGAAGTAGCCGAGGAGGCGGTAGCCGATGCGCTCCTCGATTTTCCGGCTGAGGTAGGTGCCGAGCTTGCCGTCCATGGCGGATCTGGCCTCATCAAGACTTCCGAACAGGAACGGCAGATCCGCGAATTCCAGTTCCGGGACCCGATCGGCGAGGTAGCTGGTCGACTGATAGGCGAGCGTCAGGATTCCGTGCTCGGCCATCCACAGCAGATCCCCCGCTTTATACCCCAGATCCAAGACGTTCCAGACATACTTGACGTCCACATCGTTGCCGAATTCCGCCTCGAGCCGGTTGCCGAGAACCTTCAGTCCGCGGCTGCAAGTCGTTGTCGGGGGGCCGTAGCCCCCCATACGGATTTGAAAGGGATCGCTCAATTCAACGCCTCCGTTTTTTGCTCGGCCCGGTGAGGACCGGAACGGTGTCGTGCTTCGAAACTCGTCGCCCCTCTTGGCTCGGCTCATTTCAACGTAGACAATACGCCTGGAGGCGTGCGCTGGGCAAGGCGTTGCAGAAGGTCAATCCGAAGCGCCGGCGGCATCGCTCAGGTTTTTCCCGTGAGGACAAGGCAGAGGAACGGCCCGGGTTTCATTTCGCGCATCTCGCGCTGTCCCTCGAGCGGCTCGATCACCTGTGCGGGCGGCGCTTGCAGCGGATCGGGCTCTCCGCGACACAGAAGTCCATCGAAGAGGTCGCGCGATTTCCGGTGGGCTCGGGTTCGCGCGACGCATGCACCATCGTCAACCGCGGCTGCCGGCGGTACATCGATGTCGCTATCGAGGTGCCCGGCTCGCCGCTCGAAGCGGTGATGGCCGCCGAAGTGTGGCAGGAAGTTTATCACCGCCTCAAGCCCCTTCGCTTGGACGACGCAAGTCGCAAGCGGCGAGCGATATGTCCGCTGCCGCGGAAGCGCGCAGCAAGAAAAGGCAAGATGAAACACCCCGCCGCAACGGGGTGTTTTGGCGTTGATCGCAACGCCGTCTTCTCAGCGGCGATGCAGAGGGCGCTGTCCCGTGCCGAGCACGAGCAGCGATCTCAGTTCTCGCAGAACTTCGTAACGGGCACCGGCTCCTTCGCGCCTTTACTTTCCCAGAACATCAGCTTGGAATCGACGCCTTGGCTCACAAGATAATCCTTGACCGCCTTGGCACGATCCTCAGCGAGGCTTTCCTTTCCGTCTGCCGCTTCCAGCCGGTCGATATGGCCCGTGATGATCACCGAGCCCACCGCGGTCGGTCGCTTATCCCGGCCGGCTCCCTGTGCCAGGGTTTTCACGAGCTTGTCCAGCTCGGCCTTGCCGCCATTCTTGAGCACGGCGCTTCCGGGATCCCAGGCGCTGTCGCCCTGCGCGAGCGCACGAAGCTGAACCGACTGTCGTCCCGGCTTCCCGGGTTTCGCGCCCGGCTTGGGCTTGGGCGGCGGTTTGACCTTGATCCCGCCAATCTCGACCATGACCCGGCGATTCGGCTGCAAGCAACCCACCAGTTCCGGGCTCGCCACAGTGGCGCATCCCGACAAGAACGCTACTGCCACGGCAACCGTCAATGCCGACTTCTTCATTGTGTAGTCCTCCCGGTATGTTTTTCACAGTGGGCGACGCAATACCAAGCGCCGTCCCGTTGCTATTCTACGGCGCAATGCACGGTTGCCGCAACTCGGCAAAAGAACGAAGCGAATCGCGTGAGAAGTTGGCAGCCCGCCGCGGGCTCGAACCGCGAACCTTCCGCTTCAGAGGCGGACGCTCTACCAATTGCGCTAGCGGGCAGCAGAACGCTCCAGTGGGCTTTGCTCCCATCAAGTTGAGCGGCGACTTTGAATCTATTCGACCGCATTACGGCGCGCCGAGTTCTTTTCCGGAGATCGTGAGCTCTGCGCCAACAGGGTCCACCTGCTGGACTTCACGCAGGCGCTTCGATGAAGCTGTGCGAGGTTCGGGCGTGCGGTCTACGCGCTCTGCCCCGGCCGAGTCGCTACCGACATGCTACTCCGGCAGACCCAGCCGCACGGACACCTCGGCTGGCTTGCCGGCCCGCAGCAGCGACAGTGCGACGGTCTCGCCGGGCTGGTGCCGCTCGAGCGCCTCCAGGAGCCCGTCCAGGTTGGTGACCGGCTTTCCACCCAGGGCTGTGATGACGTCGCCGGCAATGATGTCACCCGCCTGGCCACGCTGGAACGGCTTGATCCCCGCTGCTTCGGCGGGGCTGCGCGGCAGCACTCCCAGGACCGCCACTCCTTTTGAAATCCCCAATGCGGCGTTGAATTGCTCCGGCGCGGCCTGGATGCCGAGCGCGGGGCGGATGAATTTGCCGTCCCGAATCAGGCGCGGCACGATGCGGTTGACCTCGTCGACCGGGATGGCGAAGCCGATTCCCGCGAACGCGCCCGACGGGCTGAAGATCGCGGTGTTTACACCGATCAAGCGGCCTGCGGAGTCCAGGAGCGGCCCGCCCGAGTTGCCGGGATTGATCGCGGCGTCGGTCTGGATCACGCCGCGGATCGCGCGCTGCGTCACCGACTCGATTTCTCGGTGGAGAGCACTGATGATGCCGGTGGTGAGCGTCTGGTCCAGACCGAATGGATTGCCGATGGCATAGACCTTCTGACCCACTTGCAGGTCCTTGCTTGTTCCCACGGCGATAGGCTTCATTTTTTCCTTCGGCGCGTCGATGCGAAGCACCGCCAGGTCCCGGTCCGGGAAAGCGCCCACCAGCGCCGCCTTCCACGTGGTCTGGTCGGAAAGCGTCACGCGTGCCGCGCTGCCCCCCTCGATTACGTGGAAATTGGTCACCACATGTCCCCCGTCATCCCAGATAAAGCCGGTGCCGGTGCCCTTCGGGATTTGCATCACATCGAGCGGAAACAGGCCGCGCGCCACTTCCAGCGTAGTGATGTGCACGGTTGATGCCGATGCCGCATTGAATACCGCAATGTTGTTCTGCTCGTCCTCGGCGAGAGAGCCCAGGGCGAGCACCGCGCGCGGCTCGGCCGGAACGGTCCTTGTTCTGCCCGGGATCCCACCCCACGGCCCGAACCACCAGAGCAGTAACGCGGCGGCGATCACCAGCAGCAGCAAGCGGCCGATGGCTCCGCCCTGCCGGCCGCACGTATGTTCAGAAGGCAAGGGACGTTGAATGCTTCGCAAGCTTGTGTTTCCCGGTTGACTGGCCGGTCTGCGATCCCGTGTCAGAAGGCTACGAACAGCATCCCGCCCAGGCGGGTTTGCTTCTCGCCGACGGTCCGCGGTTTGCGGTCGCCGGCGTCGTGTTTCTCCCGATGCGCGCCGCTCAACGCTGGACTAAGCCGCATCCGCTTGGAGCGCCCACTTTGCGGGATCGACCCGCTTGAACTGTTTGCTGAGCGCGAGCCCTTGCGCCTGGTACGAGGAGCCGATGCCCGAACCGTATATCTTCGCGGGTTTTGCGAGCAGTCTTTCGTAGACCAACCTTCCCACCGTCTGCCCATCCTCGATCAAAAATGGAACTTCATGGGTCCGCACTTCCAGCACCGCTCGCGTGCCCGAGATGTCATTGGCTCCGTACCCAAAACCCGGGTCGAAGAACCCGGCATAGTGGATGCGGAATTCGCCGACGGACGGGTCGTACGCCACCATTGCCGCGGCGTAGTTGGGTGGTATCCGGATCTTTTCCTTCGATACGAGTATGTAGAAGTCATCGGGATCCAGGACAAGCTTCCTGCCCTTGGGACGGAGAATCGGGTCCCAGAATTCCCAGGGATCATAGTAATTGACTCTCGCCAGGTCGATGAGAGGCGTGTGTCTTTTAGCCTTGTATCCCACGACAGGCGAATCACCCACTCCTTCCAGATCAACGGAGATCCACAAACCGTCGCTGATTATCGGTGCTCCGCGAGTATCATCGCGCATGAAAACAAGCGTCTCGCTTTCATCGAGATCGCGATGCTCCTTGTCCGAGGAAGCCGGGTTGCCCCGGAGAAATCTGAGCTGATTCAGCGTCGCTCCCTGTGAGACGAGAATGCTGAACGTGCGCGGAACCACTTCAGCATACAGCTTGCCTCTGTAGCCTGCCGGCACGCGTTCGAATTCGGTCCCGTAATCGGTAATCAGCCTGGTAAAAACGTCCAGGCGGCCCGTGGTGCTCTTTGGATTGGCCTTCCCTGAGATGTCCTTGGGCAATCGCAACTCTTCGAGTAACGGCACGATGTAAACACAGCCCTTTTCCAGCACGGCCGGCCTGGAGATATCAATGTCGTGCATTCGCAGATCGCCGATCTTTCCGGCTACCGAAGAGGTCTTGCCGGGCAGAAAGCTTGCTCTGACGCGATGCGCCACGGGTCCGAGACGGAGGTCGATGCTAGCCGGCTGAATCTGATCCGCCGATATGGGCACGCTTGAGGTTATCGCCCGGCTCTCCACCAACGCTTGAACGTCTTGAGAGGGCAAGATTCCCGTCGTGACGTCGGCGAATGACTGGAGGTCTTTTTCCAGTTCGGGGAACAGGCTTTTTATGGGGCGAAACATCGGCAAGAAAAGAAGTCGATGAAATGGGGCGACTCGCTTGATTGGGGCAATCGGTCAGGAGCGTTTCTTCAGCTAACGAGGTTTTCCCGACAATCGAAGCCTATAGTATTGCGCGAAACACGCAAGAGAGCAAAATCCCCGTGACTCGTCCTGCCGCTGCCGACTCACATCACTTCGCGTAGGGCTTTCGGCGTAAACTGGACGGCAGAATAGAAACTTGCGCCGGGGTCGGGTGACTAACGTTCATGTGGCACGCGAAGCACGAAGACGTCGAAATGCTCCTGAGGCGCGATGTTCGGGCCTCCCTGCCGCTTGGACGGCAGTTCCTGCTCTACCTTGATCCGTGCGCGCTGTTCAAGGATGCGTCTCGAGGGCGGGCTGACGTACAAAGGCGGGCGCGTTCCTATAACTGCGCCATGCGCTGGTTGCTTCTTCCATATCTCCAGCGCTGGATCATGATTGCCGCGTCGCTTTTTCTCGGCATCGCGCCGGTTGAAGCGCTCGCTGCCGGGAGGCCGTGGTTCATCATCCTCGCCGCCGCGTTCGCGGTAGGTTGTTGCGTTGCCGTGGCGGTGATTGTATATACGGCGGCTGCATATCTGCTTCTGGGGTTGAGCGACAAAAGCCGCCTCGCTTGAGCAAGCGGATCGATTCATGCCCGCCGCCTGAACGAATCAGCATACCCCGGACTTGTCGATAGCTCTTGACAGCCCCGTTGCGGGCGGGGTCAAATACAAGAACCAACGCGCCGCGAGCGCTTATGCTTCGCGGACTTCGACGAACTTCACGTTTTCACTCAGACGCATTGCAGGAGGAAATCCATGCTCAAGATCAGAACAACTCACACCTTGGCGGTATCCGCAGCGGCCGTTGCCGCCGTCTTCACTGTTTCGGCGATTGGGGGGTCAGCTTACGCGCAGGAGCGCAAGTCGATCCGCTGGGCCACGTCCAGCGTGGATTCCTATGGATACAAAGTCGCCGCAGCGATGGTGAAAGTGGTCGAGGAAGCGCTGGGCGGCCAATACACCGTGACGGTCAATCCGTACCCGTCGACGACCGGTGCCATGAAGGCGACGATGGACGGCGATGGAGAGATCGGCTACACGGCGGACGTCGGTATGACGCAGGTCTATGCCGGCGAAGGCGGGTTCAAGAACTACACTGCCAAAAAGGGAAAATTGGTGCATGCATGGTACGCCTACCCGATGGAGTCGTTCATGGCCACATCGGCCAAGGTAGCCGGCAAGTACAAATGCTGGGGAGACTTCAGCGGCAAGCCGGTATTCTTCACCACCGCCGGCTTCATGAACTGGCTCAACTTCATACGCATCTACAAGGCGCTCGGCTACCAGTTCAAGCATGTCCAGATCGACCCCAAGACCCAGAGTGATGCGTTGCAGGCCGGCACGATCGCCGGTGCGGTCGCCTACACCACCGCCGGCCGCTCGCTCGCGAGTTACTGGAAGGAAACCGACGTGCGCATGGACGTGAAGGTGATCAATCCGTGCCCGGCAGAGGTCACCAAGTTGAAGGCCGCCGGCCTTGCCGTGGTGGAGGTCGATCCGAAGCTCGCGTTCAGCAAGGACGTCGGGGTCAAGCAGATCCAGGGCGTGCCGATCCTCTTCGCCTACAACGTGCGGCCGGATATGCCCGAGGATGTTGTCTACAAGATGCTGAGCGCGTTCTACAAGAACCGCGAAAGCCTCGCCAAAGCCGATCCGGGCTTCACGCCCATGGCCAAGGATTTCGTCGGCATGCAGGTGCAGGGGATCAGCGCCAATCCGGATATTCCGGTGCATTCCGGATTGGCCAAGTTCCTGAAAGAACACAAGGCCTGGAACGACAAGTGGAAGATCGCGAAGTGACCGCGTAAAGGGTCGCTGGAGGCGGGGAGCCTGCGATGGTGCAGGGCCCCCGCGCGGCCATCTGTGTCGATTTCACATACAAATGCCATAGGCCGCGCTCCGGCGGTACCGGGCGATGCAGACGCAGGAGTCCGGCCACCGCCTCCGCCGAGCGTAGAAATGTGTCGTGCCGATCCCGCACCGGCCCGCAGGACGAAGTCCGCGTTACACCAACAGGGGAACATCCATGCCGATTGACTGGCTGAAGCGTCACGCCAATCTCAGGAACCTGACCTTTGCTTTGTCGCTGGTCATGTTCGTCTGGGTGGTCTGGTACTGCTACACCGGCTTCGGCGGCGCGCAGGAATTGGTGTCCCGGTTATTGCCGATCGCGCTCATCCTGCAAATCCTGTTCATGTATCAGAAGGATTTTCTGTACAAGTGGTTGCCGGCAGTGGCGAACCACGTACTGGTGGTGTTCTACATCGGCATCTGCGTCTATGCCTTCATCTACTTCCTGTTCGAATACGAAGAGATCGCGATCTACCGGCAGGGTTCCTACACGACGCAGGATTTCGTCGTCGGCCTGCTCATGTTCCTGCTGGTGATGGAACTGTCGCGGCTGGCCCATGCCACTCTGTTCTGGGTCAATTTCGTGCTCGTGCTCTACACGCTCTTCGGATATTTGAGCCCGCTCGACTTTTTCTGGCATCCGGGCACGAGTTTCTATCGCGTGGTCACTTCCAGCACGGTTGAAATGTCGAACGGCATCTACGGGATCTACGGCCAGATTGCATTGACCCTGATCGCGGCCTTTCTGCTGCTTGCCGCGGTCGCAAACGGATTCGGGGCGCAGAGCGCGATGATCCATGTCATGCAGCGCCTTGCCGGAAAATCACGGCAGATGGTGCCGCAGGCGGCCGTGCTCGGCTCGCTGTCGATCGGCATGGTGAGCGGCAGCGGTTCGGCCAATGCGGTCGTGGTCGGCAGCATCACCATTCCGCTGATGAAACGTTATGGCGTGCCGGGAGTTTTCGCCGCCGCAACCGAGACCGCGGCTTCGATGGGCGGCCTTCTCATGCCGCCCATGATGGGTGTCGGCGCGTTCCTGATGTCGGAGTTCCTCGGCGTGCCATACTGGGACGTGGTGGTCCGCGGCTTCGCTCTCGCGTTTGTTTACTACGTTTCGCTTGCTCTGGCCGTCTATCTGCTCTGCGTCCGCCTGTTGCCGCGCGAACCGATCGTGGCGCCCAGTGTATCGAGTTACAACCAGGTCAAGACCTCGATTTTCTTCCTCGCAGTCGTGTTTCTCATGGTGATGATGGGCGGGATCGGCATGGGGGAACTGCTTGCGGCGCTCTATACCGCGGTCTTCCTGTTCGTGGTCCTGCTCGTCAACTTTCTTTACTTCAAGTACGTGCTGAAGCATCCGGCGGTCGCGGAGGAGACGTTCCTCGGCAACGTGCGCCTGAGCATCGAGACCCACGCGGACATGACGTCCTATCTCACGCTCCTGCTCGCGACTCTCGGCATCATGATCGGGCTCTTCACCGTGACCGGCTTCATCAACCGCATGGGGGGCATGCTGCTCGACCTCGGCTCGTGGAACATCATGGCCATGATTTTGATGTCCTTTGTTTTCGGATGGCTGGTCGGCATGGGCCTGCCGCCGACGGCGACCTACATCATCGGCGCGGTCGTCATCGTGGGGCCCCTGACCAAGCTCGGCGTCAATCCCTGGGTCGCGCACTTCTTCATCTTCCTGCTGTCGGTCTGGGGCGAGTTGTCGCCGCCCACTTCGCTCACGGCCGCCATTTCCGCGCGCATCGCCGAGGCCCCCTTCATGCAAACCATGTGGGAGGCGTTGAGAATCTGCCTGCCGATCACGCTCATGACATTCGCCATATTCTCGCGAACCGACATGGTGGTGAACCCGGGCTGGGCGCAGATTTTCGCTACGCTGCTCGTGATGATCGGCACGGGCGCGACAGCCTTCGCGATGTTCGGGCGGTTTGCGGAGAGTCCGACTGGAGACATCCTGCTGCGGGTCGCGCTTGGTGTGTTCGCCTTCATTACGCTGTTCCACCCGGATGACGAAATGGCGATGGCCGCGGCGGCGGTCGTGCTGCCGGCGACAATCTTCGGCGTCATGCGCCACCGGCGGATCGCCCCGCCGAAGAGCGAACTGCAGACCCAGCCAGCAAGCTAGCGAACAGCGGTGAATGGCGGGGCTCATTTGGCCTTCGCGCCTAGCAGCCTCCGTGCCTTGCCCACATCTCTTGGCTTGACCCAGAGGATCGCGCCCCAGCGTCCCTTACCGGCGGTCACGCCGTCAATAGCGGTGACGTTGATCCCTTTCTCGGCAAGCTTCCTGAGGTTGTCCGCCAGCGCCCCGGGGCGATCCTCGCCCTGTACCAGGAAACCTGTCTTCCTGGGTTTGAAAGCGAGCCGCGCCTTCTTCACCGCAGCGCTGAACTTGCGCGCGTCATCGGGCACGACGTCGATCTGCGCGCCGCGACCGCGCGGAAAGCCGGTGCATGCAAGCAGGTTTATCCCCGCACTCACCAAGGTCGAGAGCACCCTGAACGCCTCCCCCGGTTTGTCCGCAACCCGTATCGAGAAGTAGTTCACCTTGCGTACCGTGTCGGGCATGGTTCGCACCTCCGCCTTATCGCTCCCTTTTTAGTCTTCGTGTAAATGGTCGTCAACCATTTGCACGAGCAGTTTGTTGAGGTTCTCCGTTCGCGCTGAGCCCTTCGACCACGCTCGGGATAAACTGCGCGCCGAAGGCCCGAAGTCGAAGCGTGCCAACTCTTTGGCCGGGAAGCGGTCCGCGTCTCGACTCCTCCCTCGACAAGCTCGGGATACGCTCGACACGAACGGTTCTCTCGGCATTTTTCAACAAACGGCCAGAATCAATGGGACCTCAGGAACACGCCGCGCATTTCCATGCTTGCGGCAATCGGGATGTCGCGCCGCGCTGCGGTTGGCGCTATTGGGGTGAAACGATGAACTGGCGGCTCACCTGGTATGCTGAATACGCAGCCGCTCCCTCGAGCTCGATCTTCATGCGCACATGGTTGCCCACGCGGTACGTCTCGATGGCCTGGATCGCTGTTCCGAAATCCCGGACGTCGAGCCGGCGCGCCAACTGAGGAGGGAGTGCCGAGTCATGAAAATCCACGATCAAAGCTTTCCCCTCTTGACGAATATCTATCGGGATCGCGGCATCGGATTGCTCGACGATGATCCTGCCTTCCCGGGTTGCGCCCCGCTCGAAAACAACCTCGCGCAATTCATGCCTTGGCGCACCCGACGCGGTGTCCGCAGACCACCTTTTCGTATCGGCTGGACCCATCGTTTCGGGGCGTCGCAGCGTTATCAGCAGTTCCTTGCCCTTCAGGGTGCTCTCCTGGACGAATGTCCGCCCGAGGTTGATCACCAGCCGGGTACGGGTTCCGGTCTGTACCACGTGGAGACTGTGCACGCCGCGCTGGCGCACCTCCACGGGTTCCTTGCCCACGGCACTGACGGAATTGGCGAAGTCGAACACGATGCGCGCTGCCGGGTGGTAGTGAACCATCACGGCTGGCCGCTCGCTGAGCTCGTGCTCAAATACCGCTCTGATAACGATTTCGCCACCGGGCAAGACAGCATAATCAAGAGCCTGCATGCTGTTCAACACGCGTTGTTGCAGGCCGCCGGCGGCAGCAGAAGGGGAAGATTCGGCGGCCATCGCCGGGCGCATTGCTCCGCCCGCCATAACTATCCACAACAGCGCCACAACCGTCCAACCGAGATTCGCCATGGCACGCTCCTGTCTGTCCGAACAATCCGTTAGACCCGTTCCATCGCGGATAAATCTTGACGCGGATCCGGTTCGCGTCATCAGGGACAATCGCGGTCGTTATCGCTGCGCCACCGGTTTCAGCCCGGCCAGGCCGTCAGCCGCTATGACGGCCTCTCCTGCATGACGCACGAACAGGGGGTTGATATCAAGCTCGGCGATCGTAGCCGCGTGATCCGCGACAAGTTCAGACACGCGCACCAGAGCGTCCGCGAGGGCATCGATGTCGTAAGGCCGCGCACCACGATATCCACGGAGAACGCGCGCGATCTTCAGTTCGTCCAGCATGTCGAGCGCTTCTCGAACGCCGAAGGGGGCAAACCGCAATGTCGTATCGCGTATGATCTCGGAGAAGACGCCCCCCGCGCCCACCATGACGTACGGACCGAATACCGGGTCATTGACGCTGCCTACGATCATCTCCAGCCCGCGCGCCATTTCTTGAAGCAGAACGCCGTCGATCCTTGCATCCGGTTTGAAGCGACGGGTTGACCCGATGACTTCATGTGCCCACGTCTTGACCTGGTCAAGATCTTCCGCGCCCAATCGGACTCCTCCGGCTTCCGTCTTGTGCTCAGCACGATGGCATACGGAATGCCGGCCTCTCCGCACTGTCGAATCAGCGCTGGAACACTTTCTGCGGGCAAGGCGATCAATGCCACATCACACGGCTTCGGAACGCTCTTCACGTCGGGATAGCTCGCGAGGCCCTGCACCGAAGAGCGATTGGGATTGACCGGATAGACGGCGCCTGCGTATCCGAAGCTCGCGAGCGCGTGAACCGGTTGGCCACCGATTCTTCTCGGATCCTCGGATGCTCCGACCACCGCGATTCCCCGCGGCGAGAACAAAGGCGTCAGATCGCAGGTGGCGCTCGGGTCAGCGGCCGACTTGCTCCTGCGTTGAGACAAAACGTTCCTCTCCCGCCGACGTTTTCGCCTTCAATCGACGGTAGCGCCGGTTTCTTTCACCACTTTCGTCCACTTCGCGACATCGCGCCGGATAAACGCCGCGAACTCATCCGGCGCATTGCCGACGGGCTCGGCGCGGCAGCGCAAAGGCATGAGACGGCCGACACCTTCATCATGAAATGCATCGTTCTCGTCCTCCGTCGTGTGCTACTGAGCGTCGCAAAATTGCCTGACTCTGCTCAGCCCGTTCCGGCCCGAAGCGAGACGCTCCGGGCGTTCGCCGGCACGGACGCGCGCAGGCGCGTCCGAGAATTCCCGGCTCACCCCCCGCCCCTCTCCCGGAGGGCAAGGGGGATTTGTGGTGTAAATGAGTTGTCACTCATTTGCACGAAGCTCAGTACTGCGGCAAGCCGAGCACATGCCGCGCGAGGATGTTTCGTTGAATCTCGTTGCTGCCCGCCGCGATGGTGGCGGGAAATACGCAATAATACGGCCCGAGCACGTCGATCGCTTCGCCGCCGAAGTCGATCTCCCCGCGCAGGCTGCCCGTGTCGCCGGCGATTTCGATCAGCATCTCGGTCAGGCGTTGAAAGGTCTCGGTGGCCCAGATCTTGAGAAACGAAATGGCTGGTCCGGGGTTCTTGCCCGAACGCACGATGTCGGCATAGCGCGCGTAGGCAGAGGCCAGGTCCTCGACGTCGAGCTGCAGCTTCACATATTTCGACTGGAACTCCGCATCGTCCCAGACGCCGAGCTTGCGCGCCGCGACCTCGATCTTGCCCAGGGGATATTGAGCCCGGCGCGGGCTGCCGTGGTTGAGACGTTCGAAGCCGAGCAGCGTCTTGGCGATGGTCCAGCCCTGGTTGAGCGCACCGACGAGGTTCTCTTTCGGTATGCGCACATTCTCGAAGAATACCTCGCAGAATTCCTCGTGCCCTTCGATATTGCAGATCGGACGCACGCGCACGCCGGGGGTCTTGAGATCGAGAAGAAAGAAACTGATGTCCTCCTGCCGCTTCGCGCTCTTGCCGGTGCGCGCGAGCAGGAACATGTGGGTGGCGTCCTGCGCGAGCGTTGTCCAGATCTTGCTGCCGTTGATCACGAAGTCATTGCCGTCGGCGACAGCTTCGGTGCGCAGGCTTGCAAGGTCCGAGCCGGCGTTGGGTTCCGAGTACCCCTGGCACCAGATATGCTCGCAAGAAATGATTCCTGGAAGATACTGTATCTTCTGCTCCTCGGTGCCGAAGCGCATCAACAGCGGGCCGAGCATCAATATGCCTTGATCAGGCGCGCGGGCCACCCCCCAGCGCTCCTGCTCCTCCATGTAGATGATGAGCTTGCCCGGTGACAGTCCCATGCCGCCGTATTCCCGGGGCCAGGCCGGCGCGATCCATCCCTTGTGCGACATGCGAAGCGCCCAGTCCCGTGTCTCCGACCAGCGCGCCCGGCGGTTGAGATAGCGCAGGTGGTAAGGATAATGCCGCTCGAAGTAAGCCCGCACTTCCGCCCGGAACGCCTCGTCGCTCATCGCGTTCCAATCGGTCCCTGGCGGGCTCTCTCTTGTTGTGCCGCTTTTCGCGGCGCGCGAGGCCCGCGGCGAGTTCTCCGCAACAAGCAACGCATCGCCCGGGCTGAGCGCCGAATAGCGCCGCCTGTGCGCCGCGCCGTTGCCGAGCCACGCGGACAACACCAGCGCACGCTGAAAATAGAGCCCGATGTCACACTCATCGGCGAATCCGATCGCGCCATGAAGCTTTATCGACTCGCGCGTGACCAGCATGGCCGCATCCGCGCAGCGCGACTTCGCCCTGCTCACCGCGAGCGAGCGAGTCCGCCGATCGGCGCTGCCGTCAAGCACTCTGGCCGCACCATCGAGCGCGTCCAGCGCGAGCTCCTTCTGGATGTAAAGATCCACCACCCTGTGCTGCAGGGCCTGGAAGCTCCCGATGGGCTTTCCGAACTGCACCCGGGTCCGCATGTATTCGAGCGTCATCGCGAGCGCCCGATCCATGACACCGAACAACTCGGCGCTTGCAATGAAGGTCGCCTCGTCCGCCGCACGGCAAAGCGCCTCGCGGGCGGTCTCGCCGTGTGCGATCAATGCCGCGCCATCCACTTTGACGTCTGCAAACCGGACTGCACCGGCGTATGTCCCGTCAGCGCGCAGCTCTCGCGCTACCGTGATGCCCTTGGCTGAAGCCGCAACCCAATACAAGCTCACGTCCTCGCCGGTTCTAGCCGATACGATGTAGCCGTCGGCGTCCGTCGCCGGTGTGACGAAGCGCTTCGTTCCATTGAGCCTGAAGACGGTCCCGTCCGGTTCCGCTATGGTGGCGATCGCAGTCCAGTCGAGCCCACCCTTGTCCTCCTGCGCCGCCAGCGCTGGCACGAGCTCGCCTGCGGCGAGCCTCCGCAGCAGCGCGCGCTGAAGTTCCTCATTTTCACCATGGAGCAGGGCGCCGCGCGCCAGCACGGCACAAGGATTGAGAGGCTCCGGCACGAGACTGCGGGCCAATTGTTCCGCAACGATCCGCATCGCGGAAAGTCCGAGGCCCATGCCTCCCAGAGCCTCGGGGATCAAAATACCGAGCCAGCCCTGGTCGGCCATCTTCTTCCACAGGCTGCGATCGAAGCCGGGTAGGGTTCCTCGCAGCGCGCGAACGCGCGCCAAGCTCGTTTCCTTGCCGGCAAAAGCCGCCACGGATTCGCTCAGCATGCGAAGATCGCTCGAATCCGTCTCGCCTGCCTCGCCGATTCGCATCCCGCCTGCTACGCCATTCATTCGTCGCCTTGAACTTTCATCCTACCCTTGCTGAGCCGCGGACTGCAGGAGCCTCTGTCGCCAAGCCTGCGGAAGGCCGATCCGTTTGGCGACCGGAAATCCGAGCACGCCGTTGTGCGCGAAGACGTAGGCATTCGTGCGCAGTGGATCGCCCGTTACGGCGAGCATGTAATGATCGGCTTCCCACACGAGCGGCACCATGCGGTCGGGATCGTCGGACTCGTGAAACACCTTCGGTATGCGGCCGGCGCGCGTCTCCTCAGCGAGGTCCCAGATCGGCTTCATGGTCCATTCCCGCAGTATGCGCTCGAACTGCCAAGCCGGTATCCGCGCATTCTCGAAGAGGTAGCGCTTCACATCCGCCTTGGACCAGCCTGCTTTCGCGATCGTCTGTGCGAGGATAGGGCTCAGGAGGATGAGCGGACGCAGCGTCCCCATGCCTTGGCCCACCGTGAACATGACCTGCCAGGAAATCTGCCTCACTACCGCATCCGCGAGATAGGGTAGCATCTGCTCGGGCGTGCTGCCCGAGACGGAAACGATGGCGTTGCCCCCGGTGTAGCGCGAAATGGTGACGGTGTTCTCGCCGGGTGCAAATCCCATGTCGACGCTGTTGGACGGCCATCCGATCTCCTGCAAAACGTCCTCGTTTTCCGCGAGCACGACGCGCCACGTGTTGCCGTACGTGCATTTGTCGTTCTTGTGGAGCAGAAAGCCCGCGACATTGCGCAGGTAAAGCCGCCAAAACCGCCCTATCGACGTATTGGGCAGAAAGCCATCACGAAGAACCCCCTGCGTGTAATTGAAGCCGAGCGCCTTGATGATGGGGCCGTTCAACGTGATCAGCGTTTCGCCGCCGGGGGTATTGCCGCTGTGCTCCACGCCGTAACGCGGGTCCGCCATGGCTTCGACCAGCGCGACAAGAATCGGCATGTATTCCGGACGGCATCCGGCCATGACGCCGTTCACGGCGACGCTCCAGACGGTGGCCGCCCGGCTGTCGGGCAGCAGAACACCCAGCACCTCATCCGGATCGCGATCCGTGAAGCCGAGAAAAGCCTCGACCTTCTCCCGCGTCGGCGGAACGATCGGCAGCCCGTCGCTCAGTTCGTTTTCACTGAAGTAACGGTTGACCGCATCGAACCCGCCCGCAAACACGATGTCGCGCGGTCCCGGCTCGGATGGGACGCGCGCTTGTGCCTGCGGCTGAGTCAGATTCTCTATGACGCGTTCGATCGTGACCTCGACGATGTTGCGCTCGAGTTCCTCGGCACTCTGAACGCCCGGATGACCCGGCACAACCGCGATGGGCAGGTTGGGCATGCCAAGCCCGATCGAGGTCGCTGCGGCCTGATTGACAAAGCCCTGACAGACGAGCGATGAGGCAGGAACGCCCGCCGCTTCGCACACTGCGCTCGCCCGCAACACGGCGGGCGTGCAACTGCCTCAGCATCCCATGCCGGATATGGCGGCATCGATCCCGAGTTCCTTGAAGCGCTGCGGCAGCCGCGCGAGGACCTCGCGCTCTTCGCTGCCATGCGTGTTGCCGAATTCGCTCCAATGCACGAACCGCACCCCGGGAAAGCGCGCCTTGAGCGCCTGTTCGATCACTTCAAATACCCGGTCTCCGCGGAACAGGTAATCCCAAAGCTGCGCAATGGTCTTGCCGTCAAGCGTCGTGAGCCGCGGCGCCAGCGGTCTTACCCTGGCTTGTCGCGGCGTGCGGGGCCAGAACACCGGATAGTATCCGTCGCTCCATGATGTGGACACTCTTGGATCCTCCTTTGCGCCAAGGATATCATGCCTATCGAGTGGGTCTCCACGGCTGTCCACAATACGATCCCTCCTCGCCAGCCTCGCCATCCATGTATGCTAGACTGGGGTCGAATGTCACACTTCCCGATGCTGCTGCTTGGAAAACGGAGATGGCGAAGCTGAAGCTCGATTAGCCGAATAGTTTTTGTATCGCTCCGGAAAGGAGCACCCCGATGAGTGGACAGCCGACGATCCTTGTTCCCGCCGCCCCGAGCCAAAATGTTTCACGGCAGCAACATCGCCCCTTGCACGATCTTCGCGGAAAGGTGGTCGGGTTCATCGACAATTCGAAGCCCAACTTCAACCATCTGGTAGACGACATTGCCGAGTTGCTGGCTGCCAAACACGGTATTGCGTCCGTGGTCAAACATCGCAAGCGCGCGGCGTCGATTCCAGCCCCCGACGCCGTGATGAAGGATCTCGCGCGATGCGATCTGGTCATCACCGGGTCGGGTGACTGAGGGTCGTGCACGTCGTGGAGTGTCCACGACTGTATGGAGGCGGCCAGGCTCGGTCTTCCCGCCATCGTTATCTCGTGGATTATCGTCAACGGCCCGATCGCCGGGAAATTGGCCATCAATGGCGGTCTGAACTGCCTGGGCCAGGGCGCCTCCTGGGCGAATGCCACGCTGGGGCGCGCGCTGCGGCGGATCCTCCAGAACATCGGCGGTGCACTGCCGGGAGAAATGGGTCGCGCAACCCAGGGTCAGCCGGGCAAGTTTACGTTCTGCTGTGCCGAGAACGAGGCAGCGAATCCGTGGGAACCGTTGCACGTCGAGCGGGGCTACGGACCAGACCGCAGCACCGTGACCGTGGTGGGCGCGGCCGGCACGTTCAATATGAATACCCATGCGAAGGACGCCGAGGATTTGCTGAGAGTCATAGCCGATACGATGGCGCATCCCACGAGCAATGACTACTGGTTCGGCGGAGAGCCGTGGGTGGTCCTGTCACCCGAGCATGCTGAGATCCTGAAGCTCGCCGGATTAAGCAAGGTCGAGGTCAAGCGCCGGCTCTGGGAACAATCGAAGATGGCGGCGAGCCGGTTTTCGGTGAAAGACCGCATGCGCACGCAGCACACGCGCCGCGCGGAATTGGGCGATATCGCCCCCGATTCGCTGATACCCGTCTCGCCGAAGCCCGAGGGCATTGGTGTGATCGTGGCGGGCGGGCCGGGAACCCACTCCGTCTACATCCCGGGATTCGGCAATACGCTCTCGGTTACCCGGGAAATACTACTGCGTGAATGAGGCCGGCGAAATTTTCTGCGGGCATGGTGGTGCTTCGCCGCTTTGGTGACGCGTGGCGCTGTCTGATGCTGCGCGCGTACCGCAACTGGGATTTTCCGAAGGGCGAAGTCGAGGCGGGGGAGAACGCGCTTGCCGCCGCGCGCAGAGAAGTGCAGGAGGAGACTTCGCTGGCGGCGCTCGACATGCGGTGGGGCGAGGCGTTTTGCGAAACCGAGCCCTATCGCGGCGGAAAGGTTGCGCGCTACTACCTGACAGAGTCGCCGCGCGGCGAGATTACACTGCCAGTGAGCACCGAGCTCGGACGCCCCGAGCATCATGAGTACCGCTGGGTGAGTTTTGAAGAAGCGCAAAGGCTTGCCCCGCCGCGGCTCCAGCCGATCGTTGCTTGGGCCGAGCGCCTGAGTGGGGGCTTTTCGGGACCCGACACGCGCGAAGCGCAAGGGAGATAATGGTGCTGATTTTACGCATCCGTGGTTCAGTCTTCGACAAGCTCAGCGCGAACGGCGGGTCCTTACAGCGTAAATCTCAGCGATCGCAGCAACGCGCCCGGCAGCCATACGCTTGCGGTCGAACGCTCGTCGTAGGTTGACGTGTCGAGCAAGACCTCGCGCTCGCGCGTGAGGTCGATCAAGTTCTCGCCCAGCATCCGGTAAATCGAATCGTCGAACCGCATCGCG
>Ga0156226_1369_pt1 | contig 20996 bp, 28 predicted proteins | sample RifCSPlowO2_12_FD_107874 | JGI IMG/M metagenome (GOLD analysis project Ga0156226, IMG submission 107874) | Betaproteobacteria bacterium RIFCSPLOWO2_12_FULL_62_13
GGCTATACGCTCAACGAGCGCCGCCTTTGGGAAAGGGAGTTATCCGCCGGACAAGCAGGAGGAGCCACGCAAACGGTGCTGGAGCAGGCGGAGGCGCTGAGCGCCGAGTGGGCGGTGGCGTAGGGCGGCTCCAGTCGCTTCACAACGGAGAACTTGACATGACCGTGTACTGGGACGAGGGTTTGATGCAGGACGATCACCGCAGTCCGGAGGTCCTGGCGGAAGGCGACTCGTGGTTTTCCTATTGGATCCCCGGCAACGGCAACCTCATCAACCGGTTCGACCACGACATCTGGAAGGATCAGTACACCATTCTCTGCATCGCCTCTCCCGGCGACGAGGCGATCAAAATGGTCGATGGCAACAGCCGCTGGGTCCTGCAGGAGACCCTCAAGGCGTACCGAACCATCAGGATGCTGCTGTTCAGCGGGGGAGGGAACGATATCGCGGGGAAGAACCTGTTGAAACTGCTGCAGCCGGACTGCAGCGGCGCGACAAACTACAAGGCGTGCTTCAGGGCCGGTCAGCCCGCCCAGCGAATCGCGGAGATCGAGCACGCGTACCGGGATCTCATCACCATCAGGGACATGTGCCGGCCAGAGGCCGTGATCGTCACGCACAACTACGACTACCCCGTGCTGGGCAGGAAATTACTGTGGATGGCCTGGCTTGATCCGTACATGGAGCTGGCAAAGGTGCCGAGACGGTTCAGACGGGATATCGTGGCGGAGTTCATAGACGGCCTCGGGAACATGCTCAACGGTCTCAAGCAGGCGGGATTCGAGTTCGTCAAGACATCGGGTGCATTGAACGGGGCTGACTGGGCAAACGAGCTACATCCGAATCTGGAGGGCTTCAAAAAAGTCGCCAGGCGATTCAGGAAAACGTTGCTCAAATACCTGCCGTAGCACCGGTCCGGCCGGCAGCCTTGTGCGTAGCCACGCGTATCAATCAAGCTGAAAACCGCAATTCAGCCACCGAGGACACAGAGCGATTCAAGGACTTGAATCATCACATCGCCCGCACCCGATTGGTGAACCAAGGCAAGAGCCCGAATCCTTGATTTTCCTCTGAGAACTCTGTGATCTCTGTGGCTAATAGCTTTTTCTGGGATCACGCGCATCAGTCCGCCGCGGTCCGCCGTGGGTGTCCCCGCATCGAGCGCTGGGCGATACGAAGCGGGCAGGCGGTTCTATTTCAGTTCCCATGCGGAATTGAGGCGCGTCAAATGCTGCGACGAAGGATTAATAAACACGCGTAACAAGCTGTAGTTTTTGAAGAAATTTGTATGCAGAGTGATCCAGCCGAGAACAATCTATCCGTTTGTTAGAAATTTAGTGATGTACCGCAATGATTTAAAGCTGAAAATAATCTCTGTGGATAACTTTTTTTCGGGCATAATCCGAAAGGTACCCCGCTAACAACGATCGACGAATAGGTTTTCCGGGATACGCCGGCTGCGCACCAAGATGGCAAGAACAAGGGAGGCTGTCTGCGCAACGAATCGCCGTTGTCGGCTGAGAATTATCTCTGGGGGCTAGAGGGAATTTGCCATCTTCACCGCGTTCCTTTTGCTCCCGATTTGGTGCTGCAGCAGTTTCCTCCTCCTTACGATCTGCTTTCCCTCCAACAAGCGGCAAAAGCGCTCGGGCTTGCGAGCGGCGTGCGCGACGTTCCTGTAGCGGAGCTGCCCAATCTGCCTGCGCCGTTTGTTGCGGTTCTGAAGCCGGCATCCGCTTCCTCGAATCCTCCAGCCGAAGGGAATCCGTCCTCACAAGACGAAGCCCGGAATTCGCACCGCCTGGCGATTGTGGTCAAGTGCGATGAACGCAAGATTTCATACTTCGAGAAAAGCGTAAGGACCCCCATCACCGCGACGCTTGCCGAGTTTGGCGAACAGTTCGCCGGGAAGGTTTTGCTGTGCGTCCCGGCCACACCCGAGCTGGAAGGCGAAGATGCGAAGCTGACCCGACAGGATCAATTCGGATTCCGCTGGTTCATCCCCGAACTCCTCAGGTACAAGACAATCTGGCGCGACGTGCTGTTTGCCTCGCTCGCGATCCAGTTGATGGCTTTGGCCACGCCCGTGTTCACCCAGGTGGTTATCGATAAGGTCATCGTACATCACACGATAAACACGCTTACCGTTATCGGCATCGCGCTTGCGGTATTCATTCTGTTTACCGCGGTGATGAGCTGGGTGCGGCAGGGGCATAGTGCGCGAGATCCTGGTGAAGGACGGCGAAACCGTGCAGGAAGGACAGGTGCTTATTCGCATGGACGCGCGCTTGTCCGAGGCGGATCGCAGTATCGTGGAGCACGAGCTCAAACTCAGAGAGTTGCAACTGCGGCGAATCGAGGCCGAGCTTGCGGGTTTGCCCATGAAACGACAAGCGGACGATCCTCCCGCGCTGTTTGTGCAGGTAGAGGCGCAGCACAAGGCGCGACTGCAGGCGTATCAGGATGCGCTGGACGGGGAGGTGGCGCTGCTTGCCAAGGCGCAGCAGGAGCTCAAAGTCGCGCTGGAAATCGAGGGCAAGCTCAAGAAGACGGTGCCCATCTATCGCGACCAGGCGGAAGGCTGGAACAAGCTCGCCAGAGAAGGCTTTGCCGGCAAACTGATGGCGATGGAGCGCCAGCGCCTCTACATTCAGAAATACGGCATGGTGGACGGCGTGGTCCAGCAAATCAGCGCCGATGCGCAAGAAAAATCCGAGGGCCCCGATGGTGTTCCCAAAGCTTATCGGGAAGCGGCCTACCGTGCGTTGATCGATCTGGACAGAGACTATCTCGAAAGCCAAGGCCGGCAGCTTAAACTGGTTCCCGGCATGCTGGTCAACGCCGAAATCCACCTCGGCACGCGCAGCGTTCTGGAATACTTGCTGTCGCCTGTGCGGAAGGTCGTGCACGAGGCGGGCAGGGAGCGTTGATTACTCGTCCGACCCCTCGTTTGAAACGAATTGGGTCAAGACCGGATCGGGTGTAAAGTAAGGGTTGCCGAAATGGCACAAGAAGGCCGGCACGCTTGCTTTATGCCGTGGTACCGGCGTTGTCTTCATCAACCTAGGGAGGAACAAAAATGAATCTCGTTGATCGCGTGAAGAACATCCTGCTGCAGCCGAAGACCGAATGGGCGGCCATCGAACCGGAGCAGACCGACCCCAAGACGCTCTACACCAGCTACATCGTCATCCTGGCGCTGATTCCGGCGGTGGCGGGCTTGATCGGCGCGAGTTTGTTCGCCAGCCGCATCGGAGTGGGCGTCATTCTGGGCGCTGCGATCATGCAATACGTGCTCACCCTGGTGATGGTGTTCGTGGTCGCCTTTATCGCCGACGCGCTTGCCCCCAGTTTCGACGGGCAGAAGAATCTGAATCAGGCGCTCAAGCTCACTGCCTATGCGATGACTGCTGCGTGGGTCGCCGGCGTCTTTGCCATTTTGCCCGTCCTCGGGTGGCTTCTTGTTTTGCTGGGAAGCCTCTATTCCCTGTACCTCTTCTACCTTGGGGTGCCCGCGCTGATGAAGGTGCCCGAACAAAAGGTCATAGGCTACACCGTAGTGGTCGTGGTGGTCGCCCTGGTCATCGGCATCGTGATCGGGACGATTAACGCCGGCATCATGGAAATGGGTGGCGGTGGGATGATGGGAGGCGTGCGGTAAGTCTGATTGCCCGTGCGGCTGCGGCAGCGCGCCACCAGGCGCAGACGGCGAACTGTCGCCGATTGGTGAAACGGAGAGAATCGAAAAATCAGCCGCTTGCCGGATATGTGTCTCATGTCCGTCGTAAGCGGGCGACGCTCGCCTCAGGTTAACCGTTCGTTTTCGAGAGGTTTGTCGCACCTGACGCGCGCGTTTCGTTTCGCATAGTGATGACATTTCCATTTTTCGCCCTCCATGGCACGTCAGGCCTGGTCTGCCTGTATCCCTTCAAATTTGGCACGGATGTTGCCGGACGTCCGGGGCGGATCAATTATGACAAAGAAACGCGTAACCCTCGCGCTGCAAGGCGGCGGCTCCCACGGAGCGTTTACGTGGGGCGTGCTCGATCGCCTGCTGGAAGACGATCGGATCGAAATCGAAGGGATCAGCGGCGCGAGCGCGAGTGCGATAAACGCAGTGGTACTGGCGCATGGATATACGGTGGACGGTCGGGAGGACGCGCGCCAGGCGCTGGAGGCCTTCTGGCAAAGTGTCGCAAGCAAGGCCGAGTTCAACCTGCTGCCCGGGGGTTGGCCTACGGCCACCCCCGCCGGATTGCAAGATCCCCATCGGGCCGTCACGGCGTTTCTTTTCTTGGCGCGATTCTTTTCTCCATACCAGCTAAGTCCATTCAACCTGAATCCACTGCGCGACATACTGGCGGCACAGGTCGATTTCGAGCGGCTCAGGTCAGAGTGCAGCATCAAGCTTTTCATCGCGGCCACCCGCGTGAGCACAGGCACGCTCAGGCTTTTCTCCACACAAGAGCCGTGGTCTATCCCCTGAAAATCTCGCTCAAGCCGTCGCGCCGCTTGGTAATGCTCCTCGGTCTCGCGCATGCGGCGGCTGCCGGAGCGGTACTGGTCGTTGATGTTCCGATCTGGCTGCAGCTCTTCCTTCTCGTGCTGATCGGCACGAGTTGCGGCCTATGCCTGTATGGCCCCGCTCTGTTGCGCAGCGGCGAGGCGATCATCGGCCTTGAAATCGGGGAGGGCGGCAGCCTGTCGTTTCAGACTCGGCGCGGCGAATGGCGCGAAGGCGCGGTGCTTGGCTCGAGCTTCGTTTCCCCCTATCTGACGGTCCTTGTCGTCAGGACAGAAGCCAAGCTCTTTGCCCGCCATGTCGTGATCATGCCGGACAGCCTGGCCGCGGAAGATTTCAGACGGCTGCGGGTCCGGCTCCACTGGCAGCGGGCAGGTATAGGCTAGTGGGCGTCCCGATCCATTCTCGATTGAACTACGGATTCATGCTCAGAATCAAACCAAAACGGAAGAGACTGGACCGCGTCCGGCAAGGAGGCCGTCATGCCGCAACTGAATCTTGGGATTCGTATTGGTTTGCCGCTCGTGTGTGTGCTGGGAATGCTGGTCATGGCGAGCGGCGCGTTTGCACAGACTTATCCCGGCAGGCCGATACGCGTCATCCGGGAGTTCATCCGCTCCGAGATTGCGAAATGGGCTAAAGTTGTGAAGGATGCCGGAATCGTTGTGCAACCCTGGTGAATACCGAGAGGAGCCACGCATGCTCATGTCCCGGGAAAGATCGGACTCCAGCCGTTGCTCGGTTGCGGAAGCTGCAACATTGATCGCCCGGGGAAAGCTCACAGCGCTGCGGCTTGCCGAGGACTGCCTCGCCAGAATCGAGCAGCGCGAGGAGGATGTGCAGGCGTGGGCCTATATCGATCCGGAACAGGTGCTGGCGCAGGCGAGGGCCTGCGATCGTATGCCGCGCCGCAGTCAGTTGCACGGTATCCCAGTTGGCGTAAAGGACATCATCGACACTCTTGACATGCCCACCGAATACGGTTCGCCGATTTACGCGGGGCATCGCCCGCGGTGGGACGCGGCCTGTGTCGCCGCGCTCAAGAACGCGGGTGCCATCATCATGGGCAAGACCGTAACGGTCGAGTTTGCGGTGCGGCACCCGAATAAGACGCGCAACCCTCACAATCCCGCGCACACGCCCGGCGGATCCTCCAGCGGATCGGCGGCAGCGGTGGCCGATTCCATGGTGCCGCTCGCACTGGGCACGCAAACCGGTGGCTCGATAATCCGCCCCGCGGCGTTTTGCGGTGTGGTCGGGCTAAAGCCCACGTACAACATCATCAACCGTGCCGGCATGAAGCCGGTCGCCGAGTCGCTCGACACGGTTGGCATCATGGGTCGCACGGTGCCCGACGTTGCGCTTGCGTTCTCGGTGCTGACGGGCGGCAGCACTCCCGATTTCGAAACCGCCACGAGGACCGAACCGCGCATCGCGTTTTCGCGCACGCCGCAGTGGCCGCACGCGGAGCCCGCGACGGTTGCGGCGCTGGACGAAGCGATACCCCGGCTCGCGCGCGCCGGGGCGCAGATCAAGGAGATCGTGCTGCCCGAACGATTCAACGGCATGCTCGACGCCGCCGGTAAGATCAACGACTATGAAACGAGCCGGGCCTTGAGCTACGAGCGACTGAATTTTCCGGAGAAGATCAGCCGGACCTTGATGGCAAAACTGGAGCAGGCCGATAAATGTGCCCTTGACGAGTACCTCGCCGCACAGAAGATGGTTGCCGAGTGCCGCAGGTTGCTGGACGATGTGTTTGCCGGATTTGACGTCATGCTGGTGCCGAGCGCGCCGGGGGAAGCGCCGCGCAGCCTCGATACGACCGGCGATTCGGTCTTCAACCGCATCTGGACTGCGCTGCACGTGCCGGCGGTAACGGTGCCGGTATTCACGGGACCGAGCGGCTTGCCGATGGGCGCGCAGCTCATCGGACCTTTTGGCATGGATCATCAAGCGCTGGTATGCGCCGAATGGGTGCGCCGGGCGCTCACATGATCTGATCAGGCTTTCCGAGAGTCAAGTCAGTAGAACTTGTTCGGTTCAACGAAGTCGGTGAAACCCCGCACGTAGCTGAAAAGCAGCCGTTCCGCTTCTTCCTTTGACGCGCATTCCGTCTTCGGCGGCGGGTTTACGCCGGGAGCGTCTTTGGCGTGCTTGTAATAATGGCTCACCGACCATAAAAAGGGTTGCTGGCTGCTCAGACTGCTGCCGGGTTTCTCGGTGATGCGGCCCTTAACCGGAAAGCCCAGGTTAGGAAAAGTGAAAATGTATTCGGACACCACTTTTTCGATTGACTTATACATGAAGACCTCGGGCGGATGACGATGCAGTCAACTGCAAAGTATAGCACTTGAAGGAGCGTCAAAAAATGTAAAAGTCCGGGGCCCGAGGATCCTCGATTGAAGCCGCAAGGTCCGCGCGGAATTGTGGAGAGAAGGGCGTCAGCCGACAAACGGTGGGCGATGGCGCACCAACGGTCGAGTCAACGGGTGATCCGTGAGGTTTTGCCTTCGTCGCTTTGCTGCCTGGTGCTTAAATAGGAGCGCAACGATCAATTACGTGGAGACTTTCATGGACAAAGACCGGCGGTCCGAGCGCACGGAGAGAAGGTCTGGAACCGAGCGGAGAAAATCCGACGATCCGAATTATCGCGGCCCCGAGCGACGCAGCCGCCTGGATCGGAGAATCCTGATTAACAGGCGAAACGCCGGCGGAAAAGAATAAACAAACAATTAGCGTTTACACGGCCTATAACGCGCCGGTGAGGTGGAGGGGAAACTTAAGGTGGGCGGCAGTGAGTACAGCCGGCGTCAGCCTCGCCACAGGATGCTGGATATTTAACATAATATACATTATGCGTAGTAGTGTCCGCCCAGAAGGTCCAAGGCCGGCGGATCTTACGATATTCTCAAACGGCCTTATGCCGGCCGTATAATAGACAAATGAGACGACACCTGATCGTTTTTTACACCGTTGTCATCATTCTCATCATCTCGGGCCGTTACGCATGGCTGCACTGCGAATGGGACTGGGTGTCTCGCATCAGTTCGGTCGGCGTTATTCTCGGTATCGTAATCGAACGCTGGAACGTGCTGGTGGGTAGACCGCTGACCACTCCGGCGCAGCCGACAGAACGGCTGTCTATCCTGTTGCTTTGTATCGGTACCTTTGTTGCCGGTTTTGGTGAACTCTTGGGCAAAACCTTCTTCGGGTGCCAATAGCGGCGGCCGCGATCCCGTCGCTTATTGCTCGGCTCCAGCCCCGATCAAAATGTCGGCGATCTCGCGCATCTCGCGGTCGAGCGCAAGTTCCAGCGCCGAATAACCGAATTTGGTCTTGTGGTTTACGTCCGCGCCGTGTTCGAGCAGCAGCAGCACCATGGGCGCATGACCTTCACGCGCCGCCATCATCAAGGCCGTCGTCCCGTTATCGGACGTCGCATTTACATCGGCTCCGCGCGCAATGAGAATGCGCGCGATGTCGATGCGATTGCTGGTCGCTGCGTACATCAAAGGGGTCCAGCCGGAATGATTGACGGCGGCACCTTTGTCCAGCAACAAACGCACGATATCGGTCTGTCCCTTGAATGCCGCCAGCATGAGCGGCGTCTCACCATGAAGGTTAGGCGTGTTGATTTTTGGCCGTGCCTCAAGCAACATTTTGATCAGACTGACTTTTCCGCCCTTGATTGCCAGCGTCAACAGCGATTCGCCCTCGGGGCTGACGCTATCCACGTCAACGCCCCGCTTGAGCAACTCCGAAACGGTCCTTTCGTCGTCATTCTTGACGGCGTGAATCATGTCCTCGTAAACACCGGCCACCGCGCATGTCGTGAACAGCAGCGCCACGCCGGCCACGTATGACTTCATGTTATGCATGAGCAACATCTTCTTCAATCTTGAATAACTTGTAAAAATTCTCAGAGGTCACTGTGGCTACCTGCGCCAACCGGATGCCACGCAGGGTGGCGATCTCTTCGGCCACATGCTTGACCAGCCCGGGCTCGTTTGGTTTTCCGCGATGAGGCACCGGGGCCAGATACGGTGCATCGGTTTCGATCAGCATCCGTTCCAGCGGTACTTTCCGGGCGATTTCTTTTAACGCTTGCGCGTTCTTGAAAGTCACGATTCCCGAAAAGGAGATGTAGAACCCCAGCTCCATCGCTGCTTCGGCTGCTTCCCACGATTCGGTAAAGCAGTGCATCACTCCGCCGGCCTGATCTGCTCCCTCGTCCCGCATGATGCGCAAGGTATCCGCCGCTGCCTCGCGCGTGTGTATGATGAGCGGTTTTCCGCATCGGCGGGCGGCGCGGATGTGGCGTCTGAAACGCTCGCGCTGCCATTCCAGATCGCCTTTCGCGCGATAGTAGTCGAGCCCGGTCTCGCCAATCGCGATGATTTTCGGGTGATCTGCGAGCTTGACCAGTTCATCAGCCGACACCTCCGCGACGTTTTCATAGTCTGGATGCACGCCGACCGAACCGTAGATGTGCGGATAGCGCTCGACAAGTGCGCGCACTTGGGGAAATTCCTCGAGTGTCACGCCGACGCACAGCGCGTGCGCAACCCCGTTTTTGCGCATCAGTTCCATCACGCTGTCGAGCCTGCATACCAGCTCGGGAAAGTTCAGATGGCAATGGGAGTCGACCAGCATCTCAGCAGATGGCCTTGCGCGCCGTGCCGGTGTGGATCAGCGCGGCGTAGTCGAGCAGCAGTTGTTCGAGCAACAGCCGCGGGTTGAGGGGATGGTTGATCACGCGCTGCAAGCGGATGGTTTCGCGGTGAAAGCGCAGTGCGCTCAAGGTTTCGATCCGCGCGGCGTGCGCGTGGATCGTCTCTGCGTAATCAGGGTTGTAACGGACGGTCCCCAGGAACTTCTGAAAGATCAGGTCGTACGTCCACTTTTGCAGCCAGCTCGCGACCTCTTGAACCGGATAATCCCGAATCTGCTCCGCGACGAGCAACGGGTCGAACATGCGATCGGCGAGCCGCCGCAGGAGAAAACCGCGCTGCTCCCAATACTCTTGTCCGGCAAGCCGCTGCGCGATCAGCGGCGCGTTGCCGGTCTGGGCGAGGGCAAGCCCAGGATCCGCAATGCCCTGCGTGCGTAACCACTCGATCGCGGTGCTCGGCTCGGGACCGGGGAGCTGCAACTGCCGGCAGCGACTCTTGATGGTGGGAAACAGATAGTGGAAACGGTGGGCGACCAGGAGGAAGAACGTTCCGCCTGGCGGTTCCTCCAGGCCTTTGAGAAGCGCGTTGGCGGCATTGATATTGAGCGCCTCGGCGGGATGGATCAGGATGACCTTCGGCCCACCGCGATGGCTGGTGATATTGATAAAATCCGCAAGCTCCCTGACTTGATCAACGGTGATCTGAAGGCTTGGCTTTTTTCCCCCGCCCTGCTCCTCTTCGGTCCCCTCCCCCAGGCTTTCGGGCTCGAGCAGCCTAAAATCCGGATGATTCGCCGATTCGAACCAGCCGCATGCCGGGCAGGCGTTGCAGGCCGCACCTGAGTTTGTCGGGTTTTCGCACAGCAGCGCTTGGGCCATGGCCCGGGCAAAAGCGAGTTTACCAATCCCTTGGCGACCGTGGATCAGGAGTGCATGCGGCAACCGGTTCTTACCTGCCATCAAGCGTTCAAATTCTGTTTCGTGCCAAGGTAAAATGTTCATTTTCAGACAGATATGGCTATATTTTAATCTTCTGAATCAAGTGTGAGCATGGAAACGGCAGGCTTATTCGACGGCATTGCAAATGGATATAAACTTTTCTTCAAGCTCTTTCTGGATGCGAGCTATATCGGCGCTGGCGTCGACGACATGAATTCTTTCCGGGTGTTCGCGCGCGCGCCGCAGATAAGCTTCACGCACCCTCCGATAAAACTGACTTTCCTCCTGCTCAAACCGGTCTGCTTGCTTGATCCGGCCGGTGCGCCTGCGGCCGATTTCCGGCGCAAGGTCGAACAGAATCGTGAGATCTGGCTGCAAACCCTGCTGAACCCATTGCTCGAGCGTTTCGATCTGCTCCCAGGCTACGCCGCTTCCCCCCGCCTGATAGGCGAAGCTGGCGTCGGTAAAACGATCGCAGACGACCCATGTTCCCGCCGCAAGAGCCGGTAGGATCAACTTGTCCAAGTGCTCACGCCGCGCCGCAAACATGAGCAGCGCCTCGGTCTCGGGATGGAGCCGCTGCACGCGGTCCAGCAATATTCTTCTCAGTTCTTCGCCCAGTTCCGTGCCCCCCGGCTCGCGCGTAACGCTGACAGCAATGTCGCGGTCCTGCAGCCAGCCGGCGAGCCACGCCACGTGCGTGCTTTTCCCGGCGCCGTCTATTCCCTCGAGTGTGATGAATTTGCCGCGCATCAGCGTCGTCCGGACTTTTGATATTTTGTTACGGCGCGATCGTGTTCATCCAGGGTGCGCGAGAATTGCGACGATCCGTCGCCCTTGGCCACGAAGTACAGCGCGTCACTTTCCGCCGGGTTAAGCGCAGCGCTGAGCGAGGCGAGTCCGGGCATGGCAATTGGTGTCGGGGGCAAGCCTTCACGGGTGTAGGTGTTATATGGGGTATCGGTGGCGAGATCCCGTTTACGGAGGTTGCCGTCAAAGCCTTCGCCTAACCCATAGATTACTGTTGGATCCGTTTGCAGCTTCATTCCGATCCGCAGCCGGTTGACGAATACAGCCGCGATCAGGGGCCGCTCGGCCGTCTGGCCGGTTTCTTTTTCGATGATCGAGGCGAGGATCAGCGCTTCGTAAGGCGTCTTGAGCGGAAGTTACGGCGCGCGCCGTTCCCACTGCGCTGCAAGGTTCGCTCGCATCAGCCGGTGGGCACGGTGCAGGATCGCAATATCGCCGTTGCCTCGGCTGAAATGATAGGTGTCGGGGAAAAACCACCCTTCCGGGGAGAGCTCGGTGATTTCCAACCGCAGCAAGATGTCGGCATCACTCAAATCCTTCGTATCATGTCTTAGCGCCGGGTGTTCCGCGAGCGCTTTTCGTATTTGGCGAAAGCTCCAGCCCTCGACAAAGGTGATGACATCCTGCGTGTAGTCGCCCTCGGTAATCTTGCGCAGCAGTTGCAGCGGCGTGATCGGTCCCTCGACTTCATAATTCCCGGCCTTGATATTGCCAGCTTCGCCGAGCAGCCTTGCCAGCAATACGAATCGAGCGGGTTCGCCCAGCAGCCCCGCATCGACCATCTGCTGCGCCGCGCTTCTCAGGCTGCTGCCTGCCTTGAGACTGAACTGCAGCGGCGTTTGCGCCGGCGATACCACGCTGTTCGCGTAGTAACCAAGCCAGCCGAGCGCTGCGGCAGCGCATGCAACCAGCACCAACGCAAGCCGCAGTAGACGATGACTAATCGTCTTCTTCATGGAGCCATTCTCTCACGCCCGACACCAGCACCCCCGGCTGCCATGTACGGTCGCTCAACTCCCGTACCTGCCAGACGCCGATCAGGCTGTTGACCAGCAGCACCTCCTGCGCTTGCAGTACTCGGTCCAGGCTCACGTGCTCGACGCGGCAAGCCATCCCATGTCTCGCCGCAGCTTCAACGACGCGCTCGCGCGTGACGCCGGCAACCCCACACCGACCGAGGTCCGGTGTCGCCAACCCGCCGCCTTCGATGATGAACAGGTTGGTCATGGTGCCGGCGATGGCGTTGCCTTCAGCATCGAGCAGCAGGCCTTCGGCGATGTCCGGAGCGCTCCACTCCGAGCGCGCCAGCACGTTTTCGAGCCGGTTCAGGTGCTTCACACCGGCGAGCGCGGGCTGGAAACCCAGGCGCAACGAGCAGAGATGCACCTTGACGCCCGCCCGTGCGAATTCGACGGGGTACCGCAGCGGCGCAGCGGACATCACGATGCGCGTGGGATGAAGCGGTGAAGGTGGAGCGTATCCGCGCTGCCCTATCCCGCGCGTGACGATGATCTTCGCCGCACAGTCCGGTTCGCGCTTCGCAACTTGCGCCAGTTCGCCGCGTAATACCTCTTCCGCCGGGCTGGGAATCGCGAGGGCGGCGCAATCACCCGCAAGCTTGCGATATTGGCGCGTCCATGACCGGGGGCGTCCGCCACGGATCGCCAGAGTGCGAAACACCCCATCGCCATAGGCGAGGCCGCGGTCGGCGGCGGGCAGGGCGTCGCTTTCTGCACCATTGACCAGAATCATCACGCGAAACAGGAGACCCCGGGACGCGCCGGACGCGGCCCCCTCAGATTCTGCGGAACACCAGGGTGCCGTTGGTGCCGCCGAATCCGAATGAATTCGATATCGCGACGTTGATCTTCATCTGGCGCGCGGCATTCGGCACGTAGTCCAGATCGCACTGCGGGTCCTGATTGAAAATGTTGATGGTAGGCGGCGCCACCTGGTCGCGCACCGCCAGCACCGAAAACACCCCCTCAACGCCGCCGGCGGCCCCGAGCAGGTGGCCGGTCATGGACTTGGTCGAGCTCACCGCGATTTTTCCGGCATGGTCACCGAAGCAGCGTTTGACCGCGATGGTTTCAGCGATGTCGCCCAGCGGCGTCGAAGTGCCGTGCGCGTTGATGTAGTCGACCTCGTCGCGGTTCACCCCGCCGTTCCGGATGGCATTGGCCATGCAACGCATCGCGCCGTCACCGTCGTCACAAGGCGCGGTGATGTGATGAGCGTCAGCGCTCATGCCGTAGCCGGCGAGCTCGCAGTAGATCTTCGCCCCGCGTGCCCTCGCGTGTTCGTATTCCTCGATCACCAGCACACCTGCGCCCTCGCCCAGCACGAAACCGTCGCGATCCTTGTCCCATGGGCGGCTGGCGGTTACGGGGTCGTCGTTGCGACCGGATAGTGCCCGCGCGGCGCAGAAACCGCCGACACCGAGCGGCGACACCGTCGCTTCGGCGCCGCCGGCAATCATCACGTCGGCGTCTCCGTACTCGATGAGCCGGCCCGATTCGCCAATGCAGTGGGTGGCGGTAGCGCAGGCAGTCACGATCGCCAGGTTGGGTCCCTTGAAACCATACATGATCGAGAGATTGCCTGAGATCATGTTGATAATGGTCGCCGGCACGAAGAACGGGGAAATCTTGCGCGCGCCGCCTTTCTGCAACTCGACATGAGTGTCCTCGATCATCGGCAGCCCACCGATTCCCGAGCCGATGTTGACCCCTATGCGCTCGGCGTTCTGCGGCGTCGCCTCAATTCCGGCATCCTTGATCGCGTCAATCGCCGCCGCCATGCCGTAATGGATGAAAGTATCCATGCGGCGCGCTTCTTTGGCCGACAAATACCGGGTGACTTCGAACTCCTTCACCTCGCCCGCAATCTGTGAACTGAAAGCGGATGGATCGAAGCGCGTAATGGGGGCGATTCCGGACTTGCCGGCAACGATGTTGGCCCAGGCCGACTCCACCCCGATTCCGACGGGGGAGACGATCCCAAGACCGGTTACGACTACTCTGCGTCTTGCCAAATTGGCTCCGGAACGGGCGTGGTTAGGACTTCAGGTGCCCCCTGATATAGTCGACGGCCTGCTGCACGGTCGTGATCTTCTCCGCTTCCTCGTCCGGAATCTCGGTCTCGAACTCCTCCTCCAGCGCCATCACCAGTTCAACGGTATCGAGCGAATCAGCGCCGAGGTCGTTCACAAACGACGATTCGTTCTTGACGTCGGCTTCATTGACCCCAAGCTGCTCGGCGACGATCTTCTTGACGCGTTGCTCGATGTTTTCCATTAACGTCCCCCTTTCCTCTTTTGCGTGATGAATCAGAATCGATGGACCGGAATCTCCTGCATGACAGGAAAAATTTTCGGGCCGGAATGAAGCGCGTATTCTACCAGAATTGCCGCGCAAAAAACATTTGAAATTCAACGACAACGGCCATTGTTACCTGTCAATCCATGTACATGCCGCCCGTTCTCGTTCATCGCTCGTAATCAAGTGCGAGCGATCTCGAATCTCCCCTCGCCCGCTTGCGGCAGAGGGTCGGGGGGTGAGCTGGGAATTCGAAGGACGTGCCTGCGCACGTCCGAGCCAGCGAACGCCCGACGCGATGCAGCGCGTCGGGCCGGAACGGGAACGGCGGTCGGTGCGCATGCGCCTTCAGTCCATGTACATGCCGCCCGTTCTCGTTCATCGCTCATAATCAAGTGCGAGCGATCTCGAATCTCCCCTCGCCCGCTTGCGGGAGAGGGGCGGGGGTGAGGGAACGGCGGCACCAGGAAATGCATGCGATCTTAACCCATGTACATGCCGCCGTTCACATGCACCGTGCAGCCGGTCACATACGCCGCGCCGGGCGAAGCGAGAAACGCGACGACCGCGGCGACGTCCTGCACCCTGCCCAGCCGCCCGAGCGGGATCTGCCGGATGAGCATGTTGCGCTGCTCTTCGTTCAGTGCCCGCGTCATGTCGGTGTCGATGAAACCCGGGGCGACGCAGTTGACAGTGATGTTTCGGCTGCCCACTTCACGCGCAAGCGACTTGGAAAAACCGACGATGCCGGCTTTGGCCGCCGCGTAATTGGTCTGCCCGGCGTTTCCCGTCGCGCCCACCACCGAAGTGATATTGATGATGCGGCCGAAGCGCGCCTTCATCATCGGGCGCAGCACCAGTTTCGACAGCCGGTATACCGATTTCAGGTTGGTCGACATAATGTCGTCCCACTCCTCGTCCTTCATGCGCAGCAGCAGGTTATCGCGCGTGGCGCCGGCATTGTTGACGAGAATCGCGATGTCGCCGAACTCGCGCTGGATCGACGCGAGCGCGGCTTCCACCTGCGCCACGTCATTCACGTTCGTGACCAGGCCCGTGCCCTTGATGTCGGCTTCGGTCAAGCTCCGCCTGATGCCAGCGGCTCCACCCTCGCTGGTGGCCGTGCCGATCACGACCGCACCTTGCCGGCCAAGCTCCAGCACGATCGCCTTGCCGATGCCACGCGAAGCGCCGGTCACGAGCGCCACTTTGCCATCCAATGCGGTCACCGGAGGGTCTGCCGTGTCTGCTGCAACGACTGCGGATCGGCGATGGCAAAAGCCTGCAAATTGCCATCGATGCGCCTGATGAGCGCAGCCAGCACTTTGCCCGGCCCGCACTCCGCGACGTGGGTCGCGCCCGCCGCCGCCATGTAACCGATCACCTCGACCCAGCGCACCGGGTTACACGCTTGGCGCGCAAGCGCGTCCTTGATGTTCGCTGGTTCAGTTACTACCGCGGCATCCACGTTGTTGACAACTGGGATGCGGGGCGCATTGAAAGTGATTCCCTTCATGTACTCGGCAAGCCGTTCCGCTGCGGGCTTGAGCAGCGAAGAATGAAACGGTGCGCTGACCGGCAGCATCAGCGCGCGCTTCGCGCCTTTGGCTTTCGCCACTTCAGCGCCGCGTGCGACGGCCGCCTTGTGGCCGGCAATCACCACCTGGCTGGGCGCGTTGAAGTTCACCGCCTCAAGCACCTGCCCTTGCGCGGCCTCCCTGCACGCCGCGCGCACCATATCATCATCGAGTCCGAGAATCGCCGCCATCGCGCCGGATCCCATCGGCAGCGCTTCCTGCATTGCCCGCGCCCGAAAGCGCACCAATGGCACTGCGTCGCGGAACGCGATCACCCCGGCAGCCACGAGCGCCGTGTATTCGCCCAGGCTGTGCCCGGCGACCAGCGCAGGTTTCACGCCGCCCGCTTCGCGCCAGGCGCGGTAGACGGCGTAGCCGGCAGTGAGCATCACCGGTTGCGTATTGACCGTTGAATTCAGCGCTTCCGCCGGACCGTCGGCAACGAGTCGCCACATGTCCTGCTCCAGCGCATCGGAGGCTTCGGCAAACGTGTCGCGCACCACCCGCGAGTCGGCGAACGGCTGCATCATGCCGACCGTTTGCGAGCCCTGTCCTGGAAAAACCAATCCGAATTTCATGCTTTCGTTGTTACCACTTGATGAGCACCGAGCCCCAGGTGAAACCGCCACCCACTCCTTCGAGCAACACGTGCTGGCCCGAGCGGATGCGCCCGTCCCGCACCGCCTCGTCGAGCGCGAGCGGAATCGAGGCTGCCGAAGTATTGGCATGGCGGTCGACAGTGGTTACGACCTTTTCCATGCTCAGTCCGAGTCTCCTGGCCGTTGCCTTGATGATGCGGATATTCGCCTGATGCGGGATCAGCCAGTCGATATTGGACTTCCGCAGATGATTGGCGGCGAGCGCTTCCTCGGCGACTTCCTCAAGCACTTTCACCGCAAACTTGAACACCGTGCTGCCTTCCATTTGCAGGAGCGGCCTGCCGCTTATCTTGCCGCCGCTCACCGTTCCCGGCACCGAAAGCATACCGGCGTAGCTGCCGTCGGCGTGCAAATGGCAGGACATGATTCCCGGCGCGCTGTCCTGCTTCAACACGACCGCGCCGGCGCCGTCGCCGAACAGCACGCAGGTCGAGCGGTCTTGCCAGTCCAGAATGCGCGAGTAGACTTCCGTGCCCACCACCAGCGCGTATTTGTACTGGCCGGTGCCCATAAATTGACTGGCGGCGCCGAGCCCGTAGACGAAGCCGCTGCACACCGCCTGCATGTCGAAGGCGGGGCAGCCCTTGATGCCGAGCTTGGCTTGCAGGATGCACGCGGTGCTCGGGAACACCATGTCGGGCGTGGTGGTTGCGACAACGATAAGACCGATGTTCTGTGGGCCGATGCCAGCCGCCTCGATCGCCCTGCGGCTCGCCGAGAGCGCGAGATCGCTCGCGTTTTCACCCTCGGCGGCGACATGACGCTGGCGGATTCCGGTGCGCGTGAATACCCACTCGTCGGTGGTGTCCACCATACGTTCCAGGTCCCGGTTCGTCAGGACCTTGGCCGGCAGATAGCTGCCGGTGCCGACAATACGGGAATAGATCGTCACGCCGCACTTTTCTCGATGGATGACATGCGCTCGGTGATATGTGCGAGCACGCCGCTGCGCGCTTCTTCCACGGCACGCTCGATCGCGAATCCGAACGCGAACACGTCCGCCGAACCGTGACTCTTGATCACGATTCCCCGCAGCCCCAGAAGCGTCGCCCCGTTGTAGCGGCGATGATCGATCCGGCGCTTGAACGCGTTGATCACCGGCAGCGCCACCAGGCCGGCAAGCCTGGTGAATACGCTGCGCTTGAATTCTTCACGCAGATAGGTGGAAAGCAACTGCGCGAGGCCCTCCGAAGTCTTGAGCGCGACGTTGCCGACGAAACCGTCGCACACCACGATGTCGGTTGTTCCCTGGTAAATGTCGTCACCTTCGACGTTGCCGTAGAAATTGAGTCCGCTCGCGCGCAGCAATTCAGCGGCACGCTTCACCACCTCGTTGCCCTTGATGTCTTCCTCGCCGACGTTGAGCAGGCCTACGCTCGGGCGGTCTTTGTGCTCCACCGACGCCACCAGCTCTGAAGCCATGATGCCAAACTGCAGCAGGTGCTCCGCGCTGCAGTCGACATTGGCGCCGAGATCGAGCACGTAGGTGTGTCCTTTCAGGGTCGGCAGGATGCTCGCGATCGCCGGACGATCGATGCCGGGCAGGGTCTTCAGCACGAATCGCGAAATCGCCATCAGCGCACCGGTGTTGCCGGCGCTGACGCAAGCATTCGCCTCCCCGCTCTTGACGAGATCGATTGCCACACGCATCGAGGAATCCTTCTTCGCCCGCAGCGCAAGCGCCGGTGGCTCGTCCATCGTGACAATCTCGGTTGCGGGCCGTACCTTGAGCCGCGCGCCGGTCGGGGCGTGTGTGCGGCCCAGTTCATCCTCCAGCGCTTTCGGTTTCCCGACCAGAATGAACGAGGTTTGCGGATCGCGGGCGAGATAATCGAGCGCCGCGGACACCGTGACGTGCGCGCCGTGATCGCCACCCATGCAGTCGATGGCAACGGTCACCTCCATCGGGAAGCCTCCTCTGGCATGCCCGTTGTCGTTGTTTTCGGGCACGCTCGCCGGGTCAGTGCGCTCGGGCAACGCCGCCGCGCGTTACTCGCCCTTGGTCTTGATGACTTTCTTGCCGCGGTAGTACCCATTCGGGCTCATGTGGTGCCGCAGGTGCACCTCCCCGGTGGTGGGCTCGACCGCCATCGGCGGATCGGTCAGAAAGTCGTGCGAGCGGTGCATGCCCCGCTTCGACGGCGACTTCTTGTTCTGTTGTACTGCCATTTCAGTGCTCCTTACGTTTACTGTCCCGAACCTTTCTTGAGCGCGGCCAGCTTGGCAAAAGCGGCTGGCGCTGACCCCTCACGCCGCATTGCGCTCAGAACGCTCTGGCAACTGCCGTCGGCGTGCCGCGGCGCAAACGGCAGACTCAGCAGGATCTCGTCTTCGATCAGGAAGGCCACGTCCAGCGCCAGATCCGCTTCGATACAATCCGCGGCCTCCGGATCGTCGGCATCCGCGCCCAAATCTTCACCCCGGCGTACCAGCAGCAGCGTGTTCGACAGTTGCAGCGGGTAATCCAGCGGACCCAGGCAGCGCTGGCACTGCAAGTGGAGCAATCCGCTGATTTCCAGCGCTAGAATCGGCCGTCGCTCGGCGTCCCGCCCGCCTTTAACTACGAAGTCGACGCTGCCGTCGGCATCGACCAGACAATCCTGAAGACGCACCAGATTTGTCACCGGCAGCCTGCCTCGCAACTCCTGTGCAGCACGGGCGAATTCCAGACTATCTATGACAGTCTGTGCAGACATAAGGCGCGCATGATAGTATTTTTGCGGCATTCTGTCAAAGGAAGAAGTCGGAAAACGCAGGTTTGGCAGGCACTTAGGCCCGTTACTTCCTGCCGTTTCGGTCCGCTTGCAGCACCACGTATCTGACTTGGATTCTCCACGACTCATCCTTGCTTCCAGTTCGGCCTACCGCCGAGCTTTGCTCGAGCGCTTGCGCCTTCCGTTCGAGGTGGTTGCGCCGCAGGTGGACGAAACGCCGCTCGCCGGCGAGCCCGCGGAGCGCACCGCTCTGCGTGTAGCTGAGTTGAAAGCGCGCGCAGTGGCAAAGACCATCCAGAACGCGCTGATCATAGGCTCCGATCAGGTCGCAGTAATGGGAGAAAGGAAACTCGGTAAACCCGGCGACCACGCGGCGGCGGTGGCGCAGTTGCGCTCGATGCGCGGCAAAAGCATGGTTTTTCACACCGCACTGTGTCTACATAACTCCGCAACGGGCAGGATTCAGGTTGCAAACGTACCCACCACGGTGGTTTTTCGCGATTTCAGCGACGCCCAGATCGAGCGCTACCTTACGTTTGAACAGCCCTACGACTGCGCGGGCAGCGCAAAGATCGAGGGACTCGGTATTGCCCTGGTTGAACGCGTCGCGAGCGATGACCCGAGCGCGCTGATCGGCCTGCCGCTCGTGCAGCTCGCCTCGATGCTCAAGAACGAAGGTGTTGAGGTGATATAGAACCCCTCGCAAGAATCGGAAAAGTTAGCCGCAGATGGACGCCGATGTCATGTGGATCATCTGATTAAGTGATTGAGTGATTAAGTGATCGAGTGATTAGGTAAGGCACCAGGACTGGTCACGGCGTTTGTGTCGTGGGCGAGCTAGGGATTAAGTGATCGAGTGATTAGGTAAGGCACCAGGACCGCTCACCAACCAATCACTTAGTCACTGAATCACTAAATCACTCGTCTTATCCGTTCATCGGCGATTTCACCTTATTTTTAGCAACTTCCGGAAAGGCAGCAAATGAGAAAGCCAGGCACGCTCTACCTGATTCCGGCCGCGCTGGGCGGCGGCGACGCAAGTGCGATACTGGCAGGCTCGACCCTGCGCGTGCTGGTAACTCTCACCAGTTTTATAGTCGAGCACCCGAAAAGCGCGCGGCGGTTCCTCAAGGCGGCCGGCTATCCGCATCCTCTGCAGAGCCTCGAGTTCCGCACACTTGATGAACACACGGCTGAAACCCAGTTGCCGCAACTGCTGGAACCGCTGCTCGCGGGCCGCAACTGCGGGCTGCTCTCAGAAGCCGGCTGCCCGGCCGTTGCCGACCCTGGCGCAGGGCTGGTGCGCCTGGCACACGCTCGGGGCATACGCGTCGTCCCGCTGGTGGGCCCGTCCGCGGTGTTGCTGGCGCTGATGGGGTCAGGGCTAAATGGCCAGCGTTTTTCGTTTCACGGCTATCTCCCGGTAGACAAGGAAAAGCGACGCGCAAAACTGGCCGAGCTCGAGCGCGACTCGCTGCGCGGGGACACGACGCAGATCTTCATCGAGACGCCGTATCGCAACCAGTCATTGCTGCAAGCGATAGTCGAGAATTGCCGCGATGACACCTTGCTCTGCCTGGCGACAGAACTCACGTTGTCGACCGAATCGATCCGCACCCAGCCGATTGGGGCTTGGAAAAAAAATCCGCCGGATCTCGACCGGCGGCCGACGGTATTCTTGCTGTATCAGAAGCGGTAGAAGACAGAGAAATGAAGCTTGGTATGGCCTTCAGTGGTCGCGGGCGAGATCCCGAGCGACACGCCATTCAGGACCAAGGCAAAT
>Ga0156226_1214_pt1 | contig 20930 bp, 24 predicted proteins | sample RifCSPlowO2_12_FD_107874 | JGI IMG/M metagenome (GOLD analysis project Ga0156226, IMG submission 107874) | Betaproteobacteria bacterium RIFCSPLOWO2_12_FULL_62_13
CAATAATTAAGTTAGCGCTTATGCCCTTTTCGGGAGAGGGGTCGGGGGTGAGGGCTGGAGAGGTCAGGAGTGAGGGATGGAGGGGAGATTTGTGGTGCACATGGGTTGTCACCCATTTGCACGAAGGTTAAGAACGCGGCGTGTCGTCGCGTTCGATATAGCGTTTCACCGCTGAGCGGATGAAGCCGAGCTGCCGGCTGAAGTTGCGGCAGCCCTCGCACAGGGGCAGGTGTACGTAAAGCGCGAGTTTTTCCTTCAGGGTCAAGGGGCGGTCCTGCGCCTGGGACAGCAGTTCGGACACTTCTTTGCACGAGGGAATGAATCTCATAATTTTCCGAACCACTTCAGTTCCAGACATTCGCGCAGGCTCAGGCGCGCGCGGTGCAGCATCACCCAGCAATTGGTCGCGGTAATGCCCAGTTCCATACAGATTTCCTCGGTCGAGAGTTCCATGACCTCACGCATGGTGAATACCCGCGCCGTCTTGGCCGGCATCAGCTTGGCGCACGTTTCGAACACCTCCCAGAACTTCTTGTTTTCGAACGCCTGATCGGGGTCGCCCCAGCTCGCGGGGAAACTCTCCCAGTGACCGTCGTCCTTGAACATGGCGTCGATCACCTCGGCTTCACTGCGCTCATCGTGGCCGGCCGCAATGAGCGGCTGCTCGCGCGATTGCCGCCGCAGGTGATCGATGATTTTGTGCTTGAGTATGCCGGTGAGCCAGGTCTTGACCGAAGACTTGCCTGAGAATCCGGCGCCGCCCTCGACCGCCGCGAGCAGCGTTTCCTGCACCGCGTCCTCCGCTGCGGTCTGATCACGCAACTGCACCAGCGCATAGCGCAAGAGGTAGCTGCGGAACTGTTCGAGAGCGGCCGGATCGGAGGCCTGGGCGGAGCCTTTAATGCTGTTGTTGGCGGCCATCGGGGTATGCTCGGAAGCCCAAGTAAATCATAAATCTAGAAGGTTTATGCGGCGAGCGCAAGGGCGCTTGCGCTCGCTGCGACACGGTGAACGCAGCTTTGTCCGGGACCAGCGAGGAACTCCCGAAGTTGATGGTGTTTTTTGCAGCGGCATGCGCCCCGTCCCGCACCAGCCTGCGGCAGACCGAGGCCGGGGCGCCCTTGAAAAGCGGCGACAGGCTCCCATATTGGAGATGTCGGCGCCAAGCGCCAATCCAGTAAAGGAGAGCAAATTATGGCAAATATTACTCGTTTCAGTCCGATCGAGGACGCGTTTGACGAACTGTTCCGCGGGTTCTTTGTGCGTCCGATCAGTTTTGAAGGCCAAACCGCCCCGGCGCAGTTCCGTGTCGACGTTACGGAAAGCGATAAGGCGTACCGGATGCACGCTGAAATTCCGGGCGTCAAGAAAGAAGATATCAATATCTCGATCGACGGCGAACACGTCGCGATCAGTGCGGAAGTCAAGAAGGAGAAGGACGTGAAGGACGGCGATCGCATGCTGCGCGCCGAGCGCTACTACGGCAAGGTTCACCGCGCCTTCACGCTCGGACAGGCGGTGGACGAGACCGCGGCGAACGCGAAATACGCTGACGGCGTGCTCGAATTGACGCTGCCGAAGAAAGCGGCGACAAGCGCCAGGCGCATCGCGATCCAGTAGTGGTCAAGACGCCGGCGGAAGCCGGCGCCTTAACTGCGCGAATTCGAACGGACGAAGCAAAGCGTGGCCGTTCATGTCGCGCCTTCGATACAGGCGGCAGGCGATAAGACCTGCCGCCTTTTTCGTGCTCGTGTAGAATAAGTGGGCCCTCACACAATTTCCGTCAACGCATGTCGCTCACTTCCAACTCCGCCTCCGCCAAAGCCAAGATCCTCACCGAAGCGCTGCCCTACATTCAGCGCTTTCACGGCAAGACTATTGTCGTGAAATACGGCGGCAATGCGATGGTCGACGACAAGTTGAAGGAATGCTTCGCGCGCGATGTGGTTCTGCTCAAGCTCGTCGGCATGAACCCGGTAGTGGTGCACGGCGGCGGGCCGCAGATCGACGATCTTCTTAAACGCGTCGGCAAGAAAGGGGAATTCGTTCAGGGTATGCGGGTGACCGACGCCGAGACCATGGATGTCGTTGAAATGGTGCTGGGCGGCCAGGTCAACAAGGAGATCGTCAATCTCATCAACCAGCACGGCGGGCATGCGGTCGGACTCACCGGCAAGGACGGAGCGTTCATCCGCGCCAGGAAAATGATGCTGCGCGGGCCGGGAGACGCCGACGAGCTGATCGACATCGGTCAGGTCGGCGAGGTTGAGGCGATCGAACCACAGATCGTGGAAACGCTTTTTGCAGGTGGATTCATTCCGGTCATCGCGCCGATCGGTTTCGGCAGGAAAGGCGAGTCATACAACATCAACGCGGACCTCGTCGCCGGCAAGGTCGCGGAAATCCTGCGAGCCGAAAAACTGATCGTGCTCACGAACACGCCGGGCGTGCTGGACAAGAACGGCAATCTCGTGACCGGCCTGACGGCGCGCAAGGTCGATGAATTGTTTGCCGACGGCACGATCTCGGGCGGCATGCTGCCCAAGATCAGTTCCGCGCTCGACGCGGTGAAGAACGGCGTGAACACCTGCCATATCATAGACGGCCGCGTCGAGCATGCGCTGCTGCTCGAGATCCTCACCAACGAAGGCGTCGGCACACTGATCCGCCGGCGCTGAACCGGCGCGCGCCGGGATGGCTGCGGTGATTTAAGGCTCGTTTCCGCATATCAACGCAAATCGGGCCGTAACGAGGTGGGAGATGGCGGCGAGAACCGGGGAAAGAAAGACGCAGATTCTGCACACGCTGGCGCAGATGCTGGAGAATCCCGCCGCGGAGAAAATCACCACCGCCGCGCTCGCCGCCCGGCTCGACGTTTCTGAAGCGGCGCTGTACCGCCACTTCAGCGGCAAGGCCCAGATGTTCGAGGGGCTGATCGATTTCATCGAGCAGACGCTGTTCGGCCTGATCAACAAGATCACCACCGAGGAAAAAAGCGGATTGCGGCAGATCGAAGCCATGATCGCCGTGCTTCTCGGCTTCGCCCAGAAGAATCGCGGCATGACGCGCGTGCTGATCGGGGACGCGCTGGTCAACGAGGATGAGCGGCTGCAGGCCCGCATCAATCAACTCCATGACCGGATCGAGGCGGCGCTCAAACAGGCGCTGCGTTTCGGCGTGACGCAGCAGGAGGTCGTTGCCGAGATGGACGTTGCCGCGCAGGCCAACCTGCTGATGAGCTTCGTGACCGGGCGCTGGCACCAATTCGCGAAAAGCGGCTTCAAGCGCGATCCGGTGGAACTGTGGAGCAGGCAATGGCGGCAGTTGCTCGAAGGGGTAATCGCGTGAACAGGCCGGCTGCCGAAAGATCACATCCTCAGGGGGAATCATGTCGAATCTGACAACTCAACAGCTCGCGGAAATACTGCTTGGAATCGCGCGCGCGCAGCAGGCGATCATCGACGCCATGGAGAACTCCAAGGCGGGATTCAAGTCCACGCATTTTCGCCCGATGCTCGAAACCGCATCGCGCGTGCGCAGCAACCGCGTTGAGTCGCTCACGGACTATCCCTCCCGGCTGCTGCTGATGATGCTGGGCCGCACGGGCCCGGATCTGTCGCAGGTGGTGAAAGATCTCGAGGCCCTGCTGAGCCAGCAGCCAACTTCCGCCGAAGCGCCTGTTGCAAATACTTACGCGCCTGCCGTCGATCCCGATTCACTCGACATGACGTGACGGCAGTGTTGAGTGTTCAGTGTTGAGTGGTTAGTGTTGAGTGAAGAACAGGCTTTGATTGCTGCGCATCATTGCTCACTCAAAACTCAAAACTCAACACTAAGCGCTGGCGCGAAATGCGCCGCAAACCGGACAGGCCGGATCTTTCTTCAGCTTCACAGCACGCGTCTGCATGCTGAGCGCATCGAGGAGCAGCAAGCGTCCGGTGAGCGGCTCCCCGCAGCCGGTCAGAATCTTCAGCGCTTCCGCGGCCTGGATGGAGCCGATGATGCCCACGAGCGGCGCGAACACCCCCATCACCGCGCAGCGCATGTCCTCGTTCTCGCCGTGCTCCGGAAACAAGCAGTGGTAGCAGGGTGAGGCGGGGCTGCGCATGTCGAATACCGCAACCTGGCCGTCGAAGCGCACGCCCGCGCCCGACACCAGTGGCTTGCGGTTCTTGACGCAGGCCAGGTTTACCGCGTGGCGGGTGGCGAAGTTGTCGCTGCCGTCGAGCACCACATCGGCCGCCGCCACCAACGCTTCGAGGCGCGCGCCGCCGACCCGTTCGGGGAGCGCCACGACGGTGACCTCGGGATTGATCGCGGCGAGTGTCGCGCGCGCCGAGTCCACCTTCTTTCTGCCGATTGCATCGGTGCGATGTACGATCTGACGCTGGAGATTGGTGAGATCGACGTTGTCAGCGTCACAAATGGTGAGGCGCCCGACACCCGCCGAGGCGAGGTAGAGCGCGACCGGCGAACCGAGCCCGCCGGCGCCGATGATGAGCGCGCGCGATGCGAGCAGCTTCTCCTGGCCCTCGATGCCGATCTGAGGCAGCAGAATGTGCCGGCTGTAACGGAGCAGTTGCTCGTCGTTCATGGAAGCAAGGGGTAAGGAGGGAGCGGTGAGGAGTGAGGAGTGCGGGGTGAAATTCCGGACTTGTTTCCGCGTTGCACCTCAAAATGCGCGAGGCTGCGCACTCAATACGACGGTGTAGGTCAGGTTGCCGCATTGGCGGCTACCTGACGCCCACTGGATGTCGCCGAACGCTGCGCGTACCCCGCCCTACGTCTGAAATTGCGCAAGCAACTAACGATTCAGGACACTAGTTGGTGTTTACGCCACTGCGGCTCTTCAGAAAGGCAATCGCCTGATTGAGTTCGTAGTCATCCTTCGAGACGATCTCTCCGGGCTCGGGTCTGAGCGCCTTCTCGTCGAGATCCTTCGGCCGCGGCGCGGGCGTGAAGTTGTACTGCACCGCCGCGGCCGCCGCGTCGACTTTCTCCTCGGTTTTGTCGCCATTGTCGATGAGATGCTTCGTGAGGTCCGCCTCGCGCAGCCGAAGGCTGGCCACCTTGTCCGCAGAGCCGTCGTCGAGCGGAATATCCGGGACGATGCCCTTGGCCTGTATCGAACGGCCGTTGGGCGTAAAGTAGCGCGCCGTGGTGAGTTTGATTGCGGTGTTGTTGCCGAGCGGCAGGATGGTTTGCACCGAGCCCTTGCCGAAGGTCGGCTGCCCCATGATCACCGCGCGCTTGTGGTCCTGCAGTGCGCCGGCAACGATCTCCGAGGCCGACGCCGAGCCGCCGTTGACCAGCACCACCATCGGGATCTTCTTAACGTCCGCCGGCAGCTTCCTGATGTAGTCTTCCCGATTGCGGCCGCGCAGGTAGTTTTCGGGATTCGCGTTCAGACGCATCTTCGAATCTTCGGTGCGGCCGTCGGTATAAACCACCAGCGCGCCTTGCGGCAGGAAAGCTGCCGAAACCGCAACCGCGCCGTTCAGGAGTCCGCCCGGATCATTCCGCAGGTCCAGCACCAGCCCTTTCATCAGCCCCTGGTTTTCCTTGAACAGCTTTTCGATGGCGCGCGCCAGGTTTTCGCCGGTGTGCTCCTGGAATTGGGAGACGCGGAAGTACGCGTAACCCGGCTCAAGCAGCTTCGACTTGACGCTCTGGATCTTGATGACCGCGCGTGTGAGCGTCACCACGATCGGCTTCGGCTCGCCCTTGCGCACGATGGTGAGTGTGATCTGGGTGTTGGGCTTGCCGCGCATGCGCCTGACCGCGTCGGTGAGCGTCATGCCCTTGACCGAGGCGTCGTCCAGCTTGACGATAAGGTCGCCGGACTTGATACCGGCGCGGGAGGCCGGCGAGTCGTCGATCGGCGCCACGACCTTGACAAAGCCATCTTCCATGCCGACTTCGATGCCCAGTCCTCCAAACTCACCCTGGGTGCCGACCTGCAGCTCCTTGAATGCTTCCTGGTCAAGGTACGCGGAGTGCGGATCGAGACCGGTCAGCATGCCGTTGATCGCCTGGGTGATGAGCTTCTTGTCGTCGACCGGCTCGACGTAATCGCTCTTCACGCGTCCAAACACCTCGGTGAACGCCCGCAGTTCCTCGATCGGCAACGGTGCGGAAGCGCCATTTTTCTGCGCGACCGCGGAAAAATTGAGGCTGACCAGGACCCCCAGCAGGACGCCCACGGCGATCAGACCGATTTGGTGCAGTTTGTAACGCATTTCTTGCTCCTAAAAACCCATCACCCTTCACTGAATATTCACCCACGTCAGCGGATCGAACGGTTTACCCTCGTGCCGCAGTTCAAAGTATAAACCCGAATCGGCGTTGCCGCCGCTATTTCCCACTGTCGCTATGGGCTCGCCTGCGTGGATTACCTCGCCCACACGCTTATACAGGGCTTCGTTGTAACCGTAGAGGCTCATGTAGGCGCCGCCGTGGTCGATAATCAAGAGATTGCCGAAACCACGCAGCCAATCGGCGAAAACAACCCTGCCTGAGGCAATCGCCCGCACTTCCTCGCCTGCCCGGGCCGCGATGAACAGCCCCTTCCAGGTGAGGCCGCCATCAGGACGTGGACTGCCGAAGCGGTTGCCGAGTTCCCCCCGCACGGGCAGGCTTAACCGGCCTTTCAGCCCCTCGAAGAGGCCGCCGTCTGCCGAGCCGTCCGGCAGGCGCTCGTTCGTGAGGCGCGGCGGTGCCGGCGTGCGGGCAACGATACGGCCGAGTTGTTCCACGAGCCGGGCGAGCCGGGTTTCATCGCGCTTGAGCGTGCCGATCTCGCGCCGCTGCCGTTGGATCGCGCGCGCGATACTGGCCAGCAGCCGGCCGCGGGCGCCTTTTTCCCGATCGAGCCGTCGCTTCTGCGCCGTCTGTTCGGCGGCGATTGCCGCCAGCTCAATCGCTTTCCGCTCGGTCTCGTGCGCAAGCTCCTTGAGGCGCGCGAGGTTCACGCGCAGCTCGCCGATCAGATCGGCCCGGGCACGCGAGATATAGCCGAAGTAATGCAGTTGACGCGCGATCCGGTTCGGATCTTCACGGTTGAGCAGCAGCCGCAAGGGCCCCACCTCGCCACCGAGGTAGTGCTGGTAGAGCACGCGCGCGAGCAGCGCCTGCTGGCGCCCGAGTGTTTCCTCCGCGCGCCGCGACTCGGCGCGTAGCTCGGCAAGGCGCTGGTTCGCGTCGCGCGACTGATGGGCGAGCTCGCGCAGGCCGCGGTTTGCATCCGATATGGCGCGCTCCGTTTCCTTCAGCGCATCGGCAGCTTCGGACCGGGAGTCCTCGGTGCCGGCGAGGCGCTTCTGCAGCGCCTCGATTTTGCCGCGCAGATCCCGTAATTCGTACTTCGCCTCGGCTGCGGACCTGGCTGCCGGCGCGGCGCCGCTCGCAAACAACAGCACCGGCAGAAGAGCAAATGTTGTGAAACCGCGTTTCGTCACACGAAGTTGATCAGCGACTTGCCGCTCATTTCGGGGGGTTGCGGCAGACCCATCATGGCGAGCAGTGTCGGCGCCACATCCTGCAACGCGCCGCGTTCGGCGATCCGAGCCTTACGCCCGACATAGAGCAGCGGCACGAGATTCAAAGTGTGCGCAGTGTGTGCCTGCCGCGTCTGCGGGTCGAGCATGGTCTCGGCGTTGCCGTGATCGGCGGTGATCAAAACCTCCCCGCCGACCTCCCGCATGGCGGTGACCACCCGCCCGATGCATTCGTCGAGCACCTCCACCGCCCGGATCGCGGCCTGGAGATTGCCGGTGTGGCCCACCATGTCGCCGTTGGCGTAATTGCAGATGATGGCGTCGTAGCGACGGCGCTTGATCGCATCAACCAGCTTGTCGGTGACTTCGAAAGCGCTCATTTCCGGTTTCAGGTCATAGGTCGCGACCTTGGGCGAGGGCACGAGAATGCGGTCTTCACCCGGGTATGGCGTTTCGATTCCGCCATTGAAGAAATAAGTCACGTGCGCGTATTTCTCGGTCTCCGCGATCCGGAGCTGCCGCAGGCCCTGCTTCGAGACATATTCGCCAAAACCATTCGCTATGGTCTGCGGGGGGAAAGCGGCGGGAATCCCGCTGAACTCCTCACCATAGCTCGTCAGCGTGCAGTAATAACCGAGTTGCGGGAGATACTCGCGCGCAAAGCCGTCGAACGCGCCAGCGGTGAGCGCCAGCGTGAGCTGACGCGCGCGGTCGGCACGGAAGTTCATGAACACCACCGCGTCGCCGTCGTTCATGCGCACCGGCCCGGAGCCCGAGGGCACAATTGCCGTCGCCTTTACGAACTCGTCGGTTTCACCGCGCGCATACGCCGAGCGCAGTCCGTCAACCGCGGTGGCGGCGCGAAACTCCGCATTGCCTTGCGTGATGAGCTCGTACGCCTGCTGCACGCGTTCCCAGCGTTTGTCGCGGTCCATCGCGTAGTAACGGCCGCAGATCGACGCAATGCTTCCGGTCGCGAGGGCGTCGCATTTGGCGGCAAGCGCGGCAAGCGAGGTTTCGGCACTCCGGGGCGGCGTGTCGCGCCCATCGAGGAAGGCGTGCACATAAACGTGCTTGACGCCGCTCTTGGCCGCCATTTCGAGCATGGCATGGATGTGCGATTCGTGGCTGTGGACCCCGCCGGGGGAAACGAGCCCCAGGAGGTGCAGGGCCCCCCCCCTGCCGCGCGCGATTTCCATGGCCTTGTTCAGGACTGAATTCCTCGAAAACTCACCGGTCTCGAAGGCGTGCTCGATCTTGGTGTAGTCTTGGTAGATCACGCGCCCCGCCCCGATATTCATGTGACCCACTTCGGAATTCCCCATCTGGTTCTTCGGCAGTCCCACCCATTTTTCGGAGGCATCGATAGTCGTGTGCGGGAAGGTGTTCCACAGAAAGTTCCAGTGCGGCTTGCGCGCCTGGCAGATGGCGTTGTGGGCGCACTCCTCGCGGTGTCCAAAACCGTCGAGTATGATCAGCAGCACGGGTGTTACCTTCATGATTTATTTGGTCTTTCCCTAGACGCCTTGGCCTTGTATAATTCAGTATATTCTAATTCACCGGGGATGCTTGAAAAATGGTGATGACCGATGTACAAGCGCAAGCGCTGCGCACCACGCTGCTGCAAAGGGAGGACCACATCGAGCAGGCGTCGCGCGCGCTCAAAGCGATGGCCCACCCGCTGCGGCTGAAGATTCTCTGCATTCTCGGTAATCAGGAAGTAAGTGTCCAGGATATCGTTGATTGCGTGGGCACTTCCCAGAGCAACATCTCCCAGCACCTCGCCATCCTGCGCGAGAAAGGCGTGCTGCGCACGCGCAAGGATGCGAACCGCGTCTTTTACCGCGTCGGCGATGAGCGCGTCCTGAACCTGATCGGCATGATGCGCGAAGTGTTTTGCGGCATTGCTGAATAGCTTCGGCGCCAGGAGTCGGAGTTGGAGCAGTTTTTCGCATTTCTGCAGAAAAATCCATTTCACCTGGTACTCTTCGGCACCGCCGTGATCACCGGCGGGATGCTGATCTGGCCGGTGGTGAGCCGCTTGTTTCGTCCCAGCAATGAGGTGAGCGTGCTGGAGGCGGTGCAACTCATCAATCGGCGTGATGCGGTGGTGATCGACGTGCGCGACCCGGCAGAATATGCGGCTGGGCATATCGCCAACGCGAAGCATATCCCGCAGGCGCAGCTTGCCGAGCGCATCAAGGAGCTGGAGAAGTTCAAGACGCGGCCGATCGTTGTGAGCTGCCGCACCGGCAGCCGGGCGGCGCATGCCGGCAGCGTGCTGCGCAACCATGGCTTTGCCGAGGTGTTTGCGCTGCGCGGCGGCATTGCGGCGTGGCAGCAGGCGAGCATGCCGCTCGAGAAATGATGGCCAGAGTGAGGATGTACAGCACCGGCTTCTGCCCGTTCTGCCGGATGGCGGAGCGCCTGTTGCGCGGGAAGGGGGTGGCGGTGATCGACAAGATCCGTGTCGACCTCGAGCCCGCAAGGCGCGTCGAGATGATGGACAAAACGGGGCGCCGCACCGTCCCGCAGATCTATATCGGCGGCACCCACGTCGGGGGCTACGACGACCTGGCCGCTCTCGACAAGGCCGGCCGGCTCGACGAACTGCTGCAGGCTGCGGATTGAATGTGCTTTTTTCAACAGAACAGGACTCAAGATGAGCGAAGAGCAGCAGGCGGTTTTCGGCATCCAGAAAATTTATCTCAAAGACATGTCGCTCGAGATCCCCAGCGCGCCACAGATTTTCCTCGAGCGCGAATCGCCGCAGATCGACGTCAATATCCACAACGAGGCGCGGGGTCTTGAGCAGCAGGGGTTGTACGAGGTCGTGCTCACTGCGACGGTGACGGCGAAGATCAAGGACAAGACGGTGTTCCTGGTTGAGGCGGCCCAGGCCGGGATTTTCGAGATTCGCAACATCTCGCAGCAGGATCTCGACGCGGTGCTCGGCGTCGTGTGCCCGAACACGCTGCTGCCGTATGCGCGCGAGGCGGTTGCGAGCACGGTAACGCGCGCCGGCTTCCCGCCGGTGGTTCTGCAGCACATGAGTTTCGAGGCGGTGTATCAGCAACGGCTGCAGCAACTGCAGCAGCAGCAACAACAGCCAAGCAGTCCGCCGCCGGCGCATTAAAACCGTGATGCCTGCCCCCCGCCGCAAACTGATCACCGCGGCACTCGTTGCGGTCATGGCGACACCGGGATGGGCGCTGGAATTTCGCTCCGTCGCCGAGAATGCCGCCGTGCTCTACGATGCGCCCTCGGCGAAGGCAAGAAAACTCTACGTGGTGAACCCCGGCTACCCGGTTGAGGTCGTGGTCGTGGTCGAAGGGTGGGTGAAGGTGCGCGACGCGAGTGGCGAGCTCGCCTGGATCGAAAGCAAGCACCTCACCGACAGGCGCACCGTCATGGTCAAGGTGCCGCTGGCGCAGGTCCACCAGAGCGCCGATGAAAGCGCGCCGGTCGTGTTCCAGGCGCAGCAGAACGTCATCCTGGAACTGGTCGACGTGGTGAGCGGAGGCTGGCTCCGCGTGCGGCATCGCGATGGTGAAGTCGGCTTTGTCAAAGTCGCACAGGTGTGGGGCGCCTGACATGCAATGATGAATGCGGCATGCAGAATGATGAGTGGATTCATAGTTGCCTGCTTCGCTCGTAACTCATCCCTCAATTCATCATTCATCATTCATCGTTCATCATTCAGATGAAGATCGCGGTATTGGGCGCGGGCGCCTGGGGCACCGCGATCAGCATCAACCTCGCGCAACGCCATGCCGTGACGCTATGGATGCGCGACGCCGGGCAATGCGCGGCGATGCGCGCGGCGCGCATCAACCAACGCTATCTGCCCGGCTTCAGCCTGCCTTCCAGTCTTGCGCTCGAAACCGGATTCGCAAACGCCGTCGCCGGCTGCGAGCTGGTGCTGGCGGCGGTGACCACTAGCGGCCTGCGGCAGACGCTCCAACGTCTGCGGGAGGCACGCTGCGGGGCACCGGTGGTGTGCTTGTGCAAGGGATTTGAACGGGAGCGGGCACAACTGCCGCACCAGGTGTGCGCGGAAGAGCTCGGTGCGCGGGCGGTGTCCGGCGTGCTTTCGGGCCCGAGTTTCGCCGAGGAAGTGGCGGGCGGGTTGCCGACGGCAGTCACGCTGGCATCAACCGACCCCGAATTCACACCCACTGCGGCGCGCGAACTTCATGGCGCCACGCTGCGCGTGTATTCGAGTGACGACGTGGTGGGTGTCGAGGTCGCCGGTGCGGTGAAAAACGTGATCGCCATTGCTGCGGGTGTCTGCGACGGGCGCGAACTCGGGCTTAACGCGCGTGCGGCGCTGATCACGCGCGGGCTTGCGGAGATCACCCGGCTCGGGGTGCGGCTCGGCGGCCGCATCGAAACCTTCATGGGGCTCGCCGGGGCAGGTGACCTGATCCTCACCTGTACGGGCGATCTGTCGCGCAACCGCCGCGTCGGCCTGCAGCTCGGGCGAGGCGTGCCGCTCGCGGCGATCCTGGCCGAGCTCGGGCACGTCGCGGAAGGCGTCTATTCAGCCCGTGAAGTTGCCCGCCTTGCAGAAAAGCTTCAGATCGACATGCCGATTACCCGTGCGGTGTGCCGCGTGCTCGATGACCCCGCCGCAGCCGGCGCGGCAGTCAAGGAACTGCTGCAGCGCGAGCCGAAAGCCGAGTATTGAGGGAGGCGCGAACGGACAGGATTTACAGGACTAACAGGATGAAAGCGAAGGCAACCCCGAATCTTGTAAATCTTGTTAATCCTGTCAATTAAATCCCGCCGGGAAAGCCGAGCTGGCGCCATGCCTCATATACCACGATTGCGACGGCGTTGGAGAGGTTAAGACTGCGATTGGTCACGCGCATCGGAAGCCGGATACGCTGCTCCGGAGGGAATTGCGCGAGAACTTCACCTGGCAGCCCGCGGGTTTCCGGGCCGAACAAGAACACATCGCCCTCGCGATACGCGGGAGCGTCGTATCGTTGTGTGGCGCGGGTGGTGACGGCGAACATGCGGCGGCCGGCGAAGAATTCGCAACAGGCCCGCCAGTCGGCGTGCAGGGTGAGGCTGGCAAGCTCGTGATAGTCGAGCCCCGCGCGCTGCAACTGTTTGTCGCGCAGGGTGAAGCCCATCGGCTTCACGATATGCAGGCGGGCGCCGGCATTGGCGGCCAGGCGGATCGTGTTGCCGGTATTAGGCGGGATTTCGGGCTCGTAGAGCACGATGTCAAACATGGTCCTCAATCCTCGATCCTGAACCCTGCTTCAACGCCCGCGCCACGATCCAGCCGCTGACTTCGGCCGCGCCGGCGCGGCGCAGGTTTCTCGCCAGCTCGTTGAGCGTGGCGCCGGTCGTCATCACGTCATCGATCACCGCCACTTTCTGCCCGCTCAAGTCGGCATCGCAAACGAATGCACCACGCACGTTCTTCGCGCGGTCTTTCCACGGCAGCGCGGCCTGCGGCTGCGTTTCGAGCACCTTGCGGCAGATGCGGGAGGCGACCGGGATGCCGGTCAAATTGCCGACCCGGCGCGCGATTTCATGCGCCTGATTGAACCCGCGGCTGCGCAGCCGCTCGTCGGAAAGCGGCATGGGGACGATCACGTCAACACGTTCGCCGGCGACCGCCTGCCCCAGCGCCTGCCCGAGCACGCTCGCGACGGCAAGACTGCCGCCGTATTTGAAGGCGTGAATCAGCGCGTCAACCGGAAAGCTGTAAGCGAAAACCGCCGTCACACGATCAAAACGCGGCGGATGATCGAGACAGGCGCCGCACACGCTGCCGCTCACTGAGCGTCGCAAAATTGCTTGACTCCGCTCAGCCCTCACACCCGGCCCCTCTCCCGGAACTTCCGCAGAGAGAGGGGAGATTTGTGGTGTAAATGAGTTGTCACCCGTTTGCACGAAGCTCGGTGGGAGCGGCAGCGCACAAACCGCGCAATGCGCTTGCGGCAGGCGCCGCAGGTCGGCATCGCATGCGGCGCACAGCAGTCCATCCCCGCTCGCCGCGCCGCACAGCAGGCAGGATTGCGGCAGTATAAAACGGCCAATTCTTAAGCAGTTGTTTAGAAAATCGATCACTGAATTTGACAAGCGATGATGGATTCGCGATGATGCAAGCCTTTAATAACCCGAGTCTTTTCGTTCTGCACGAGGGCGCGCCCGACCATGGATACTGCTACCGTTAACGAAACTCCCCGTCACCACGCTGACACGGCCACCGGCGCCAAGCCGCGCTGGACTGTGGAGCAGGTGGAGGCGCTCTTCAATCTGTCATTCAACGACCTTATTTACCGCGCGCAATCGGTGCATCGCGCGCACTTCGATCCCAACGCGGTGCAGCTTTCGACCTTGCTTTCGATCAAGACCGGCGGCTGCCCCGAGGACTGCGGCTATTGTCCACAAGCGGCACGCTATCACACGGGCGTCGATAACGAGGACACGCTGTCGGTCGATGACGTGGTCGCCGCCGCGCGTGCGGCGAAAAGTCAAGGCGCGACGCGCTTTTGCATGGGTGCGGCATGGCGCGGACCCAAGCAACGCGAACTCGACCAGGTGATCGCGATGGTCAAAGCGGTGCGCGGCCTCGGCATGGAGACGTGCGCGACGCTCGGGCTGCTCAAGGATGGTCAGGCCGAGCAGTTGAAGGCTGCCGGTCTCGATTACTACAACCACAACATCGACACCTCGCCGGAGTTCTACGGCGAGATCATCACCACGCGCACCCAACAGGACCGTCTCGACACCCTGGCGCGCGTGCGGGCTGCCGAAATCCACGTCTGCTGCGGCGGCATCGTCGGCATGGGCGAGCCACGCCGCAGCCGCGCTGCGCTGATCGCGCAGCTCGCGAACATGGATCCCTATCCGGAATCGGTGCCGATCAACAATCTGGTGCAAGTCGAAGGCACACCGCTATACGGTACCGAGAAACTCGATCTGCTCGAATTCGTGCGCACGATTGCCTGTGCGCGCATCACCATGCCGAAAGCGATGGTGCGGCTTTCCGCGGGCCGGCGGGAAATGCCGGAAGGCATCCAGGCACTGTGTTTTCTTGCCGGCGCCAATTCGATTTTTTACGGCGAAAAGCTGCTAACCACCGGCAATCCCGACGTCGAGAACGACCACGCGCTTTTCGCCCGGCTGGGATTGCGCCCCATGGAGGCGAACGGAGAGGAGAGAGCAGACGTCGGGAGAGGAGAGAGGTGAGAGGCGAGAGGCGAGAGGGGAAAAAGCGAGGCAGAGGCGGTCGCCGTTCTGCCGGGGGTTTGGTTTTGCTCCTCTCTCCTTTCTCCTCTCTCCTCTCGCTTTTCCGATGATCTTTTCTGCGCTCGCAAACGAGCTCGCCGAACTTGAATCACGCGGTCTCAAGCGCGTGCGTCGCACGCTGCAAACTCCGCAGTCGGCGCGCGTTACCGCAGACGGGCGGGAATACCTCGCCTTCTGCAGCAACGACTATCTCGGGCTCGCCAATCATCCGGGATTGGTAAGAGCGGCACAGGAAGGTTGCGCACGCTACGGCGTCGGCGCCGGCGCTTCGCACCTGATCCTCGGCCATGGTGAAGCGCACCACGCGCTGGAGGAAGCGCTTGCGCGCTTTGTCGCCCTGCCGCGCGCGCTCCAGTTTTCGACCGGTTATATGGCGAACATTGGTGTGGTCGCCGCGCTCGTCGGGCGCGGCGACACGGTGTTTGCGGACCGGCTCAATCATGCCTCGCTTAACGACGCGTGCCTGCTCGCGCGCGCCGAGTTCAAGCGCTATCCGCATCTCGACCTCGGCGCGCTCGAAAAGCTGCTCGCGGCCTCACGCTCCCGGCGCAAGCTGGTTGTAACCGACGCGGTGTTCAGCATGGATGGCGACATCGCGCCGGTGCCCGAGCTGGTCGCGCTCGTCGAGCGCTTCGATGCGTGGCTTCTGGTCGACGACGCGCACGGTTTTGGCGTGCTGGGTGAGCGCGGCCGCGGCGTGCTGTCGCATTTCGGGATCGAATCCCCGCGCGTGATCTATATGGCCACGCTCGGCAAAGCGGCGGGGGTGTTAGGTGCGTTCGTCGCGGCTCGGACGGAGGTGGTGGAGACATTGGTGCAGCGCGCGCGCAGCTATATCTACACGACGGCGACGCCCCCGCTTCTCGCTCACGCTTTGCTTGCGAGCCTTGATCTGATCGAAGGCGGGCAATGGCGCCGGGATCGCCTGGCGCGGCTCATCCGACAATTGAAAAGTTGTCTTGCCGCAAGCTGCTGGCCGCTGATGCCTTCCGATACCGCGATCCAGCCCCTGGCAATCGGCGGCAATGCGGAAGCGGTCGCGGTGTCGGAACAACTTGCCCAACACGGAATACTGGTGCCGGCGATCCGGCCGCCGACCGTGCCTCAGGGAACAGCGAGGCTCCGCGTCTCACTTTCCGCCGCACACAGCGAAGACGATGTCGCTCAGTTGGTAGCCGCACTCAATGAAATCTCAAGAAAAGCTTGAACCGCCAAGGACGCAAAGAAAAGGCAAGAAAATGTTTCGGGAAAGAATGACCGTCGTTGCAAGCCAGAATACTGCGCGACGGGCTCCCCATTGTTTCGCTCGTCTCTCCCCCTTCGCCTCTTGCTTCTGCTATCCGGTCCTTCGCGTCCTTTGCGGCGAGGCTTTTGCATGACTTTGCACGTCGAGACGACGGGTGAGGGTCCCGATGTGGTGCTGCTTCACGGCTGGGGCATGCACGCGGGAATCTGGGACGGGATTGCGCGGGAACTTGCCCGGAGCTTCCGCGTGCACGCGGTGGATCTTCCAGGGTATGGTGCGAGCGCTGCCTGTACTCCATATACCCTCGGCCGCATCGCACAGGAACTCGTTGCAAACCTGCCGTCGCGTTGCCATGCCTGCGGTTGGTCGTTGGGTGGAGAGGTTGCGCTCGCCTGGGCGCGCTGCGCACCGCGGCAAGTGATGCGGCTCGCATTGATTGCGACTACACCGTGCTTTGCGCGCCGCGGCGACTGGCCGCACGCTGTGGAGGCGGACGTGCTGCACGATTTCGCGCAGGCGCTTGCCACCGATTGCGACGGTACGCTCCAGCGTTTCCTGGCGCTGCAGGCGCAAGGCGATGGACAGTCGAAACAGGTGGTGCGCCGGTTGCGCCAAACCCTGTTTGCGCGGGGTCGGCCCGGCGCCGCGGTGCTGCAGCGGGGTTTGGACATCTTGCTCGGGACCGATCTGCGTCGAGAGCTTCACTTGATCGGGCAGCCGGCGCTGGTGGTGCACGGCGACCGCGACGGGTTGACGCCGCCCGCGGCAGGCGAGTACCTCAGCCGGATGTTGCCCAACGCCCGGCGGGTGGTGATGGCTGGAGCGGCGCACGCGCCGTTTGTGTCGGACGCGAAAGGGGTCGGCGCTCTGCTGGGCGAATTCTTCGATGAAAGATGAACTCCTGGTAGACAAACACCTGGCGCGGCGCTCGTTCGAACGCGCCGCCGCGACCTACGACGCGGCGGCGGTGCTGCAAGACGAAGTGTGCCGGCGCATGCTCGCGCGGCTCGATTACATCAAGCTTCAGCCGGCCGCGATCCTCGACGCCGGAAGCGGTACCGGCAACGCACTTGCGGCGTTGGGTAAGCGCTATCCTCAGGCCAGGATCATCGCACTCGACATCGCGCTTGCCATGCTCAGGCGCGCACGGCGACGGGTGCCGTGGTGGAAGAGCCTGCTCGCGCGGCGCCCCGACGCGGTGTGCGGCGACATCGAGCGGCTGCCGCTCGCCAACGCAGCGGTCGGCATGGTGTGGTCGAACCTGACCCTGCAGTGGGTGAACGAACCGCAGCGGGCTCTTGCAGAACTGCAACGCGTGCTGGCGTCCGGAGGCCTCCTGATGTTCAGCACCTTCGGCCCGGATACTCTGAAGGAATTGCGGCGTGCTTACCGGGACGTTGACCGCTACACGCACGTCAACCGTTTCATCGACATGCACGACCTCGGCGACATGCTGGTGGCGAGCGGTTTTGCAGACCCGGTGATGGACATGGAGTACCTCACGCTCACCTACGACGACATGCGTCAGTTGATGCGCGAACTGAAGGCGATCGGCGCCCACAACATGACAAGAGGGCGCCCGGTCGGACTTTCCGGCAAACGGCTGCTTGCGAACGTGTCGCGCAATTACGAGATGTTCCGCCGCGACGGCAAGCTCCCCGCCACCTTCGAGGTGGTGTATGGCCACGCCTGGAAGCCTCAGCCACGTCTTGGTCCAACCGGCCGCCCGGTTATCGACATCAAGCCGGAGAAAAGGTTTTAGATTTGACTCATCGCTCATCACTCATCACTCATCACGGCTATTTCATCACCGGCACCGACACCGGTATCGGAAAAACGCTGGTCGCCTGCGCGTTGTTGCACGCACTTTCCTCACGCGGTTTGCGTGCGGCCGGCATGAAACCCGTGGCCGCCGGCGCGCAGCGCAGCGGTGGAGAGTTGCGCAACGAGGACGCCGAGCGACTTGCCGCCGCGAGCAGCGTCACGGTACCACGCACGCTTCTCAATCCTTATTGTTTCGAGCTGCCGATCGCACCGCATATCGCGGCGCGCGAAGCGGAGGTCAGTATCGAACTCGAGCCTATCCTGCGCGCGTATCACGCGCTCGCGCAGCGGGCCGACGTTGTGGTGGTCGAAGGCATCGGCGGCTTCTGCGTGCCGCTCAACGCGCGTGAGGACACGGCCGACCTGGCGCAGCGCCTCGCGCTGCCGGTGCTGCTGGTGGTCGGCATGCGGCTGGGCTGCCTCAACCACGCCCTGCTTACCGCGCAGGCGATTCGCGCCAAAGGGCTCCAGTTCGCCGGCTGGATTGCCAATCGCATCGACCCGACACTGGCGGCCGCCGAGTGGAATGTCGCGGCGCTCGCCGAGCGCCTGGCAGCGCCGCTACTGGGCGATATCGAGTTTATGGCTGCGCCCGACCCGCGGCGCATCGCCGCCCAACTTATTATGCCCCTCTAAAAATTCAAATTTCAGAATTGCAAATTGTGTTAATTCAATCGCTTACGATGCAAGAATATCCAAAACTGACAATTTTTAGAGGTGCCCTGATGTCCAATCTCGCCGCGTCGTAAACACAAGCGTAAGCTTGTTTGCAGGGTTTTCCTGAAGATTTCGCTCGGGGATGTGGAACTAGGTTCACAATAAAGGTCATAGCTTACATTCAGGTTAAGGAGTGTAGGGTATGGTCGTAGCCATCGTATTGGTTTTATTGATCGTTGGCTCCATCCTGTTTCACTTCCTGAGCCCGTGGTATTTCACACCGATCGCCTCCAACTGGGGAACGATCGATGAGACAGTAACGATCACGTTCTGGGTCACGGGGTTTGTCTTCGTCGCCGTCAATTTGTTTATGGCCTATGCCGTCATGCGCTACCGTCACGGGAAGGGGAGACGGGCGGCATACGAACCCGAGAACAAAAAGCTGGAGGCGTGGCTTGTCGGATTGACCACGGTCGGAATCGTCGCCATGTTGGCCCCCGGCTTGTTTGTCTGGGCGAAAATTATCAAGGTCCCGGAAGACGCGATGGTGTTTGAGGCCGTGGGCCGGCAGTGGCACTGGGGCTTTCGCTTCCCCGGGGAGGACGGCGTGATGGGCACCGTTGATGCCCGGTACGTCAGCGATAAGAACCCGTTTGGTATGAATCCAGACGATCCCAACGGACAGGACGACGTCTTGATATCAAGCCCGGAGCTACATCTCCCCGTCGGCAGGCCGGTCAAGGCGCTGCTCCGCTCTTTGGACGTCCTGCACGACTTCAGTGTACCTCAGTTCCGGGTCAAGATGGATCTGGTGCCGGGCCTGGTCACCTACGTCTGGTTCACCCCCACCCGGACCGGGAAATTCGACCTCCTCTGCCTGGAATTATGTGGCCTTGCACATTACACCATGCGCGGCAAAGTCATTGTGGAAGAAGAGCGCGCGTTTCAGGCGTGGTTAAGCAGCTATCCGACATTCGCGCAAATATCAGCTCAAGTGGCCGGTGATGCTGCAGCAGGCAAGCCGCTCTATGCAGTGTGTGCTGCCTGTCATGGCATGCAAGCGGAGGGCAACCCTGCGCTGAATGCGCCGAAATTGAGCGGGCAAGGAGACTGGTATTTGAAACGGCAACTGAAAAATTTCAAGAACAGTGCTCGGGGTACACACGATAAAGATGTTTACGGTAAACAGATGGCACCGATGGCGGCGACGCTGGCAAATGACGTTGCCATAGATAACGTCGTCGCGTATATCACAACGCTGCCGGGTAATCCTGCCCCGCCCACGCTGAAGGGGAATGCGAAAAACGGTCAAAGGCTTTATGCGACCTGCGCAGCCTGTCACGGTGCCGATGGGCGGGGCATACAGGCAATGAATGCGCCCCGGCTGGCGGGTATGAGTGATTGGTATTTGGTCACTCAATTGAAAAATTTCAAACAGGGTATTCGCGGCGCCCATCCAAAAGACATGTACGGTCCGCAGATGGCATCTATGGCGGCAACTCTTGCCGGTGACCGGGCAACCAATGACCTCGTTGCCTACATCAACACCTTCTGATGACCGGCCGGTGGGAGCAAAGTGTTGATCAAAGGCGGTAGAGCGAAAGGGGCAATGACAGCCCCCTTCTCCCTCATCGGAGAAGGCCGCGACTCGGCGGATGCAGGAGGTCGGGCCATGTCGGGAACAGTTGCCAAGGTGAGGGGAAACAAAAGCGGAAGAATTCTGTCAAATTTTGTTATGCCAGCCCACTGCCGAGGGAGGGGCACTGCAAGATTCATGTGAGTAAGCGGTTTGGATTGCGTGGAGTCTCGACCGACCGGATTTCACGAATGATGAGACGCGCGTGAATCACGCGCTGCAGGATTGCGGAAGAGGGAATATTTATGTCCTACGTTGCGCATGACGAATCGGTTTACGTCCCGCCTGCCGAAGTCGAAGAACCGGAACTCTACCATCCGAAAACTTTCGTGGGGAAGTACATCTGGAGCCAAGACGCCAAAGTCATCGCAGTCCAGTACGCGATCACCGCGATGGCGGTGGGGTTGGTGGCCTTGGTATTGTCGGGAATGATGCGGCTGCAACTGGGGTTTCCGCACGCCTTTTCCTTCATCGATCCGGGCTCCTACCTTCAGTCTGTCACCATGCACGGGATGATCATGGTGATCTACCTGCTCACCGCGCTGTTCCTGGGGGGCTTTGGCAACTACCTCATCCCACTGATGGTAGGCGCCCGCGACATGGTTTTTCCCTATGTGAACATGCTGAGTTACTGGGTCTATCTGTTCGCCGTGCTGTTACTCGTGGCGAGCTTCTTCGTGCCGGGCGGGCCCACGGGCGCCGGCTGGACCCTGTACCCGCCCCAGGCTATCCTCGATGGCACCCCGGGGGCGAACTGGGGAATTATTCTGATGCTCGTTTCCCTCGCTTTCTTCAT
>Ga0156226_1398_pt1 | contig 20847 bp, 27 predicted proteins | sample RifCSPlowO2_12_FD_107874 | JGI IMG/M metagenome (GOLD analysis project Ga0156226, IMG submission 107874) | Betaproteobacteria bacterium RIFCSPLOWO2_12_FULL_62_13
CCACGTACAGGCCGGGGGCGGCATCGTCGCCGATTCGCAGCCCGCCGCCGAATGGCAGGAAACCCAGAGCAAGGCCAAAGCGCTGCTGCGCGCGGCCGAAATGGCCGAGGCAGGCCTCGACACCAAGCTTGAGTAAAAAGCAGCCACAGAGAACACAGAGATAAGCACAGAGATCACTGAGAAAAAATGCTCATTTGTTTCCCAGTCGCGTTTAGCTCTGTGTCCACTGTGCCCTCTGTGGCAAAGGGGTTTGACCCATGCTTCTGATGATCGATAACTACGATTCCTTCACCTACAACCTGGTCCAGTACTTGGGCGAACTCGGCGAGGACGTGAAGGTATATCGTAACGATGAGATCACGCTCGAGGAGATTGAGCGGCTCAAGCCCGCGCATATCGTGGTCTCACCCGGACCGTGCACGCCTAACGAGGCGGGTATTTCGGTGCCACTGATCAAACGCTGCGCCGGCGAGATCCCGATCCTCGGCGTGTGCCTCGGTCACCAGAGCATCGGCCAGGCTTTCGGCGGCCGGATCGTGCACGCGAAACAATTGATGCACGGGAAGACTTCGGCCATCGAGCACAATGCGGCGGGCGTGTTCCGCGGACTGCCGAAGCCGTTCCAGGCCACGCGCTATCATTCGCTGGTGATCGAGCGCGCGAGCCTGCCGGACTGTCTGGAGGTCACCGCCTGGACCGACGACGGCGAGATCATGGGCGTGCGCCACAGGACACTCCCGGTGGAGGGCGTTCAATTCCACCCGGAATCGATTCTGACCGAGCACGGTCACCGGTTGCTGAAGAACTTCCTGGAGGGAGGGACGAGATGACACCGCAAGAAGCGCTGACCAGGGTAATCGAGCATCGCGAAATCTTCCGCGAGGAAATGCTGTCGCTCATGCGCGGCATCATGAGCGGCGAAGTGTCCCCGGTGCTGATCGCTGCCATCGTCATGGGGCTGCGCGTCAAGAAGGAGACCATCGGCGAGATCGCGGCCGCGGCCGAAGTGATGCGCGAATTCGCGACCAAGGTGCCGGTGCCTGACGAACCCAATCTGATCGACACCTGCGGCACGGGGGGAGATGCGGCGCATTCATTCAACATCTCGACCGCCGCCATGTTCGCCGCGGCGGCGGCGGGGGCGAAAATCGCCAAGCACGGCGGGCGTTCGGTCTCGAGCAAGTCGGGCAGCGCCGACGTGCTCGAGGCATTCGGCGCCAACATCAACCTCAAGCCCGAGCAGGTGGCGCGCTCGATTTCCGAGGTGGGCGTGGGTTTCATGTTCGCTCCCAATCATCACAGCGCGATGAAACACGCGGCGCCGGTGCGCAAGGAGCTGGGCGTGAAAACCATCTTCAACATTCTCGGCCCGCTCACCAACCCCGCCGGCGCGAGGCAGCAGGTGATGGGCGTATTTCATACCGATCTTGTCGGCATTCAGGCGCGCGTGCTGCAGCGGCTGGGCAGCCGGCGCGTCATGATCGTGCACGGGCTGGAAGGGCTCGACGAAATTTCGATCAGCGGCCCCACCATGGTGGCCGAGCTGAAGGAGGGCAAGATCCGCGAATACACGGTCGCCCCGCAGGATGTCGGCCTGAAGGTCCACGATGGCGCCGCGATCCGCGTCGATGGCGTCGAGCAGTCGAAGGCGATGGTGCTCGCCGCGCTCGAAAACAAGGAAGGCGCGGCGCGCGACATCGTTGCGCTCAACGCCGGCGCCAGCATCTATATCGCCGGGTTGGCCGGCACGCTTGCCGACGGGGTCAGGAAAGCGCTCGCGACGATCGCAAGCGGTGTGGCACGCAAGAAACTCGAGCAGTTCGTCGCCTTCACACGGAATGCTTAAGAGCATGAACCGCAGAGACGCAGAGACGCCGAGGGAAAATCAGATCACGGAAATCGATGAAACCTCTGCGCCTCCGCGTCTCCGCGGTTAGTTCAAATGGCTGACATCCTCGAGCGAATTCTCGCCGTCAAGGCGGAAGAAGTGGCGCGCGCCGGGGCTGCGAAGCCGCTGGCTGAGATACGCGCTGCGGCTTACGCTGCGGCGCCGCCGCGTGAGTTCGTGGGGGCGTTGCGCGCGAAGCTCGACGCGGGGCGCCCGGCGGTGATCGCGGAGATCAAGAAGGCGAGCCCGAGCAAGGGCGTGCTGCGCGAAAATTTCGAGCCCGCGGAGATCGCGCAGAGCTACGAGCGGCACGGTGCGGCCTGTCTGTCGGTGCCGACGGATGCGCAGTTTTTCCAAGGTTCCATTCCGCACATGATGCAGGCGCGGGCCGCGTGCCGGCTGCCGGTGTTGCGCAAGGATTTCATGATCGATCCGTATCAGGTTTACGAGTCGCGCGCCGCCGGCGCCGATTGCATCCTGCTCATCGTTGCGGCGCTCGAAGCGCCCCGGATGCGGGAGCTGGAAGCCGTCGCGCGCGGTCTCGGTCTTGCGGTGCTGGTGGAAGTTCACGACAGCGAAGAGCTCGCCAAGGCGCTTGAACTCGAGACGCCGCTCATCGGCGTCAACAACCGCAATCTGCGCACCTTTGAGACCCGGCTCGACACGACGCTTGGTCTGCTTGATCGTATCCCGCGGGAGCGCCTCGTCATCACCGAAAGCGGTATCCACGCGCCCAAAGACGTGAAGACGATGCGCGAGGCCGGGGTCAATTGCTTTCTCGTCGGCGAGGCGTTCATGCGCGCCGCGAAGCCGGGCGCGGAACTTGAGCGGCTTTTCGGGAAGATGGGCTGATGTCCCCAGTTATTATGTTGACGCAGAATTCCTGTGGTGCCTCGTACCGAAACGGCGTAGGTCAGGTTGCCGCATCGGCGGCTACCTGGCGCCAATTCAACGTCGGGGAACGCTGCGCGTACCGCGACCTACGTCTAAGCGTGCAATGAATTAACGACTCACGACACTGGCAGGGCTTATACTAGCCACCATGATCGACATCGACCGGCTGATCATCGTTTTCGACAGAGGACTGCGTACTGTGTTCGGTTCGGCACAGACACTGCGCCCGGTTCCCGGGGAGGCGCTGGTTGACGCGCCGCTCGACGAGCGCCAGCGTCTGGATGCGGCGGCGTTGATGCGCGTCAATCACAGCGGGGAAGTCTGCGCGCAGGCGCTTTACGAGGGTCAGGCGCTGACGGCGCGTGATTCAATCGCGAAGGAAGCCCTTGAGAAGGCGGCGCAGGAAGAAACCGAGCATCTGGCATGGACCGAGCGCCGCATCGAAGAGCTGGGCGGCAGAAAAAGCCTCCTCACCCCGCTGTGGTACGCCGGCTCGTTTGCGATGGGTGCTGCCGCAGGGCTGCTCGGCGACCGCTGGAACCTGGGTTTCCTCGCCGAAACGGAACACCAGGTGGTCGAGCATCTCGAGGGCCATCTGCAGAAACTGTCTGCCGACGATCAAAAAAGCCGCGCAATCCTCGAACAGATGAAAGACGACGAAGCGCGCCATGCCACCAGCGCGCTCAGGCACGGTGCGGCGGAACTGCCGGAACCGGCCAAACTCGCGATGCGGCTTGCTTCCCGCGTGATGACCCGCACGGCGTTTTGGATTTAAGTATTAATCGCCAAGACGCCAAGACCGCCAAGAAAAGCAAGTACCTCTAAGCGCGGAGGACGCCGAGGACGCGGCGAAGAAAACCTGATTGAACCGCCAAGCCCGCCAAGAACGCCAAGCAAACTTTTATGGTCATTCCCGTGAAAACGGGAATCCATTCGACGGTTCACGCGAGATGATGCGCCGTATGGGTTCCCGCCTCCGCGGGAACGACACATTATCCTCCCTTGCGATCGTTCGAGCATACGGACTTAAGGTAGCGCCGTTACTCTCTTACTCCAGTTCTTGTCGGCGTTCATCGGCGTTCATCGACGGTTTCATGATCTTGCCGTTCTTGGCGGCCTTGGCGCTTCATTCCGATTCTCGAATCTCGAAGTCGTGCGTGATCGCGGCGGTCTTGGCGAGCATGATGGAAGCCGAGCAGTACTTTCCCGCCGAGAGGTGAATCGCGCGTTCGACCTGCTGCACTTTGAGCCCGTTGCCGGTGACGATGAAGTGGAAGTGGATTCTCGTAAACACCTTGGGATCTTCCGGCGCGCGCTCGGCATCGATCTCGACCACGCAGTCCGTCACCGGCGCCCGGCTTTTTCTCAGGATGTGCACGACGTCGTAAGCGGTGCAGCCGCCGGTGCCCATCAGCACCGTTTCCATCGGCCGCGGTCCGAGGTTGCGGCCGCCGCCCTCGGGCGCGCCGTCCATCACGAGGGCGTGGCCGCTTTCGGACTCGCCGACAAAACACACGTTTTCAATCCACTTGATGCGGGCTTTCATTGACAACCTCCGGGCCGGGCAGGGGCGCGCCGGACGATGACGGGCTCAGCCCCAGCGTGCGATGGCGAATTGTAATTGATACCAGGCGATGCCGATGAGCTCGTGGAAGAACATGCTGCTGTCGAGTAGCGCGCGCGCATCCGGCAGGAAATCGAGCAGCGTCACCCGAAAGCGGGTCGCGTATCCGGTTGCGGCGGGGATTACCTCAAAACCGGCATTTTCAAACGCGAGTCTGGCGCGCGGCATATGCCAGGCGTGGGTGACAAGATAAATCGTCCGGATACCGGCCGCACTCAGGAGCTTGTGGGCGAGCCGCGCGTTCTCGAAGGTCGTGCGCGACTGGTCTTCTACCCAGGCGACCGGCACCTGAAACTCATGGTCGAGCGTCTCTTTCATGTGTACCGCCTCGCCGGCGGGCGCGCCCTCCGGACTGCCGCCCGAGGTGAGGATCGGTTTTCGGGTAGCGCGATGAAGATGGGCGGCGTAGCGCAGCCGCACGAGCCCCTGGGCGTTAACCGTTGCCGTTCCGTACTCTGGCGCTTCAAAATAGGTGCCGGCCCCAAGCACGACAATGGCCTGTCCGCTGCGGTCCGCCAACGGATCGCGCGGCAGCGGTTCGAGCCTCTGGAGCAGAGCGTGGGCGACGTATTGTGTGGACAGCGCGTAGAGTGCGACGAGCGCAAGTGCGATCAGACTCTTGCCGAAGCGCGGCCGGCGCCGTATCAGGATGAGCCCGTAGAGCGCGACGAGCAGCAGAAACCCCGGCGGCACGAGCACCGAGGCTATCGCATTACGCATCAGCCATTCCATGTTAAGGCGTTGTTCCGAATAGGCTCCTGCCACAGCCGCTCCAACCGCCGCGCAGGCCGGGCAGTTTGACACAGGCATCTGATTTGCAATAAAATTCGCCGTTTCCTAAAACGCTTTCACCAAGCGGGATTACACAATGAAGACGTTTTCCGCCAAGCTGGACGAGGTCAGACGCGATTGGTACGTCGTGGATGCTTCCGGCAAGGTCCTGGGGCGCCTCGCAGCCGAAATCGCGCGGCGCCTGCGCGGCAAGCACAAGCCCGAATTCACCCCCCACGTTGACACGGGCGATTATATCGTCGTGGTCAACGCCGACAAGTTGCGCGTGACCGGCAACAAGGCGCGGGACAAACTGTACCACCGTCACACCACTTATCCGGGCGGCATCTACAGTACGAATTTCGCGAAGCTGCATGGGCGCCGCCCGACCCGGGTGCTGGAGATGGCGGTCAAAGGCATGTTGCCCAAGGGGCCGCTCGGCTATGCGATGCTGCGCAAGATGAAGGTCTATGCGGGCGAAGCGCATCCGCACACCGCCCAGCAACCGAAACCATTGGAAATTTAAGGCGAGATCATGGCAGTCCAGAGCAATTACGGCACCGGCCGGCGCAAGAGCGCGGTGGCGCGGGTATTTCTGAAACCGGGAAAGGGCGATATCACCGTCAATGGTAAGGCGGTGGACGAATTCTTCTCGCGCGAGACCGGCCGCATGATCGTGCGCCAGCCGCTGGCGGTGACCGATCGGCTCCAGAATTTCGACATCTCGGTCAACGTGCACGGCGGCGGGGAATCGGGCCAGGCGGGTGCGGTGCGCCACGGCATCACGCGCGCGCTGATCGATTACGACGCGACGCTCAAGCCCGCGCTCAAGAAGGCGGGGCTCGTGACGCGCGATGCGCGCGAGGTTGAACGCAAGAAAGTGGGCTTGCACAAAGCGCGCCGGCGCAAGCAGTTCTCCAAGCGCTAGCAGCCTGTCGCACTTCATCCGCCAACAGGCCGCTAACGGCAAAGCCGCCTGCGGGCGGCTTTGTCGTTTGTGCGCCCGGCAGGCCGCACCGAGTTGGAGCCATCACGTGTGAGAAGGCAGCCGTGCAAAGGCGGGCGCGCTGCGGTTCATGAGCCTCGATTCAAGTCGTGGAATGACACAGAGAACCATCAAAATCGGCATTGTCGGCGGCACCGGCTATACCGGGGTCGAGTTGTTGCGGCTGCTCGCCCAGCACCCCGCAGCCGAACTCAAGGTGATCACCTCGCGCAAGGAAGCGGGGATGCCGGTCGCCGAGATGTTCCCCAACCTGCGCGGCAAGGTGGGGTTGAGGTTCACCGAACCTTCCGCGAGCGCCCTCACCGCGTGCGACGTGGTCTTTTTCGCCACACCCAACGGCGTTGCGATGGGCGAAGCACGTGCCCTTTATGACGCCGGCGTGCGCTTGATCGACATCGCGGCGGATTTCCGCATCAAGGACGTCCGGCTGTGGGAAAAATGGTATGGGATGAAGCACGCCTGTCCTGGGCTGGTGGCGGAGGCGGTCTACGGGCTTCCGGAAGCGAACCGCGAAAAGATCAAAGACGCGCGACTTGTCGCCAACCCGGGGTGCTATCCGACAGTGGTACAGTTGGGTTTTCTGCCTCTCGTCGAGGCCGGCAGCGTCGACCTCGATCATCTGATCGCCGACGCCAAGTCGGGTGTTTCCGGCGCCGGGCGCAAGGCGGAAGTGCATACCCTGCTCGCCGAAGCGTCGGATAACTTCAAGGCTTATGGGGTACCCGGCCATCGCCATCATCCCGAGATCGCGCAGGGGCTCACCCAGGCCGCCGGCAAGCCGGTGGGAGTGGTGTTCGTGCCGCACCTCACGCCGATGATACGCGGCATTCACGCCACGCTCTACGCGCGGCTCACCAAGACCGTCGATTTGCAGGCGCTCTATCAGAAGCGCTACGCGAACGAGGCTTTCGTCGACGTGATGCCTGCCGGCAGCCATCCCGACACGCGCTCGGTGCGCGGCGCCAACACCTGCCGCATCGCCGTGCACCAGCCCCAAGGCGGCGACATTGTCGTCGTGCTGTCGGTGATCGACAACCTGGTGAAGGGCGCTGCCGGACAGGCGGTGCAGAACATGAACATCATGTTTGGCCTGCCCGAAGCAAGCGGCCTGGAACAAATTGCGCTGCTGCCCTGATCAGGGGCGGGAACGATGCCGCTGCTGCGCACCCTCAAACAGAAATTCGGCATCGCGGCGCCGCGTGTGGCGGTGCGCGCCCACGTGCCGTGGTACTGGCGCTGGATCGGCATTATCGCGGCCGGCGCGATCGTGGGGGGCGTGGGGTGGGCGACCTATGACTTTGGGATGAGCTTTGCGGGCTTTCGGCAGAGCGAAGCCGACCGCGCCCTCGCCAAGCTCAACGAAACCATCGGCCGCCAGCAGCAGGAGAACGCCGAACTGCGGGCCCAGGTTGCCCACGCCGAACGCCAACTGCAGATCGAGCGCGCGACTTACGGCGAGCTCGCGAAGCAGGTGAAATCGCTTGCCGGGGAGAATGCGGCGCTCAAGGAGGACCTCGCATTCTTCCAGTCGCTGATGACGGCCGGCCGCGGGGAGGGAGCGGTCACGATAAACCGCTTCACGGTGCAGCAAGAGACGCTTCCCGGGGAATACCGTTATCGGCTGTTGCTGGTGCGGACCGGCCAGCGCGCGAAGGAGTTTCGGGGCAGCCTGCAATTGGTGCTTAACCTGGTGCAGGACGACAAGCCGGTGGTGCTGACGCTGCCGCCGGAAAGCGAGAAAAACGCGAAGGAATACCAGTTGAGCTTCCGGTTTTTCCAGCGCATCGAGGGCATTTTCAAGGTGGCGCCCGATGCCATTGTCAAGAGCCTGCAGGTGCGGGTCTTTGAAAACGGCAGCAACGCGCCTAAACTAACGCAAACCGTGGGCGTTTCGTGAGGAGGATTCCGCCATGTTCGGGAGCAAGCGCAGCAAGCCGCAGAACCGCATCGATTGCCTGATCGGCGCCGGCACCGTGGTCGAGGGCAATATCACGTTTACCGGAGGCTTGAGGGTCGACGGGCATGTGCGGGGCAACGTGGCCGTCGCCGACGGCAAGCCCGGGACGCTGGTGGTCTCGGAGCAGGCGCACATCGAGGGCGAAATCCATGTTTCGCACGCGGTCATTAACGGCATGGTGACGGGATCGGTGCACGCGGCGGAATACATTGAACTGCAACCGAAGGCCAATGTCACAGGGGATGTGCATTACACGACGCTCGAGGTACAGCTCGGAGCGGTCGTGCAGGGCCGGCTGGTATACCAGAACGAAAGCAAGTCGGACAAGGTCGTGCAGTTGAAGCCCGCCTCCGCGGATTGACCTCCGGATTCGTCCGCCCGATAATATTTTCCGAATTTTTGTCAGGAGCCTGAGATGGACGCGGTAACCGAGAAACTGCCGGACCCCTTGGTGTTTAGCGACAGCGCGGCGAACAAGGTCAAGCAATTGATCGACGAGGAAGGCAACGCCGATTTGAAACTGCGGGTGTTTGTGAGCGGCGGCGGCTGCTCCGGATTCCAGTACGGTTTCACGTTCGACGAGACGATCAATGAAGACGACACTTCGATGCAGAAAGGCGGAGTGACGCTGCTGATTGATCCGATGAGCCTGCAATACCTGGCGGGCGCCGAGATCGACTATCAGGAAGGGATCGAAGGCGCGCAGTTCGTGATCAAGAATCCGAACGCGACTTCAACCTGCGGCTGCGGATCTTCGTTCTCCGCATAGCGGCTTGTCCCATGAGAAACGGGGGCCGCGGCCCCCGTTTTTTTGCTGTTACGCCGGGCAGGCTTTGCCCTTCATTGTTCACCGTTCACTTCTTACCGTTTCCTAATCGAGCCGGGCGAGGTTGGTCCCGCGCAGGACCTGCAAGCGCAGCGCCAGCGGCTGCGCGGCGGCTTCGAACGCGGCCCGGTATTCCGGCGTGATCGGCGGCGCGGAAGGCATCACGACGCGCAACGGGTTCTGGTGCACGTCATTGATGCGGAATTCGTAATGCAGATGCGGGCCGGTCGCAAGCCCTGTCGCGCCGACGTAGCCGATCACGTCACCCTGCCCAACGCGGCTGCCTTTGCGCAGGCCCTTGGCAAAGCCTGACAGATGACCGTACCAGGTGGTGAATCTCGACTGATGGCGCAACACCACAAGATTGCCGTATCCGCCCTGACGCCCCACGAATTGGACGACACCGTCCGCAGTCGCTTTAACGCGCGCGCCCATGGGCGCGGCGTAATCTATGCCCTTATGTGCGCGCCACCGCTGAAGCACCGGATGAAAGCGCGCGTTGGTGAAACCTGAGGAGATGCGCGAGAACTCGAGCGGCGAACGCAAAAACGCCTTGCGGATATTCTTGCCTTCGGGAGTGTAGTAACCGCCCTGGCCTTCGGAATTCTGGAAGTAAACCGCCTGGTATACCTTGCCCTGGTTGATGAATTCCGCAGCCAGCACGCGCCCGGTTCTGATCAGGGTGCCCAGATGATACGAGGCCTCGTAGACCACGGTGAAGCGATCGCCTCTACGGAGGTCCTTGTGGAAGTCGATATCGGTGGAAAAGATGTCGGCGACTTGGATCGCCACTGCGTCGGGAAGGTCGGCCGCGTCGGCGGCCGCGAACAGCGAGCTTCTGATGGTGCCGGACCCCATCAGGGTGCGCGTCTCGAGCTGCGCCGGCTGTACCGTGACCATGAACGTGTCACCCGTGCGTTCGATCGAGTGCACGTCGCTGCCCGCGAGATAGTGCAGGGCGAGGAGCTTCCCTTCACCGGTGATTTCGGCGCGTATCGTCTTGCCCGGCACTAACCGATACAGGGCTCTGGCCTGGCGCGTGCCGCGCAGCGTCTGCACCGCGTCCGGATCATCCACCTGCAGCCGCGCGAGCAAGCTGGCGATGGTGTCGCCGCGCTGGATGCGCTCTTCATGCCGGTACGCCTCGTCCCGGTTCCCGCCGGCCGCAAGCTCAGGCAACGCGACTTCCTCGACCACTCTCGTAACCACCAACTTTTCCGTGACGGTGTCGGGGGCAATGCCAAAAGCGGCGACCACGCCGATAAAAGGCAGTACAGTAGCCAAGACGAGCCGGCGTAGTTTGTTGTTATGAGCAAAGCGCAGCAGGTTTTGCGCTAAAATCGCGCTTTCGGCTTCCCGCATGATTTCCCTGAGTTTTTTGTTGAACCGGAAGCTTAGCAGAATCGAGCAGGATGGCAAGCCAAAAATTCCCGAATTCCGGATTGTGAAATATAGACGCTATGGCTTCGATAGAGGCGCAGTTGCAAATCATCAGGCGCGGCTGTGATGAACTGCTGATTGAAAACGAGCTCAAGGACAGGCTCAAGACACACCGGCCGTTGCGCGTCAAAGCCGGTTTCGATCCCACCGCGCCCGATCTGCATCTCGGCCACACGGTCCTCATCAGCAAGCTCAAGCAACTGCAGGACCTGGGTCATCACATCCTGTTTCTGATCGGGGATTTCACCGGCATGATCGGCGACCCGAGCGGCAAGAACGCGACACGGCCGCCGCTTTCCCGCGAAGCGGTCGCGCAGAACGCCAAGACCTACACCGACCAGGTGTTCAAGATCCTCGATCGCGGGAAAACCGAGGTCGTGTTCAACTCGGCGTGGATGGACAAGTTCTCCGCCGCCGACATGATCAGGCTGGCCGCCACCCACACCGTGGCGCGCATGCTCGAGCGCGATGATTTCGGCAAGCGCTACCGCGGCAACAAGCCGATCGCGATCCACGAATTCCTTTATCCGTTGGTGCAGGGCTACGACTCGGTAGCGCTCAAAGCCGACCTCGAACTCGGCGGCACTGACCAGAAATTCAATCTGCTGATGGGCCGGGAACTGCAGAAGCATTTCGGCCAGCCGCCGCAGGTGATCCTCACCATGCCGCTTCTCGAAGGACTGGACGGGGTTAACAAGATGTCGAAGTCGCTCGGCAACTACGTCGGCTTCAACGAACCGCCGCAGGAGATTTTCGGCAAGTTGATGTCGATCTCGGACGAACTGATGTGGCGTTATGTCGATCTGCTGTCGTTCGAGGCGCTGGAAACGATCCGCAGTTGGAAAAGCGAAGTGGCGGAGGGTCGCAATCCGCGCGATATCAAGGTCGCTTTTGCACAGGAAATCGTCGCGCGCTTCCATGGCAAACCGGCGGCGGCGGCGGCGCTCGCCGATTTCGAGGCGCGCTTCAGGCAGGGCGGGATTCCGGAAAATATCCCCCAAGTGAGCCTCAAAACCGCCGGTGATGGTCTGCTGATTGCCCAAGCGTTGAAGCAGGCCGGCCTGACCGCCAGCACATCCGAGGCGATGCGCATGGTGGAGCAAGGTGGTGTAAAGCTCAACGGCGTGAAGGTGAGCCACAAGGCGCTCCGGCTCGCTAAAGGGCAAACAGCGGTTCTGCAGGTCGGCAAGCGCAAGTTCGCGCGCGTGACCATCACCTGAAAAAAAAACGGGCGCCCCGGTCTTTCGACCAGGCACGCCCGTATCACCAAGATTGCTCGTCAGGTGCTACCTTGCCCTGCTGGCGCGGTCAGATTAGTTGTTGCTCGGGTTTCTTCTCTTCGTCGCCTTCCGACAAGATTAACTGCGAATCCGGTTTCTTCTCTTCGTCGCCTTCAGCGAGAATCAACTGGGCTTGCGGCTGCTCAGGTTTCTTGTCCTCGTCGCCTTCAGCGAGAATCCACTGGGCTTGCGGCTGCTCGGGTTTCTTGTCTTCGTCGCCTTCAGCGAGAATCCACCGGGCTTGCGGCTGCTCGGGTTTCTTGTCCTCGTCGCCTTCAGCGTAGACGGTGGACATCGGGACGGCGAGTGCGCTGCCAACGGCGAGCGCGAGTAACGTTTTACGAATCGTGATCATGATGCTCTCCTTGAGTAAATGATGCGGCGAATGCCGACATCAGTGAGCCGAAGCGTACGGATGGTGTTGACGTGCAGCAACGAGTTTTACAAAGTGTTGCACAACTTTCCCGCAGCTTACGCTTGCTTTCGCGCCGCTTACACAGTGCTTACATGCAGCTTACATATGGAGACAATGCGAGCCATTCATCATCGTTATCGACGCGATACGTCGCCATGAAGCGACGGTCAATGCGATCCTTCCATTGGCAGACCCATTTTCCTTCGCACGCGATGCCTCCCCAGGACGCCACTGCGCAGCGGTCGCCGGCGCCGATGTGCGCGAGAGCGATCTTCTGCGTCCGGTAGGCATCGAGCGGTTGTCCCGTGAGCCCCCGCCGCAGATTTTCGCCGAGCACCGGGCCGAGGCCCATGGCGAATACGCCTGCTTATGTGCTCGGTAATGCGCCTATGCGGCGGGCGAAGGTGCAAAGGATGCGAATAAGATGGATAATTTTGCGTTGTAAGACATAAATGCGGGGGGATTTTTCATGCACCGGGTCACGCTCACCCAGTATCTCATCGAACAGCAGCGCAACTACGGCAAGGTCTCGCCGGAATTGCGGCTGCTGATCGAAATCATCGCTCGTGCGTGCAAGGCGATCAGCCATGCCGTGAGCAAGGGCCCGCTGGCGGGCGTTGGCGATGCGGTCGGCACGCATAACGTGCAAGGGGAAGCACAGAAAAAGTTGGACGTGATCGCGAACGAAGTATTGGTCGAGGCGAACGAGTGGGGCGGACACCTCGCCGCGATGATGTCCGAAGAGATGGCGACCCCGTACACGATTCCGCACCGTTATCCCAAAGGCGGGTTTCTGCTGGTGATGGATCCGCTGGACGGGTCGTCAAATCTCGACGTCAACATTTCCGTCGGAACGATTTTCTCGGTACTGCGGTGCCCGGAAGGCGTGACGGAGCCCGATGAGAAGGCGTTCCTGCAACCCGGCGTGAAGCAGGTCGCGGCTGGCTTTGCCGTGTATGGCGCCGCGACGATCCTCGTGCTCACCGTGGGCAACGGTGTCGTCGGCTTCACGCTTGACCGCGAGATGGGTTCATTCCTGATGACCCAGGAACGCATCGTCATCCCGGAGGACACCCAGGAGTTCGCGATCAATGCCTCCAACGCTCGCAATTGGGAACCGCCGGTGAAGCGTTACATCGACGAGTGTCTGGCCGGGAAAACCGGGCCCAGAGGCAAAGATTTCAACATGCGCTGGGTGGCATCCATGGTCGCCGACGTCTACCGCATCCTCTCTCGCGGCGGAATCTTCATGTATCCGCGCGACGCCAAGTACAACGACGGGCGCCTGAGGCTCATGTACGAGGCCAACCCGATGTCGTTCATCGTGGAGCAGGCGGGAGGGGCGGCAACGAACGGGCGTCAGCGCATACTCGAAATCCAGCCCCGGGCCCTGCACCAGCGCGTGGGCGTGATCCTGGGTTCGAAGAACGAGGTCGAGTGCGTCACGCGCTATCACCTTCAGGCCTGAACCGGCGGGCGCGGGTGGCGCTCATTCCTTGCGGCGCCGCAGGTCGGCGAACGCCTGCAATTCCCAGTGGCGGATTGCGACCAGCAGGCTCATCGCCGAGCGCTCCGCGAGCGGCAGCCGCACATCGTCATTGTGCAGCTCCGAGAATTCCTTCGCGATCCGCTTGAGGCGGGACACTACGGCCGCGCTGGAAGATTTCGACAACATGCCGTTCACTACCAGCATGAATTCCTCGGGACGATCGAAGCGCGACCGGAAGTATTCGTTGTGCGCCTGCTGGTTGAAGAAGCGCTGGATCGGCCCGTCGGGCAACCACGAAAAGGTGCGCGAGACCAGCAGCCTGACCCGGTTGTTCGGCTGCAGTTCGATGAACTTCAGGCGGTCGAGCCGCGTCAGAAGCTGGACGCACTCGACCCTGGAGATATCGAAGGCGCGGACAATTTGCTCAAAGGTGACGTGGTTCAATGCACACACCGCGACCAGGAACAGTTTCTTGTTGGCGACGATCTCCTTTTCCTGCTCGTAAGTGAGCTGGGAAATCTGCGTCTCCTCCTGGTTGAGCGTGCGCGCGAGCTCCGAGAACTCGGTATGAGCCGCCCGGCAAATCGCGTCGAGCCGCCGCAGGGTGAAGTTCCTCTGGGAGAACATGCGCTTCACGCTCGCTTCGCTCACGTCGAGCTCGCGCGCAACGCGGGCGTAGGTGATGCCGCGCGTTTTGAGCTCGCGCTTCAAAACGTCGATCAATGCCGCGCTGCCTGCCATCGCTCCCTCCATCACGGGTGGCCCGCCCCGAAGTATCGCCTATTGATACCGTCAGGTAAATCGCTAGCCACTTTCCACGCCGCGCTTGCGCGCGGCGTGCGCGTTCGCTGAAATCACGCCTACGCGCCGCGCATAGTGCGGCGTCTTTCAACCGCCAGGGGGGAGCCATGACAAACCTAACGCACGGCAGCACGCAACGCCACCGGGAACAACCGTCCGCGCAGCGGGTGATTACGCGTCACAACGCGCTCGTCTTCTACGGCCTTGCGGCCGCCTCGTTTCTCGAGACCGCGATCCCGTTGCACGCAAACGCCTTGCTGGACATCTTTACCGACGACCAGGAAGTCCGGCGCTGGATCGAGCAGACGTGGTGGCCGGTGAAATCCGCCCACGCACGGGAAACCCGTGCCTGCGTGGAGGCGATATGGCCCGAATTCGACTGGAGCTCGGCCTACGGCGAGTTCTACGAGGGCTATCGGCCGCTGGTCTGCGCCGGTCGCGCCAGCCGCAGCCCGGCGCACGAAGCGCTCGCGCGCAGCATCACGGCAGCGCAGGCGGCGGCGTTCTACCGCTGCCTGGGCACGGCCACCGACGACCCCGAAGTGCGGCGGCTGCTGTATGGCATGAGTGGCGACGCGTCGGCGCACTTCGACTGTTTCCGGCGCATTTACGAGCGGCGCGGTCGAGGCGAGCGGCTGGGGCTGCTGGCGACGTACCGCACCATCGTGACCTGCGCAAGGCGCGCCCGCGATATAGACGTGCAGCTTGCGTTTTCGCGGCTCAACACTCCCCATTGGTATGGCAGCGCACCGTTTTCCGAACTTGGGTATCGGGACTTCGTATTGCGGATGGGCGAAGTGGTGCGCCGGCATGTGCCGCTCGGATTGGCGCAGCGCCTGCTGTTCAGGCCGTGGCTGCAAGCGCGGCGGCTGCCGCTTGCGCCGGTTCCGGCTTCCGCAGCGCGGGGCGGCCGTGCGTTGCTGCCGCCGCAATTGCAATTGGGCGCGTCTCCCCGGTAAGGTTGGGCCGCGCCGCACGACTATAATGGTATTGCGGTCGGGAATGGCGGACGCACCTGCCGCGGATAAATCGGCGATGCCGGCTGGGTTGCTCGACAGGAGCTCGATATGGAACACACCGGCCCAGGGGCCACCCAACAACACAGAGAGTTTGCGACACTCGGCGGCGGCTGTTTCTGGTGTCTTGAAGCGGTATACGACGGCTTGAAGGGGGTTACCTCGGTCGAGTCCGGTTACATGGGCGGCGGCACAGCGGATCCGACCTACGAAGAGGTTTGTTCCGGCCGCACCGGCCACGCCGAAGCGGTGCGAATCGCCTTCGATCCGGAGGTCGTGTCCTTCAGGGAAATCCTCGAGGTGTTCTTCGTGATTCACGACCCGACCACGGTCAACCGCCAGGGCAACGACTTCGGCACCCAATACCGCTCGGTGATCTTCCATCACACCCCGGAGCAGAAGGCCGTCGCGGAAGAGGTCATCGCGCGCCTCAACCAGGCGAAGCTGTGGGACGATCCGATCGTGACCGAGATCGCGCCTGCGAGCACGTTCTACATGGCCGAGAATTATCACCAGGAGTATTTCGCCCGCAACCCGTACCAACCCTACTGCCAGTTCGTGGTGGCGCCGAAGGTCGCCAAGTTCCGCAAGCAGTTCCTGGAGAAGCTCAAGAAAACGGGCTAGCAGCCTGTCGGACTTAGCATTCGACAGGCTGCTAACAGCAAAACCGCCTGCGGATTTTCAATGTATCCGGGATTAACAACCGCTCTTGCCCTTCAAAAGTACGCGAGCAGGCCAGAAATGAGGCTTTCACTGGCTTTTCCTACTGTATTCGTGCAGGCGGTTTTGCATTAGGAGTTTGTCCGACCCGAGTCCGACAAACTCCTGGCGGCTGTGCCGCATGGCCTACCAGCTTCCGGAGCTGCCGCCTCCGCCTGAGCTTCCCCCTCCGCCCGAAAAGCTGCCGGAGCTCGAGCTCCACGAAGAGCCGCTCGACCCGCCGCTGCCACCGAAGGTGAAGCCGCCGAGCGTCGCCCTGCCTTTGATCTTCAGGTCACGCCGCGCCTTCTCATACCACGACGAGCGAGCGATGAGCAGCTTGGCGGCCGGAAATGCGATGAGGTAGATGATGAGCAGCGTCAACGCGCCGCTCGTTCCTACCACGACGATCGGGAACATCGCCCAGAACGGGATCAGGAACAGATACAGGAACCACCCCATGCCCGGCGTCACAATGCCGATGATAGTGAATAGCCCGATGATGCCGAAGATGAATGCGCCGAACAGGATGCGCTCGGTAAGAGGCAGGTCGGGCGCCTGAATGCCGGTGAGGCCGGATGGCTGGGTGGCGGATGACGCGGCCGCTTCGCGCTCGCCGGTCAGGCCTTTGCCTTCCAGTTGCGCGATGATCGCTCTGATGCCGTCATCCACGCCCTTGTCAAAGTCGGCCGCCTTGAATCGCGGTGTCATCACGTTGCGGATGATGCGGCTTGCGGCGAGATCGGTAAGCGTGCCCTCGAGTCCATACCCCACCTCGATGCGCATCTTTCGATCCAATGGCACCACGACGACGAGCACGCCGTTGTCCTTGCCTTTTTGCCCCAGTTTCCACTCCTCGAAGACCCTAAGCGCGTATTCCTCGATGCTCTCGCCGTGGATGGTCGGGACGGTGAGCACGGCGATCTGGTTGCCGGAACTGTTCTCATGCGCCTTGAGGGTTGCCGCGAGACGCGCGCGGACCGCAGGGGAAAGGATTTCCGCATTGTCCACGACGCGGCCGCTGAGATAGGGAACCTCCGCGCCCGCCACGGGAAGCGCCGCGGCGAGCAGCAGCGCAGCGGCGAACCCCAGGTTAGGCAAGCTCGTCATGGGCCGCGCTCCTCAATCACAGTGTCGGGGATTTCGTTGCCGTGAGCGGCGGTCCCTGGCTGCTTGTCATGCAGCAACGCAGCCAATGCGGTCAGTCCGGCTTGGAACGCCGCCACGAGCCGCCGCCGTGCCAGCAGCGGCGTCATCTGTGCGACGATCGCTTGGATCTGCGCATTGCTGACATGCCGGCGTATGCCGGAATCGGGCAGGATAACGATCCTGCGCTCAAACAGGCTGACCAGGAGCAGCACGCCGATCCGGTCACGGGTCTCGAACACGCCACGCTCCAGGAACATCGCCAGCGCATACTGCCGCACCTCCGTCTCGGCGCGCGACCGGTCGAGGAACAGCCGCGCAAATGGCGGCGCGAATGTCGCCAGCAGACCGAGCGCGGCGCCCGCGCCCAGTATGACGACCACATCGAATACCGCGGACTGGACGCTTGCCCAATCCGGGTGCAGCAGCTCGTCCAGTATCACGAGCAGCGCGGCCACCGACGCCCCGAGGGCGAACGCTTTCCACGGGATTTCAGGATAGGCATCCGCCTTGCCGATGACGGCGGCGAGGATCTGGGCGCCGCTCTTCGCTTCAACTTCAGCGACTAGCTCGTTGATTCGCTGTTGCTCTTGTTCCGCCAGGTGCATCGCGCTTCCTCCCTTGCAGCCGGCATATTGTGAACGGGTCACGGCCGCGTTTCAAACGGCGCCGCGGATTCTCCGAAAGCGCGCTCTATTTGTCGTGGCTGCAACACCACGCGCAAGCGGGCATGTCGGGATGCTAAAAGAGATTGACAAGTGTGTTTCGTCTCGGCATTCTTGCCTCACCGTGCCAACGGTACAGGCAGGACAAACGAATCAGCGACCCCACAGACCACTAACGGGAGACACTCAATGGCTGCAAAGAAAAAGTCCAGGAAACCCGCTGCGAAGAAGAAGAGCGGAGCGAAACGCAAACCGAACGCCGCGTTCATGAAACCGATGCAACCGAGCGCGACGCTCGGCGCGGTGATCGGCAGTAACCCGATGCCGCGCACCGAAGTGACCAAGAAGATCTGGAATTACATCAAGCGCAACGGCCTGCAGGACACCAGGAACAAGCGCATGATCAATGCCGACGACAAGCTGAAGGAAGTATTCGGTGGCAAGCGTCAGGTGTCGATGTTCGAGATGACCAAACTGGTCAACAAGCACCTCAAGTAATTACCGCATGTTTCGCGGCCGGCGCCGGCGCTCGCGCGCCACCGCCGGCCATTTCTTTTGGCTGGCAGCCTGTCGGACTTGATGCAGCCGGTTTTGCCTTAGGAGTTTGTCGGGGCTAAGTCCGGCAAACTCCTGGCCCCCGCGCGTAATAGCCGCCCGCTGCGAGCGCCAGCGCACTGCCGGAGAGCAGCAGGAAGGTGAGGCGGTGGCCGATGCCGTCGATCAGGAATCCCGCCATCGTCGGTCCGAGGAAGCCCGAAGTGGAGAAACCCAGGGCGAGCAGGCTGAAATTACGCGCGCGCTCCTCCGGGCGCCCGATGACGCCGACCGTGAACGGCGAGGCGTCCAGGCTGATGGCGAACAACGATAATGTGACGCGGCTGCCGGCGAAGGCGAGATGCAGCAGGATCGCGAGCGCGACGACGAGGTAGAGGTTCACTTTCTTATTGAGCTTCGGGCCGGAACGGGCTGAGCGGTGCCGGACGTTTCCACGATGCTCAGCAGTTCGGCGTAAAGCCCGATTCTACCTGCCGCGTGGGCGGGACGTTCAACCTGCTCACAGCATGGATTGCCGGACTCGTGACGCCGGCCGCGACGCGGTGAGCGCCACGCCGCAGCAGGTTACGACGATGCCGAGAATGCTCAGGCCGGACGGCATCACCTCAAACATCGCAAGCTCCGGTACCACCGCGAAAATCGGTGTGAGATAGACGAGGCTCGTGACGCGCGTCGCCTGACCGCGGCGCATCAGGGTGTGCAGTGCGTTCACGGCGAGGATGGATGCGCCGATCACCAGAAACACGATCGCGCCGGCAAGCGCCCACGACCAGCGCACGCGCATGTCTTCCACGGCCCAGGCAAGCGGGGCGAGCACGATGATGGTGGCCACGAGCTGGACAACCGAAGAGGCGCGCAGATCGACCAGCGGACAGAAGACGCGCTGGTAGAGCGTGCCGGCGGTCACACCGGCGAGCGCGACTGTCATGCGAGCAGCGGATCGACCCAGCGGCGTTCGGATGACGGCGTGCCCACGCTCGAGCAGTGCGCAAAAAGTGCGAGAGTATACCCTAGGGAATAGACGCGCCGGGACCGGGGTCAGTACGGCCGCGCACCGAAGACCATGGGATGGAGCCACAGCACGAGAGCGTAGAGCGCCAGGCCCGCGAGCAGTCTGGCCCAGCCGATTTCGGCTGCGCTGAAGCGATTCCTGCGGGCTGCGATCGCGGCAAACGGCACGTTCGACGTGACGGCGGCGAAGCGCTGCCAGTCCGCGCCGAGCGCAACCTGTTTGCGGCGGTCGATCAGCGCCGTGCCGGACAGCGCGAGCGCCAGGAAGCCGCCGAAAAAAACGAGTGAAGCCGCATCGCCGCGTGCGAGGACGTGCGCTGCCGCCCATAGCGCGATGCCCCACATCATCGGGTGGCGCGTGATGCGCAGAATGCCGCGCGCGGGATCATCGGCCTTGAGCAAGCGTTCCTGGCCGACCAGCGTCGGATTGCGCGTCATGAGGCTGGCGGCGATCAGCACCATCGCCGCCGGCATCATGACGAGCGGCACATAGCGCAGCGCGGGCACGTGCCACAATCCGATGAACGGCGCGCGGTAGTAGGCGAAGATCATCGGGATCAGAGTGGCGACCGCGGCAGCGCTGTAGAGCACGAGGTAGCCGTTGTTTCCCAGTGCCTTGATGAGCCTTGCACGCAGCGGCGTGCTCGATATGAAGTGCGCCGCGAGAAACGCGGCGGTTGCGATCAGGAGCTTGGTCATTGGACTCATGCGTGACTCGAACGAGAAATATGAAGCCGCCGCGTCATTCCACTCCGCCGTCTCTCATCAGCGGCTGACCTGATTCCTGCCTTTGTCCTTCGCCCGGTAGAGCGCCTTGTCCGCCGCCTGGAGCACGTCGTTCGGCACGGCGAGCCGCCCGCTTCTTTCCGCGACGCCGGCGCTGACCGTCACCGATACCAACGCATCGGTATTCCGCGCGCCGCGGCGGCTCCTGCCCGAGCTGGCCCGCGGCGGACGGCCGGCCTCGCGCAGCGCGAGTTTGTGGCCCGCGATGTCCTCGCGCAGCGCTTCCAGGTGAGGCAGCGCCTCGTCGATCGACTTGCCGGGGAAGAGCACGGTGAATTCCTCGCCGCCATAACGGTAGGCCTTGCCGCCTCCGCCCACATGCGCGAGCTTCGCTGCGACCATCTTCAGCACCTGGTCGCCCACGTCGTGGCCGTAGCGGTCGTTGAGACCCTTGAAACGATCGACGTCGAGCATCGCTACCGTATAACTGCGGCCGAGTGCCGCCAGCCGCTCGTTCAGCGCGCGTCGGCTGGGCAACCCCGTCAGTTCGTCGCGGAATGCCATGCTGAAGGTGTCCTGCAGCACAGCCATGATGAGAATGAGCGCGGCGGCCGTAACAAACACCGAAAACACGTTGG
>Ga0156226_1416_pt1 | contig 20839 bp, 21 predicted proteins | sample RifCSPlowO2_12_FD_107874 | JGI IMG/M metagenome (GOLD analysis project Ga0156226, IMG submission 107874) | Betaproteobacteria bacterium RIFCSPLOWO2_12_FULL_62_13
CGAGTTTGACCATCCTAGCGGTTCCGGGCGGAACCTCATCAATAGAGCAAGCTCTGATGTATTTTCCCATCTCAGATCCAGCGCTTACGCTCGATCAGTTCCTGACGCATGATAGCGATCTGGCCCGTGGGGCCGCCGAAACTGATGAACCCGAGTTTGAGCCAGTACCAGAACGCTTCGCCGAGAGAAACTGAAGCCGGCGGCGCAGTTGCAGGCGGATTATAGGTCGGCTGATTTTTCATCCTTGTAAGCGCTGTAGACGAAGTCGAAGATTTTCATGGTCTCGGCCAGCAGTTGATCGTCGGTTCTCGATCGATTACGGGCGCCGAGCAGGATGGTGTTGAGGCCCCCGGCGTCCTCGACCGGAATGCCGCCCGTGTCGAGGTAGTGCACGGCCAGCGCGAGACGGCTGAGCGGCCGGTCGGCATCGAGGCCGAAGGCGGTCAGCAGAACTTCAAAGGTCACGCGGTTACCGACGTGAGTGAAATCGGCGCCATCAAAATCGAAGCCAGTTGCCCGCGCCGGACAGTCACTCGGTTTATCGATCCAGATGAACCTGGCTTCGCGGTCGATGAAGCGTTTGATGAGCCAGGCGCTCGCCAAGCGGTCTACCCAGGGATGCTTGCGCGTGGCCCATACGCGGCCATGGAACTCAGCGCGGCGCAAGCGCGGAATGGGGCGCGCCACAGCGTGAGGTTCGCCTGGTGAAACGAGCCGCTGGATTGCCTGCTCGGCTTCCTCGAGCAGGCTCTGCGCCTGCTCGCCCGCCGCACCGGGAAAAAAATCTATCCCGCTGATTTCAGTGAAATTACGCCGCAGAGCTGCCGCCTTGCGCGCCAGCACGGTTGCGGAAGCGGACTTCGGCGCGTCCCTGAGCGCGCGCACTTCGCGTGTGAGCCGCGCGTAATCGGCGGTACGGTCGAACAGCCTGCGCCATGACGATCGCTGACTGTCGTCGGTGGCATGAATTTCGACCAGATTGGCCTGTCCGCCGGCGGCGGCAACTTCGCCCGCCTGCTGCGCCAGCGCTTGCCGCGCTGCGGCGCTCTTCGGTAACAGGTAGACGCCGTCGCGCAGCACCCCGCAGCCCAATGCCTTGAGGCCGCGCCACACGCGCATGCGCACGGTGGCGTTGCGTGTTGGCAGGCTTATGATCAGCGCGAGCCAGGCCGGATTCCGCTCGGACATGTAGCGTATATTACATGTAGGTAATAAACGTTACAACGACCGATGCGCGCTGATGTGCGCCCCGAACGCCCTCGCGGCGGTGCGCCGCTCGCCTTGTCGGGGCGAACTCATCTGACGTCGTGAGTGCTTATCTCGGTGCAGAATCCTCAGAGCCGCTCGTGTCCATCTTTTTCTTCGTGCAGCGCTCCCGGCATGAAGGAGCATTCGTCACGGCGTAGTTCTGTCTTTCGATTTATGCAGCAATCACTTACGAACGCGCTTATAATTTGCGCGAGGCTGCTGACAGGGTGCCGCACTCGTCCGCAAACGCCGACCGTGGACGTGCGCTGACCCGTAATCTGGCCACCCCATGCCTTGCAGCCGAGACGATTTCACCATATATTAGCATTTCATTGAACACTGATTTACACACGAGGATATCTATGCAGTTCGACAAGGAGCTCGACGCACGCGGATTGAATTGCCCGCTTCCCATCCTACGGACCAAGAAGGCGCTTACCGACATGACCTCGGGCCAGATCCTGAAGATTCTGGCCACCGACCCCGGGTCGGTGAAGGATTTCCAGGCGTTTTCCAAGCAGACCGGCAACGCGCTGCTGTCGTCTGAGACGGTGAACAGCGAGTTCATTTTCTTCATGAAGAGAAAGTAGCGTTATTGCGGACGATACAGCCGCCGCAATGACTTCACGCGTTTGAGCGGACCCGATGTGCCGTTCAACACGCGGAACCGGAGGAGGCCGTGGCAACCTACGCGGAAATGCAGGAAATCTTCGAGGACATCAAGTCCGATCTGCGCTACGACCACGAGCTGAACGGCTGCCTCAATTGCGGCATCTGCACCGCGACCTGTCCCTCTGCGCATTTCTACGATTACAGCCCGCGGGAGATCGTGCAACTCCTGTGGACCGAGAACGTCGAGCAGATCTATGACGCCATGCAGGAGAAAATCTGGGCCTGTGCCCAGTGCATGACCTGCGCCGCGCGCTGTCCGTTCAAGAACTCGCCCGGAGGGCTGGTCTCGATCATGCGCGAGGTGGCCATCAAGCACGGGATGCAGTCGGCGAAGGACGTGCTGCGTCCTTTTGGACGCGTCATGCTCAAGCTCATCACCACCGGAAACCAGCTCTCGCCGGACATGATCCAGCCCGACCACTTCCCCGACTGGGGGCCCAACATCCAGAAGGTGAAGGGCAACCTGAAGACGCTGCGCAAGGCAATCCCGGTCAGGACCCTGCAGACCACCGACACGGCGTGGGAAACTTCGCTCAAGACTTCGGTCGAGATGTATACGATCTGGGAGATGACCGGCGTGCTGAAGCAGCTCGAGACCATGGATGAGAACCTTTACGACGTCATCCAGGATTTCATCGAAGAGAAGCGTGAGGAATACGAAGAGTCGCTCGAAGAGCAGGAACAAGGTAATGGGTGATGGGTAATGAGTGATGAGTGATGGGTAATGAGTGATGAGTGAAAAGTGATGATCTCTTACCCATAGCCCATTACCGATTACCCATTACCGATCACCGAGGAGACGTCATGGCCACCGAACAGTATCCCAGCGACGGCACCGGCATTGCCGGTCACGGCGCGTTTTTCCAGCCCACCAACCTCCCGCCCGAGCAGGCGGCGAAGGCGACCGAGTGGGTGAAGAAACACATCGATCGCCGCACCCTCGACCTGGGCGAGCGCATGGACGACGTGCGCGAGCACATGTGGGAGCTCGAGCGCGAGGGCGAGATCATCGTCCATCGCGTGACCGACGCCCATCAGCCGGTTAACGTGAAGCTGCTCTACGGCTGGAACAAGAAGATCCCGACCATGCGGCTGTGGCACCACAAGTCGTGCGGCCAGTGCGGCAACATTCCGGGCTATCCGACGGCGCTCTTGTGGACCATGAACAAGCTCGGCATGGTGCCGGGCACGGATTATCTGGATGAGACCGATCAGACCTCCTGCACGGCGTGGAACTACCACGGCTCGGGCATCGGCAATCTCGAATCGCTCGCCGCCGTGTTCCTGCGCAATTTCCACCAGGCTTACGTGTCGGGCAAGCAGCACGGACACGGCATCGGGCACTTCTATCCGCTGGTTCATTGCGGCACGTCCTACGGCAATTACAAGGAGGTGCGCAAGTTCCTGATCGAGTCGGCGCCGTTGCGCGAGCGCGTCAAGAAAATCCTCGCCAAGCTCGGCCGCCTGGTCGACGGCAAGATCGTGATCCCCGAGGAAATCGTGCATTACTCGGAATGGGTGCACGTCATGCGCAACCGCATCGCCTCCGAACTGCAGACGATCGACGTCTCCAACATCCGCGCCACCGTGCACACCGCGTGCCATTACTACAAGATGGTGCATGAAGACGCGATCTACGACCCGAGCGTGCTGGGCGGCAACCGCACCGCGGTCGGCACCTCGATCGCGGAAGCGCTCGGCGCCCAGGTGATCGACTACTCGACATGGTACGACTGTTGCGGCTTTGGCTTCCGCCACATCATTTCCGAGCGCGAATTCACGCGCTCCTTCACCATCGACCGCAAGATCAAGGTCGCGCGCGAAGAGGCCAACGCCGACGTAATGCTGGGCGTCGATACCGGCTGCATCACCACCATGGACAAGAACCAGTGGATCGGCAAGGCGCACGATCAGAACTACTCGGTGCCGATCATGGCCGACATCCAGTTTGCGGCGCTCGCCTGCGGCGCAGATCCGTTCAAGATCGTGCAGTTGCAGTGGCACGCGAGTCCCTGCGAGGAAGTGGTCGAGAAGATGGGCGTTTCGTGGGAAGCATCGAAGAAGAACTTCGAGGCCTACCTGAAGGAAGTCGAAGCCGGCCGGATCGAGTATCTCTACAACCCCGAGCTTGCCATTAGCAGGTGAGGCGTCAGGCGTGAGGAGTGAGGAGTGAGGCGCAGGCCTCAGGCGCTTGGTGTCCCGGCGCGTAACGCTTCACGGAGAAATGATGAATGACACGGTATTGATCGTCGGTGCAGGGCCAACGGGCCTGTCGGCCGCGGCCGGCGCGGCTTCCGCCGGCAGGAAAGTGGTCCTCGTCGAGAAGGAGAAGGTGCTGGGCGGGGCGCCGATCCTGTCGGGCTATGCCAGGCTTGTCCCTTCCGGCGAATGGGCGAAAGATGCCGTCGGCCGCATGGTGGCGCGCGTCACCGGCGGCGCGCGCGTGACGATCCATAAGGGAGCGAAAGTCGCCGGGATCGAGGGCGATCTCGGGAATTTCGCCGCGACGCTTTCGAACGGACAGACCGTCAACGCCGGCGCCATCATCCTCGCCACCGGCTTCACCCATTTCGACTCGATCAACAAGCCGGAGTGGGGATTCGGCACGTACGAGGATGTCGTGACCACCACGCAGGTCGAGCAGATGGTGGCGAGCGGCAAGATCACCTGTCCATCGGACGGACGGGTGCCGGAGCGCGTGTGCATCCTGCTGTGCGTCGGCTCTCGCGATCGCCAGATCGGCCGCGAATGGTGCTCGAAGATCTGCTGCACGGTCTCCACCAACCTTGCCATGGAGATCAAGGAGCTCTCGCCCAAGACCGACGTGTATATCTACTACATGGACATCCGCACCTTCGGGCTTTACGAGGACAAATATTACTGGCGGTCGCAGGAAGAATTCCGCACCAAGTTCGTCAAGGCGCGGATTGCCGAGGTGACGCAGGGACCCGACAAGCGGCTGCTGGTCAAGGGCGAGGACACGCTGGTCAAGCGCCCGATCGTGATCCCGTTCGACCTCGTCGTGCATGCGATCGGCATGGACCCCAATCTCGACAATCCCGAAATCGCCAAGGTGTTCGGCGTGGGGTTGGAAAAACACGGGTTCCTCGAGCGTGGCGAGCACTACACCTCAAGTTTCGCCAGCACGCGGCGCGGCATCTATGCCGGCGGGTCCGCGCTGGGACCCGAGGATATCGACACCTGCGTCTCCCACGGTCTGGCGATGGTGATGCGCGCGATCGGCGATTTGAACGCGCTCGTCCAAAAAGCGGCGTGATGCTCTGGTTCAGAAAACGTCCGGAAGCGGCGGACGCGCCCGGGGTCGCTGAACGGATCGTGCCGGCCGAACCGCCTCTTGCGCTCGACCCCGGTCTGTTTCGGGAGCACTTCGAAAAGCTGCTGGGCGACGCCGAGCAGGGCGGAGGAATCGAAAGTTATCTGATTGCGCTGAACGCCAAGCAGCACCGTTTTGCCGAACTGCTGGGAAGCGGCAGCGCTGCGAACCTTGGCATGAGCGAACTCGAATGTCTGCTGGACCAGGTGTTTACTGCGCGGCGCCGCCTGTATCCCGCGCTGGAGCGGCTGGGGGTGACGCGTGCGGCGGAACTCGTGCACGAATTGCTGTCGGGTCCCGCACCGCTCGCGCGGCGCCTGCAGAATTTCGTTGATGCCGTCCCGGGCGCCGAGTGCATGGATCGGGAAAGTCTCAGGGCGGCGGCGAAAATGCGGCGTGCGGCGTGGGACTTTGCCGCCGAGCTGTTGCATTTCAGCGATCCAGTGCAGTTTCCGCTGATGTCGCGCTGGGTGTGGGACCAGGGAACGCAGAGTGGCGCATTGCGCGAGTTTCTCCGCGGTAACGACGCGCTGCGCGAAATCCCGTTCAGCAATGACCCCGGGCTGTTCGAAGGGGCCCGCCGCTGGCTCGCAGAGCGCATCGCGGAAGAGGGCATTTACCGCGACGTGCCGTTCTGGATCGATCTGGTGCTGGCGCAGGCCTACACCACCTATTTCCGGTCGGTGACCGATGGCAGCCTCGGCGCTGATTTCGGGCGCGGCGTCTCGGCGCACGAACAGTTGAAGAAGCTGCTCGGCATTGACGCGCCACGAGATCAAGGACGCACGCGCGTGAAGAAGGCGGTGATGAGTAATGGGTAATGACCAATGAGTGATGAGTGGAGCACGACGCCAGCATGCCCTTGCCCGTGACGCATTACCCATCACCCATTACCGGGGTTTGAAATGCCTATACACGAGAAATCGCTGATCGAGCCCGATCATCTGATGACCAGCGACAAGCTGGTCGTCGACGGCATCGACGTGTCCGGTCACTGGAACACGATGATCAAGCCGCGCTACATCAGCGACTACGATGCGGACTTTTACAAGACCATCCAGAGCTATCCCGGCGGGGGAAACGTCCACCGCTGCTGGCAGTGCGGCTCGTGCACCAACGCGTGCACCATGTACGCGGTCAACGCCGATTTCAATCCACGTTACTGGATTTACCTCGTCAACCTCGGGTTGAAGGTGGAGTTGCTCGGGGACAAGGACATCATCTGGCAGTGCGTTTCCTGCCACAAATGCACCAACATCTGTCCCAAGGACGTGCGTCCCGAAGGCGTGATGAAGGCGCTGCAGCACTGGCTGGAGGACGAGGGGCATGTGCCGAAGTCAAGCTCGACCCTGTTCGACGAGGAGTTCACACGCCAGTGCCTCAAGCGGGGCCGCATCGAGGATACCGAGGTCATCAGCCGTTTTCTCAAGCAGACCGGCCAGGACATCGTGGCGCTGATAAGAACGGGTTGGCTCGGCGTCATGGTGGCGCGCATGAACAAGTGGCCGCTGCTCAAGGAAGGCAGGCTCGGCAGGTTCCTCGCCCGTGTGCCGATCCTGGGTCCGCTCAAGATGGGACTCATGATGATATTCAAGCCGCGCACCAGGTCCTGGGGCAGGACCGGCGAAGTGCTGCGGCAATACGTCGAGGAACAAAAGCGCCTCACGCATCGATGAGGCCGAAAGAAGCATGAACGCAAAGGACGCCAAGGAGCGCAAAGGTCGCGAAAGAAAGACCAGAACGTAGAATGATTTTTTTTGAGTGAAGATTTCGTTTTTTCTTTGCGTGCTTCGCGGCTGAGCTTTCAGGTTTTTTCGAATATGGCAAAAGTAGCGTATTACCCGGGATGTGCGCTCGAAGGATCGGGCGGACCGTATGACCGCTCGACGCGGGCGCTGGTCAACGCGCTCGGGCTGGAAATGGCAAGTCTTCTCGACTGGAACTGCTGCGGGGCGATGGAAGTGAAGAACATCCATCCCATGCTGCAGACCTACATGTCGGCGCGCAATATGGCGATCGCCGCCGAAAAGATGGGCTACGACACCGTGATGGCGCCGTGCAACGGCTGCTATCACAATCTCAAGAAGGCCGAGTACGAGTGCGCCACCTCGTCACAGACGATGCAGATCGTGCAGGACCTCGCGCGCAAGGCGGGTGATCCGGTCTACAAAGGGGACGTGCGCACCGTCCACCTCCTCGAGTGGCTGATGGAGGAAATCGGCCCGGAGGGCATCAAGAGCCGCATCGCGACGAGCCTGAACGGTATGAGGATCGCGAACTACTACGGCTGCATGTACACGCGGCCGCGCCAGATCTTTCCCGAGAAGGACCAGGGGCCCGGATCGGAGTCGAGCTACAAGCCGCATTACATGGACGATCTTCTGGAGGCGGCGGGCGCGGTCAACGTCGATTTCCCGCTCAAGACCGCGTGCTGCGGCGGTGCGCACACGTTGTCCGATTCCGATACCTCGACCCAGCTCGTCCTGAATCTGCTGCAGGCGGCGGAGGAAGCGGGCGCGGAAGTGATCGCGACGGAATGCCCGACCTGTCATTCAGGGCTGGAAATGCACCAGATCCGCGCGGAGCTGAATTTCGGCATCAAGACCAAGGTCAAGATCATCTATTTCACGCAGTTGCTGGGTCTCGCACTGGGACTCTCGGCGCGTAAACTGGCGATACACGAGAACGTATCGGACTCGCTCGACTTCCTGCACGAAAAAGGCGTGATTTAGGATTCAGGATTGAGGATCGAGGATTGAGCGAATGCAGGGATAAAATGGCGTGTAACGATTACAACTCGATCCTGAATTCTCAATTCTTGACATGATTTGCGTTAAACCTGTCCAAACAAAGGGGACCAGCATGGCAACAGTCAAAGGCTGCAATATTCCGGACGATCTCTACTACAACGTGGAGAACAACGTGTGGGCGCGACGCGAGGCCGACGGAACGGTGACGCTCGGCATGACGGCGTACGCGGCGGCGCTCGCCGGGCAAATCGTCTCGTGCACGCCGAAGAAAGTCGGCCGCAGCGTCGAGCAGAACAAATCGGCCGCCACCGTCGAATCCGGCAAGTGGGTTGGCCCGGTGAAAGCGCCGGTCGCCGGGGAAGTCATCGCGGTCAACGCAGCGCTGGCATCGACCCCCGCCACAATCAACGCCGATCCCTACGGCTCGGGGGGGATGGTGAGGCTGAAACCGGCCAACTGGGATGCGGATTCCGCCGGTCTTGTCACCGGCGCGGCGGTCGCCGCGGCGTTTGAAGCCAAAATGAACGCCGAAGGTTTTGCCGGTTGTGCCTGACGGCCGTGAAGGGCGAAGGGTGAAGACCCCCTGGCTCGAGATCATCGAGAGCATCGAGCCGCTCGACGGCGTCGATCTCGATGCCGCGCTCGTCGCCGAACTCGCGTCTCGGGGTGCCGTTTCGGGCGGTGGTATCGCCGGGCGGATCAATTTCTATACGCCGACCTTCAAGGCCTACGCCACTTCGGAAATCGCCGGCTGCATCAAGAACGCCTGGCCGGCTGTCTCCATTACCGGTGGCGCATGCAAGCTCGGCTGCGACCATTGCCAGGCGAAGATCCTGGAGCCGATGATCCCGGCGCGCACCCCCGACGAGCTGTGGCGCGTGGTGAGCGGCGAGATCGCGCGCGGTGCGCAGGGGATGCTGCTTTCCGGCGGCTCGAATCACCGCAACGAGGTCGAATACAACGCCTTCTATCCGACCATCCGGCGCATCAAGGACGCGTTTTCGGAATTGAGGATCGCGCTGCACACCGCGCTCGTCGACCGCGACATCGCGCTGCGGATGGAAGAGAGCGGAATCGACGTCGCCATGATGGACGTGATCGGCGCGCAGGACACGATTTCCCAAGTCTATCACCTGAAGCGCAGCGTCGCCGACTTCGAGCGCTCGCTCGAGTGCCTTGCCGCGACCTCCATGAAGGTCGTGCCGCACATCGTTCTGGGCCTGCATTACGGACGCATGCTGGGCGAGTGGAACGCTCTGGAAATCGTGGCGCGCCACCAGCCCGACGCGCTGGTGCTGGTGGTGGTGATGCCGTTCTACGCGCACCCCGCCCGTCCTTTCGTGACGCCCGATGCGCGCGTGGCCGGCCGCTTCTTCATCGACGCGCGCGAGCGACTCACCGGCATCCCGCTGCTGCTCGGCTGCGCGCGCCCTGCGGGGCGCATCAAGTCGCAGATCGACGCCTACGCGGTGATGGCGGGACTCAACGGCATTGCGCATCCGGCGGACGGCATAGTCGAACTCGCTGCCCGGCTCGGGCGGGAGGTGCGCGTGAGCGCCGCCTGCTGCAGCATCGCGGCGGGCGAAGAGGTGCTCGCGCTGGAAAGCTACAGTGGCATGCGCGTCGATCCCGCGCGCGTGATTGCGCGCGAGCGCGCGAGCGCGCGCCGGCGAGCCGGCGGCCTGGCCGGCATACCCGTGGTCGCATCCTGATCCGGCATGGACAACTGGCGCGTGATCGATACCGGATTGCGATCCGCCGCGCGGAATATCGCCTTGAACCGCGCGCTTCTCGAGGCGCGCCAGGCGGAGGAAATCCCGAGCACGCTCAGGTTCCTGCGCTTCACGCCCGCGGCGCTGCTCGGCTATCACCAGAGCGCGGAACAGGAACTCAACCTCGATTATTGCCGCGCACACAAGATCGAAATCCAGCGGCGGATTACCGGCGGCGGGGCGATCTACTTCGACGAGACGCAGATCGGCTGGGAGCTTTATCTGCATAAGCGCGATGTGGGTACCACCGACATGCAGGCGATCTCGCGCCGCATCTGCCACGCCGCGGCCACCGCGATCAGCGCGCTGGGGGTCGACGCGCGCTACCGCCCGCGCAACGATATCGAAGTCGAGGGGCGCAAGATTTCCGGCACCGGCGGCGCTTTCGACGGGAATGCTCTCCTGTTCCAGGGCACGCTTCTCATCGACTTCGATGTCGAGAAGATGCTGCGCGTGCTGCGCATTCCGGCAGAGAAGCTATCCGACAAGGCGATCGCGTCCGCGCGCGAGCGTGTGGCGAATCTGAAGGAACTGCTCGGCCGGCAGCCCGACGTGGCGCTGATCAAGCGTTACCTCACGGAGGCGTTCGAGAGCGAGTTCGGGGTCGAGTTCAGCGAGGGCGATATCACGCTTTCCGAGAACGCCCGCTGCCAGGTTGCGCTCTCCGAGATCGACACGCCGGACTGGGTCGACCTGGTGAGACGGCCGGTCTCCGACATGCCCATCCTGGAGGCGATGCAGAGGTTTCCAGGAGGGCTCTTGCACGCAAGCGTCATCTTTGACACCGCAACGCGGACGATCAGGCAGGTGTGGTTCACCGGCGACTTCTTCGTCAACCCGAGGCGCGCGGTGGCCGACCTGGAGGCGGCGCTGCGCGACCTGCCGATCGATCGTCTCGCGCAGAAGATCGAATGGTTTTTCGCGAGCCGGCCGGTCGACATGCTGGCGCTCTCCCCTGATGATTTTCTCACCGTGGTGCGGCTGGCGCTGAAGCAGCCGCTGCTTGCAAATAACCCGTGATTCAGTGACTGATCGGTTGTGCGCCTGTGACGCTATCTAGGCAACCTGCACCAGAGACAAAAGGTGTCGAATCTTGCGACGTGCTCGTGATCGGGCTCGGCCCCGCCGGTGGTGCGGCGGCCGCCGCGGCGGCGAAGCGCGGCCTGCGTGTGGTGGCGATCGAGAAGAAGAAGGAGATCGGCGTGCCGGTGCAGTGCGCGGAATTCATCCCGCTGCCGTTGGCGCGCCACGCGCAAGCTCCTGGCGTTCTTGCCCAACGCATCTCCGGCATGAAAAGCACGCTGCCCTCCGGCGCGGTGACCGCGGCGCCGTTCCAGGGACTGATGGTGGACCGCGCTGCGTTCGACCAGGCTCTTGCGCGCGAGGCGGAGGAGTCCGGCGCCGTATTGCACGTCGCTACCCGTCTTGCTGAACTCAGCGCAGCCGATTCCACCGCGGTAGTGCGAGGCGCGCGAGGCGCGCTTGCCATCGCCTACCGCCTGCTCATCGCTGCCGACGGGCCGCATTCGACCGTTGCGAACCGCATCGGGCTGCCCGCTTTCGATACCGTCAACACGCGGCAGTACACGGTACGGCTCATGAAGTCCTCTACTGACACCGACATCTGGCTCTCTGAGCGCTATCCCGGCGGCTACGCCTGGCTCTTTCCCAAGGGCGAGTATGCCAATCTCGGCCTGGGCATGGATCCGCGCTGCCGGGCGGCCATGAAGGCGCCGCTCGATGCGTTGCACCGGCAACTGCCCGACGAAGGCCGCATCGGGCGTGCCATCCGTTTTCGCACCGGGGGGGCGATCCCGGTCGGGGGACTGCGCAAGCGTCTGGCGGTGGGCAACATCGTCTTCGCCGGAGACGCGGCGGGACTTACGCACCCGATCACCGGCGCCGGAATTGCGGCGGCGATCGTCTCCGGCGAGCGCGCGGGGGAAGCGGCGCACGCGCTGCTCGCTACCGGCGATGAAGGGGCGCTTGCCGATTACGAAGCGGACATTCGCGATCAGTTCGAGCACACCATCGCGCGCGCACGCGAGCGGCGGCGGTGGCTCGAACGCGCATGGCGCGAACAAGCCCTCGGAAGCGACGCCGTGCAGCGCCGCGGCTGGATCGCGTTCGAAGAATACTTCCGCGAACCGGTGTGCGCGTGAGCCCCGAAGCGGGTGGACATGTGAAGTGGCGCGTATCGTTGGCGGCGTGGATGTTCGCTGCGAGTGCGGCTCAAGCGCAGGATGCGACATTCTCCGTGAAGATGATGACACCTGAAACCGCGATGAAAGCAGCGCAAGCTGCGCTCAGGAAGTGCCGCGATGACGGCTACCAGGTAACGGTCGCGGTCGTCGACCGGGGTGGGGTCACGCAGGTCGTGTTGCGCGACCGTTTCGCCGGCCCGCACACCGTCAGGATGGCGGTGGACAAGGCGTGGACCGCGGTCACTTTTCGCACGAACACGACGGAACTCGCCAAGGCGACCCAGCCGGGTTCTCCACAAAGCGGCATCCGCCACCGGCCGCGCGTGGCCGCGGTGGGCGGCGGCCTGATGATCGAAGGCGGCGGCGCGCTCGTGGGCGGGATCGGCGTGTCCGGTGCGCCGGGCGGTGAGCGCGACGACGTTTGCGCCAAAGCGGGCATCGCCGCGATCCAGAGCAGCCTCGATTTCTGAAAACCCGATAAGACAGGATTTACAGGATCAACAGGATTCAACTGGAACCCGCCACCTGGTCCTCATGACTTATTATCAGTGAATCCCGTTGATCTTGTTTTCTTGGGTGGAAGAGCGCTTCACACGGAATTTCGAGTGGTGCATGAAAAAATAGGAGCGCATCTTGTGAATCCTGTTAATCCTGTCTATTCGAGGTCTAGATGAGCATAGCGACGGAAAACGCACAGCCGATCCGCTTCTACCGGCCGAACTACCACATCAAGACGCCGGAGATGCGTTCGCCTGAGTACGTGCAAATGAGCACTGCAGCGGCAATCACTCTTGGGCTCATCTCCGGCAAGATGCACCGCACAGCGTGCACCCATTGCCTGAACTTGCTGGTGACCTACCCCGAGGGCTGCCGCGCCAACTGCGCCTACTGCGGCCTTGCGCGCCATCGCGAAGAGGCGCGCGATTACGCCGACCGCAACTTCATCCGGGTGGATTGGCCGACTGCGCGCTACGACGAGGTGATCGAGCGCGTGAAAGCGGGCTGCGACAAGGGGCAGTTCCAGCGCATGTGCATTTCCATGATTACGCATCCGAACTCGAATGAGGACACCTTCGTGTTGCTCGAACGGTGGGTGAAAGAGGTGCCGCAGGTTCCGGTGTCGATCCTCTCCAACCCGACCACGCTGGAAAAGGACGACCTCATCCGCATGCGCGAGATGGGCGCGGACATTTTCACGGTGGCGCTCGATGCCGTGACCCCTGAAATCTTCGAGCGCACGCGCGGGAAGGGCGTGGATAGCCCGCACAAGTTCGAGCATTACTGGCGGGCGATCGAATGGGCGGCGGAGGTATTCGGCCCCGAGAAGTTCGGCGCGCATCTCATCGGGGGCCTGGGCGAAACCGAGCGTGAGATCCTGGAAGTGGCGCAGAAGATCCGCGACATGGGCGGCCACAATCACATGTTTGCATTTTTTCCGGAGCGCGGTTCGCTGATGGAAGACTGGCCGCCGGTCGATCGCGGCCAATGGCGGCGCGTGCAGCTTGCGCGCTACATAATCGATTATGCAGGCGGAACCACCTACGACATGCGCTTCGATGAAGAAGGGCGCGTCGTAGACTTCGGCGTCTCGCAGGACAAGCTCGAAGGGCTCATCGGTTCCGGCAAGCCATTCCGCACTTCAGGCTGCCCAGGCAAGGAAGATGACGTGTCGGCCTGCAACCGCCCGTACGGGGACTCGAGCCCGACCGACATTCTTTCCTTCCCCTTTGCGCTCAAAGGCCGGGACGTGGAGAAGGTCCGCCGCCAGTTGCACGCGCAGAATGTGAAGGCAGGTTTATAGCCACAGAGGACACAGAGGACACAGAGAACACGGAGAACACGGAGAATAGCCGAACTCCCAAGAAGGCGAAGGCCGCCAACGAGAAGTTCTTGAATTATCTCTGTGAACTCTGTGCTCTCTGTGGCTAAAGGGTTTCAATGAAAGAAATCAAACTCACCGATGTCGGCAGACTCAAGAACGAGCTCGCCAAGTACAAGAAAGGCAGGAAGTTCGATATCCGGCTTTTCAACCAGATCGCGCGGCTTGCGTGGCTGGGGAAGATCGTGCTCTGCCCGCTCGGCCCCGAAGATCCGGAGTGCAAAGCATGGCTCTTGCACATGCAGCCGCTGGAGGGGCTCGCCGCCGAGATCATCCGCGTGGACGAGGACCTGAACGGCATGCCGTTCGCCTCACAGATTCACATCCTCGACGCGGAGCAGGGTGCGGCGCTCGCGGCGATCTTCCGCGAGGGTATGGAGCAGCGCACGCGTGACCTCAACGCGCTCAACCAGCGCGATTTCTACTTCGAAAGGTTTTTCCCTCGAGGGGAAAAACCTTAGAGTTACGGACTCTCTGCGTAATTTGATCTCATGCTATCAGCGCGATTTGTTGATGTCGGGCTGCTCGAACCGGCGCTGTTTCACGCCACCTACGCCGCGATTGCGTATGCAGCCGAGGATGACGCTCCTCCCGTCGTGATGTGGGGCAGGGCGCGGGCGCATCTATCGCTTGGACAAAGCCAGGACCGCGCTGCCGAACTGGCGCCCGTGGTCGATGTGCCGATTGTCACGCGTCCGCTGGGAGGCGGGGTGGTGTGGATAGACGAATCGCTGACAGAGCTTGCCGAGCTTTTGCGACCGGGCGGACGGCGCGCGGTGCCGCATGGCATCAGGCTCAATGCGGCGGCATGTCCTACCGAGAGGCGCGAAGGTGGGCGAGTGGTGCGCGAAATCACTGTCGACGGCGCCGTCGTGAAACACGCGGTGACGGCGGCGTAGCTCGCCATGGCAAAGCCGAGCATCGAGTCGCGTCTCAAGCGGCGCTTCATCGTGATGAGCGGCGACCACGGTATCGTGGCCGAGCTGCGCAATGCGATGCCCGCGGGTTGGGAAATGCGCGAGACGCTCGACCTCGATGCCGTCGGTGGATTCCAGGATGTCTTGCAGCATCGCTTCATTCTGCTCGACCTCGACGAGCGCGAAGCGTTCGCCCCGGTCGAAGTCATTCGCCAGGTTCGGACGGAACACATGCTCAACGTGGCGATTTTCTGTTTCGGTGGTACCCCCGACGTACGCGACGAAGCTCGGCTGGCGCGCGCCGACCGGTTTTTCGAACGGGAAGAGATCGCCACGAGACTGCCGCTGTTCTGCGAGCAGTTCGGCTGGTAAGGCAGTGATTGAGTGATTAAGTGAATGGGTGATTTAGTGACTGGGTGATTAGGTGACGAAGGAACAGCGAGTCTCGCGGTCAGGAAAGCCGACGGTCTTACTCGCCACCTTAATCACCAAATCCCTCTTAATCGCCGTCAGCCAGACCCGCCGGGCAGGTGCCGGAGCGCCGCGAATACGCGCTTGACGCTGCGCCAGATGCGCGGCAGGAGCCAGACGACGAAGACGAGGAAAAGCGCGAGGAGCCCGAGGAAAATCAGCGGGTACATGAGCGCCGCCAACACGCCAAGCACGGACAGGAAATCCTCGCCCAACGAAGCGATCCAGTTGCTGAAAGGCTCGGGTGACGTATTGATGAGCGCGCGGCCGCCGGCTTTGGCGAGATGCGCACCGGCGGCGATCGCCCCTCCCAGGAGGCCGGCCACAAGCGCGAGTCCGGGATCTGCGTTCGCCACCGCCGCCGCAGCGAGAACTGCGCCGGCCGGGATGCGGATGAAGGTGTGCACCGCGTCCCACAGCGTGTCTACCCCCGGTATCTTGTCGGCGAAGAATTCGAGGAAAAAGAGCAGTCCCGACACGCTCATCACCGCCGGGTGGGCGAGGATCTGGAGGTTGGCGGGCAGGGTATAGATTTCGGCGTGGTGCAGCACGCCGAGGAAGAACAGCACGGCGTAAAGCCGCACGCCGCTTGCCCAGGCGAGCCCGGCCGCCATCGCGATTGCAGTCAGCGGATCCATGTCGCGTTCGACGCATATCGGTACGCCTCAGTCTACTGATGGCGCCGGGGCGACGCAACCCGCTCGCGCTTGACACAACCGCCTGCGCGTTGCCCGCCGCAGGTTTTCACTATCGCCCATCACCATTTACGTTCACTCGCGGCTTATGCCCAGCCGCGCATAAATCGGCCGGATGTGTTCCCGCAGCAGGGGCAGTTTGCGCCACAGCACGCAGGCGCCGATCACCGCGCACAGCCCGCCGAGCGCAAGCGTGTGCGGAGCGCCGATCCATGATGCCAGCGCGCCGGCTGCGAGACTGCCCAGGGGATGCATGCCGAGGAAAGACATGGTGAAGAAACTCATCACCCGCCCGCGTTTCTGGTCCTCGACAATGGTCTGCATGATCATATTGACCGACATGGCGGCGACGATCACGCCGAACCCCGCTACCGTCATCAAGGCGAGCGAAAGCGGGAGAATGCGGGAGTAGGAAAACCCGATCATCGCCGCGCCGCAGAGCGCCGCCGCGATCGCGGTCCAGCGCGCAAGCCCGCGCACACTCGGGCGCGAGGCGAGGAACATCACGCCGACCACGCCGCCGAAACCCGCGGCGCCGATCAAAAAACCCAATGTGTCGGCGCCACCGGCGAATACCTCCGCCGCGAAGATCGGCATCAACGTGAGGTACGGCGTCACCATGAAGCTCACCAAGGCGACGATCGGAAGCAGCCACCGGATCGGTACCAGGCTCCAGGCGTACGCCGCGCCTTCCCTGAAACTCGCCCAGATGCGCGTCCTCGGCGGTATCTTGGGCTGAGGCGCCATTCTCATCATGACGAGACTCGCAAGGATGGCGAGCTTGGAGACGCCGTTCACCAGGAAGCAGAAGGCTTCGCTGGTGACCGCGAGCAGCAGCCCGCCGATGGCAGGCCCGACCATGCGGCCCCCGTTCTGCATCCCGCCGTTGAGTGCGAGTGCACCCGGGAGGTCCTGCTTCGACGGAACCATTTCGGGAGTGAAAGAGGAGCGGATCGGCGCGTCAAACGCAAGTACAAAGCCGAACAGGGTTGCGATCGCGATCACGTGCCACACCTCGACCCATCCGGCGTAGGTGAGTGCGGCAAGCGCGAAGGCGAGAACCATCGCCGCGGCCTGTGTGACGATCAGAAGTTTCCTGCGGTCGAAACGGTCGGCCCAGAGGCCGCCGAAAGGAGCGAAAAGGAAAACGGCGATCTGCCCGGCGAAACCGGTGACGCCCAGGAGCCACGCCGAGCCGGTAAGCCGGTAGACCAGCCAGCTCATAGCGACCTGCTGGATCCAGGTGCCGATGATGGAGAGCGACTGGCCGCAGAAGAACAGCCGGTAGTTGCGGTGGCGGAAGGCGCGCAGCGTATGCTTCATGCCACGCTGCCCAAATGCGAGAAACGGACAAGATCAACAAGAATTTCAGGATTGCCAAAACATACAACAAATCGGGGTGGCCGAGCAGCTTTTCGCACTTGATCCTGTTAATCCTGTAAATCCTGTCTATTGAAATTAAGGGTTGCCGAGCTTGGCGAGCTGCCCGCGCACCTGTTCCAGCGTCGTCGTGAATTTGACGAGCCGCTGCTGCTCCTGCGCGACCACCAGCGGCGGCGCCCGTTCGACAAAGCGCGGGTTGGCGAGCTTGGTCTGTGCTCTCGCGATCTCCCCTTCGATCCGCGCCAACTCCTTCTCGAGGCGCTCGCGTTCAGCCGCGACATCGATCTCGATGCGGAGCATGAGCTTGAAGTCCCCGACAAGGGACACCGGTGCATCGACGGCCGGCAGTTCCGTCTCGATCACCACTTCGGAGAGCCGCGCGAGCGCGCAGAGATACGGTGCAAACGCGGTGAGTTGCGCGCGGCCGCCTTGTGCGAGCAGCGGCACCTTCCGTGACGGGGCGATGTTCATTTCGGCGCGCAGCGTGCGGCAGGCGGTGACAAGCTGCTTGAGCGTTTCGATCTCGCGCTCCGCGGCCTCGTCAACGCGCGCGGCATCAGGCTGCGGGTAAGGCTGCAGCATGATGGACGGGCCCCCTTTCCCCGCGAGCGGCGCGATCCGCTGCCATAGCGCCTCCGTGATGAAGGGGATCACCGGGTGGGCGAGCCGCAGGATCGCTTCCAGCACCCGCACCAAGGTGCGCCGCGTCGCGCGGCTTTGCGCCGCGTCGCCCTGCGCAAGCCGCACTTTGGCGAGCTCGAGGTACCAGTCGCAGTATTCGTCCCAGACGAGTTCGTAGATGGTGCGGGCGAGGTTATCGAAACGGTACTCGCGCAGCGCTTGACGCGCATCGCTTTCAGCCCGCTGCAGAAAGCTCACCATCCATCGGTCGGAGGACGAGGGTCCTGCCGGCAGTGTTTCGTCGAGTCCGGCGTCCTGCCCTTCGCAGTTCATCAGGACGAAGCGCGTGGCGTTCCACAGCTTGTTGCAGAAGTTGCGGTAACCGTCGCAGCGATTGAGATCAAACTTGATGTCGCGGCCGGGCGAGGCGAGGCTCGCGAAAGTGAACCTGAGAGCATCGGTGCCGAAGGCCGGAATGCCGTTGGGAAATTCCCTGCGCGTGCGTTTCTCGATCGCTTCCGCCTGCTTCGGATTCAAGAGGCCGGAGGTGCGCTTCCTGACAAGGTCCTCGAGCCCGATGCCGTCGATGAGATCGAGGGGATCCAGCACGTTGCCCTTGGACTTGGACATCTTCTGGCCTTCGGCATCGCGGATGAGTCCATGCACGTAGACTTCGCGGAACGGCACCTTGCCGGTGCAGTAAAGCGTCATCATCACCATGCGCGCTACCCAGAAGAAGATGATGTCGAATCCTGTGACGAGCACCGAAGAAGGCAGGTAGAGATCGAGCGCCGGATTCGACCTGGCCGGATACTCCGCCGTCCAGTCGAGCGTGGAAAACGGCCAGAGCGCAGAGGAAAACCAGGTGTCGAGCACGTCCTCGTCCTGCCGCAGTTCCGAGGCGGTGACGTTTTCGCCCGCCTGAAGCCGCTCGGAAAGCGCCTGGTCGTACTTGGCCTGCGCTTCTTCCCGGGCGCGTGCGACATACACGTTGCCCTCGGCGTCGTACCAGGCGGGAATGCGGTGCCCCCACCACAGTTGACGCGAAATGCACCAGTCCTGGATGTTGGTGAGCCACTGGTTATAGGTGTTGGCCCAGTTCCCGGGCACGAACTTGATCTCGCCGCGCGCCACCGCTTCCAGTCCCATGCGGGCGAGAGCATCCATCTTCACGAACCACTGATCGGTCAGCATCGGCTCGACCACCGCATCGGTGCGGCTGCAGCGCGGGACCATCAGCTTGTGCGGCTTCGCATCCGCGAGCAGTCCCTGTTCCTTAAGGTCGGCGAGGATCTGCATGCGTGCATCGAAACGGTCGAGTCCCCGGTACGCGGGCGGCGCGTTGTCATTGATCTTCGCGTCGAGCGTAAAGATGTTGAGCGGTTCGAGCTTGTGCCGGGTACCTACCTGATAGTCGTTGAAGTCATGCGCGGGCGTGATCTTGACGCATCCCGTGCCGAACTCCGGGTCGACGTATGCATCGGCGATCACCGGGATCGTGCGGCCGGTCAGCGGTAACACTACACGGGTGCCGATGATCTCCTTGTAATCGGGATCGCCGGGGTTTACCGCGACGGCAACGTCGCCCAACATGGTTTCCGGCCGGGTGGTGGCGACGATGACAAGGCCCTCGCCGGATGCCAGCGGATAGCGGATGTACCACAGATGGCTCGCTTCCTCCCGCGATTCAACTTCCAGGTCGGATACCGCGGTCTGCAGCACGGGGTCCCAGTTGACGAGCCGCTTGCCGCGGTGGATGAGGCCGTCCTCGTAGAGCCGAACGAACACTTCGGTAACCGTGCGCGAGAGCCCCTCGTCCATGGTGAATCGCTCACGCGTCCAGTCGCAGGAGGTGCCGAGGCGCCGCATCTGGCGGGTGATGGTCGAGCCCGATTCCTCCTTCCATTGCCAGACGCGCTTTTCGAACGCGTCGCGCCCGATCTCGCGGCGCGATGTACCCTCGGCCTCAAGCTGGCGCTCGACGACGATCTGCGTGGCGATGCCGGCGTGGTCGGTGCCGGGCTGCCACAGCGTGTTGAAGCCGCGCATGCGATGATAGCGGATGAGCGCGTCCATCAGCGTGTGCTGGAACGCATGGCCCATGTGCAGCGTGCCGGTCACGTTGGGCGGCGGCAGCAGAATGCAGTAGCGGGTTGGATTCAGGGGGTCGAGTCCGGCCCGGAACAAGCCGCTCTGTTCCCAGGTCGGGTACCAGTGCGCTTCGATCGCGGCCGGCTCAAAACTCTTGGCGAGCTCCATTGGTGCTGGGGAAGGAGATGACTTCGAAAAAGCGGGCATTATACCCGAGGCGGACAGCGCCTCGTTCCGCCGGAGAGCCTTGTGTTCGAGCGCGAGCCGCAACTGCTTGAACTGCACGTGGAGCGTTTCCTCGATCGACGCGCGCACCATGGTGTTGAGGCCGGCCCGCAGGTCCGAGGCGATCTTCTGCAGCGCCTGATCGAGCGCGGCGCCGATTTCCGGCATGAAGCGATCGTGCACGACGCCGGCGATCTGCTCGTCGAGGTCTTTCTTCAGTTTGAGGTAAACGCTGTGCTCGAGATTCTGCGCCTGGACGCGCGAGATCACTTCGACCGGGGGCGTCGAGGGCTCCTCCTCGCTCTCGACCGGGAGGGCGGCGGTCCGCTCCTCTAGGGCGGCGGCGGAAGCCGGCGTGGACGGCGGCTCGGGATCGGGAGCGGATAGCGTTGCCGTGGATTCTATGACGATCTCCGTGAGGGTGGGAATGTCGGCCGCGTTGGCGACGGCGGATTCAGTAAAGAGCGAGGCGCCGGCGGCGGCGCCCGCTGCCGGCCCGCCGCGGTGGCGGGCAAGCAACGCATCGGCGCGCGCCAGCAGGTCGTCGCCTTCGTCTTGAATCGGGTCCTGTGCCATC
>Ga0156226_1299_pt1 | contig 20201 bp, 17 predicted proteins | sample RifCSPlowO2_12_FD_107874 | JGI IMG/M metagenome (GOLD analysis project Ga0156226, IMG submission 107874) | Betaproteobacteria bacterium RIFCSPLOWO2_12_FULL_62_13
CGGGATGCGCCTCGGTGCGCTGCAGGCTTCGACGCCAAGCAATGCGTTGGCTCCGACCCTTGATGAGATGGAGAGATTAGTGCGCGGTGTCATCAACCGCATGCAGCGCCTCGCGCACAGTCTGGCGCCCTCTGAGATCGAACATTTGGGGCTCGCTGCCGCCGCAGAGACTTATCTGACGGAGACCTCACGAGCCGCCGGGGTCGTCCCGCACTTCACGGCAGAGCCCATGGCGAGCCGCCCGCCATGGGATATTGAGATGGCGTGTTTCCGGATCCTCGAAGAGGCGCTCTCCAACGTCCTCGCTCATGCCGGCGCCCGCAACGTCTGGGTATCGCTCAAGCAAGACCAGGACGGCTTACACCTTTGTATTCGGGATGATGGTGAGGGGTTCGATGTCGCGGCCGTGCGGCGAAGCGTAGAAATCGGTGAGGGGCTCGGGCTTGCTTTGATGGAGCAGCGCGCGGCACTCTGCGGCGGCGGCCTGGAAATTGTGTCGGCGCCGGGCAAGGGCACCGAGCTTCATGCGAGACTTGCGACCGCCGGCATCACCTCGGGCCCGGTTCCGGGATGATTCTCGGGATCGGAGACGAATCCATACGTCAGAGCTTGTAGCCGATCTGCCGCAACAAATTCTTCCGCCACTTGATGTCGTCCTCGCCCTCGATGTCCTGAGGTTGAAACCCGTCCACCACGCCCAGGATGCCGCGTCCCAGTTCCGTTTCGGCGACAATCACGTCAGTCGGATTGGCGGTCGCGCAGAAAATGCGGCAAACCTCCGGGACCATCTTGAGCGCGTTCAACACGTTCACGGGGTAGAAACCGTCCCCGAGGAAAACGATGAAACAATGCCCGGCAGCGATCGCTTTCAGATTTTTTTTTGCGAGCTCGATCATGGCGGGATCGGTACCTGACCATCGCACGAGGCATTTTCCCGAAGCCTCGCAAAAGGCAAGCCCGAACTTGATGCCCGGCACAGCCCCAACCAGAGCCTCGTGGATATCTTCGACGGACTTGATGAAGTGCGTCTGGCCAAGGATGAAGTTCGTCGTTTCCGGCTTATCGATTTTCGCGGTAACGAGTTGCATAGGGGAACTCCTTCTTTCGCCTGTTGCTGCGTGCTGCTGTCCCGAGTCTTAGTTCCTTGCACAATCACGCGTAGGTCGGGGTACGCGCAGCGTTCCCCGACAAACGCCTGGTGTCAGGTAGCCGCTGAGCGGCAACCTGACCTACGTCGTCTCGGCACGAGCGGATCCAGGAATTGTGCATCGAAATAATGACGGACGGCACTAGCGTGGAACCTTCCGCCGGCTTCCCGTTGCTCGTGCGCGAGCGCCGCCGCGCCGCTTGCTCGCCGGCTTGGTGTCTTTCGCCCCACTCTTGGCGGCCCGTGTGGCACGTGTCGAAGGCCCTGACGCGGCGGCAGCGCGCGCAGCGCGCGCCCCGGCGATGCGTCCGAACACGCTTCCGGAGACCAGGCCGGAACCGCCCGGGTAGTTGTAGTGGAACAGGCCGCCCACCATTTCTCCGCACGCATAAAGGCCGGCGACGGGCGTGTACCCTACGCTCATCACCTGAGCGTCGTCATTGACCAGTACGCCGCCGAACGTGAATGTCACACCCCCCGTGACAGGATACGCGTAAAACGGCGGGGTATCGAGCGGCTGCGCCCAGTTCGTCTTGTCTACCGGGAGGCCCTTGGTGCGCAGACCATCCTTGACCAGGGGGTTGAACTCGCCGCCCCCGAGCGCCGCGTGATAGTCCCGCAACTCGGCGAGCGCCCGCTCCTGATCGACCGGAAGCTGGCGGATCAGCCCGTCCAGCGTATCGGCGATGTAGGGCTTGGCGGTGTTGTAACGGGGCTCGAGAAACTCGGTCACCTTGGAATCGAAGATCTGATAGGCGACGCCGCCGGGCTGGCTGAGGACCATCTGCCCCATCTTGGCATAGGTGAGCATGTTGAAGTCCTCACCCTCGTCGGCGAAGCGCTGTCCGCGGTTGTTCACCATCACGCTGAATGGATAGGTGAGCCGGTTGGTCTTGTCGGTGAGCTTGCGGTCCCCGAACGGCGGCGCACCCGCGTCGATAGGCGTCGAGTGCAGCCCCGTATATTGGCCATAAGGCACGGCGCCGATGTCGGTCGCCATTTTCAAGCCGTCGCCCGTGTTGAACGCGGTGCCGCGCACCTTCGCCAAATCCCACGGCCGCCCCAGGTAGCGGGCACGCCACTCGGGGTTGGACTCGTAACTGCCGCAGCCGAGCACCACCACCTTGCCGCGAATTTCTTCCAGACCGCCGGGTCCCTGAACCAGCACGCCGTTAACACGGCCCGACCGGTCCTGGAGCAGGCGCACGGCGCGCGTGCTGTAGCGCACTTCCACGCCACGCTTCTCGCCGATCTTGAACCACATCGCGGAAAGACCTACGCCTTCTCCCTGGGCCCGGATAAGGGCGCCCGAGAGGTACTTGATCTTGTCGCCGAATTTGATGGCGCCGAGCATTTCGGCTGGCTCCATCTTGATTCCCACGTCGTGCATCCAGCGTATGGTTTCGTACGACTTGCCGATCATTATGCCGGCGAGCCGCTCGTCGGTGCGATTCTCGGTCACTTTGCGCAGGTCCGCCCAGAACTGCTCGGCGGGATAGGGGATGACGTTGGCGAAGAAACCCGGGTGATGCTTCTCGGCATCGGGCACGAGCGGCCGCAGATCCTCCGGGCTGTTGAAGGCGATGCGGAATGCGGCGCCGCTGTAATGGGTGTTGCCCCCGCGCAATTCGACAGGCGCTTTTTCCAGAACCAGCACCTTGCGCGCGCCATTTTCCCTGGCCGAAACCGCTGCCGCGAAAGCGGCGTTGCCGGCACCAACCACGATTACGTCGTACTCCATAATGCGTTGCCTCCCTGATGAATAAGCTGTGGGCATGGATGAAAAGGCGAGCCCTGTTGCCGGCCCGGTGACTACATTGCGGCAAGCAACCCCTGCGGCGCGTCGGGGGTTTTCTCATCCGCATTCTACGCCGCCGCAGCTCGATTGTCCTCACCCAAAGAGCGGTTTTCGACCAACCTTGCCGCATCAAAGAGCCGATTCAACCGCCGATAAACGCCGATTGACGCCGATACCTCACAAAGCCGTAGGTCAGGTTGCCGCACTGGCGGCTACCTGACGCTCGATGGATGTCGGGGAACGCTGCGCGTACCCCGAGCTACGTCCAATTGCGCAACGAATTAGGGACTCGGGGTAGCCAAGTTTCCCGCTTTGGAGTAAGTTTCGCCCAAGGAGGAAAAGATGAGCACACCACTGCGAAAAATCAGCGAAGAGCAGCCCGCCCGGGCGGCGAGTGCTGCGCCGATTTCTTCCCGGCTGGCCGATTTCGCCACGGAGTTCAGCTATGAGGCGATCCCCGCCAAGGTGCGCGAGCGTGCCAAGTATCTCATCCTCGATGCCGTCGGCATCGCGCTCGCTTCGACGCACTATGACTTCGCGCACCGCGTGCTGTCCGGGATCGGCGCGATGTCCGATGGCGGCGATTGCTCGTTGATCGGCATGGCGCAGCGGCTGCCGCTGCGCGACGCGGTCCTGATGAACGGCGTACTGGTGCACGGCCTGGACTATGACGACACGCACATCGACGCCATCGTTCATCCCACTGCCAGCGCCCTGCCGTGCGCGCTCGGTGTTGCGGAGCGTGTCGGCGCGAGCGGACGCGATCTGCTTGCCGCTTACGTTCTGGGAGTCGAAGTGGCCACCCGGCTCGGCATCGCCGCAAAGGGCGGCTTCCATCATTTCGGCTTTCATCCCACTGGCATCGCCGGCCATTTCTCTTGCGCGCTGCAGGCAGGCTGGCTGCAAGACCTGAGTGCCCGGCAGCTCATGATGGCGCAAGGGATCGCGGGGAGCACCGCCGCGGCAAGCCAGGAGTTCATCGAAGAGGGCGCGTGGAACAAACGCATGCACCCAGGCTGGGCCGGCGTCGCCGGCATCACTGCGGCCAGTCTCGCCAAAGGCGGCTTCGTCGGCCCGTCGCGCACCTACGAGGGGCGATTCGGCCTGTTCAAGAGCCACCTGCACGAGAAGGAAGCCGAAGTCGACTACGGGAAAATCACCGCTGGCCTGGGCGCGACATGGGAAATCGCCGCGACCGCTGTAAAACCGTTCCCGATCTGCCACCTGATCCATGCCTGCGCCGACTCTGCCCTCGAGCTCAAGCGCAAACACGGGTTGATGGCCGGCGATATCGAGCGCATATGCGCGCTCCTGCCGCAGGAAACGCTGCATCTCGTCGCGGAGCCGGAGGCGAACAAGCTCAAGCCCACGAACAGCTACGATGCCAAGTTCAGCGCGCAGTTCGTTGTTGCGGCATGCTTCGTACGAGGCCGCTTCGGGCTGGCCGAGCTGGAAAGCGACGCGCTGGCCGACCCGGAGATTCTCGCGCTCGCACGGAAAGTGAAGTGCGAGGTCGACCCCCAGGCGACGTTTCCCAAGTATTTTTCCGGCGGTGTGGTCGCCATCACCCGCGACGGGCGCGACCTCAAGCACCACGAGCCGATCAACCGCGGCGCGGGGGAACGCGCGCTGACCGGCGATGAGATTGCGGCGAAGTTTGCGGAAAACGCCGAACTCGCCGTCTCGCGCAGCCGCGCCGAGCAGATTCGCGATGCGATACTTGACGTTGACCGGCTCGGCGCGCGCGAATTTGCACGCGCGCTGTGCGGGCGATGAGCGACCGCGACAGCCCACTTGTCCGCCCTTCTCCTTGGGGAGAAGGGCGGAGATGAAGGACCGAGAAGGGAGATTCGAGGCACGAATGGAATGCCATCCATTTGCGCAAACTCGATAAGGAGAATGCCATGACCAGCATCCTGTTCCGTGCATTGCTCGGCATCACGTGCTTCGTCTGCGCCGGCGCGCTTGCCCAGACCTACCCGACTAAACCCGTGCGGCTGGTTGTGCCGTATGCGCCGGGCGGCGGCACTGACACGCTTGCGCGCATGATCGCGCAACGGCTGACCGAACCGCTCGGTCACCCCGTGGTAGTCGACAACCGCCCCGGCGTGGACGGCATCATCGGCGCAGATATCGTCTCCAGGTCGACCCCCGACGGCTACACGCTGCTGATCATCTCAAGCAGCCACGCGATCAACGTCGCGCTCGGCAAGAAATTGCCCTATGACACGTTGCGGGATTTCGTGCCGATCACGCAAACCGCCAACCAGCAGTTGCTCCTGGTGGTGCATCCCACGGTGCCGGTAAAATCGGTGAAGGAACTGATCGGTTACGTCAAGGGGCGCCCCGGCAAGCTCAACTACGGATCGAGTTCGAACGCGGTCGCGCTGCCGATGGAGCTGTTCAAGGCAATGACGGGGACCGACGTGGTGCACATCCCGTACAAAGGCTCGGGACCGATGCTCAACGATCTGCTCGGCGGCCAGGTGCAGATGGCGATCGCCGGCGCGGTGGCTTCGCTGCCGCACGTCAAAGCAGGCAAACTGCGCGGTCTCGGCATCGGCGATGCGCGACGCTCGGCGTTTCTGTCCGATTTCCCGACCATCGCGGAATCAGGCGTGCCCGGCTACCACGCCGTCATCTGGACCGGCATGTTCGCGCCGCGCAACACGCCGCGCCCCATTATCGAGCGCCTGAACGGCGAAGTCGTGCGCATCGTGCAGGCGCCCGCTTTCAAGGAGCGCATGAACAACATGGGCTCCGACGTCGTGGGCAGCACGTCCGAGCAATGGGGCAAGTTCATCGCGGAAGAGATTGTCAAATGGACAAAAATCGCCCGGCTCGCCGGCATGAAAGCGGACTGAACTACCGCAGGCTTTCAAGAAGATCCGTAATCTTGCGCAGCGAACCCGGCTGGTCGAACCGGCGAGCCGTTTCGCAAAGCATTGCGGTTTTCTGCGGGCCAAGGATCGGCTCGACCAGCCCGTCGAACTTGGTGCGCAAGTCCTCCCAACTCATCGGGTTGTCGGGGTGGCCGATGACGATGTCGGTATCCGCATGCAGCCGTTCACCTCCATCGAGGAATACGTCGAGATGCGCGGCGTGCGGCGCCTGGCCGTGAACGGCCTCGAGCGCCACGATGGGCACGACCTCCATCACGGAGGCATCGCGCATCGTTGCGTCATTGAAGTCCGAGGCGGCGGCGCGGTAGCCGCGCAGGCCGAGCGCAATGCAGAACGGCACGCTGAATTTCCCTTCGAGCGGCGTGCGCGGATCGAGCTTGCCGGCGGTGACGAGCGCGGGCGTCGTACGGCCGCCCAGAAAAATCCGCGCATTACCTGCTGCTTTCCAGCCTTGGACAGCCCTCCGCACCGGCCGTACGGGCGCGTCCTCGGAGGCCCCGACCGCCACGCCGAGGTAATCTACCAGGGCGCGCTTTGCCGCATCCAGAACTTCGGGCGGGAATTTACGGTTGAGTGTGCCGCTGACGTATGCCGCTAGCCGCTGGCCGCGGGTTGTACCCGCGCTTTCTTGACCGCTCACTTTTGCAGACATGTCCCAACTCCTGATCGACGGTGCTCCCGCCTGGCGTGAGTCCGTTGCAGCCACGCTCCAGGCGCTTCGTGGCAAACTAATGCGCCGTGATACAGTTCAGCGAACTTCAACCATAGCGCACACGTGGCGATCAATTGAATCCCGCGCGTCCCGATCGAGCATGTGAAAGGAGGCAGCAAATGCAACAGAAGATGAAAGGGCTGGCGGCGGCACTGATCCTGTTTCTTGCTGCCGGAATACGGGCGGAGTGATTATTTCACCGGAGGCCATATGCGGCACGCCACGTTGGGAGATCCCGGGGCGTGGATCAGTGTGGGCACCAGCCTGTCGGTCCAGGCCTTCATCTCGGGATTCGGCTTTTCGTGATCGGGAAAATGCTCATTGCGAGCCGCCAGCGACAGAAACTCATAAAGCACACCATGTTTTGCCCATCCCGAAACGGAAACCAGTTTCCGCACGCCGAGGCATCCGGGCAGCGTTCGCATGGCGGGCATGCGGCAGTGGGCATACCAATCCAACAGCTCGTCCTCGCTTTGAGGCGAGCCGGCGTTGAAACTTCCAAGCTGTATGCAGGGGCTGGGCGCCATTTTGCCTTCGCGCCGTTTTATCTCGGGGCCATCCGTGCGTGCTTCCTCGATGAAGATATTCGCGCGCTCGCCGCGTCTCAGCGAAAGCATTTTCCGGTCTTCTTCCGGCAGTCCCGCGTGAAGCTTGCCGGGGATGGGATTGGCGAACGCATGCGCCTCTTCGGCGCCGAACAGCAGTATGTAATCATTCCCGGTGGGAACCGTGCTATCGTCAACATGACGCAGACGACTTGCCGAACGGACTCCTTTTTCCCACGCGTAGTGCGCCGCCCACAAGAATCCGGGGTGCTTCAGCAGCTTGGGGATATAGGTGCCGTGCAGCCAGGAAAGGTACGCATCACGACCCTCGGCAGGCAGGTCATACCAGGTTACCCATAGCGCTCGGTCCAACATCGTTCTCCTTTATTAACTTTCGTGCAAATGGGTGACAACCCATGTGCACCACAAATCTCCCCTCCATCCCTCACTCCTGACCTCTCTCCCAGAGGGGGAGAGGAAGCTCGAGCCTCCCTTCTCCCTCCGGGAGAAGGGTCGGGGATGAGGGACCGAGAGGGGCGGGGGTGAGGGCTGAGCGGAGTCAGGCATTCTCACAACGCTCGGTAGAAGTTTGGTTCTCGCGCAACCGCGAAAACTGAGCGAGGTAGCATAACATTATTGCCGCAGGCAGGAGCTTGTGTATGAAAATAAAGAATGTCGAAGCGACATGGCTGCACATTCCGATTCCGAAAGCGCAGCAGCACGTGGTCAGCGATTTCGGCCGGCTGGCGTCGTTCGATACGGTATTGGTGCGCATCGAAACTGAAGGCGGCATCGTCGGCCACGGCGAGGCCAAGGAAGAGGTGGGAAGCGCCGGCAACTGCCATGCGGTTGCGGCACTGATCAACCGCAAGCTCGGACCGCTGATCACGGGCGAGGATCCGCGCGATATCGCGCGGCTGTGGGAGGTGATGTATAACGGCACGCGCGACCACTACGCGCTCGAGCACGGCCGCGTATTCCCGATCCTGGGCCGGCGCGGCATCACCATCTGCGCGATCAGCGGCATTGATACCGCGCTGTGGGACATACTCGGCTTGTCGCTCAACGCGCCGGTGTGGCGACTGCTCGGCGGGCGCAAGGCGGCGCGTATGCCCGCCTATGCATCCGGCGGCTGGGCCGGTGCGCCGAAGATCGGCGCACAGCTCAATGGCTACATCGCGCAGGGCGGCTTCAAGGCGGTGAAGATGCGGGTCGGCGTGATCGACGGCGCGGTGCCCAATTCAGTGCAGCGCGTAAAGGCGGCGCGCCAGGCGCTCGGCCCGGGCATCGGATTGATGTGCGATGCGCACGGCACCTACAGCGTCGCCGAAGCGAAGCAGTTCTGCCGCCAGGTCGAGGACTGCAACCTGACCTGGTTCGAGGAGCCGGTCACGGCCGACGACAAGCGCGGCATGGCCGAAGTGCGCGCGTCGACCTCGGTACCGATCGCTGCGGGGGAATCCGAGTTCAACCGTTTTGATTTCCGCGATCTCGCCGAGCTCCATGCGGCGGACATCTTTCAGCCCGACCTCGCGATCTGCGGCGGCATCACCGAAGCAGTGCGCATCGGGGCGATCGCCTCGAGCTTCAACCTGCGCCTCGCGCCGCATCTGTGGACCGGCGCGCCGGCATTCGCCGCCGGCATGCACGTTGCCGCCGCCTCACCGGCCGGATTCATTCTCGAATATTCGCTCGCCGCGAACCCGCTGCTGCACGAACTGGTCGAAGAAGAGTTCCGCGTCAAGGACGGCATGCTCGAGATTCCGGAGCGCGCCGGACTCGGGCTCACGATCAGACGCGACTTCGTCGCGCGCTACGCGGTACGCTGACCGTGCGCCGTGGCGCCCGGGACAGCGTCCCGGCTGCGCTTGTTCACTGCGGTCTGATGCCCGCCGCTTTGATGACCTTGGCCCATTGCTCTGTTTCACTCTTGATAACGCCTGCGAATTCCTCCGATTTCCGGTTGACCACCTCCACACCTTGAGCCGCCAGCCGCTCCTTCACGTCCGGGCTGCTGGAAGCGCGCGAGAGTGCTTGATACAACCGGTCGATGATAGGACGCGGCGTCCCGGCCGGCGCGAGTATGCCGAACCACTGCGAGGTTTCGAAACTCGGCAAGCCCGATTCCGCTATGGTCGGAACATTAGGCAGAACCTGAACGCGCTTCGATGTGGTTACCCCCAAAGCGCGGATCTTGCCGGTCTTGACATGCGGCATTGCGGACAGGACGGTCGAGAACGCGAGCGAGATTTCGCCGGAGATCAAGCTGATGTAGGCCATTCCGGAACCCTTGAAGAGTACCTGCGGTATGTCGACTCCGGCCTTGAGCTTGAACAGCTCTGCTGTCAGGTGCGGACTGGTCCCGAGGCCCGGTGAGCCGAACATGAATTGTCCCGGCTTGGTCTTGGCGAGTGCGATCAAATCCTTCACGTTTTTCGCGGGCACCGAAGGGTTGGCGGTCATGATCTGCGCAGCGTCGACGACCAGCGAGACCGGCGCGAAATCGCGTATTGCGTCGTAGGGGAGCTTCTTGATCATGCTCGGATTGATCGTGAGCGAGGGCTGGATTATCAGCAGCGTGTAGCCGTCCGGGGTGGCTTTCGACACGATGTCCGTGCCGATAACGCCGCTCGCCCCGGGCCGATTATCGGCCACAACCTGCTGTCCGAACTGCTCGGTCAGTTTCTGCGCCAGCGTTCGCGCAAGAATATCGCTCGCGCCGCCGGGCGATGAGGCCACCACCAGCCTGATCGGCCGCGCCGGGTAATTCTGCGCGAACACGCATTGCGTGCTTATCCCGGCCAACACCAACAACAGCTTGACTAAGCGCATGTGCATAGCATCCTCCAGGGTGAATTAACGTGCGGGCGCAATTCATTCTAGGTGGCCTGCCTTTTCGTGTCCAATGCCACCCGGCGGCGTGACCGTACTGCTGCCGCATCGTGGGTTATATCAAGGCAGGCGCGTCACAGCGTCTGATATCTGCGAATCACTGCGGGATCGGGGTCGGCCCCGAGGCCCGGCGCCTGTGGCACAACCAACCGGCCGTTGACCGGATTGATCACCTCTCCGAGCGGGCTTGCATCAAGATCGCAGTAGTAACGCTCTATCAGGGTCGAGGCCGGATAAGCGGCGCAAACGTGAAGCGTTGCGAGCAATCCGGGACCGAAATACGCGGAATGCGGCATAACCATGACGCCGTGCGACTGCGCGAGCTTGAGTACTTTGAGCATCTCCGTGACGCCCCCCATCTTGATGATGCTGGGCTGCGCATAGTCCACGGCGCGCGCTGAAAACATCTGGCCGAAATCCATCACGTTCCCCGCATTCTCCCCCGCTGCCACCGGGATACCGCCTTGTTCCCGCACCTGTGCGAGTCCGGCGTAGTCCTCCGGCGGCCAAACCGGCTCCTCGAGCCAGGTTAACCCCACATCGCGCAGCTCCCTGGCGACAGCCACGGCATCCGCGACCGACCAGGGACAGTTGGCGTCCATCATCAAGCGCACATCGGGCCCGATTGCTGCGCGCGCCTCCCTCGCTTGAACAACCCCTGTCTCGTGCAACTTGATATGTCCATAACCCCGGCTCACCGCTTCTGCCGATTTTCTGCCGACGAGGCTTGGTTCGATGTAGCGCAGCAAGCTCGCATAAGCGGGCACGTCGCGCTTCGGCGCGGAATTCAATAACCGGCAAAGCGGGAGGCCCGCACTCTTCCCGGCGATATCCCACAAAGCGATGTCGAGACCGGACAGGGCGTACACGACCGATCCCGAGCGCCCCAGCGCGTGCAGCTTGCGCTGCAGGTCCTCATGCAATGTCGAAATCTGCGCCGGATCGTGCCCGATGCACAAAGGCGCGACGAGATTTTCGATTGTCGCGCAAGTCGCAGGCCAAATACCCGGGCCAAAGGCCTCACCCCACCCCGTGATGCCTTCATCGGTATCCATCCGCACCAGCAGCATTTCCATCGCCGTACGCGGCTTTCCCGCGAATAGGAGCGGAGATCCGACGTGTTGGAACGGGAGCCGCAAAACGATTGTGCTTATAGCGGAAATCTTCATTCGTTTGGATCCGGCTTCAGGTTCGTGCTGCCCTTGTGATCAGCGCCGGTGATGAACGCACTATATATGCACTTGCCCCGCGCGCTCGTTGACCTGGATCAAAGTCCGGCGGAACTGGTATGGAACGTACTTGCGTGACACCACACGAGCACGCTATCGTTCTTGTTATATGGAGCCGCGCACGAAGGCGCAAGAGTAAGGCGACAACCCCCTTTGCTGCCGTGCCGGAGTCGATTTGCTACACTGCCCGCCATGCCCACCGCCCGCATCGCCCCCGACCTGAAGATGCACTACCTGATCGATGATTACACCGATCCGTGGCGAGATCCCGAGACCATCCTCCTGCTGCACGGCAACTGCGAGAGCAGCGCCGCGTGGTTTGGATGGGTGCCGCATCTCGCGCGCAGTCTCCGCGTGGTGCGGCCCGACATGCGCGGCTATGGCGCTTCGACGCCCGTGCCGCGCGATTTCCCGTGGTCGCTCGACATCGTCATCGACGACTTCATCAAACTCATGCGAACGCTCGGCATTGAGCGCTTTCACCTGGTCGGCGCCAAGATCGGCGGCACCATCGCGCGCCGGTTCGCCGCGCGCTGCCCCGAGCGCGTGCGCACGCTCACCGTTGTCGGGTCCCCGCCGCCCAAATACGATGTGGCCGCGCGCGTCGCCTCGCTCACGGCTGAGATTGAACAGCACGGCGTCGAGGACTGGGCGCGCCGGACCATGGCCGGCCGGCTCGGCAGCCGGTTCCCGCCGGAAGGCGTCGAGTGGTGGGTGCAGTTGATGGGACGAACCCCGGTCTCGAGTCAGATCTGCTTCATGAAGAACATACCGAACGCCGACATTACGGCGGACCTGCCGCGCATCCAATGCCCGACGCTCGTCATCACCACCGAGGGCAGCGGGCTCGCCTCGGTGGAGGATACGCGGGCATGGCAGTTGAAGATCCCGCACTCGAGGCTGCTCGTGCTGCCCGGGGATTCCTATCACGTCGCGGCGAGCGACCCGGACCGCTGCGCGCGCGAGACGCTCGACCTCGTCACCCGTGCGGGTGCGTGAGGGCGGCAAATTCCAACCTTTCCAAGGGGGAGTTGTGAATCCAAATATCAGGGGGATCATTGGCGCGCCGCCAACGCCGTTCACCTCGGACAACCGCCTGGACGGCCCGACATTCCAGAGATTGGTGGACTTTCTGATCCGCCACGGGGTCCACGGCCTGGCACTGCCGATGCATGTTGGGGAGAGTCTGAACCTCTCCGCCGAGGAGAGGCGAGAGCTCGCGCGCCTGGCGGTCGAAGCGGCAAGCGGCCGTGTTCCCGTGCTGATTCACACAGGATTGCCCGGCACGGATGAGGTTGTCGCACTCTCCCGGCATGCCCAGTCGATCGGGGCCTGGGGCGTTGTTGTGATCACCCCGTATTACTGGCAGCCGCAGCGGGCCGATCTTCTCGACCATTTCGTCGCGGTGGCTTCAGCCCTGGAAATTTCGATGATGGGGTATAACAGTCCGCATCATTTGGGGGTGAGCCTTACGCCGGATATTCTGAAGGAGTTGATCGAGCGCTGCCCGAATTTTGTGGGTCTCAAGGATGCAAGCTTCGACATGGAGTACTTTATCGAGGCTTGCCGGGTTACAAGCGAGGCGCGGCCCGGATTCGCCGTTTTCACCGGGATGGAATATTTGCTTACCTCCATGCCCGCCGGCGGGGCCGGTGCGTTCTCTTTCTATGGCGTGGCTCCCCGTTTGATCAAGGCATTGTATGACGCCTGTGCCGCGCGGGATTACGAGCGGGCCCGACCCCTTCAATACAAGGTGTCTCAGCTCCGCAACATTTTGAAGGTGGGATCCCCCGCAACGGTCAAGGCGGCGTTGGAAATCATGGGCCGCTCGCTCGGGCCGACCCGGCGCCCGCTGCCGGCGGTGAGCCCGGAGCGCCGGGCCTACATCCGCACCCAGCTCGAGGAGCTGGACATCCTGCAGACCGAACCGCATGGCTGGTGATGGAAAGCCCTCACGCTCTTACGCCCTCACGTTGATGCTCCCTCCGCCTTCATCCGTTAACTCTCGAAACAACTCATAGGAACATGGCCAATTTTCAACCAGGTCTGGTGCATACGCCGCTCACGCCGTTCACGCGCGATGAGCGCATCGACTTCGACGCTTACGGGAAGCTGATCGAGTTTCACCTGCGTAACGGTGCGGATGCGCTGGCGCTGCCGATGCACGCGGGCGAGTCGGTGAGTCTGACCGATGAAGAGCGACAGGGACTGATCGAATTTGCGGTAAGGCAGGTCAAGGGACGGGTGCCGGTGATCGCCCACGCCAGCCAATCCGGCACGAGTATCGCGGCTACGCTCGCGCGTCACGCCGAGAACGCGGGGGTGGCCGCCATCGTGGCGACGACGCCGTACTATTGGACGCCCCAGCCGGCGATGTTGCTGGAACACTTTGCGGAGATCGGCGCGGCGGTGCGCATTCCGTTCTTCGTGTATAACTCGCCGGAAGAAATGGGTGGCACGAAGGTGACCACGGATCTGACGCTCAAGCTCATCGGGAAGCTCAAGAACTTCGCCGGCGTGGTGGACGCGAGTCTCGACTGGCAGTTCATGATCGAGTTGGTCTCGGGCGCGCGCCGTGCGCGTGCGGACTTCCAGTTTCTGTCCGGGGTGGAGTACATGATCTCGGCTCGAGCGATTGGCGCGAACGGAATGTTTGCGCCGATGGCGGGGGTCGCGCCGAAGCTGGTGCGCGAGCTCTTCGATTTGTGCCGCGAGGAGCGCTATCCCGAGGCGCGCCGGCCACAGGAAGCGCTGGCGGCGTTGCGTCAAGCGGTGAAGAGGGCAAAGGTGGCGGGGCTGAAGGCGGGGATGCGGGCGATGGGGCGGGAGTGCGGCGCGCCCCGCGCGCCATTGGAGGGGCTGGAATCCGGCGACTATGAAACGCTCGCGGCCGAACTCGCCGCGATGCCTGCGCTGCGCGCAGAACCCCGCGGCTGGTAGGCGGCATATTGGGTTCCATACACTGGGTAAGAATATCGGTCACGCGAAACGGTTGATTGGATTGGAGGAAAACATCATGTCATCGCAGAAGATTTGTGCGGTTGTATCGGGGCTGCAATGCAAGACGGCCCGCATTCTGGGAGCCGTCTCTCTGTGTCTCGTGATTCCCGGGGCTCTCGCGGCCGGTTACCCGGACCGTCCCGTGCGGTGGGTCGTGCCGTCGACCACGGGCGGAGGTACCGATAAGGTAACGCGGGTCATCGCGCCCAAGCTTGCCGAGTACCTGGGGCAGAATATCGTGATCGAGAACCGCCCCGGCGCGAGCGGCAATATCGGCGCCGAATACGTTTCGCGGACGGCGCCCGACGGTTACACGCTGCTCACCGTCATCGGATCGCACACGAGTAATGCGGCCCTGATGAAGAAAATCCCGTTCGACCTCGCGCGCGACTTCGCGCCGGTGTCGCTGATGTTGACGGCGCCTTCGATGATGATCGGTCATCCGTCGCTGCCGGCCAAGACCGTGAAGGAATTGGTCGCGCTCGCCAAGGCCCGGCCCGGGCAGTTGGAATATGCGTCCGGCGGCGTCGGCTCCATTCAGCACATGGCGATGGAACTCTTCCTGAGCATGACAGGGCCGAAGATGCTGCACGTCCCCTACAAGGCGACGTATCCGGCGCTGATGGACGTCATTGCCGGTCACGTGCCGCTGATGGTTATCGGCAGCATGAGCGCGCTGCCGCAGGCGCGGGCCGGCCGAGTGCGGGCGTACGGCGTAACGAGCGTCAAGCGGATGACCGGCGCGCCCGATATCCCGACGATCGCTGAGCAGGGGATGCCCGGCTACGAGGCGGTCCAGTGGTTCGGCCTGCTCGCGCCGGCCGGCGCGCCGCGCGAGATCGTCACCAAACTGCATGCCGGGGTGGTGCGCGTGCTGCAGGACCCGGAAATGAAGAAGCGCTTCATCGACGAGGGTGTGGAAACGGCGGCCAGCGGCTCACCCGAAGAATTCGGCGCGCTGATCCGTTCGGAACTCGCGAAGTGGGCAAGAGTCGCCAAGGATGCCGGTATCAAGGCGGAATGAAAATGCCCCGGTGCGGCGGCAACAACGACGCCGCGGCGCGCCGATCAACAGGGAAATTCCAGGAATGTCGCTCACTCTCAAAGGCGTAATACAAGCGCCCGTGACGCCGTTCAAGGCTGATTTCAGCCTCGATGTGCCGACGCTTGAACGGGTTACGGAGTTTCACGTTCGCACCGGGGCCACGGGCATTACATGGCCTTACCACAAGTCGGAATCGCTCAATCTCACCATAGCGGAACGAAAACTCGGTGCTGAAGTGGTGGTAAAGGTGGTGGCGGGCCGGGTCCCGGTCTCCATCCACGTCAGCGCACTCGCCATTGAAGACACGCTGGAGCTGGCGCGGCACGCACAGAAAATCGGCGCGGACGCCGTTGTTGCCATCACGCCGTATTTCTGGAATCCCTCGCCCGAAGCCATTTACAAGTTCTTTGTCCGGCTCGGCACGTCGATCGACCTCCCATTTCTTCTCTACAATTCTCCCGGTTATCTGTCCGGCGTCGAGCTCACCGGAGTGCTCCTGGCGCGCCTCATCGAGCGGCTGCCGAATCTGATAGGAGTGAAGGAAGCGAGCTTCAACAGCGAGAAGTTTCTGGAGCTATCCCGCGTGGGGCTCGCGCTGCGGCCGAATTTCGCGATGATCGCAGGTGTCGAGTATCTGCTGCCTTCCATTCCGCTCGGCGGCGCCGGTTCGCATTCTTCAGCGGGAGCCATTTGTCCCAACCTCGTCGTGAAGCTTTATGAAGCCTGCGCCGCGGGCAATTGGGACCGCGCGCGCGAATGCCAGTACAAGGTTTCACAGCTCTGGTTGCTGTTTCGCGATCAGTATCCGTCGTCGCTGAAGGGCGGGATGGCCGTCATGGGCCGCCCGGTCGGGCCGACCCGGCGCCCGCTGCCGACGGCAAGCCCGGAGCGCCAGGCCTACATCCGCACCCAGCTCGAGGCGCTGGGCATCCTGCAGACCGAGCCGCATGGCTGGTAACGAACACCGGTGAGTAGTGAATAGTTTTCCCGGCCTTTACCTGGGCGGGATGACGGGCAGCAGCAGATACGAGATCTTGATCGGTTGGTGCTCGCCGACCCCGACGACGACCACGTGCCTGACTGTGCGCTCGCCGCACGCGCAGGACGCTCCTTCCCCACCTACCAGATGTTGACCGCAAACCCTGGAACTAAGCGCGGGTATCGGTGAAATACCCTAAATTGCAGTAGGTCTGCCGTTGAATCAAACTGGCCGAAAAACTCCTCCCGCACGGGAACATAGCAATGGCCGTCAAGGATCAAAAGTGCCACACCCTGACGGTAGTAACATCCTCATCGTCCGGCTTGTATTCCCACAGCAGCAGGGCGGCAACTTCTGAGCGCACCTGGCCCAGAATGGATGTGTTCTTGCCATACCACACCGTGGTGACGGCGGTTTCCATTTCCAGTGCTTGCAGGTCGATCAGTTCCAATCCACGCGCGCGGAGTTTCAGGATGGTCTTGTCGCAGGTGGTGTTTCCTTCGAGATTCGACTCTTCCGCTGGCGATCGCGACATGATCTGGCGAATGATCTCCGTTTTTTTCCTGGCGGGAAAAGCTTTCATGTAATTCCGGTCTTGCTCGGTGATGAGTGCCATGGTTTCCTCTCCTTCGTATCCGCTTGGCGTGAGGGCTGATCCTGCAATCCTGGAGTCTTCTGATTCATGCAAAGAATAAGTTACGAAGTTATAGAAGGGCACTCGTGCGTTCAATCCCATGATCCACCCAGATCGCATGGGGTGAATACCTGCGCGCACATGCAAACCGGCTGCGACGCGACGACAATGGCGGATCGCCACCGAACGAAGTCCGCCGCTCGGTGCCGCGAACTGTCTAAGACCGGGTCGGACCTGCGCAACGCATTGATCCGGCGATATAAGACCGTAGAATAGGAGCAGCCCAGGCGCTTGGCAGCGCCTTTTCAAAAATAAAACGCACGCTTCACTGCCTTGTCATCGGCCCGGTTAGGGTCTCGGTGCAGTTTTCCGGACCGTCGCAACGCGCTTGACACCGGCCGTAGCCCGCAGCAGATTACGAACGGTTGCCGTGTGCCGAGGACTTCGCGCTCGCCGCATGTGTGCACGAAAGGAGGTTGCGATGGGTGATACCTTTCCAAAATTCAAGGCGGCCGCAGTTCAGGCAGCCCCCGTCTTCCTGAACCGCGAGGCGACCCTGGACAAGGCATGCTCCCTCATTGCCGAAGCCGCGCGCGCCGGGGCGAACCTGGTTGCCTTTCCGGAAGTGTTTGTGCCGGGCTACCCCTACTGGATCCGGCTGGAAAATCCTTTCCGAACCACTTCCTGCTTTATCGAGCTCGTCAAGAACGCGGTCGAGGTGCCGAGCCCCACCACCGCTCGCCTGTGCGAAGCAGCCCGGAGGGCGGGCGCTTATGTCGTGATCGGCGTGAACGAGCGGCCGTCGAATACGCTCGGCACGCTTTACAACACCAATCTCGTCATCGGGCCGGAGGGAGAGATCCTGCTCAAGCACCGCAAGCTCATGCCTACCTATGCCGAAAAGATGGCGTGGGGTTTCGGGGACGGATCTACTTTGCGCGTACTGGACACGACGCTCGGCAAGCTGGGTACCCTCATCTGCGGCGAGAATGCCAATCCTCTGGCGCGGTTTGCCCTCATCGCCCAGGGGGAACAGGTGCACGTGTCGAACTATCCGGCCTTGCCCGGGGGCGATCCCGGCGGCTACGACCTCAGCAAGGAAATCGAGCTGCGGGGGGCAACACACGCCTTCGAGGGGAAGGTGTTCAACGTCGTCGTCTCCGCGGCCATTGACGACAGCGTCATTGCCAAAGTCGCAGACACGGAGGAGAAGCGCCGCGCCATGTCGGGGCCGTGCATGAGCTTTACCGGAATCTTCGCGCCCGGCGGACGGCTGTGCAGCGACACGGTTGCGCCCGGCGAGGAAGGCATTGTCTACGCCGAATGCGACATCGAAGCCATCATCGCCCCGAAACTGCGTCACGATGTGGCGGGGCACTACAACCGATCCGATGTCTTGACGCTGAATCTCAATCGCACGCCGCTGCAACCGCTCGTCGAGTACGTTGGAGGAAAGGATTCACCGCCAGCCCTGCAAACAAGCATACTCCCGGCGTCCGAGGCAACGAGTGTTGCGAGTCCGCAGCGGGAGACGGCGGCCGGGAAGGAGCCGCAGCGCTAGGCGGCAGATCGGAAAAGGCCGGAACTTCGCGATCGCCTGGGCGCGAATGATTGCGTCGGGTCGCTTCCCGCCACGACCACCCCGTGACGGCGTGACACCCCTCCTCGGGGCAGGAAGAGGAGGTTCGGCCCCCCTTGCAGCACCGGTGAAAAAGAACTATTCTGAGAAACGGCGTTCACATTATGGAACGGCATAACGCCGCCATGCCCCGGCGCCGGTCACGGGATGCCGGGCAAACCAATAAAGAGGAGGGGTCCATGTTCCGCATCGCCTGCGCTGCGCTTTTCGCCATCCTGATCGTGCTTCCGGCGCGACCAGCCGTCGCCGCCGAAGCCTATCCGCAAAAACCAGTCCGGCTCGTGATTCCATTCTCTCCGGGAGGCGGCACGGACGTCCTGGCCCGCGCCTTGTCGGTAAAGCTCGAAGAAGCTCTCGGTGCCAGCGTGGTTCTGGACAATCGGCCTGGCGCGGGCGGCACGCTCGGCGCTGGAGTGGTTGCGCGGGCGGCCCCGGACGGCTACACGCTCCTGTTCACGTCGGCGAGCTACACCTTTGCCCCGAGTCTCTACAAGGATCTGCCCTACGATCCGCTCAAGGATTTCAAACCCATCACAATATTCGGATCTACGCCGAATATCCTGGTCGTGCATCCATCGCTGCCCGTGAAAAGCCTCGGGGAATTTCTCGTACTTGCCCGCAGACGCCCCGGCGAAATTCATTACGGCTCCGGCGGGCACGGCAGCAACATACACCTCACCACGGCGCTGTTCACGTACATGGCCAAGATCAATCTGGTGCATGTGCCGTACAAAGGCGGCGGCACCGCCCAGATCGCGGTCATGAGCGGCGAAATTCAGATGTTGATGGCCGGCTTCCAATCGGCACTGCCCTTCGTACAATCGGGCAGGATGCGAGCGCTTGCGGTGACCACGAAGCAACGATCGCCGGCCTTGCCGGATCTGCCGACCATTGATGAGGCCGGGGTGCCCGGGTACGACAAGGCAGCCTGGTTTGCGCTGTTCGCTCCAGCCGCCGTGCCCGAATCAATCATCACCCGCCTGTACCAAGCGGCAATCAAGGTCTTGAAAGACCCCGACGTCGTGAAGCGGCTCGCGGCCGAGGGCGCCGTCGCCGGCGGCAATTCCCCCGCCGAGTTCGATGCGTTCGTGCGCTCCGAGATGGCGGCGTGGGCCAAGCTCATCCGCGAAATGAAGCTGTGATTGAACGCCGGCACGCCCGGCCCAGCCGTAAGTCCTCTGATCGCCGCGAGAACGCCGAAAAATACGGCAGTTCGTCCATCATGACCCCGGGCGAAAGCCGAAGATTCGCTCGAAGCGCTGCGCGTAGAGTTCCCACGCATCGGGATTGATGAGCCGGGGCGGGCGCTCTCCCCGCAGGATTCCGGCAACCTGCTGCGCGTTCCAATCGGCCATATTGTGCCGGGAATCGTGTGTGACGCCGGCGGTGTGGTAGGTGGCGATCACGCTGTCGAATGCGAGCAGCGGGTGCGAGAGCGGCGGAGGCTCCTCGATCCAGACATCGACGCCTGCGCCGGCGATGTGCCCGGACTTGAGTGCGGCGGCAAGCGCTTCCTCGTCGACGATCCCGCCGCGCGCCGTAAGGTTAAGCTGAAGTTCCTATTTACTGTGAGCGTGTTTGTACTTGAGAGGCAAGCAGTTATGCCGTTTCGGGGTGTGCGGTTTCTGTCTACACGGTGATGGTATTGAGCAGTTCGAGCGCGCGTTTCTGTTTGGCG
>Ga0156226_1028_pt1 | contig 20107 bp, 15 predicted proteins | sample RifCSPlowO2_12_FD_107874 | JGI IMG/M metagenome (GOLD analysis project Ga0156226, IMG submission 107874) | Betaproteobacteria bacterium RIFCSPLOWO2_12_FULL_62_13
GGCGTCTTCGCGAGATCGTCGAAGCACGCAGGCGTCTACTGGCGATGCTCGACGAGCGGCGTGCCGCGCAGAGAGCGCCAGCGAGATGCGCCGTGCTCGGACGCGTACGCGTCCACGCCGGGGGCGCACGCCGTCGAGGCGCGTCGTTAGAGCGGAGATAGGGTGATCTCGTCGGGGCTGGCGCTTCGTTCAACGCCCAGGATACGATAGTAGTCTTTGTATTTCATAAAGTCGCTTCATCGAGTCAGCCCCCCAGCTTGCGTATTTCCACATGTTGCGCGCGCGGGCGTCTGTTCGAATTGATCTGGATCAATCAGTTCCACGGCACTGCATGGAATCATTTTGAAGGGGGGTATTGCAACTTTTGCTATTGAAGTGAGGCATGTCAGAACCGAGTGAAGCCGAGGTTCACTCCTTGCGCGAAGCGCTCGCCGAAGACAACGCGCGGTGGTCTCTCCGTTGAACTTCATCCTCGCGAGCGAGCTTTACGTCCCAGCCGTTCTTCGACCTCAAGCACATTCATCGTGGTCTTGAGTACCGCATCCGGATTCAGGCTCATGGAATCGATTCCAATCTCTACCAGGTATTGCGCCATCTCCGGATAATCGGACGGCGCCTGGCCACACAGCCCAGAGTGGCGATGATTGCGCTTGCAACCTTCAACAGCGAGCCTGATCATCTCTTTGACGCCTTGATCGCGTTCGTCGAAATCGAAGGCCACGATCTCCGAATCGCGATCTACCCCGAGCGTCAACTGCGTAAGATCGTTCGATCCGATCGAAAGACCGTCGAACAGTTTAGCGAACGCGTCGATCAGAATCACATTATTAGGTATCTCGCACATGACGTAGACTTCCAAGCCGTTCTCTCCACGCGTGAGACCGTGCGTGCTCATCGCCTGCAACACCTTTTCGGCCTCCTGCACGCGGCGGCAGAATGGAATCATCAGCTTCACATTGGTCAGCCCCATGGCCTCGCGCACACGCCGCATCGCGGCACACTCCAGCGCAAAGCCCTCTGCATAAGCCGGATGGGCGTAGCGGGAGGCACCGCGGAAACCGATCATCGGATTCGGTTCGGCCGGCTCGAACCATCGCCCGCCCATCAATGCCGCATATTCGTTGGTTTTGAAATCGGACATGCGCACGATCACCGGTTTCGGATGAAACGCTGCGGCAATTGTGCCCACACCCTCCGCCAATCGCTCGATGAAAAAATCAGCCGGCTTTTCGTATCCCTGGCAGAGCCGCAATATGGCGGCGCGCTCCGCAGGGTCACCGATCCTCTCCGGATGCGCCAAAGCCATGGGATGCACCTTGATGGATTCGCTGATAATGAACTCCATGCGCGCGAGTCCTACTCCGTCATTCGGCAGGAAGCTCGTCTTGAACGCAAGTTCGGGGTTGCCGAGGTTTATCATGATCTGGGTGACCGGTCGCGAAAGCTGCGCCAGGTTCGTATGCTGCACCTCAAACGGTATCCGCCCGCGGTAGACCCGGCCGATATCCCCCTCCGCGCAGGACACCGTGACGGATTCTCCGCCCTTCAGCGTGCTGGTGGCGGTGTCCGCGCCGACGATGGCCGGAATCCCGAGTTCGCGCGCCACGATGGCAGCGTGGCAGGTACGGCCGCCGCGGTTGGTCACCACCGCACCCGCCGTCTTCATCACCGGCTCCCAGTCGGGGGTAGTCGTGTCAGCGACGAGGACTTCTCCCGGCCGGAATTCAGCCAAGTGCGCGAGATCGTGAACGATCCGCACTTCGCCGGCAGCGACCTTTTCACCCACCGACCGGCCCGCTGCGAGGATTTCGCCGGAGCCCTTGATACTGTATACGTCCAACACGTTGCTCCGCTTTTGTGAGGCCACCGTTTCCGGCCGCGCTTGGACTATGTATAGTTGCCCGTCGCTCCCGTCTTTAGCCCACTCCATATCCATGGGCCGGGGACGACCGGCTTTTGCGCTGTAGTGCTTCTCGATCGTGATGGCGTAATCAGCCAGAGTCAGCGCCTCTTCGTCGCTCAAGCAGAATCGGCTGCGGGCAACGTTTGGCGTCGGGATGTTGCGCGTGGTGAGACGGCTGCCGCCCTCGGCATAGACCATCTTGATCTTTTTGCTGCCCAGGCTGCGGCGGAGCACGACACGGTGGCCGGCTTCGAAGGTCGGCTTGAACACATAGAACTCGTCGGGGTCGACCGCACCCTGCACAATGTTCTCGCCCAGGCCGTAGGCACCGGTAATGAACACGACGTCCGGAAAACCGGATTCGGTGTCGAGGCTGAAGATCACGCCGCTCGCCGCGAGGTCCGAGCGCACCATCTTCATTACGCCAATGGATAGCGCGACCTTGAAGTGGTCGAATCCTTCGTCGATGCGGTAGTGGATGGCGCGGTCCGTAAACAGGCTGGCAAAGCAGCGACGGCAGGCGTCCAGCAACGGCTCTTCACCCTGGATGTTGAGGAAGCTTTCATGCATGCCGGCAAAGCTCACGTCGGGCAGGTCTTCGGCCGTTGCCGAGGAACGCACTGCCACGCTGAGCCGGAAGCCGTAATCTTCGCGCAATGTCCGGTACGCCTGGAGAATTTCCTGGCGCAGATCTTCGGGCAACGGAGCGGCGTATACGAGCTCGCGCGCCTGCATGCCGCGCCTGGACAAGTCCTCTACGTCATCGGGCCGCAAGCCGGCGAGCGTCTCGCGCAAGCGCGCCACAATGCCGGCCTGCTCCAGGACGTACCAGTAAGACGGGGCGGTAATGGCAAATCCGTTGGGTACTCTCACGCCCTGCGGGGTCAGCTCGCGATACATCTCGCCGAGTGAGGCGTTCTTGCCTCCAACCGACGGGATATCTTCGATGCCGATTTCATTGAAGAAGCGGATATAGCGATAATGGTTTGACACGGAACTCGCCTCCTATCTCGTAACCTGCTCGCGCCTTGGCGGCGCGCCCGGGATGCGCCAAGGCGCAGCGGCAAGCGGCGCAGCCGCCGGCCGGCGCGATGCGTTTCGCCGTTGACGTCGATAACCGACATGGGCTCAGGAGTGATTCGTGAACGCGGGCGTTCTTCGCATTGACCATGCCACTCCGACTTATTCGCCGATGAGTCTCAGGAATTGCTTTTCGTCGATCATCCTGACACCCAACGCGCGAGCTTTCTCCGCCTTCGAGCCGGGCTCGGCGCCCACCGCGACGTAGTCGGTCTTCTTCGAGACGCTTTCGGCCGCTCTTGCGCCCAGCGCCGCGAGCCGGCTCTTCGCTTTGTCGCGGCTCATCGATTCGAGACCGCCCGTGAGCACGAAGGTTTTGCCCGAGATCGGCGAAGTCTTGCGGCGGCGCGGTGCGGCCGGCTTCACTCCGGCGCGCAGCAATGCCTCGATCACCTCGCGGTTGTGCTTCTGATGGAAGAATGCATGGATGTCTTCCGCCTTGCTGGGGCCGACGTTCGGTGCTTCCTGCAGTGTTTCGCGATCGGCGTTCATCACTGCCTCGAGGCTCCCGAAGTGCTGCGCGAGAAGCTCCGCGGTCGCTTCGCCCACCTGCGGAATACCGAGCGCATTCATAAAGCGGGCGAGCCTTGCGTCCTTGCTCTTTTCGATCCTTTCGAGCAGGTTCTGAGCGGACTTCTCCCCCATGCGATCGAGCGCGACGAGATCGGCCTTCTTCAGGTGGTAGAGATCGGCCACGGTCCTGACCTGTTGCTTCGCGACGAGCTGCTCGACGAGCTTGTCGCCCAGACCCTCGATGTCCATCGCGCGCCGCGAGGCGAAGTGCAAAAGCGCTCCCTCGACCTGCGCCGGGCAAAAGAGCCCCCCCGCGCAACGATAGGCCGCCTCGCCTGCCCCGCGCACGACCTGCGAACCGCAGACCGGGCAGGTCTTCGGCATCTGCCACGGCTTCGTGCCATGCGGCCGTTTCGCCTTCACGACGGCCACGATCTCGGGGATGACGTCTCCCGCGCGGCGCACGATGACGGTGTCGCCGATTCTCACGTCTTTGCGCTCCACCTCGTCCTGGTTGTGCAACGTCGCGTGCATCACCGTGACGCCGCCCACCTGTACGGGCTTCAACTTTGCCACAGGGGTGATCACACCCGTCCGTCCGACCGAGGCGATGATGTCCTCGACGAGCGTCGTCTCCTCGTGCGCGGGAAACTTGTGGGCAAGCGCCCAGCACGGCGCCCGCGCGGTAAAACCCAGCCGGTCCCGGTCGCTGAGCTCGTCGACCTTGTACACGACGCCGTCCACCTCGAACGGGAGCCGGTCGCGCTCCGCAGCGATCCTGCGGTAATAGACGAGGCAGCCTCGCGCGCCCTGCACGGTGTTGAAGAATTCCGTCGTGCGAAACCCCCATTTTCTGAGACGTTTGACGGCGTCGGAATAGCGGCTGGCGACGGGCTCTGACACCTCGCCCAAGCCCCAAGAAAAGAAGGCCAGCGGGCGGCTTGCAGTGACGCGCGGATCGAGCTGGCGCAGCGATCCTGCAGCCGCGTTTCGCGGATTCGCGAAGATCTTGCCGCCGCGTTTGGCCTGCGCCGCGTTGAGGCGCTCGAAATCCTTCTTCGGGATCACGACCTCGCTGCGCACCTCGAGCGCTCTCGGCCAAACCTTGCCCTGCAGGCGCAGGGGCACGGTCTTGATGGTGCGCACGTTGGCCGTCACGTCCTCGCCTGTGACGCCATCCCCCCGCGTGCCGGCCTGAACGAGCACGCCATCTTCATAGCGCAGGCTCACCGATGCGCCGTCGAACTTGGGCTCCGCCGTGTAGTCAACCTCGGGCGTAGCAGCAAGCCCCTGGCGCACGCGCCGGTCCCAGTCATTGACCTCTTCCTCCTCGAAAGCGTTGTCGATCGATGTCATGGGGATCGCGTGGCTCACCTCGCCGAACTCGGCCCGTGGCTTCGCGCCGACGCGCTGCGTCGGGGAATCCGCCGTCATGAGTTCGGGATGCGCAGCCTCGAGCGCCTGCAACTCGCGCAACAGCCGGTCGTACTCGGCATCCGGGATAACCGGGTTGTCGAGGACGTAGTAGCGATAGTTGTGATAATTGATCTCGCCGCGGAGCTTCTCGGCCCGGCGTCCAAGCTCGCCTCTGTCACCCTTGTTCATTGACGGAATTTCCAGGCGAAAGGCCTCGCATCACGAAATTCTTGACGCATGCACCCGGTTCAGCCATCGACCGCGCGCGCTCTACCGCTCAAAGACTAACCATTTCCGCCGGCCGGGCCTTGATCTACGTCAACTCGACGGGGTGGAAAGGCAGTATGTTGATTTCGCGTTTGCCATGTGTGGGGTCATGCCATGTCCGACTTCGCAAGCATCGTGAATGCGAGCAAGGAAGGACGGGCAGCCGGTGCTGCCTGGCGGTGAGCACTCCGTTCGCCTGACATGCTTCAAACGTGACGTGTGCAGGCGGGGGGTTGATCCAGATCAATTCGAGCGGCCGCACCAAGGGTATTCTGGCTTCGCGATGCCGGGCAGTCCTGGTTGAGGGGCAACGAGAGTATCAATAGAAAAGATCCGCCATGCCGTGGAACGAACGCCGCTATCCGGATTCAATGAAGCGCCTGCCGCCTGCCGTGCGCGAGAAAGCGATTGAGATCGCCAATGCGTTGCTCGGGGAGGGACACCCCGAGGGGCAGGCGATCCGGATCGCGATCGCGCGGGCGAAGCAGTGGTTCGAGCGGCATCGCGGCCCTTAGCCCGGGAATATGGGTTCAAAATCGAGATCTGTTCCTTGGCAGCGTGGCAGAAGACGTTGTCCGAAGCTCTGCGACGCAGGTATTGCTGATCCGCGGGGTTGAGCGCAAGGCGAGAAAAGCTCACTCCCGCTGAGCGGACCGCAAGGGGCGGCCGTCTACGCAGCCGCTGCGGGAGTAAGCCACCTCATGGTTGCGACCTTTACGGCATCGTTCACCAGGAGGCAGGCGACCATCGCATAAGCAAGTACCGCAGCCGTCTGCCACCACGGCAATGGAATGAGACCGGGCAGACCCACCGTCGTGAGGACGGTGCCGGCAAGCGCATCCAGCACGAGCGCCAGCGTCAGAACCTTGCCGGGTGCCGACGCCCAGAACGGCCGCCGCTCGCGCGCTGACACGATGGAAAACACGGCAAAAAAGAGCAGCGTCTGAAAGCTGAAGGTGTAGAGGGCCTGATCGTTCGTCAACAGACCGAAGTGTGACCATGCGATATATAGCAGCAACAGAGTTTCGGCGACCATCAGCAGACCGAGTGCCACTGAAACTCCAACTTCGATTTTCCGAACTACAGGCACCGGAAGCGAAGCGCGCCGGTCCACCGCAGGTAATCACTCAGCGTCGGCGATGGAAAATCGCTGGTCCGGAATGGGGGTCGCTGGCTGCGTGAAGAGCATGAGGCGATGAGTCCCACCCCGCCTGGCGCAACCGCACAGTGGACTTCAGGCTACGGTTTCCTGCTGGCCGCGCTTGGCGCCGCAGTCGGTCTGGGCAACATATGGCGTTTTTCGTACGTCGCTGGCGAGAACGGTGGCGGCGCATTCATCATCGTCTATGTCGCCGCGGTGCTGGTGCTGGGATGGCCGTTGCTCATCGCCGAACTGGCGCTCGGGCGCAGCACGCGCGCCGACGCGATCACGGCGTTCGCGCGTATCGCTCCCGCGCGGCCATGGCGGTGGGTGGGCTGGATCGGTGTCCTCGCCTGCATTGCCATTCTCAGCTACTACCCCGTCGTCGCAGGCTGGGTAGCCAATTACCTGTGGCGTTACCTGCATGGCGCAGCCGCATTGGCCGGCTCCGGCGGATATGCCGCGCAGTTCCAGTCGGTGATATCGGATCCGGCGCAGGCGCTGTTCTGGTATTCGTTAGTGATGGTCGCAACGACTGCAATTGTCGCCGCGGGTGTTGAGCGCGGAATCGAGCGCGCGTGCATGCTCCTCATGCCCGTTTTCATCCTGCTGCTCGTGCTGCTGGGTGGATACGGGCTTTCGCTGGATGGCGCCGGGCGTGCTATGTCATTCCTGTTCAAGCCCGACTGGGCCGCATTGAGGCAACCGGGAACCTACCTCGCCGCCATCGGACAGGCGTTCTTTTCCATCGGCCTGGGTATGGGCGTGCTGGTGACGTACGGGAGTTACGTTCCCTCCCGCGAGAACCTTCCGCGCGCCGCACTGTTCCTCGTGCTGGGAGACACGCTCATCGCGCTCCTGGCCGGGCTGATGATTTTCCCCGCGGTCTTCACTTACGGCGTGGATCCCGCGCATGGCCCGACGCTCGCGTTTGCGGCCCTTCCCGAGGTGTTTGCAGCGATGCCGGGCGGGCGCTGGTTCGCCATCGCCTTCTTCCTGCTGCTGGTCATTGCCGCCCTGACTTCTTCCGTGGCGCTTCTGGAAGTGCCGGTGGCATGGGCTATTGCACGTTGGCGGTGGCGCCGCGAACGGGCGGCAGCGGCGGTCGGCGCGCTCGCGCTCGCCCTGGGCGTCCCGGTGGCGCTGGGCTACGGTGTGCTCGCGCCGGAGCCTCCGGGCAGCCCCGCGTTGCTCGACCGCGTTGACCATTTGTCATCCAACATCCTGCTACCGCTGAGCGCAATTGCCATTGCGCTGTTGGTCGGCTGGGCATGGCATTCGGCCGCTGCGCGAAGCGCCGCTGACCTTGCCACGGTCACGGCCGGCGCTGTCTGGCACTGGAGCATGCGCATTGTGCTGCCACTCGCCATCGGGCTCGTGATGAGCCGCGGGCTGGGCTGGATCTGAGTTGGTGCGGACCAACTGTTGCGTCGATACGCGCGGGACCTTCGGAAAATCCTGCTTCCTCTTGATCTGGGTCAACCAGCCTGGCGATTCTGCGTGGGATCATCGCGCCTGGAACAACAAGCAAGACAAACGGCAGCGCACGCTGCGAAGAAAAAGGGACGAACCGAACATGAGCTTACCCAGCGTTCTCGCGTTTGTCATGGCCGGCGGCGAGGGGACGCGGCTGCACCCGCTCACTGAGCTGTTCCCCAAACCGGCCTTGGCATTCGGCTGCTGCCAGCGCCTCATCGATTTCGTCCTGAGCAATCTCTATAACTCGCAAATTCGTGCGGTATATAAGCATAGATGGCGGATTGCACGCCACAGTGTCTTTCAGCTATCTCGCCCTCGCGGAGGGCGATCACCTCACCCTCTCCGAGCGGTTGCCACGATTCCTCCGACAACGGCACGCTGGCCAGAAGCGCAACGGTCTGATCGGCGCCCTTGATGGAAAGCCCGCCCGCCGCAAAACCGCCGCCACCGCCGCGACAGCGTCGCTGCAGGCAGACCAGGCCGGGCGGTTCGATTCTCGACGTCGCGGCCTGTATCCGCCGGTGACCGTGCCCGAACAGGGTATCTCCATCCGAATACAGAAAGTTTGCCGGCCCCAGCCGCGTCAAGTCCTGCGCGAATACGGAGACGACTGAAAGCCGCGCTTCGAGCGGCGGGATCTCTCCGGGCCGCCGCCACAGCTCCGTCATGCGTTCGAGAAGAGCGCAGAATGCCTGCTCAGAATCCGTCTCTCCAACCGGATAAAACCGCGAAGACCGGAAAAGTGGAGAGTCGAAGATACCCGCGAGCCAACCGTTATGGGCAAACAGGTGCTTGCGCCCGGCAAGCTCGCGCACGAACGGCTGCGTATTGCGATAGGAGCGTTCGCCCACCGTCGCTCTTCGCACGTGCGCGACGACGATGCGACTTCGCAGGTTGTGGTTCCGTACGAACCGTACCCAGTCGCTGTCCGCGGCTGCGGCGGCCTCCTTGATCAGGCGAAGGTCCGGGCCTTCGTAGTAGGCGACGCCCCACCCGTCGCGGTGAGGTCCCGAATGCCCGCCGTGCTCGGCCAGCTTCATCAGCGAAAGATTCACCGTGGCCGGGATGTCGCTCGACAGTCCAAGCAGCTCGCACATGGAAATCTAGACCCCGGGTTCAAGCGAATCCGTACCGTGCGCTGCCGCGTTCCGCCACGGCGGAACCCCGCGGTTGATCGTCCCCTCCAGGGGACAGGCCGCGAGCACCGTGTTGAAGATCGTGCCGAAATTGCGCACGTTGTGGTGCAGGAGATCGAGGCGCCGTTGCGGCTCATCGGTCTCGACCCACAGTTCGTACTCGAGGCCGGTCATCTTCGGCGGCGCATCCTGCCGCCGGCCTGTCAGACGCACGTCCACACCCCGCAGCCGGAACTTGAGCATCGGCGTTACGCGCTCAATGCCCTTGATCATGCAAGCGGCAATAGCGGCCAGCAGCAATTCCGCTGGATTGAACGCATCAGTGCGCCCGGCGGTATCCGTATCGAGCGGAATCCTCGCCGATTTGCAGAGGGCAACGCTGCCGTGGGAATCGAGGCGCTGGGCGCTGACGTGGTATTCAAAGGCAGGTTTATCATCCATGCAGATTACATTTCCTTTGCAGAATAACGCGTCAATAGTGAAACATTTCGATCACCATGCTGTTGATCCACATCAATGCCTCGCCGTTTTTTTCCTCACTGCAATCAGGACAGCGGCAAGAGCATTCAGCGCTCATCTGGACTACCGAGGAAGACGATAAAGAGGTACGCTACGATGGCGATCCGCTCACGGGATTGCGCCGGCGCTTCTTTTCTGAGCGGCCAGACGCTTCTGCACCCGAAGACCTGCTTTGAGCGTGGAGTGCTCAGCCCCTCGTGCCATCCTTGTTCAGAATCTCCCGAATTGCAGTGGCTCCTGCGCTAACGAGGCTCCGCCGTAACCTCGGCCGAGATCCCGCGCTGGCCGCTGCGGAGTTCATAGTAGGTCAGTTTGCCGCCATTGAACGCAGCCGTGCTGTACCGCGGGCGATCGATAAGCTTGCCGTATCCAGCATCCACTTCCGCTTTCGAGACAGCCGTCACAATGGCCACGACGTCTCCCGGGCTGCGGGGATGCTTCAGGACCGTGATGGTGAAGCCCCCGCGCGGCAGGTCGACGCGGCCGAAAAGCTTGGCGATAAGCGGGTTGTTTTCCCCGAGCAGAATGAGTGAGGTTGCGCTTGTCTCGGTCGCCGCCCCGCTCTCGACTGCGCGCCGCATGCGCCGCTGCTGCCGCGTAGTTGTTTCGCCCGGCTGCCGGAGGCGTGCGGCGATCGGCTGCCGATCTTTTCGCGGCCACGCATGGTCCCAGCCAAATACCGCGATCGCGGGCCCCTCACCCTCGAAGGCGTCGATGAGCCTGCCGAATTTGGCCTGCTCGCCCGGCGGTGCGACCAGCGTCACACGTGGCCGGGTGAGCAGCGTGTTGATCGTGGGCGGAATCTCGGCCGGCGTGAGGCGCCTGAAGACGTCGTAGCTCTCGTCGAGCACGACCCGGACGGGCTTCTCGTTCAGGGAATACCGGAATTCGTGGCGTTCGTCTGAGATATGCAGCAAGGCCGTCTCGCTTCGCCCGCGCTCGAAGTGAATGGTGACCGGCACGGCAAGCGCGAATACGGGTGGCTTCTGTATGACTGTAAGGCGGAGTTCATGCTTCTCGCCCGCGGCTTGGACAGAAACTTTTTCGAGACTCAGCTCGGGCGTGGCGGCGCCGTCGACCCACTGATGGAAGAACCAGCCCAGATCCATCGCCGCCTCGCGCTCGAACGCCTTCCGTATGTCGGTCCACGAAGCGACGCTGAACAGGTTTTCTTTCACGAACTTGCGCATCGCGGCGAAGAACCGCTCGTCGCCCAGCAAGCGTCGCAGCATGTGAAAGACGATGGCCGACTTCGCGTAACCGGTGATTCTCGACGCGAAGTCGCTGCTCTCGGTGAAATTCGACAGGGGCAACGTCGCTTCCTCGGCCACGTTGTTCTGATAGCCCGCCATCATCCGCTGCCGGCGCTCCCAGGCGTACCCCAGGCGCTCATGCTCCAGGTGGTCCGAGAAATAGCTCGCGAGGCCTTCGGCCCAGTTGCCCCCGTCGTAGTCCGCCAGCACCCCGTTGCCAAACCACGCGTGCGCAATCTCGTGGTTGAGTGCACTGTTCTCGCTCGCTTCCGCCCCCACCGATTCCTGGGCGAGGAGGATGTAGGTCGGCATCGAAAGCGAATAATGGAGGGGAACGGGGTTCTCCACGATGGCGAGACGCCTGAACGGGTAGTCGCCGAGCAGCCCCTCCAGACGTTGCAGGTAGCGCTGCGCCTGCCGCATCATCTCATCCAGGCGTCCCGCATTGCGGCGTAGCATGTGGATGGACAGCTCGATATCTTTGTACTTTGCATCGCGTGACGCCCACTGCGTCGAGGCGACGAAAGTTATGCCATCGTCGTCCCTTTGAGGGTACGGGAGGTCAAAGGTAAACGTCGCCTGTCCGTTCGCTTCGGTGCGCCGCACCCGGTCGGCCTCCGAGACTGCGACGAAATCCCGCGGCAAGGTCGCCGTGAGGCGATAGCGATACGTGCCCTCGACGACGGGGTACCAGATGCCGCGGAGCACGATCTTGTCCTGGTCGATCACGTCGCGTTCCGAACCGGTAAATGTCCCCTCAAAACCGATATGGAGTGGGCCCTCCGCGCGCAAGGTGAACGTATCCGATTCCAGCGTATCCGGGCTGATGCGCCGGCCGCCGTTCGTCAGCGACAGAATGCGGAGATCCCCTCTATCGATCGACAGCTCCTTGCCTTGCGGAACATCGATCGTGGCAGCGCCGATGAGCTTGGCCTGAGGCAGGTCAAAGACCACCTGCAGCTCGTAAGTCGGATAGCGCTCGCTGGCGACGGCCACGCTTGCAACGGCAAGCGCAGCTATCAGCAATGCCGCGGCGATGCCTGTCGTCTTGCGCACTTTCACGCTTTCGTCCGCCAATCAAAATTATATTCACGCGGTAGTTGGCAACGTACCAAACGAATAGTCGGGGAGTACTGATCCGGGTCAGAAAAACGTTGTAACGCAGTGTAACAACCTCCGCTGTTGATAAGGTGCGATACAAAAGGCAGGCCGGCAGTTGATCTAGATCAACCCTTGGGAATTCCGATCCGCTCAAAATCGCAGTCGTTTACTGAACTGGGAGCGAACAATGAGTCTGATCCGCGCACAAAACCTGACCAAGACCTACCGCGCCGGCGACGTCGATGTTCCCGCCGTGCGGGGTGTGGACTTCGCAATCGAACCGTCGTCGTTCGTCGCCTTCGTCGGCCCTTCCGGCAGCGGCAAGAGCACGCTGCTCAACATGATCGGCTGTCTCGATCACCCGACCAGCGGAAAGCTTGCCGTGATCGATACCGATGTGGCATCCCTCGATCGGCGCGCGAGCGCCGAGTTCCGCGGGCACCACATCGGCTTCATCTTCCAGGATTTCAACCTGATCCCGGTGCTCTCGGCGCGCGAGAACGTCGAGTATCCGCTGCTCATGGTACAGAACTGGCCCGCGGACAAGCGCCGCGCGCGAGTGGCGGAGTTGCTCGAGGCCGTCGGAATCGCTGACCAGGCCGAGAAGCGCCCGGATCAACTCTCCGGCGGACAAAAGCAGCGGGTCGCCGTGGCGCGCGCGCTCGTCGCCAACTCGAAGCTGGTGCTCGCCGACGAGCCCACCGCCAACCTCGACCACGACACCGCCTACCGCATCATCGCGCTCATGAAAAAGATGCGCGATGAGTTCGGCACCACGTTCGTCTTCTCCACCCACGATGCCAAGATCGTGGGCGAGGCCGAGATCACGCTGGCGCTGGAGGACGGGCGACTCGTAAACAACAGCGGGGTCGTTCGTGCTAGCGAGGTTGCTCATGCTTAAAATCCTCAAACTCGCCGCTCGCAACCTGGCGCGCTACGGGCGCCGCACGCTGCTCACCACGGGGCTCATCATCCTCGGTGTCGTCGCGGTGCTGCTGTTCATCGCGGTCTCCGGCTCGTTCAAGGGCCTGATCGTCGGCCAGATCACCGACTCGGTGCTCGGCCACGTCCAGGTGCACCGCAGGGGCTATGTCGCTTCGATCGATAACCTGCCGCTCAACCTCAATATGAAGCCTGAGGCGGTAAACAAAGTGGAACAGGCGCTCAAGGGGATCGACGCCGTTACCGTCTGGTCGCCGCGCCTCAAGTTCGGCGCGATGTTCAGTAATTTCAACGAGACCACGAGCATCCGCCTGAACGGCGTGATACCCGAACGGGAAGCGGCGGCGATGCCGATGCTGCCCGGCCGCCTGGTGCAAGGCAGCGCTGCCAATGGTCTGTTGGAGCGCGGCAAGGTTCTCATTCCCGAAATCCTGGCGAGAGGAATGAAGATCAAAGTGGGCGATACCATCGTGCTCATCGCCACCAACCTGGATGGATCGGTCAACGGCAAGACCTTCGTCGTCCAGGGCGTGCTGGGCGATGTGACAGGCCCTGGTGGACGCGACGGCTACGTGCACATTGAGGATGCCCGCGAGCTTTTGCGCTTGGCCGAGCCCGAGGTGAGCGAAATCGCGGTCCGCCTCACCGACCTCGGCAAGCTCACCGCCGCCAAGGCGCAGGTGGTGCAGGCCCTTTCGGAAATCCGCAATCCGCAGGGCCAACCGGCGCTCGAGGTGCACGGCTGGGACCAGCTCTCGCCGTTCGCCAATATCGCGCGCATGATCGACCTGCTGGATCTCTTCATCCGCGTCATGCTGGTCGGCATCGTGCTCATCTCGGTCATGAACGTGATGATGATGGCGGTGTATGAACGCATCCGCGAAATCGGCACGATCTCGGCGATCGGCACGCCGCCGCGGCGTATTCTCGAATTGTTCCTCAGCGAGGGCCTGCTGCTCGGCTTGATCGGCACCGCTGTCGGCACGGCAGTGAGTCTCGGGCTCATCTATGCGCTCAACCTCTGGCCCGTGCACTTCAAGTTCGGGCGTCAGCTTGACCTCGTGCTCATTCCCTCGATCGCCGCCGCTGATGTGCTCCTGATCGCCGCGATCGTCGTGCTCGTGGCGATCGCGGCCAGCCTGCAGCCGGCGTGGAAGGCTTCGCGCATGGATCCGATAACGGCGCTGCGGCACGTGTGAGCACGGCGCAAACGGTTAACAACGAGGCAATATCATGTTTCGGCTACTGCTTTCCTCTGTTCTACTCCTCGCGGCGCTCTCCACCCAAGCTGCGGACGGCAACGAGATTCTCAAGAAAGTGGACCGGAATCTCGAGCCCGAGTCCTACGAGATGTACCGCAAGCTCATCAATATCGAGCCCGACGGTCGCCGCAAAGAGTTCGTGCTCTACTCGGTGAAGAAGGGCCGCGACAAGATCGTCGCGCTGTTCCTTTCGCCCCCGAGCGACGCGGGCCGTGCAACGCTGCGCGACGGCGACAACATGTGGCTTTACATCCCCAGCGTGGGTAAACCCGTGCGCATTACCAGCCTGCAATCGGTCGTCGGCGGTGTCTTCAACAATGCCGACATCCTGCGCATCGACTATACCGTCGAATACAACGCGGAGAGCATGGTCGAGGAGAAGGACGGTTACGTCCTGGCGCTCAAGGCGCGCACCAATGAGGTCGCCTATGACCGTCTCAAGATGTGGGTGGACAAGAAGACCGTGCTGCCCGTCAAGATCGAGGCCTATGCTGCAAGCGGCCTGCTGATCAAGACGCTGTACTTCAAGGACATCAAGGATTTCGGCGGTGGCATCCGGCGCCCGGCCGCCGTGGAAACCGACAGTCCGCTCTATAAAGGCTACAAGTCGGTAATGCTTTACTCCGAGCTGCGCAAGCGCGAGCTGGCCAATGAGGTCTTCACGCTCAATTACCTGCCGCGCGTCGCAGACCTGCGCAAGTGATGCTCGCGCGCGCACTGGCCTTTGGCATCGCGCTGCTTATCGCGAGCGGCGTGCATAGCGCCGAGGAATTCACCTTCGACGCCTCCGAGTTCCAGAAAAAGCCGTTCGAGCTCGGGGGCTACTTCGAGATCAAGCAGCAGCAGTTCAAGCTCAATCGCGATGGGGCCTTCTACCGGATCAACTTCCACGACCAGCCGCTCGACCGGCTTTACCAATCCACGCTCACGCTGAAGCCTTCGGGCAAGTTCCGCAGCGGCGCCGCCAGTCTCAACTTCAGGGCGCATCTGGAAGGCGACTGGGAACCGCGCGCGTTCGACCGGGCGGGCCGCTTCGACGAGCTGTACGGGTCTTACAAGCCGGACCCGGGCTTCACGCTGGACGCGGGCAAGGTTTCATTGAAATGGGGCAAGGGCTACGCCTGGAACCCGGTGGGCTTCATCGAGCGCGCCAAGGACCCGAACGACCCGGAACTCGCGCGCGAGGGCTTCACCATGCTCACCGCGGACATCATCCGTAACTTCGAGGGGCCGCTGCGCACCGTCGCCTTCACCCCGGTCCTGCTTCCCGCCAGTTCGGACGTAAACAGCGACTTCGGCGCCACGGGACACGTCAACGTGGCGGCCAAACTGTACCTGCTCTACCACGATACCGACATCGATTTCCTGTTCCTCAACAACGGCAGCCGCAGCCGCCGCTACGGCGTGGATTTCTCGCGCAACGTCACGAGCAACCTGGAGATCCACGGCGAATGGGCGCGCATGGCGGATATCTCGCGCCAAATTATCGACGCACGGGGCAAGGTCTCGACGCTGCGAGGAGCGGCGACGAGCTATCTGCTTGGCCTGCGCTATCTGACCGCCCGCGACACGACCTATATCCTCGAGTACTACCGGAATGGCACCGGATTCGCGGAAAACGAGACGGCGGAATTCTTCCGTTTTAACGACAATGCGTTCAACCAGTTCCAGGCCACGGGCAACGACGCCGGGCTCAAGCGCGCCGCCAACCTCGCCCGCGGGGGCTACGGCAGGCCCAACCCGGGCCGCAGTTACCTCTACCTGCGCGTGAGCCAAAAGGAGCCGTTCGACATCCTTTACCTCACCCCCGCACTGACGGTGATTGCCAATGCCGACGACCGCAGCACGTCAATTGCACCCGAGCTGCTCTATACGGGAATCACCAACCTGGAACTGCGCGCCCGCATCTTCTTCCTCGGCGGCGGCGCCGGCACCGAATTCGGAGAAAAGCAGAATTCGCGCCGCATCGAGCTCCAGGCACGTTTTTACTTCTGACACCGGTCGGCCGGTCGTCGACGTCGAGAGACTTGCACGGAATCGCGGCGTGTATCGAGGCGCGCGGCGTGCAACTTGCGCCGAGTTACCAGGAGGTAGCGCTGTTCGCAAGTGTCGCGCTTACGGACGAAGGCGGACAGTCAGTCAGTCTAGCGACGCAGCATGATTGTCGGATATCATACGACCACCCGATGACGAGACAGTGCGCAGGCATCGTGAAGAACGCGCGGTTCGCAATACTGCTGTTCACGCTCATTGGCGTGCTTCCCTGGCCGTCGCCGGCAGCGGAGGATCGACCGGTGATCGTAGCCGGCTGGATCGAGCGCGTAACGCTCGGGGCAGAAGGCGTGCTGATCAAAGCCAAGCTCGACACTGGCGCCACCACTTCCTCGCTGCACGCAGCCGACCTGCGCTGGTTGACGCGCGACGACGGCGATTGGGTGGCGTTCGATGTGGTCGGGGAAAACGGACAGAAGGCGCATTTCGAGCGCAAGGTGACGCGCATCGCCCGCGTCAAGCGGCGCGGCGCCGCCGCCGCGCAGAAACGGCCGACCGTGATCATGGGTGTGTGCCTCGGCAATATTTACCGTCTCGTTGAGGTGAACCTGGCCGATCGTACCGGGTTCAACTACAAGCTCCTCGTCGGACGCAACTTTCTGAAAGGGCACTTCATGGTGGATTCCGGGCGGACCTACACCGCCGAGCCGCGCTGCGAGCCGGGCCGCGGGCAGTGAAGCGCACCCATCTCTACGTTCTTGTCGCGCTGCTCGCCACGCTGGGCTTCGCGGTCTTTTTCTACAAGGCGGTCGTGATCGGCCTGCCGCTCGCGCCCGAGCAGCAGACCGCAGTATGGCGGGTGGAGGTGCGGTTGCGGTTCAAGGGGCAGGGTGGCGCGGTCAGGGCAACGGTGCAGCTTCCCCAGAACACCGGCACCTTCAAGGTGGTGGACCAGAGCTTCGTTTCGCCCGGCTACGGCATTACGACCGCGCCGCAGGGGCCAAATCAGCACGCGGTATTTTCCGTGCGCGATGCATCAGGCGAGCAGACGCTGTATTACCGTGTGGTGGTGCAGCGCAGCCGGTGGTTTCAGGATACGGTGTCGCGTGAGCCGCTGCCGGAACTCACGCCGCCGGCGTTCGAGGGGGCAGAGCTCGTAGCTGCGCGCTCGATTACGCAGGCGGCGATCAGGCAGTCGGCGGATCCGGCCACGCTCGCGGCTCTGATCGTGCGCCGCCTCAAAGAGGCACGTCCGGGCGACGAGGCTTCGTTGCTGCTCGGCGGCCAGCCGACCGTGGCGCGTTTGGTTCGTGTCGCGATCGATTTGATGCGGTTTGCCGGCGTGCCTGCCCGCGCGGTGAACGGTTTGCCGCTCGAACCTGAGCGGCGCCACGCCCGATTCGTGCGCTGGATCGAATACTACGACAAGGGTTCCTGGGGCACGCTCTATCCGGCGGAGTCGAAACCGGAGACGCTGCGCCATTACCTGCCGTGGTGGCGCGGCAGCGCGCCCTTCATCACCGTGAGCGGTGGGGAGGAGGCGGAACGTAGCGTCACCACGAGCCGCTCGCAGGAGTTTTCACTGCGGGTTGCGCTTGGGCACCAGCGGGAGCTCGAGCGGCGGCTGGTCGCGTACTCGCTGTTCGGACTGCCGCTGCAGGTGCAGGCGGTGTTCCGCACGGTGCTGGTGGTCCCGGTCGGCATTTTCCTGCTGGTGATTTTGCGCAACGTGGTCGGCGTGAAGACTTTCGGCACTTTCATGCCGGTGCTGATCGCGCTCGCGTTCCGCGAGACCGGGCTTGCGTGGGGCATCGCGTTTCTCGCCTTGATCGTTGCGGTCGGGCTCGCGATCCGCTTCTATCTGGAGCGGCTGAAGTTGCTGCTGGTGCCGCGGCTCGCCTCTGTGGTGATCGTGGTGGTGTTGGCTCTGGTAGTGCTCACCATCGTGTCGCACCAGCTGGGCCTCCAGCGTGGACTGTCGATCGGGCTGTTCCCGATCGTGATCATGACGATGACGATCGAGCGTATGTCGGTGGTGTGGGAAGAACGCGGCCCGGCGGAGGCGTTTCAGGAGGCCGTCGGCAGCCTCTTTGTGGGGGCGCTTTGTTATCTGGTTATGAATGTTGTGCTGGTCGAGCACCTGGTTTTCGTGTTTCCCGAGTTGCTGCTTCTGGTGCTGGGCGCGACGCTGCTGGTTGGCCGCTATACCGGCTACCGGGTCACCGAGTTGCGGCGTTTTCGGGTGCTTGCGCGATGAAGAAATGGTTCGCGCTGGCGCGCGCGCTCAGGCGCAACGGCGTGCTGGGCATCAACTGGCGCAATGCTGAGTACACGCTGGTGCACAATCCGCGCGACCGCTATCCGCTGGTCGATGACAAGGCGCTCACCAAGCAGCTCGCGGCCAAGGCCGGTGTGGCGGTGCCGGAGCTCTATGGCATGATCGAAATCCAGCAGCAGGTGGGGAAGCTTCCACAGATGCTGAAGGACCATTGGGATTTCGTGGTGAAACCGGCGCGCGGCAGCCAAGGCGACGGCATTGTGGTCGTGACTGGGCGCTCGCGCACGCTTTATCGCACCGCCGACGGCAACCTCCTCGATGAAGACGAGATGTGTTTTCACGTCTCCAACATCCTCTCGGGCATTCACAGCCTGGGCGGGCAGTCCGACAAGGCGCTGATCGAATATCGCGTGAATTTCGATCCCGTGTTCGAGGCGATCACGTACCGCGGCGTTCCGGACGTCAGGATCATCGTATTCCTCGGGGTGCCGGTGATGGCGATGGTGAGGCTGCCGACGCGAGTCTCCGGCGGCAAGGCCAACCTGCATCAGGGCGCAATCGGCACCGGTGTGAACATGGCAACCGGTGAGACCCTTACCGCGGTCTGGGGCACCGAAATCGTCGCCGAGCACCCGGATACCGGGAGCCCGGTTTCGGGTGTGCAGATCCCGAAATGGGAGATCCTGCTGGAAATCGCGGCGCGCAGCTACGAACTAACCGGCCTGGGTTACCAGGGTATCGATATCGTGCTCGACCGCAACAAAGGCCCGCTGATTCTGGAACTCAACGCGCGCCCCGGGCTCGCCATACAGATCGCAAATCAGTCGGGCCTGAATACCCGCCTCGCGCGGGTGGAGCAGGAACGGCACAAGCTCAAGTCGGTCGCCGACCGGGTCGCGTTCGCACGCGAACGATTCGCGCACGCCGGGCCGATCATCGGCCCGGCATCCACTGGAGCGAAGCTCGTCGTGAACTAGGCGCCGATTGTTGTTAATGGAGTCGCCGCGCTAGAGCCTGACCCAGCCTTTGTCGAGGGCGTGGTAGAGCGCGAGCCCGAGCACGAACGCGAGCCCGATGTTCCACACCGCGCAAGCGGCGGTGACCAGCGACACGAAACGGTTATTCTTGTCGCCGCTGAAATCGCAACTGCCGAGCGCGAGCTGCGCGCCGGTCAGAAAGAGGATCACGCCCAGCACCGGCGTCGGAAAGATTTTGAACACGGTTTCGATGGAGCCGCTCGCAAACAGCGCGAGCAGCACCAGCACGGTGCCGAGGATGACGGGGGCGCCGCCGGTGCGCGCGCCGAAGCGCACGTGCCCCGCCATGCCGCCCGCGCCGTGGCACATTGGCACGCCGCCGACCGCGGGCGCGATGAGATTCATGATGCCGGTCGATATCGCCACCTTTTTCTCGTCGACCCGGCGCTCGGGGAACAAGCGATTGTTTTCCTCGGTGATGGCGATGACCGCGTTGCCCAGCGTGAGCGGCAATTGCGGCAAGGCGAGAAATACCGCGCCGACCATCAGATCGTTCCAGGTAAGGCCGCCGAGCTGCCATGACGGCAACCGCACCTCGAACTCGATCGCGGAGAACTCCTGGAGCAAATGCGGATTCTGAAGCAGCGCCGCCGCAGCTCCGAACAACAGCAGCAGAAACATCGCGGGAATAAACCGGTTGGCAAGCAGGAGCAACGTCCCCACAAGACCGATGGCGGCGAGCAACCAGCCTTCGGCCATCATCCGGATGCCCTCGAGCATGAACGAGAAGCCGAGACCGAGAACGATGCCGGTCGCAACGGGACGCGCTACAAGCTTGGTCACTTTCC
>Ga0156226_1351_pt2 | contig 19980 bp, 18 predicted proteins | sample RifCSPlowO2_12_FD_107874 | JGI IMG/M metagenome (GOLD analysis project Ga0156226, IMG submission 107874) | Betaproteobacteria bacterium RIFCSPLOWO2_12_FULL_62_13
CATCTTGTTGTAGTAGGTCCGGATCACGGCGAAGCGCCTGAGCGCCTCTTCCTTGAGCCTGAGCATATCGGCGCTCTGCGCCGCGCCGCCCTCCTCCTGTTCTTCCTCGGCGGCCTCGAGTTCTTCCTCGACCTGCTCATCATCCTCCGACATTTCCTCGAGCGCCTGGTCCTCGGCGTCGGGATCGACCAGACCATCCACCACTTCATCGACGCGGATCTCGTCCTTCCCGATCCTGTCTGCGAGCTCGAGGATTTCGGCGATGGTGCTCGGGCACGCCGAAATCGCCTGGATCATGTGCTTCAGTCCGTCCTCGATGCGCTTGGCGATCTCGATCTCGCCTTCGCGGGTGAGCAGTTCGACCGACCCCATCTCGCGCATGTACATGCGCACCGGATCGGTGGTGCGGCCGAACTCGGAATCGACCGTGGAAAGCGCCGCCTCCGCTTCCTCCGCCGCGTCTTCATCAGCCACCGCCGGCGTCGCATCCGACATGAGCAAGGTTTCCGCATCCGGCGCCTCGTCGTAGACCTGGATGCCCATGTCGTTGATCATGCTGATGATGTTCTCGATCTGCTCGGCATCCAGCATGTCGTCCGGCAGATGGTCGTTGATCTCGGCGTAGGTAAGGTAGCCACGCTCCTTGCCGAGCACGATCAGGTTCTTCAGGCGCGTGCGGCGCGCCTCGGCGTCGGCCGGGGACAGTTCGCGGCGTTCGAACTCCTTCACCAGCGCCTTTTCCTTGGCGGTCAGCTTGTCGCGCCGTCCGGGCCTGCCCCTTCCTTCGGGTTTGCCCTTGAGAGCCAACTGCTGTTTGAGCAGCGCCTTATTGAGTGCGGCTTTGTCGAGCTTGTGCGCTTTCGCCAGAACCTTCCGCACGGCGGCTTTGACTTTGGCCAGCCGTTTCTCTTTTTGCGTAACCTTCGGCTTCGGCGTCGGACGCGCCTTGGCAATCGACCTGGTTCTCGCCGTCGCGCGCGCTTTGAGCCGGGCCTTGAGTTTCCCCTTCGCAACCGGCCGGAGGGCTTTCTTCTTCACAGCCAATCCGCTGCGGGCCTTCGATGCAGCTGCAAACTTTCCTTTTGCGGCGACTTCTCTTCTCGCTGCAAGCTTGTGCGCTTTACCCGCTTTCCTGAGTTTTGCCATGTGTCAATCCACGCCGGGAAATGTTCGCTCAAAAAATTGCGAATTATACCTTAAACTTGGACTCGATTTCACTTCGAAAGTTGCGCTGTAAGTGGTTGTTGTTGCAACAACAAAAGGTACTCGGATCTTTCCTCGGCGGTCCAATCCTCGACTCTCTTCGAAAGCAACTCTTTCACCCGGTTCTGCTGGCTACTGATCGCCACTTTATGGATCGCGTCTGCCAGCTCTTGGTCCACGTCATAGTCTTCGCGCCACTCTGAAATTGTTCCTTCGACCTCGCGTAACAGTGCGTCGTGGCGGCCGCCCGCGAATTCCTGAATTACTGCCGCCGAACTTGTCAGCTCCGGCGACTGCCTCGTGAACGCAATGAGGTCATTCAGGAATAATTCAACCGGTGTGCTCGGATGACCGCCAAACCGGACATCCAGCTTGCGGTGCAATTCCGGTTTGAACACCAGACATTGAAGAATCCGGCGCTCGTTCGACACCAGCATTTCGCGACGGCTTTCAAAATGACTGCGCCCGCGACGCTCCCCGCGCCGTTCGACGCCGTACTGCCGATCGATCTCATCGCGGTCAAGCCCGCCCAGTCTGGCGAGCTCCCCTCTCAGGAGCACGCTCAAAACCGGAGCCGCGACCTGCTTCACGAGCGGCTTCGCGTCCTGCAGCAATTTTGCGCGCCCTTCGTGGCTCTCGAGATCGACGCGCGACACCAGTTCCCGAAGCAGGAAAGCAGAGAGCGGAAGCGCATCCTTGAGCAGCGCTTCGAACCCCGCCTTGCCCGCCTTGCGCACGTAGGTATCGGGGTCTTCGCCCTGCGGGAGGAACAGAAACCGCACCTGCTTGCCGTCGACGAGTTGCGCGAGACTGTTTTCGAGCGCGCGCCATGCCGCGCGGCGGCCGGCATCGTCACCGTCGAAACAGAACACGACTTCGTCGGCCTGTCGCAGGAGTTTCTGCACATGCAGAGCAGTGGTCGCGGTGCCCAGTGTGGCCACCGCATACTCGATGCCGTGCTGCGCCAGCGCGACGACATCCATGTAACCTTCCACCACCACGACGCGCCCGGCATCCCGGATGGCGCGGCGCGCCTGGTACAGGCCGTAGAGTTCGCGCCCTTTCTCGAAGATCGGGGTTTCTGGCGAATTGAGGTATTTGGGTTCGCCGTCACCGAGCACGCGGCCGCCAAAGCCGATCACGTTGCCGCGCACGTCGACGATGGGGAACATGATGCGGTCGCGGAATACATCGTAGCGCCGGTTTTCCTCGTTCGCCTTGACGAGACCGGCTGTCACCAGCGCCGTGGCGTTGTAGTCGGGAAACGCGCCGGCGAGATTTTGCCATCCGTCGGGCGCATGGCCGATGCCAAAACGCTTGGCGATTTCGCCCGACAGGCCGCGCTTCTTGAGGTAGTCAATCGCCTGCGGCGCGGCTTTGAGCTGCGCGCGGTAAAACTGCGCCGCCTTGAGCAATACGGCATAAAGATCGTCTCCCGCCTCGGCCTTGCGCTGTGCGGGCTCGGAGCGCGGGTCCGGCACTTTCATGCCCACGCTTTGCGCGAGTTCCTTCACTGCCTCGACAAAGCCGAGGCCGCTGTGCTCCATGAGGAATCCGACCGCCGTGCCGTGCGCGCCGCAGCCGAAACAATGGTAGAACTGCTTGGCCTGGCTCACCGTAAACGACGGCGTTTTCTCATTGTGAAACGGACAGCAGGCAACGTAGTTGGCTCCGGCGCGCTTCAGTTTCACGTGCCGGTCCACGACGTCGATGATATCGACGCGGTTGAGCAAGTCCTGGATGAACGATTGCGGGATCATGGGCGCCCGGAACCTGCGGCGCGACCGCGGCTGACGCCCTGCAAACGGTGCATCAACGGTTCCTGTGAAGGCAGATCACGAACCAAGCCGAATTGAACGGCGGGAACGCAGCGTCCGTTACAATTTGGCGCCCACCTAATTATAGGCCAAGTCTGAAAAACCGCCGTAAGTTCTGCGGCATCAACAACTTAACAGCAGAAACCGCGCGCCGCCTGGAATCAGCCGCCGGCTAACTTCGCCCTGACGAGAGCCGACACCTTACCCATGTCGGCCCTGCCGGCGAGTTTTGGTTTGAGCGCCGCCATCACTTTGCCCATGTCCGGCATGCCCTTCGCACCGGTATCCTGGACTGCCGCTGCCACTGCGGCTTCGACCTCCGCGTCGGACAGGGCCTGCGGCATGTAGCCTTGCAGCACGTCGATCTCGAACATCTCGGCGTCGGCCAGGTCCTGGCGGCCCCCCTTCTCAAACTGCGCAATCGAATCGCGACGCTGCTTGATCATCTTGTCGAGGACCGCGATCACGTCGACATCCGCGAGCTCCTTGCGCTCGTCGACCTCACGCTGTTTGACCGCCGCAAGCAGCAGGCGCAGCGCGTCGCGGCGCCGCGCGTCGCCCGCGCGCATGGCCGTTTTGACGTCGTCGTTGATCTTTGCCTTTAGAGACACGGGAGGGTGGGAGAGCGGTAGAGGGAAAAGCAAAAGGCGCGAGGACTTACCCTCACACCCTCACGACTCACGCACTTACGGAATCAGTAGAGTTTGGGCGGCAGGAGTTGCGCGCGCAAGCGCTTGTGATGACGCTTGATCGCGGCAGCCAATTTGCGCTTGCGTTCAGAGGTCGGCTTTTCGTAATACTCGCGGGCGCGAAGTTCGGTAAGCAGCCCGGTTTTCTCGATGGTGCGCTTGAAGCGGCGCAGCGCGACTTCGAATGGCTCGTTTTCCTTGACGCGGACGGTCGGCATGTCAACCCTTCGTTGAATTCTGGAAACGTGTATTATATCAATCGGCAAGTATTTCTTGAAGTCCGAGTTCATCCTCACGGTGCAGCCTGCCAATGCTGGTCCTGGGCATAGAAACCTCGTGCGACGAGACGGGCGTTGCGCTCTATCACACCGAGCGCGGCCTGCTCGGCCACGCCCTCTACTCCCAGGTCGCGCTCCACGCCGACTACGGCGGGGTTGTCCCTGAACTCGCCTCGCGCGACCACATCCGGCGCGTGCTGCCGCTCGTCCGCGAAATCCTCGGCAAGGCGGGCTCCGCGCGCGGCGACCTCGACGCCGTTGCCTACACCGAGGGTCCGGGCTTGGCCGGCGCGCTGCTGGTCGGCGCCAGCATCGCCCACGGTCTTGCTTATGCGCTGGAGATTCGGGCAGTCGGACTGCATCATCTGGAAGGTCATTTATTGTCGCCGCTGTTGTCCAGGCCGGCGCCGGCGTTTCCATTTGTCGCCCTGCTCGTTTCCGGCGGGCACACTCAGTTGATGCGCGTGGACGGCATCGGCCAGTATGAGTTGCTCGGCGACACTCTGGACGATGCGGCGGGCGAAGCGTTTGACAAGACGGCAAAACTGCTCGGCCTGCCTTATCCCGGCGGCCCGGCGTTGGCCGAACTTGCCGACAGCGGCGTCGCCGGCCTCTTCACGCTGCCGCGGCCGATGCTTGCGAGCGGCGACCTCAACTTCAGCTTCAGCGGGCTCAAGACCGCGGTGCTGACCGTCATCAACCGGCGCCCGCTCGACGAGCGAGCGCGCGCCGACATCGCGGCCGAGTTTCAGGCAGCCGTCGCCGATGTTCTGGTCGGAAAATCGGTTGCCGCGCTCCGCCGGACCGCCCTCAAACGTCTGGTTGTAGCCGGCGGCGTAGGCGCCAACCGCCTGCTGCGCGAACGGCTCACCGCAGCCGCGCGCCGGCAAGGTTTCGACGTGTTCTATCCGGAGCTCGAGTTTTGCACCGACAACGGCGCGATGATCGCCTTAGCAGGCGCGATGCGGCTGCAAGAAGCAGGATCGAGGATCGAGGATCGAGGATCGAGGGGTTTCACCGTGCGTCCGCGTTGGGACCTGGAGCAGCTCGTCGCGCCCGCAGCCGCTTAGCCATCGGCTGATTTCTCTGAATCCTGAATCCTCACTCCCGTGTCCTGCTTTCCGAAGCGGCCTTCCCTGCCGGCCAGCAGATTCCGGATGTTGGTCTTGTGACGCCAGATGAGGAGCGCGGCGATAACCGCTACGCTCCAGAAATATGGGTTTCCGGGGCTGAACAGAATCAGCGTGAAGAACGGCGCGAACAGCGCCGACACCAGGGCGGCCAGGGAAGAGATCCGGAAAAACACCGCGATCACAACCCAGGTGGCAGCCGTACCGCCGGCAAGGTAGTAGTTCAGCGCGACGAATACGCCGAGCGCGGTCGACACGCCCTTGCCGCCCTGGAAACGGAAGAACAACGGATACATGTGGCCGACGACGACCGCGATTGCGGCGAGCGCCATTCCCAGCTCGACCGCTGCGGGCTCGGCGAAGCGCCCCGCGATGAATACGGCGAGCCAGCCTTTGGCGCCGTCGCCAAGGAGCGTGAGCGCGGCCGCCGCTTTGCGCCCGCTGCGCAGCACGTTGGTCGCCCCGGGATTGCCGGAACCGTAAGTGCGCGGATCGGGCAAGCGCAACGCGCGGCTCACGATCACCGCGAATGAGATCGACCCGATCAGATAAGCCAGCGCCGCAAGAGCTACTGTGAGCATCGGATTTCAAATAGAATGTGCGGCAATTCTATCCGAAACAGGACGAAGGAGATCTTGGGAAGCTTGCACTTCACGCCTCACGCCTCACGCCTCTCCAGGAAAAATGGACATCATCTTCATCAGCGACCTCCGGCTCGACATCCTGATCGGCATCTACGACTGGGAACGCCAGGTCCCGCAAACCGTGCAGCTCGATCTTGAAATCGGGATCCCCGAGAAGAAGGGGCCACGCACCGACAGGATCGCCGAGACCATTGATTACTCCCGAGTGGTCGCACGCATCGGGCAATCGCTGCGCGAGCAACACTTTCTGCTGCTCGAGCGTCTGTGCGAGCACGTGGCCCAGCTTGTACTCACGGAATTCGGCGCGCCGTGGGTCAGGGTGAGCGTCAACAAGCTCGCACCGATTCCTAACGTCAAGCGGGTCGGCGTCACGATAGAGCACGGGCGCAAGTCATGAGGCGTGACTGGTAATTCGTGACTGGTGATTCGTGACCGGATTTTCCAACACTCATGCTTGTTGCCTCTTACCTCCCGCGTCCTGCCTCTTGCCTCCTGCCTCCCACCTCGTGCCTTTCGTGTTTCGCCTCCCGCCTCACTCCTCACGCCTCATCCCCTGGGATGATGCTTGGCGTGCAACTGCTTCAGCCGCTCGCGCGCGACGTGGGTGTAAATCTGGGTCGTCGAAATATCGGAGTGTCCCAGCAGTAGTTGCACTACGCGCAAGTCGGCGCCGTGGTTCAGCAGATGGGTCGCGAATGCATGGCGCAGCGTGTGCGGCGAGAGCGGCTTGTTGAGCCCGGCCTGCACGGCGTAGCGCTTGATGAGATACCAGAATGCCTGTCGCGTCATCGCCCCGCCGCGTGTGGTCACGAACAGATCGTTGCTTGCCTTCCCGCTTAACAATGCCGGACGCGCTTCCTTGACATAGCGCCTGATCCAGGAAAGCGCTTCTTCCCCCAACGGCACGAGGCGCTCCTTGGAACCCTTGCCGATCACGCGCACCACGCCCATATCCTGGCTTACCTGCTGGGTTTTCAACGTCACGAGTTCGGAAACCCGCAGGCCGCTCGCGTAAAGCGTCTCCAGCATCGTCCTGTCGCGCAACCCGAGCGCCTCTTCCACGCGCGGCGCGGCGAGGAGGTTTTCGACATCCTGCTCCGTGAGGCTCTTGGGCAACCCCCGCGGCAGCTTCGGGGCATCGATGTTGAGCGTCGGATCAGCCGCGATCTTGCCCTGGCGCAGCGCGAAGCGATAGAAGCGCTTCAGACTGGAAAGAAGACGCGCGGCGCTGGATGCGCGCTGCTTCCTTCTAAACAGGTGACCGAGATAGGTTTGGATATCGGCGAGGTTGCATTCGAGCAGGTTTTTGCGGTGCCGTTCTCCCAGCCATGTCGCGAACTGAGTCAGGTCGCGGCGGTAACTCTCGAGGGTATTGCGCGCAAGGCCATCTTCCAGCCACAGCGCATCGCAGAATTCGTCGATGAGCTCGGAAGAGTTCACGTCAAAACCAAAAAGCAACCTTACCCGCAGATAAGACCCAATTTAACGCCGATCAAAAGCAAGAAAGCTTTCACCGCCAAGGTCGCCAAGAGCGCCAAGGAAAAACGAATTCAAACCGGAGGAAAGGTCATTACTTGCTTTCTTCATTTCCTTCGCGTCCTTTGCGTATCCTTTGCGACCTTTGCGTCCCGGCTTTGCTGTTGATCTTATCCGCGTTCATCGGCGTTCATCTGCGGTTACACCTTCGTGCCTCAGGAGCCACTTTTTGATTTCGAGCGGGAATCCGCTGCTTGCTCCCATGAATCCGCCCAGTCCGTGGCGACCGACGACACGATGACACGGGATCACGAGCGGGATGCGGTTCGCGCCGCACGCTCCGCCCACCGGCCGTGGCGCAGTGCTGAGTTTGCGTGCGATGTCGAGATAAGTGATCGCCCTGCCGCTCGGGATGCGGTGAATCTCGCGCCATACCCTGCATTGGAACGGAGTCCCGCTGAATTCGAATGGCAGATCAAAACGAAATTCAGCATTGTCCAGATAATGCTCGACCTGGCGGCACACCTCCTCCGCCAGCCAGCTGAGCGGCGCGAGCGGCGCCGCCTTGGGCGGAAGATATTCGATGTGCGTGAGCAGTTCGCCCGCCGTGCGAATTCCGAGCACGGCGAATGGCGTGGGGTAACGGGCTTGGTAGGGTTCCAGCGTCATGCGTCGTGGCCATGTTAGCACACGTTCTCGCGATTCCAGAGACGACCCGATGCCGCGCATATTGAGGCAGTTTCTTAAGTCCCCAAAAGGGTGGCATGATAGGACTTTTCCTCAATAAGAGAGTGAGAAAATGCCGAAAATCCAGTCCGTTTCCGTTTGCGTCGCGCGCGTGCCGCTCGATACCGTAACCTCGTTTGCCACCCGCACCGTGAGCGCCCGCGATTACTGCCTGGTCAAGGTGCGCTCGACTGACGGTGTGGAAGGAATCGGCTTTTGTTACGTCGGCAGCGCCGGCGGGAACATCGCGAAGGTCGCCGTTGAAGAGCTGTTTGCCAGGAAGCTCATCGGCCAGGAGTCGCTACGCGTCGAAGGGCTGTGGCAGGAGATGTACCAGGAATCGCTGCTGCAAGGCCGAGCGGGGAGCGTCATGCGCGGCATCAGCATCCTCGACACCGCGTTGTGGGATCTCAACGCGCGCACGGCGAAGCTGCCGCTTCACCAGTATCTCGGCGCCTATGTCGACGATGCCGTGCCGGCTTATGCGAGCGGGGGCTACTACCTCGCAGGCAAGACGCCAGAGAAGCTCGGCGAGGAGATGGCCTCCTACGTGAAAGCGGGCTTCCGCGCGGTGAAGATGAAGGTCGGACGCCTTTCTCCACGCGAAGAGGAGGCGCGCGTGAAGGCGGCACGTGACGCGGTCGGGCCTGACATCGTTCTCACGCTCGACGCCAACAACGCGTGGAGCGACGTGCCGACTGCGCTCGCGTACATGCGGCGTTTCGAGCCCTATGACCCGTACTGGATCGAAGAGCCGTTCGGCCCGGACGATATCGACAGCCACGCCAAGCTCGCCGAATTAACGCCGATCGTGGTGGCGACGGGGGAAATTGCCTACGGGCGCTGGTATCACAAGGAACTGCTCGACAAGCGCGGCGCGGAAATCCTGCAAACGGACGCCTGCGTGTGCGGCGGCGTCACGGAATGGAAGCGCATCGCGGCGATGGCTGCGGGCTACGGCGTCACCATGTGCCCGCACTGGTTGCACGACGTGCACGCGCCGCTCGTCGCCGCGACCCCGAACGCCCGTTACGTCGAATTCTTTCCCGACGACCAAGTCCTCAACTTCCGGCGCCTGATCGACAACCAGCTCAAGGTGAAGGACGGCAACCTGATCCTTCACAAGACGCCGGGGCTCGGCTTTGACTTTGAGGAGAAGGCGGTGAAGAAGTATGCGCTCACGCCGGCGAAGCCGTGGACGGTCATTAAATAGTGACGAGAGAGGGTGACGGGTGACGGGGGATGAAACGAACCTAAGCATGATTACAAGCCATCTCACCAATGCCGTTCGCCCCGAGCCCCTCGCTTCATTCCGTTCGAAGGGTGAACGTGCCCAGAGTATATTTGAGATGGCTTCCATTCATCGTCCGGCGCGGAGCGCCATGAGCGCCGCCAGGGCAATCAGCGAAAACGTCACGGACAGCGCTATTGCAGCGTGGGCGCCGTAGCCCTCGAGCACCAGCCCGAACGCGAATGGCGCCGCGGCCTGCATGCCGCGGGCGAGCACGGCGAGCAGGCCCTGGTTGAGCCCGTAGCCGACCGGGCCGAATATCGCCAACGGAAGCGTGCCTCTCGCGATGGTGATCATGCCGTTGCCCGCCCCGTGCAGCACGGCAAACAACGATGCAGCCAAAGGCGGGCCGCCAAGAAGGCCCAACATGATTCCGCCCACCGGGTGAAGAGCCGTGGCAAACCGCGCGGTCAGCAGCGGATGAAAGCGAAAGCGCCGGGCAGCGAGGAATTCGAGTAGACGGGCGGTCACTTGCGCTGGGCCCATGAGCGTGGCTGCAGCCAGTGCCGCGAAACTGGTAGTCCCTACCGCCATCAGAAGGCCGGGGAGGTGCGCGGCCATCGCGGAGGTCACAAAAGCGGTCATCGCCGCAAATAGCGCAAGCAGCAGAAATGCGGGGCTTCTGTACGGCTTCGGCGGCGTCGCTTCCCGTGCCTCAGCGGATGCGCGGCTCGCTTCCAACGCCGACGTGTCCGGGCGCTCTCCGCCGGCGGCAGCAGGTATGCAACGCAGGTTGATCGGAAGGGCAAGAAAAATGTGCATCGCTGCCCACGCGAAACAGCTTGCGCGCCAGCCAAAGTGTTCAGCGATGACACTCGTCAGCGGCCAGCCGACGGTGCTTGCGAAACCGGCGATCAGCGTAATACCGGTGATCGGCCCGCGCGCTGCGTCAGCATGGACCCGAACCAGCGTCGCGAAGGCGGCGTCGTAAAGTCCCATCGCCATTCCGACGCCCAGCACGCACCACGCGCCAAAAAGCGTCGCCGGATTTGACGCGAAGCCCAACAGGACCAGCCCGAACGCCAGCACCAGATTGGAGACGGCAAGGACGCCGCGGCCACCGCGGCGATCGATCAGCCGTCCGACCGGCGGCCCGGCGAGCGCCATGACGATCAGCGCTACCGAGAATGCACCGAATATGCTGGACGGAGGCAGGTCCAGGTCCCGTGCAATCGGCTGGGCCAGGATGGCAGGAAGATACGTCGATGAGGCCCACGCAATGGTTTGGGTGAAGCCCAGCGCGAGGACCTGCGTCAGCATTGGGTTGGCTTGTTCGTTGCTGAGCGCCTTCGGTATGGCGAAGCAGTAGCCTGCGCGGAATAGAGCTTGCGCAGCGCGCGGACGTCTTTCACCCGCCCGATGTCGTAAAGGGTCGCGATCAAGGCCTGGCTGCGCGCCTTGCCAAGAACCGGCGCCATCAGATCGAGCGCCTTCTCCGCCACCTCGTTGCGGTCGAGCGGATTATCGGGGCTGCCTTTTGCCGCCATGGTCTCGCGCGTGAGCTTGCGTCCGTCCTTGAGCGTCACCTCCATCACGCAGCGCCAGCCGCGCACGGGCGCCGGGATGCCGGGGTCGGCGATGGCCTCGATCCGTTCCCGCAGTTTGCGGACTTTCGGGTCATTCACGCGCTTGTAGTCGTGCGCCGCGGCGAAGGTCATGGTGCCGTCGATCAACATCACCGCGAGCAAGTGCTGGAGCGATATGTCGGGCATGTCGCGGTTGTCCACGACCTTGAGCTCGGTCTCCGGTACGCGCGCGACAAGCTTTTCCACGTCGTCCGCCTTGAATCGGTGCTCGCAGATGAGGTCGTTGAGGACGTGCAGCGGTCCCTGAATCGGTCCCCCTACGGTCCAGCGCTTGATCCCGCCACGCATGATCTCGTAGTTGCGCCCCAGACCGTTCACCATCGCGCCGGGGTTCGCCTCGCCGATGAAGATCGAGAAAAAATTGGGCTCACCCGAGAAAATGTCTTCGACACCCGTGAAGCCGCGCGCCGCCATGAGCGCGGCGGACAACCCGTCGTGGGCCGGCATGCCGCCCATGGCGAACGCTTTCTCGACGTGCTCGGTGTCGCGGAACATGGTGGCGATGCCGCCCACGTGCTCCGCGGCATACGAGAGGCCGTAGCGCACCTTGCGCGGATCGAGCTTGAGCAGCGCGCACGCAGCCGCAGTCGCCCCGAATATCTGGCCCATCGCGCCGGCATGGCGGCCGGTCCGCGCATACTTGGTGGCATCCAGGGCCAGCAGCGTCCGCGCGCAGAGATCGTAACCGAGCACCATCGCCCGCAGCATGCGCTCGCCTGACAGTTGCTGCCATTCCGCCAGCGCGAGCGCGGTCGGGACGACGCTGGTGCCGGGATGCGAACGGGTGGGCGGGTGCGTGTCGTCCGTTTCGTCGGCATGGCCGAACATGCCGTTGGCAAGGGCCGCGTTGAGCGTCGTGGTGACGAGGCGGGCGCCGATCACGCCTGCTTCCCGGGAGCCGCCGAGCGGCTTTACATACGCTAGCGCGAGCCTGCCGGGCAGGAGTCGCGAGCCGGACAGCATCGAGGCAAAGACGTCAACCAGGTGCAACGGCGCGCGCTCTGCAACCTCGGAGGGAAGCTTTCGCTTGAGCGCTCCCGCAATGTAGCTGCTCAGTTCGTGCATCAATGGCGAGACGGGCGTCGGTTTCCTCACGTGTGCACTCCCGGTAACTATTGATTGGCCGTGGCGGGAGTCTAGCAGAACAGTGGTTATAATCATTTGCCGTGCTGCGCTGCTGTTGTATCGCGCGGGGAGTTTCGGCCTATTTTGAGTATGTCAACCAGTCGCGGCGTGCCCACCGGCGCTGGCAGACAGCGCGCAATACAGCGTAAGATTGCGGCTCGGCACCGCACTTCGACAGAACAAGAAATGTCGTTCCCGAGTAGTCGGGAATCCATGCGGCGGTCAATAACGTGTATCACGTCCACATTCTTGCGAGGTATTAGTGACACAGCCTTCCATTCCTAACCTGTGCGCGCACGGCGCGAATATTCCCGCCATCGGTTTTGGCACGTCGCAACTGGCTGATTGCCGCGAAATCGTTGCGACCGCGCTGAAGCTCGGCTACCGCCATATCGATACCGCATGGAAATACGGTTCGGAGAAAGGCGTGGGCGAAGGCATCCGCGCCTCCGGCGTCCCGCGCGAAGAACTTTTTCCGTGCACCATGGTCTCGCACGAATACCTGCGCGCCGCCGACTTCGCGCGCTCGGTGGACGAGAGCCTGAACGTTTTCGACTTCGAGTTGACCGGCCAAGAAATGAAAAGAATATTCGCGCTCAAGCGGCCCGACGGCAGGATCGCGAATCCGAAGGGACGCGCGCCGGCGTGGGACTGAAAAGGCAAGGATGAAGGATGAAGGCGGAAGGATGAACAGAATGCAACATCGCTCGTCGTTCTGCTCGTCGTTCTTTAAATTGAAAAAATGCCGCACCAGGCGGCCAGAAATCCAATGGAGGAAAATGCAATGAAGCATTCGCAATTCGGTAGAACCGTCATCATTCCGGCGCTGTGCGCCGCGGTGTGGGCAGGCGCGGCGCCGGACGCCGCAGCGCAGGGTGCCTATCCATCGAAAAACGTGCAGATCATCCTGCCGTACTCCCCCGGCGGCTCGACCGACGTCATCGCACGCGCGGTTGCGCAGCGCCTCTCGGACATATGGGGCAAGAACGTAATTGTGGAGAACCGTCCCGGCGCGAGCGGCATGATCGGGGCCGAAATGGCCAGCAAGGCAGAGCCCGATGGCCACACGCTGCTTTCCACCACCTCGTCGTATCCAGCGACCGCCGCGGTGCGCGCGAAGCTGCCGTTCGAGCCGGCGAAAGCCATCGTCCCGGTCGCGATGTTCGCGAAGGCGCCAATGCTGCTGGCGGTGCACCCATCAGTTCCGGTGAAAAACGTGAAGGAACTCGTGGCGCTCGCGAAGAAAAACCCCGGTAAACTCAACTATGGCTCGTCCGGGGCGGGGGGCAACAACCACTTCTCCGGCTCCCTGTTTGCTGCAGCCGCGGGCGTGCAGATGGTCCACGTACCGTACAAGGGCATCGCCCCGGCGGTCACGGCGCTCGCCTCCGGCGAAGTGGAAATCGTGATCTCGAGCTCCTCGGCGCTGCTGCCGCAGATCAACGCGGGGCGGGTGCGGATTCTCGGTGTGACCAGCCTTGAGCCCTCTCCTCTCTTTCCCAACCTGCCTTCGATCGCGCAGTCCGGCCTGCCGGGATACAGCTACGAGCTGTGGTGGGGGCTTTTCGCGCCGGCGGGCATTACGCCGGAACGCATCGGCGTCATCAACGCAGCGGTCAACAAGGTGATAGCGAGCCCTGACATGAAGAAATTCCTCGACACCCAAGGCGTCGCGGGGTGGCCGCTTGCCCCGGCGCAGCTCGACGGCCTCCTCATTCGGGAAATCGAGCGCTACAAGAAAGCCGCGCAGGTGGCGGGCATACCGCCGCAGTGACGCGAAAAGCGCGTCGCAAGAGCGTGAGAGCGGGAGGTCGTGAGCGCGGGAGGGCGATAAATCGTGAGAGCGTAAGGGCGTAAGGACGGGAGAGCATAAGACCGTGAGAGCGTGAGCGCGAAGCAGAATCAAGCGATCTCCCGACCTCCCGGTTTTTCGATCTCCCGATCTCCCGGTCTTTCGATTTCCCGACCTCCCGATTTCCCGATCTATTGATTTGGGTCAACGAGCATCATGAGAGGTGAGGCATGATTGAGCGGTGACAAGAAAACAAGAATGACGAACAGCTCGACAACGGCCGCAGCCGTCACCCGATCCCTGAAACGTGACCGCAACACGACCGTCACGCTCGTCGTTCTCTGCCAGGTTTTCCAGGCGCTCACTTTTGGCGGTATTGCGCTGTTCCTGCCGCTGATCCGCGAAGACCTGCAGATGAGCTTCGCGCAGGCCGGGATGCTCTCTGCTGCCGCGACGCTCAGCTATGGGATGGGGCAGATACCGGCGGGCTACCTCTCGGACCGCTTCGGTCCAAAACGCCTCTTCTTCATCGGGCTCGTGGGCTGGTCGGTCCTGTCGTTGAACCTGGGCCTGATCCAGTCCTTCGGGGCCGCGGTGATCAACCAGCTCGTTGCCGGCGCGTTCCGCGCGCTGCTATTCGCGCCGGGACTCTCGCTGCTCTCGTCCTGGTTCCCGCCGGAGCGCCGGGCGACTGCGATGAGCCTCTACATGGTGGGCGGGTTCTCCGGCACCATCCTGCTGTCTCTCGTTGGCCCCCTGCTGGTGAACCACATGGGCTGGCGCATCACATTCATCTTCTTTGCCGCGCTGGGGATAGCCGCCGCGCTTGCGTACCGGGCCCTCGCCAGCGAGAGACCACGCCAGGGCACCGGCCGGCATATCGGCATACGCGATGCCCTGCATTTGTTCAAGCACAAGATCCTGTGGATCTGCAGCGCGATCCAGTTCATTCGATTCAGCATCGTCACCGGGTTCAACTTCTGGCTGCCGTCGCTGCTGGTGGCCGACCGCGAGTTCTCATTACAGGCTGCGGGCCTTGTGATCGCGATGAGCGCCGCGCTCACTGCGTCTTCAAACGCGCTGGGCGCTTACGTGTCCGACCGGCTGAGGAATCCGCCACTGATCATCGGCGGTTCCATGGCGGTGCTTGCCTGCACGTCCACATTGCTGGTCGTGGTGGACTCGATTCCGGTGCTATTGCTGGTCATCGCACTGAACGCGGTCTTCCTGCAGCTTTACTTCGGCCCCTTGTTCTTTGTGCCGGTCGAGGTACTCGGGCAGCGCACCGCGGGCATTGCCATCGGATTCAGCAACCTGTTCGCCAACATGGGCGGCCTGCTCACCGCCTATGCGCTGGGCGTTGTAAAGGACAAGGCGGGCACTTTCACCTGGGGCTTTGTGGGCATCAGCGCCTTGTGCATGATCGGCGTCGTTTTGAGCGTGATCCTCGCGCGCATGAGAAACAAGGCGCTGGCGGTGCAGCGCGCTCAAACGGCGTGACGGCGGGAAAGCGTGAGCGCGGGAGAGCGCAAGAGCGCGAGGGCGATTTTTTTCGACTTCCGACTTCCCGAACTCCCGATCTCCCGACCTCACCACCTCCCGGCTTCTCCGCTCCCGACCTCCCGATTTCACGGCCCACGCCTCCTTCATCCTTCATCCCTCATCCTTCCGCCTTCAAACCGTCGCCACCGGCGTCACCGGCGAGCCCACCGCGCCGGGCATGCGCAGCGGCGGCGCGGTGAGCAGGAAGCTGCTGCGGTGTTGTTCTCTGAGCCACGCTGCGAGTTCCGTCAGGTACCACAACTCGCCCAAGTGTATTCCCAGCTTGACGAGGCAGTGCTCGTGCAGCGGCAGCCCCGGCCCGCGGTGAGGCATGCGCGGATTTACGCCGAGTGTGGATGACCTTTCCACGGCGAGGTTGTCGCAGGCGATCGCCGCAACCCCGCTGTCGGCGATCCATTCGAGCAGCCGCTTGTCGTAGCCGTCCAGCACGGCGCATTTCGCGCGTATCGACGGATCGAGCTTGCCGTCGGCTTCGCGGATCAACTGCCCCAAGCCCGTGTGGATGCAGACGATGTCCGCCTTTCCCACCTCGACCCCGTCAGCTTCCATAATGGGCTCCAGCATGTCGTAGGTCACATCGACACGCTTGTCCCCGAAGTGGTGCCTGAGGTCGATCAGCACCCCGCGCCCCTGCACGCCGGTCTCGGCCATGACCGCGACAGACAGGGCCGTTGCGCCGAGCTCGCCGTACAGACCGCAGCCAGCGCCGTCGACGATCCGGAACCCGTTGTAGGAAACCTTCTCGGCAACGCCGTCGCCGTCCGCATCAAACCGCGATCCTTTATGAGCGAAGCTGTCCCAGTGCGTCGAGTACTGCGAATAGAGCATGATCGCCTCGTCGGAACCGACGTCGGTGAAGCGCGGATCAAATGTCTCCATCGCGAGGTTGAAATAGACGTGACCCTCGCGCTTGACCGGATGGAAAACCGGCGGGTGGCGGTTGGGATTCAAGACGTTTCCGCCCGGCCGATCGAGCGGATGGCTCAGGCAGAACACCCGCCCCGTCTTCGCCTCCTTGAGCGCGCGGAGCCGGCGCTCGTCGGTCAACAGGTTCATCCGGCCGCGTTGATCGTCTTCCCCGAATTCACCCCAGTTCGACCCCTCGGGCCGGTTTTTCCAGCGTTTGGACATGGATTTCCTCCAAGATGACAAGAGAGCAGGCACGAATTATCTCATCTCTCTGCCCTCATCCCCCATCTTTCCGGCTTCCGCCTTCTGCCTTCCGCCCTCATCCCTCGTCCCTGCGCCTTTGCTCTCATCATCTGTATGACGCGCCCCCTATTGATCCTTGCACAAGTAGGTGACAGCCTGCTTGTGCCGCGAATCTCCCCTCCCTTGCTTCGCGGGGGAGGGACGGGGGTGGGGGCTGAGCGCAACACCTTATTATGCAAAGCTCGGTAGAGGACATCGCTCGCGGTTGCGGCACGTCAGCCGCGAGGGTATCTTTCGCCCACGCGGTGGATTGTTGGCGCGCACGATACAAAGAGGAGAGAAGCTGATGCCAAACCCCAGGAGTCCGAAGGCGGGCAGGCCGCACCTGCGGCGCGACGACCAGCAGTGGTTCTTCGACTGGATGATCAAGGAGACCGGGAAGGTCTTCCACTTCCAGTCGGATGGCCGCGGCCGCCTGCCGCGCAGCGTGCGCAGCCACGACATGATCGCAAAGCACATGGGGTTGTCGGCGCGCAGGCTCGAGCGGCCGGAGATCGATCCCGGAAAGATCGGCGTGTACGCGCTGAGCTTCGGGTCGTTCTGGGGCATGCAAATTGCGGCGAGCGAGCGCCGCATTTGTGCCGTGGCCGCGCCTTGGGCGTCGTTCGTCGACAAGTACTACCTCATGACCGAGGAGTCGCCGCGTTACAAGCAGCTCTTCGCCTACCTCACGCAGTCTTCCACCGAGGAAGAGCTGGACAAAGTCGTTCGCGAGATGTCGATGGAAGGGCGCATGGACCAAATCACCTGCTCCACGCTGCTGGTCTCGGGCGAGTATGATCCCCGCGCCCCGATCGAGGAGGTGTACCGTCTCTTCGATCAGATGAAGGCGCCCGCGGAGCTGTGGGTGCTTGCCGATCAGCACCACAACGGCTCGGTTACGATGCGAGCCCGAACTTCCGTCTGGGAAGCGGACATTCACGCCTTCGTCTGCGACTCGCTGCGCGAGCGCTTCAACGGCGTGCCGGTGAAGCACCCGGGCCAGGTGCTGTACGTTGAACCAGCGGGAGCCGGCCCCAACAGCCCCTCGGTGACCTCCAAGCGCAGGTGGTTTGATTAGAACAGAACACGACACGAAAAAGTGACGAAGAGGGGTGACGGAGAACAGTGACGAAAAAAGATGACGGTTTTCATGTTCAACCTTCGCCCTAAATTTTTTTAACGGACCTGAACAATTCGACAAGTGAGGATTTCGCATGCTGACGCTCTATTTCAGTCCCGGCGCCTGTTCCATGGCCTCTCATATCGGTCTCGAGGAAACGGGCGCGCCGTACGAGGAAAAGCCGACGCTGCTCGCCAAGGGTGAGCAGAAGACCGAGGCGTATCTCAAGATCAACCCGCGCGGTAAAGTCCCGGCGTTAAGTGTGGACGGCAAGGTCATTACCGAGAATACGGCGATACTGACCTATCTCGCGAGGCGCTTTCCGGAGAAAAACCTGATACCGGCCGATCCGGTCGAGGAGGCGCGCTGCATCGCGACCATGGCCTGGTTCTCCAATGTCGTGCATCCTTCATACCAGCGCTGCCTGCGGCCCGAGCGTTTTGCGGAAGGCGAAGCGGCGCAAGCTACGGTGAAGGAAACGGGGCGGAAATCGTTCTGGGCCAACTGCCAGGAGATCGACTCCCTCCTTCGGGGCAAGGAGTGGATAATGGGCGACCAGTTCACGGTCGCCGATGGCTATGCGCTCGTTTTCTACGGCTGGGGCGTGCGCGCCGGATTTCCCATGAACGAGCTCGGCTACTACACGGCATGGAAGGACCGCATGCTGAAGCGCCCCGCGGTGCGAAAAATCCTCGAAAGCGAGCAGAACGTTTTGGTCACCAAGGCCTAGTGACGGGTGACGAAATCAGGTCTTGCATTACCAAGCATACTCGTTTTGAATCTTGATGCGGTTTTGCTATTAGCAGCCTGTCCCACCGTCAGGTCCGACAGGCTGCTAGGAGGTTGAAATGGCAAGCCAATCCACCAAATCCGTCAGCGAGGATGTGATCCTGCTGTTGGGGCGCGTCGCGCTCGGGGCCATCTTCGTCAAAAGCGGCATCCAGTAGCCCCGGCGCAGGCCCGCGTTCACCCGGCAACTGCGGACCCTCCTTCCCGCAATGACCCGAAGTACTGTCCGGCTCTCCTTACTCTGGCTGGCGGCTTTGCTCGTTGCCTTCGCGGCCAGCGCGGCCGAATTGCCGCGCAAGGTCGCCGCCGTCGAAGGTATTACCGAATACCGGCTGGGAAACGGCCTGCGTGTGCTCACGGTCCCGGATCCGGGCATCGACACCATCACCGTCCACATCACCTACCTTGTGGGCTCCCGCCACGAGGGTTACGGCGAAAAGGGCATGGCGCACCTGCTCGAGCACCTCATGTTCAAGGGATCGAAGCGAAACCCGAACCTCAGGCAAGAGGCGGCGCGCCGCGGCGACCACTGGAACGGCGGCACCGCCTACGACCGCACCTTCTACCTCATGACGCTGTCGGCAAGCCAAGAGAACCTCGACTGGGTGCTCGGCATCGAGGCCGACCGCATGGTGAACGCCTTCATCACGAGGGCGGACCTCGACAGCGAGATGACCGTGGTGCGCAACGAGCTGGAGACGAGCGAGAACAGCCCCGAGTCGGTGCTCTTCGAGCGCATGCAGCGCCTCGCCTTCGCCTGGCACAACTACGGCAACCGGATCCTCGGCGCGCGCTCCGACATCGAGCGCATGCTGATCGAGCGGCTGCGGGCGTTCTACAAAACGTGGTACCAGCCGGACAACGCGGTGCTGATCCTCGGCGGGCGTTTCAACGAGCGCCGCGCGCTCGAGCTCGTGGCGCGGCATTTCGGGGCGATCCCGCGCCCGGCGCGCGCGCTGCCGAAAACCTACACCGTCGAGCCGACGCAGGACGGCGAGCGCACGGTGACGCTGCGCCGCGTCGGCGACACGCAAATGGCGGCCGCCATATACCGGGGGCCGGCGGCGAGCCATCCCGACTATGCGGCGATGGATGTGCTGATGTATGCCCTGAGCCTCACCCCGACCGGGCGCTTGCACCGGGCGCTGGTGCAGGCGGGCAAGGCGAGCGCGGTTTCGGGGTATCAGCCGGCACTGCACGATCCGGGCTATGTCTATTTCGATGCGCGGCTCGCCAAAGGCGCTTCGCTCGAAGCGGCGCGCGACGCGCTCATCCAGACGATCGAGGGCGTCGCGCGGGACCCGGTCAGCGAGAAGGACGTGGAGCACGCGAAGCGGGCGCTGCTCACCGAAGTCACCAAGATCGAACTTGCAAGCAGCTCGCTGATACATGCGCTTTCGGAGTTCGCGGGGGTTGGCGATTGGCGGCTGTTTTTTCTGTACCGCGACCGGCTCGCGCAAGTGACCGCGGCCGACGTGCGCCGGGTAGCGCAGGCATACCTGAAGCCCAGCAATCGCGTGCTCGGCCTGTTCGTGCCCACCGACCAATCCGACCGGG
>Ga0156226_1357_pt4 | contig 19711 bp, 19 predicted proteins | sample RifCSPlowO2_12_FD_107874 | JGI IMG/M metagenome (GOLD analysis project Ga0156226, IMG submission 107874) | Betaproteobacteria bacterium RIFCSPLOWO2_12_FULL_62_13
ATCACTGCCGCGCACCAACAGCCGCTCGAGCCGCGCCAGGCGCTGCGGCGTGCCGACGTCGATCCACACCCCAGCATAATGCTCGCCCCCTACTCTGCGCTGCGCGATCGGTTCGCGCAACAGCGCCACAAGCTGAAACTTGGCGCCGCGTGCCACTGGCGAGAACAGGGCAGGATGATAAACACCGACGCCGCTGAAAGTAAAACGCGCGCTGCCGCGCGCAGCGATCATGCCGCCATCAAGAAAGAAGTCTCCCCGGGGATGGTGGGGCGGATTATCGACCAGCACCAGATGCGCAAGCTCCCCGAGGCACGACAATCTCTGCGCTGCCGCCGTGAGGCGCGCAAAATCGAAATCGGTGTAAACGTCGCCGTTGACCGCCACAAACGGCGCTTCTCCGAGCAGCGGCAGCGCCGCCGCGATGCCGCCCGCCGTTTCCAGCGCTTCACGTTCGCACGAATAGGCAATGCGCACCCCGAAGGCCGCGCCGTCGCCGAGCGCGCTCCGGATCAGCTCACCCAGGTGGGAAACGTTGATCACAATATCGGCAATCCCGCACCGCGCCAGCCGTTCGACCAGCCGGGCGATCAACGGCTTTCCCGCAACCGGCAGCAAGGGTTTGGGTATGCGGTCGGTGAGCGGACGCATGCGTTCACCGCGGCCGGCAGCAAGAATCATCGCTTTCATGCGATACGCCAGGAGTTTGTCGGACTTTGGGCCGACAAACCCCTCAGGTGTAGCCGACCGACGGCTGCCGGCGCTCGATCCGGTCAAGAAGCGCAAGCAGGGGCGCAAGCTGCGCGTAGCGCTCACACACGCCGCGTGCATAACGCAGAAAACGCGGGGTGTCCTCGACGTAGCCGGACTTGCCATCGCGATGGCGGATGCGCGCGAAAATTCCCAGCACCTTGAGGTGGCGTTGCAGGCCCATCCACTCAAAATCGCGGTAAAACGTCCCGAAGTCGGCGTTGACCGGGAGCCCGGCGCGCTTGGCCTTTTCCCAGTAGCGCACCGTCCAGTCGAGTACGCGTTTTTCGTCCCAGCTCACAAACGCGTCCCTCAACAACGACACGATGTCGTAGGTGATCGGGCCGAACACCGCGTCCTGAAAATCGAGGACGCCAGGATTGGGATCGGTTACCATGAGGTTACGCGGCATGTAATCGCGGTGCACGTAGACCCTGGGCTGTGCGAGGTTGTTAGCCACGAGGAGCGTTGCGGTTTTCGCCAGCATCTCCCGCTCATGGGCGTCGAGGGTCATCCCGATATGGCGCGCAAGGTACCACTGCGGGAACAGATCGATTTCGCGCCTGAGCAGCGCTTCGTCGTACGGCGGCAGCACGTCCGGATGACTCGCGCGCTGCAGCCTGATCAGCGCGTCGACCGCGTCGCGAAACAGTTCGTCGGCGTTGGCTGTGTCAAGCGCTTCGAGGTAAGTCCTCATACCGAGATCGGTGAGCAGCAGGAACCCGCGTTCCGGATCCTGCGCCAGGATCTCCGGCACGTTGACGCCCGCCGCGCGCATGAGCGCTGCGACACGGAGGAACGGCCGGCAGTCTTCACGCTCGGGGGGCGCGTCCATCGCGATCCACGAACGATCGCCGACAGATATGCGAAAATAACGACGAAAACTGGCGTCCGCGGAAGCCGGCGACAGAGAGAACGAACCCGCACCGAAGCGGGCCGCCAGCCATTCCCGAAGCAACTCCAGCCGGATATCCGGACAGGTTTCCAAGCGATTGCCTAAACACGGAAATTGTGCGATTTTAGCATTTCAATCCGGGTTGCCCCTCTCCGATGCATAAGCCGCGAACAATACGCATCTCGCTTGCCGTTCTGTGCGCGCTCCCGCTTGCAGCGGGAGCCCAGGAGGGCCTCAAGCTCAAGCCCCATCCAACGCTCACCTTGACCCCACCGTCTCATCCGGAGGCGGCGCCGGTGTTCCTTGAAGCCGACACGCTCCGGGGACACGAGGACAAGGAGACCGAGGCTGAGGGCGGGGTGAGACTGCGCCGGGGCGGCCAGGCGGTTTTTGCCGACTGGCTGCGCTACGACAAGCGGGAAAACGAGGTCACCGCCGTCGGTAATGTCCGCATCGAGCAGCGCGGCGACGTGATCGAGGGCGAGCGGCTGCGCTACAACCTCGAAACCGACCGCGGCTTCATGGAAAAGCCGCGCTACACGCTGACGCCGGTCCCGACCGCTGCGGCCCCGGCTCCAGCGCCGATCAAGCCGCGCTTCACGGACGTCGATGCGCGCGGCCGCGCCGAACGGTTGCTGTTCGAGGGCGCGCGGCAGTACCGCGCCCAGCAGGCGGAGTACACGACCTGCGAGCCGGGCAACGACGATTGGTATATCCGCAGCAAGGACCTGCAGATCGACAAGAACCGCGATCTCGGTGTGGCGCGCGATGCCAGCATCGTGTTCATGGGGCAGACGATTTTTTATTCGCCCTATCTGTCGTTTTCGCTTCACCAACAGCGCAAGTCGGGATTTCTCACGCCGCACTACGGCAGTTCCAGCAAGAGCGGGGCCGAGATCACCGTGCCGTATTACTGGAACATTGCGCCGAACCGCGACGCGACGATCTCGCCGCGCCTGCTCACCAAGCGCGGCGTCCTTCTGAGCAACGAATTCCGCTATCTCGAGCCCGCCTACAGCGGCGAGGCGCGCATCGAGGTGCTGCCGGGCGACCGCCAGAAAGACGACGTCACCCGGCATGCGATGTTCCTGCAGCACCGGCAGGCGCTGCCCTACGGCTGGTACGGCGCGCTCAACCTGCAGCGCGTGTCAGACGACACCTATTTCACCGACCTGTCGACCCAGATCAACCTCACGTCGCAAGTGCTGCTGCCGCGCGAGGGCGCGCTCTCGCGCGGCGGCAATTGGGGACGCGGCGGCGCCTACGGATTTACCGCCCAAGTACAGCGCTGGCAGACTCTCCAGGCCGATGTGCTGGCGCCCATCACGCCGCCATATAACCGGCAGCCGCAGCTCACCCTAGCGGCGCAAAACCAGGATGTCTTGCACAGCGACTTCGACTTTATCGGCAATTTCATTGATTTCGATCACCCGACGCTGGTCAACGGCAGGCGCCTGATGGCCTATCCGAGCCTGAGCCTGCCGCTGCAAATCCCATACGCCTACCTCACACCCAAAGTCGGCGCGCACATCACGCATTACGCGCTCGACAAGAGCACCACGACGCTGCCCGATTCGACGCGCGCGCTGCCGATCTTCTCCGCCGAAACCGGGATCGTCCTCGAACGCGACACGACGCTCACCGGACAGCGCCTTGTCCAGACGCTGGAACCCAAGCTCTACTACGTTTACATTCCGTTCCGCGATCAAAGCCGGCTTCCCAATTTCGAGAGCGGCGTGCAGGACATCAACCTGGCGACGATCTTCGCCGAAAACCAGTTCAGCGGTCATGACCGCATCAATGACGCGAACCAGGTCACGCTTGGCGTCACTTCGCGCTTCATCCACTCGGATACCGGAAGCGAGCGCCTGCGTGCCGCGCTCGCTCAGCGCTATTACTTCCAGTCGCAGCGCGTGACGGTGCCTGGCGTGCCGCCGCGTCCGAATCAGAGTTCGAGCTCGGATCTGCTCGCAGCGCTGAGTGGCACGATCGTGCCGCATTGGACTGCCGAAATGGGTTGGCAATACAACACCGATCTCTCGCAGACCCAGAAATTCAACGCCGGAGCGCGCTATCAGCCGCAGCCCGGCAAGGTGCTCAACCTTGTCTACCGCAGCACCGTCAACTCGGTCAGGCAGACCGACATCTCAACGCAGTGGCCGTTTGCCAGGCAGTGGACGCTGCTCGCGCGCTGGAACTATTCGCTGCTCGACGAGCGGACCCTCGAAGCGCTGGGCGGCGTCGAGTACAATGGCGGTTGCTGGGTCTTCCGAATCGTCGGACACCGCTTCGCGACTGCCACTCAACAGGCGTCGACGTCGGTTTTCCTGCAACTTGAATTGAACGGAGTGTCGCGTATCGGCTCTAATCCGTTGGATGTGCTACGGCGTAACATCGTCGGCTACGTGAGACCGGACGCCCGGCCCATACGGCCCGGGGGCGAGCGCATGCCCGGTCCTTGACATTTCCACCCCACGGGAACGTTATTTGGCAAGAGGGAGTAACGACTTGCGTGTGCTTCTTTATTGTTGCGCGGCGGCGCTGATGTTCCCGGCGCTCACGCGGCACCACGTTGTTTGGGCGCAAAAGCCACGGCCGGTTACCGTGCTTGACCGCATCGTCGCGGTCGTCAACGACGAAGTCATCACGCGCCTCGATCTCGACGAACGCGTCAGGATCGCCAGCAAGCAACTCCAGCAGCAGGGCACGCCGCTGCCCTCTCGCGAAGCGCTTGAAAAGCAGCTGCTTGATCGGATGGTTACCGACCGCGTGCAGCTGCAATTTGCGAAGGAGACGGGGTTGCGCGTCGACGACACCGAGCTCGACCGGGCGATTGGCCGCATCGCCCAGGAGAACAAACTTACGCCGCAGGAGTTGCGCCTGGTGCTCGAGAAAGACGGCGTGCCCTTCGCGAGGTTCCGCGAGGACATTCGCAACGAGATCGTGATGACGCGGCTGCGCGAGCGGGAAGTCGACACCAAGGTCGTCGTGACCGAGGGCGAGATCGATAACTTCCTCAGTCTGCAACAGGGGCAGCAGGGCGGCAACGATGAATACAATCTCTCGCATATCCTGGTGATGGTGCCCGAGAACGCCAGCCCCGAACAGATCCAGGCGCGGCGCGGCCGCGCCGAGCAGGCCTACACCCAGCTCAAGGGTGGCGCCGACTTCCGCCAGGTGGCAGCGGCGTTTTCCGAGGCACCCGACGCTCTGCAGGGCGGGATGATGGGTTGGCGGCAAGCATCGCGGCTGCCGACATTGTTCACCGATGCCTTGAAAACCGTGAGCGCCGGAGAACTGAGCCCGATTCTGCGCAGCCCCAACGGCTTTCACATCCTCAGGCTCAACGACAAACGCGGAGGGGGGCCTCCGGTGATCGTGCAACAGACCCGCGCGCGTCACATTCTGATCAAGACCAACGAACTGGTGTCGGAAACCGAGGCGCGCAGCCGGCTGCGCAATCTCAAGGAACGGCTGGAGAACAATGCCGATTTCGGGGCGCTCGCCCGGGCGCATTCCGAGGACGCAAGCGCCACAAAAGGCGGCGATCTGGGATGGCTTTCGCCCGGCGACACGGTTCCGGAATTCGAGCGCGCGATGAATGCGCTGAAGCCCGGGCAGATCAGCGACCCAGTGCAAACTCCTTTCGGCTGGCACCTGATCCAGGCGCTGGAGCGGCGCAATGAAGACCTGTCGAAGGAGCGGCAGCGGTTGATGGCGCGGCAGGCGCTGCGCGCGCGCAAATCGGACGAGGCCTACCAGGAGTGGGTCAGGCAACTGCGCGACCGGGCGTATGTCGAGCTTCGCCTGGAAGAAAGGTAGTGTTGAGCGTCAGCATTCCAGTCATTGCGGTCACTGCTGGCGAGCCGGCCGGCATCGGCCCCGACCTGTGCGTCGCACTCGCCCAACGCGATCTTCCGGCGCGGATCGTGGTGATTGCCGACAGGCGATTGCTGCTCGAGCGCGCCCGCTGCCTGCGATTGCCGCTCGAATGCACCGATTTTGCGCAGGGACGCGCGCCGGCGGCGACCGCCCGCAGGCTCCCGGTTCTGCATGTGCCGCTCGCCGCGCCGGCGCACCCCGGCAAACTCGATCCCGCCAACAGCGCATACGTCCTGCGGACGCTGGAAGTCGCGGCAGACGGCTGCCTTGAGGGCGCCTTCCACGCCATGGCGACCGCGCCGGTGCACAAGGGCGTCATTAACGACGCCGGTTTCGCCTTCACCGGGCACACCGAGTTTCTCGCAGCGCGCACCGGCGCCAAGCATGTCGTGATGATGCTCATCGGCGGCGGCATGCGGGTGGCGCTTGCGACCACACACGTGGCGGTAAAGGACGTCGCCCGCAGCATCACTCGCGACGGACTCGAAGCGACCCTGCGCATCGTTCGGCGTGACCTTGTCGAACGCTTCGCCCTGGCGCGGCCGCGGATCGCGGTGGCGGGCCTGAATCCGCACGCCGGCGAGTCGGGGCACCTGGGGCGCGAGGAAATGGATGTCATCATCCCGGTGCTCGAGAGGCTGCGCGGGCAGGGCTTCGACCTTATCGGGCCTCTGCCTGCCGACACGTTATTCCACCCTGAAAGGTTGCGCGGCTATGACTGCGTGCTTGTGATGTACCACGATCAAGGTTTGCCTGTGCTCAAGTACGCGAGCTTCGGTTCCGGCGTCAACGTGACCCTGGGCCTGCCGATCATCCGCACTTCGGTCGACCACGGCACCGCGCTCGATCTCGCCGGAACCGGCGGGGCAGAAATAGGTAGCCTGACCGAAGCGGTTACGCTCGCAGCGCGACTCGCGCTGCGCAGCAAGGAGCGCGCCGCTGCACGGCATGCGCGCGCGCAGTGACCCGCGGGTTATCCATGCGCCACGTTCCGCGCAAACGGTTCGGACAACATTTCCTGACCGACGAGGCGGTCATCGCGCACATCGTCGCGGCGATCGCCCCCCAGCCGGCAGACCGAATGATCGAGATCGGGCCGGGGCTCGGCGCACTCACGCGGCCGCTTCTCGCGCGGCTCGAGCATCTGCACGTGGTCGAAATCGACCGCGATATCGTTGCCCGGCTCAAACGCGCCTTCCCCCCGGAGCGGCTGACCGTTCACGAGGGCGACGCGCTGCGATTCGATTTCTCCGCGCTCGGCCCCCGCCTGCGCGTCATTGGCAATCTGCCCTATAACATTTCGACACCACTCCTGTTCCATCTTGCGCGAAGCGCCGCGGCCATCCACGACATTCACGTCATGTTGCAGAAGGAGGTCGTTGCGCGTATGGTGGCGCAGCCGGCTTCTGCCGACTACGGACGGTTGTCGGTGATGCTGCAGTACCGCTTTCAACTGGAAAAAATCCTCGACATTCCGGCAGCGGCGTTCCGCCCTGCCCCCAAGGTGGAGTCGGCCACGGTGTGTATGGTGCCGCTGCGGCGCGGCGCCGTGGAGCGCTGTGGCGAGTCGCTGTTCACCAAGCTCGTCGCGGCAGCGTTCTCGCAGCGGCGCAAGACGCTGCGCAACACGCTCAAGAGCTGTCTCGGGGAAGACGACTTTGCCGAGCTCGGCCTTGACCCGCAAGCCCGAGCGCAGGAGCTTTCGGTCGCCGACTTCGTGCGAATCGCAAACCACGTCGCGGCGCGTGATGCCGTTCAACGGCGGATGAACTGAAACGAACGGATCGCGCCCGTCGTTCGAAACGCGGACGGGCCTTGTGAGGGGTCAAGCGCCCTTCCTCTGGACAAACTCGATCTTGTAGCCGTCGGGGTCTTCGACGAAAGCGATCACCGTCGTGCCGTGCTTCATCGGCCCGGGTTCACGTGTCACCTTGCCGCCCCGTTTCTTGACTTCCTCGCAGGCCCGGTAGGCGTCCTCGACCTCCACCGCGACGTGGCCGAAGCCCGTGCCGAGGTCGTAGGACTTCGTGTCCCAGTTGTGCGTGAGCTCCAGCACCGCTGCTCTTGATTCGTCGTCGTATCCGACAAACGCATTCGTGAAGCGGCCGCTCGGGTAATCCGTCTTGCGCAGGAGCTTCATTCCCAGCACCTGGGTGTAGAAGTCGATCGACCGCCGGAGATCGCCGACGCGGATCATGGTATGCAGGATTCTCATATTTCCACCATCTCGAAATCGTCTTTCCGCGCTCCGCACTCGGGGCAGGTCCAGTTCATGGGCACATCCTCCCATCGGGTGCCCGGCGCGATGCCCTCGTCGGGCAATCCCGCGGCTTCGTCGTAAATGAACCCGCAGACGAGGCACATGTAGGTCTTGTAGACCTTGGTGTCCGCCGTTGTCATGTCTTATCGGTGCGAGGCAAAATTGAGCTAGAATCCAATTTTAAACGATCCACCCCGCCTTCTCACAACCATCCGCGCAGCGCCGCCCGGTCACTTTGTGATGTCCGATCTGCCGCCCATCGTTCTCGTGTTCGCCGCCACCGATCCTTGTGGCGGGGCGGGGTTGCAGGCCGATATCATGACGCTCTCCAGCATGGGTTGCCATCCGCTTTCGTGCGTGACCGCGATCACCATACAGGACACGATGGGCGTGGAAGACGTGCTCGCGATCGATCCCGAGTGGGTCGCCGATCAGGCGCGCTGCGTGCTGGAAGACATGCCGGTCGCGGCGTTTAAGATCGGGTTCTTGGGCAGCGTCGAGGCGATCGCTTCGATCGCCGAGGTCGTGTCCGATTATCCGGAAATACCGCTGGTGCTGGATCCGGTGCTCGCTTCGGGGCGCGGTGACGAGCTTGCGACCGAGGAAATGATCAACGCCATGCGCGAACTGCTGATACCGCAGACCACGATCATCACGCCCAACAGCCTCGAAGCGCGACAACTCGCCGCCGATGATTCGGACGAAAATGACCATCCCGAGCTTGCCGAATGCGCGCGGCGCATCATTGCGAGCGGCTGCGAATATGTGCTGATCACCGGCGCGCACGAACATACGCCGGAGGTTGTCAACACCCTCTACAATCAGGACGGCGTCCTGCGCAGCGACTCCTGGCAGCGGCTGCCGGGCGCCTACCACGGATCGGGGTGCACGCTCGCCTCGGCGATCGCGGCGACGATCGCTAACGGACTGTCCATCGGCGAGGCAGTGAAAGATGCCCAGGAATACACCTGGCAGACGCTCAAGTCGGCGTTCCGGCCCGGCATGGGCCAGCAGATCCCCGATCGCCTGTTCTGGGCGCGCGAGGAAGAGCAAACGGACGAGAGCGGTTCTCGTGAGGGCTGAGGCGTGAGGCACGCGGCGTGGGCTGTCGGGAGCAGGATTTCGGGTCTGTATGCCGTCACGCCCGACGAGCACGACACGGCCCTGCTGGTGGCGAAAGTGCGCGAGGCGCTGGCTGGTGGCGCAAGACTGGTTCAATACCGCAACAAGTCCGCCGATACCGCGGTGCGCCGCGAACAGGCAGAAGCGTTGCTTGAAACGTGCCGCGCGTACGGCGTGCCGCTCATCATCAACGATCATCTCGAACTCGCGCTGCAGATCGGCGCCGACGGCGTGCATCTGGGCGGCGAGGATGGCTCTATTGCCGCGGCACGGGCGAAGCTCGGGACGGAAAGAATCATCGGCGCTTCGTGCTATGACCTGCTGCAAAACGCGCGTGATGCGCGACGAGCAGGGGCCACGTATGTCGCGTTCGGCAGTTTCTTTGCCTCGGAGGTTAAACCGAGCGCGGTGCGCGCGCCGCTGGAACTGCTGCACGAAGCCAGGCAAATTCTCGCGGCGCCGGTCGTCGCGATCGGCGGCATCACGCAGGAAAACGCCTGGCGGCTCATCGCCGCCGGTGCCGACAGCGTGGCGGTGATCTCGGCGCTGTTTTCCGCGCCCGATATTCGCGCGGCAGCAAGGCAATTCAGCGACCTCTTCAAATGAAACGCAGCCAGAAACTTTTCCAGCACGCTCAGCTCATCATCCCGGGGGGGGTCAACTCGCCGGTGCGCGCGTTCCAATCAGTGGGCGGCACGCCGCTTTTCTTCCAGCGCGGCAAGGGCGCGCTGGTCTGGGATGTCGACGGCGCGAGCTATGTCGATTATGTCGGCTCGTGGGGACCGCTCATCGTCGGGCATGCGCACCCGGACGTGGTCAAGGCGGTGGAACAGGCCGCCGGCCGGGGATTGAGTTTCGGCGCACCGACAGAGGCCGAAGTGGCCATGGCCGAACTTCTCTGCAAGCTCGTGCCCTCACTCGAGCAGGTGCGGCTCGTCAGCTCCGGCACGGAAGCGACGATGAGCGCGATCCGGCTCGCGCGCGGATTTACCGGCCGGTCGAAGATCGTGAAGTTCGAAGGCTGCTACCACGGTCATGCCGACGCGCTGCTGGTCAAGGCCGGCTCTGGCGCCCTCACCTTGGGTCAGCCCTCCTCGGCGGGTGTGCCGGCGGAAACCGCCGCGCACACCATCGTTCTCGAGTACAACAACGAGAGCACACTTGAACATGCCTTCGGGCGCGAAGGCAACGAAATCGCCGCGGTGATCGTCGAGCCGGTCGCCGGCAACATGAACCTCGTCGCACCGCGCCTGAGTTTTCTGGAGCTGCTGCGCAAGCTCTGCACCAGGCACGGCGCGGTGCTGATTTTCGACGAGGTCATGACCGGATTCCGCGTCGCGCTGGGCGGGGCGCAGCACCTCTACCGCGTCGAGCCCGACCTCACCACTCTCGGCAAGGTGATCGGCGGCGGCTTGCCGCTCGGCGCGTTTGGCGGACGGCGCAAGATCATGCAGAAAATCGCGCCGCTGGGACCGGTGTACCAGGCCGGCACGCTTTCCGGCAATCCGGTCGCGGTCGCGGCGGGACTCGCGACGCTCAGGCTGGTTCAGGCACCGGGGTTCTACGACAAACTCGCGGCGACGACGCGACAATTATGCGAAGGGTTTACCGCCGCCGGGCGCGCGCACGGCATCGGCTTCTCCGCGCAAAACGTCGGCGGCATGTTCGGCCTCTACTTCCGCGAAACACCCCCGACGAGTTACGCCGAAGTCATGCAATGCGACAAAGACGCCTTCAACCGTTTCTTCCATGCCATGCTGGCTGAAGGCGTCTACTTTGCGCCGTCGGCCTACGAGGCGGGATTCGTGTCGGCTGCGCACCGCGCGGCGGAAATCGAAAAAACAATCAGTGCCGCGACAAAAGTCTTTGCGGCATCGAAATAGCGGCTGGCGGCACTGCCCAAGCTGGGAACCCCTTCGCGGACCCCCACGGCAACCTGCACGACGGGCTGGCGCTCCGGGCGGCAGTTCTCACGTTAAGACATTCAGCCTGGTGCCGGTACTCCTTGCGCCCGCTTGCTCGCCTTCGCCCGCCCGGCTTGTCTACCACGGAGTCGTCTCGCCGTTGATCGATGCTACCGGAATTGCAACCGATTCAATCGCCTCACGGCATCGTGCTTGGACGCGGTCGTCTGATTCAATTGGTTCTGCAAATAGAACAGCTCGTGCTCGACTCCCCCGCGTCTTGCCATCGCCGAATGATCTGCCGGGTCTCTTGACACCGAATCCAGCTCGCGCCGCGTCCACAGAACCTCGTGGTTCAAGAAGCTTTCGCGCTGTTCAAGACCAGAAACCGTTGCGCGTAAGCGGTTGATTTCCCTTTGGCGGGTCCGCTCTGCTTCAAGTTTGCGCGCGGCCTCCGCTCGGCGTGCCTCCTGCTCCGCCCTTGCCCGCCGCAGTCGTTTCGCGTGTTCTCTCTCTTTCTCGCGCTCCGCGGCTTCCTGATCCTCAGGCACGCCCTCGCCGTCGGCAGCGGCGAGGATAACCCCGCTCGTCGCTGTCGGCGCGGGACTGGCTGCCTTCGCCGGGTCGCAGGGGCTTCCCTTCGCATCCTTGAATGCAGTTCGAGGCGCATTGCCAATAACATGAAGACACGCCAGGCAACGCGCGGCTGCCGCGCCGGCAAAAAATCCCGTCTCCGCGGAGACCGCGGCATAGCCCAAGCCGGGCGGCAGCAAGAACGTCAGCAACGCCATATGAACTAGCGCGCCCCGGGTCGTCTTCACATCGATTATGCTCGTCGCAGACCGCTCTTTGCCTACACTTGCTTCGACCGGCCGCCGGATACCGCGTTCACGGAGACGCGAGCGCCCGCATGCCGCCCCGGACCAGAACTCAACGAAGTCCTGCGATATATTCCGCGAGCGCTTTGATCTCGCGGTCGGAAAGTTTGGCGGAGACTGCCCGCATCATGCGGTTGGGATCGTTGGTGCGCTCGCCGGCCCGAAACGCCTTGAGCTGCGCTTCGGTGTATTCGGCGTACTGCCCGGCCAGCCGCGGGAACTGCGCTGGCACCCCCGCACCGTCAGGCAAGTGGCAGGAGGCGCAGGCCGCGACCCCCTTGGCCATGATGCCGCCACGGTAAATCGCTTGACCGAGCCTGGCGAGTTCCGGGTCGCGGGCTGCGCGCAGCGTCGGTTTCTGGCCCGCAAAGTAGACCGCGAGATTGCTCATGTCCTGAACCGAAAGGCTGCTGACCATACCCACCATAACGGCATTAGACCGCTCCACCGCCTTGTCGCCCTGCGCCTTGAAGTTCGTCAACTGCTTGAATATATACTCAGCATGCTGCCCGGCAAGGCTGGGATTGGCGGGGGCGGGACTGTTCCCGTCAGCGCCATGGCAGGCGGCACACACTTGAGTCACGATTGAGCGTGCCTTGGCGGGGTCGCCCTTGACCGCACCCTGGGCGTAGGCCAGCGACGAAATCAGTGCGCCAGCGATCGCCGCCAAGGTCAGGTGATAACTCACGCTTGCTCCTCGATATTTCGCTTAACCCGAAAATCCCGCATTGTATAGTAGCCGGGGTTCGACATGCCAGTTCGTGAGCGAAAACCGGCACTTATGCCACTGTTTGGAAAAACCCAATTCTTCCGATCCGTGCACGACCTGCCACCGGACGCCGGGACTGAAATCGCGTTCGCCGGGCGCTCGAACGCCGGGAAGTCCAGCGCGATTATGGATGCGCGCCACCTATTCAGTGTTCTCGATCGCCAGTTGTTGGAGTGGGCGGCACCGCTCAAAAAACCGGCTCACGTGTTGCTGACGAAAGCAGATAAACTGAGTAAGCAGCAAGCGATGACTACGTTACGGGAAGCGCAATCGCTGGCGCGCCATCACCCAAGCTGCGGGATACAGCTTTTTTCCGCCGCCTCCGGCACAGGGGTCGCGGCTGGGCGAAAGGTCATTGCGCAATGGCTGAATCAACAATAAAAAAACCCCCGGTTAAAGGGGAGTAAAACCGGGGGTGAAAAGCCTTAATAAGGATTAAGGCGCCCGCTCAGGGAGGAGAAGCGGGAGACGATAAACATCGTCTAAAACATAGGACGGATATAATCGCAAATAGTTCCCGCGTGCAGGCAGTAAAATTCTTCCATTAATTCAATAAAATACACCATGAACATCCTTGGCCGATTCCCCGCCGTGCGTATGCGCCGTATGCGGCGCAACGAATTTTCCCGACGGCTGATGCGCGAGCACCGGTTGAGCGCCGATGACCTGATCTACCCACTGTTCGTGATAGACGGCAAGAGCCGCAGCGAACCGGTGCCTTCCATGCCCGGCATCCAGCGCTACACCCTCGATAAATTGCTGCCGCATGCCGAGCAGTGCGCAAGACTCGGCATTCCGGCGATCGCCATTTTCCCGGCCATCGATCGCAAGCTGAAGACGGCTGACGGGCGCGAGGCGACAAACCCCAAGGGGCTGGTGCCGCGTACCGTGGCGGGCCTCAAGAAGCGCTTCCCGGAATTGGGCGTGATCACCGATGTCGCACTTGACCCCTACACTACTCATGGCCACGACGGCGTCATCGACGCCACCGGCTACGTGCTAAACGATGAAACCATCGCGGTGCTCGAGAAACAGGCGCTAGTCAACGCCGCAGCCGGCGTGGACATCGTTGCCCCGTCGGACATGATGGACGGTCGCGTGGGCGCGATCCGCGCCGCCCTGGACCGGAAAGGGTTCATCCTCACGCGTATCCTTGCTTATTCCGCAAAGTACGCGTCGGGCTTTTACGGACCGTTCCGTGACGCAGTGGGCTCGGCGAAGGACCTTGGTCGCGGAAACAAGTTCAACTACCAAATGGACCCGGCCAACAGCGACGAAGCGTTGTGGGAAGCCGGCCTTGATCTTGAGGAAGGCGCGGACATGGTGATGGTGAAGCCTGGCTTGCCGTATCTTGACATCATTCGTCGCATCAAGGACGAATTCAAGGCGCCGACCTACGTCTATCAGGTGAGCGGCGAATACGCGATGCTCAAGGCTGCCGTGCACAACGGCTGGCTCGAAGAGCGACGCTGTGTCATGGAGGTGCTGCTCGCGTTCAAGCGAGCCGGCGCCGACGGGATTCTCACCTATTTCGCGCTAGAGGCCGCGCGCTGGCTCAAGCAAGACGCATAGCATCTCAGCTTTGCGCCAACAGCGCCTCGACTGCCCGCGTCTTGGCGCGCTCCAGCGCCTTTCCCTCCAGACTGGTCTTGAGCGGCGCGCGCAAGTCGCGCGTCGACAGCACGGTGAGCTGGATATCGACGCCGCCGTCGTTGACGGTAAATACCGGCACCGTCCGCACATGCTCCCCCGAGTAAAGCCGGCTCTGCGCGGTCCTGTATGGAATCCGGCGGTCGATCAGATAGAGTTCCAGCGCCTTGACGTTGTCGGTATAAAGCTGCAAGTCGATATCGGCATATTTCCCTGCGTTGCCGCTCAGCACCGAACCCGTCAAATAGGGGTTGAATTGCGCGAGCGCGCGCATCGCACCGAGCGCTTTTTCGCGCAGTTGCTTGAGACGCGAACGGTGCTCGCTCTCCTGGTAGAGCTGCTGGTAGGTATGCAGCGCGGCGTCGATCTCCTCGTTGGTCGGAAGCTGCCGCGAGTCCCGCATACCGGCCTGCCGCGCCGCTTTGCGCTTGGCGAGCGCGTAATCCTCGATGCCGTCATCGGCCATCAGCCGCGCGGCCAGGTGTGCAATGCGGCTGCGCGTGTCGTTGCGACCGTGCTCCTTGGCCATATCGCGCCTGCTAAAACAACTGGTTCCTGACCTCTTCCGGCGCCCCGTCGCCACCGAGCCCCGCGCTCGCAACGCCCTCTTCCGCCGGAATGAATTCCTGGTAGAAGAAATCCACGACGCCTGAGTTTGCGTCCGTCATGCGCATACCTGTGTCCGGGTTGACGCGTACCGCGACCACGCCATCCGGCGGCGCGAACGGCTGTTCGGGCACAGCGTTGAGCGCCGCTGCCACGTAATTCATCCAGATCGGCAGCGCCGCTCTGCCGCCGGTTTCGTTACGGCCCAGCGTCTGCGGCGTGTCGAATCCGAGCCAGGTTACGGCCACCAGACCGGTGTTAAAGCCGCAGAACCAGGCGTCGATGAAATCGTTGGTCGTGCCGGTTTTGCCGGCGAGATCGTTACGGCCCAGTTTCATCGCGCGTGCGGCGGTGCCCACGCGCACCACGTCGCGCATGATGCTGGTCATGATAAACGCGTTGCGCGCGTCGATAACGCGCTCTGCGCCTTCGCCAGCGCGCAGCGCCGGCGCCTCCATCACCATATCACCGCGTGCGTCCGCGATGCGCTCGATGAAATAGGGTGTGACGCGGTATCCGCCGTTGGCGAAAATCGAATAGGCCGCGACCATCTGCAGCGGCGTCACGTTGCCGGCGCCGAGCGCCATGGTGAGATAAGGCGGGTGCAGTTTCGGGTCGAAACCAAAACGCGTGATGTAGTCCTGCGCATATTGCGGACTGATTGCCTGCAGGATGCGCACCGACACCAGATTTTTCGATTTCACTAGCCCTGTGCGCATTCGCATCGGGCCTTCGAACTTGCCGTCGTAGTTTTTCGGCTCCCACGGCTCCGATCCGGTCTGGGTCGCGGTAAACGTCAGCGGTGCATCATTGATGATCGTGGCCGCGGTGAAGCCCTTTTCGAGCGCCGCCGAATAGATGAACGGCTTGAAGCTCGATCCCGGCTGACGCAGCGCCTGGGTCACATGGTTGTACTGGTTGTGGCTGAAATCGAAACCGCCGACCAGCGCACGGATCGCGCCGCTGCGCGGGTCGATGGCGACCAGGCTCGCTTCCACGGCCGGCAGTTGCGTGATCTGCCAGCGGGCTTTGTCTCCCTTCTGCACCCGGATGATGGCGCCGCGCCGGATGCGCTGGTTGGGACTCGCTCTCTTCGCCAGCATGCGGCTCGCGAACTTTAATCCGTCATCGGCGATCTCCACCATCCCGCCGCCCCTGCGATACGCCTTCACCCGTTTGGGGCTCGCCTCGATCACCACCGCGACATGAATGTCATCGCTGTTGGCGGCTTCCTGAAGGGCGTCCTCCAGGGCTTCGTCCGTGAGGCCGGCCGGCAAATCGACAAAGCCTTCCGGACCGCGATAGCCGTGCCGGCGGTCGTATTCCTGGACGCCACGGCGCAAGGCGGTGTAAGCGGCCTCCTGGTGCCGGGTGGACAGCGTCGTATACACGCGGAAACCTCTCGTGTAGGCGTCCTCCCGATAGCGCTCGAACATCGCCTGGCGAACCATTTCGGCGAAATGCTCGGCTTTCACCGCAAACTCCTTGATATCCTTCTTCATGGCGAGGGCCTGTTTATCGGCTTCAGCCAACTGGGCGTCGCTGATCATTCCCAGCTCGCGCATGCGCCTGAGCACATATTGCTGCCTCAGCTTTGCGCGCTTGGGATTCGCGATCGGGTTGAAACGGGACGGCGCCTTGGGCAGGCCCGCCAGCAGGGCGTGTTCGGCCAGTGTCAACCGATCAAGCGGCTTGCCGAAATAAATCTGCGCGGCTGCCGCGAAGCCGTAGGCGCGCTGGCCGAGATAGATCTGATTAATGTAGAGCTGCAGGATCTCGTCCTTGCTCAAGTTATGCTCGATCTTGAACGCGAGCAGCATTTCGTTGAATTTCCGGGCGAGGGTTTTTTCCTTGGATAGAAAAAAGTTGCGGGCCACCTGCATGGTGATGGTGCTCGCGCCCTGACGCACGCCACCGGATACGAAGTTCGACAGCGCCGCGCGCGCGACACCGACGTAATCAACGCCGCCGTGCTGATAGAAGCGCTCGTCCTCCGCAGCGAGGATCGCGGCGATCATCTGCCTGGGAACGGCGTCGATCGCCACCACCGCGCGTCGCTCTTCGCCGAATTCCCCAATCAGTTGGCCCTCCGCGCTGTAGACCCGCAGCGGAATCTTCGGCTGGTAGTCGGTAAGCACTTCGAGCGACGGCAAAGTAGGATAGACGATGATTGCCGCAAAGGCGACGAGCATCAGTCCCCCCAACGCTGTGGAAACCACAAGTAATAGTGGAAAGGCCCACCAACGCATCGACATTTAGTACAGCGCTAAGATAAAACGCCCGGATTCATGGCGCCGCAGTGTTGGTTTTAAGCCACAGATCATTGCACTGCGCGCCAAATTCATGCAACGTTACATGATGTAGGCCGCAATTATAGGGGGCTCAGCGGCGCAAGCGAAATCAAAAACAAAACACTTTACACCTTGAATAGTTGTTGCTAGGATTTAAAGTAAACTATTGGCATCCTGCCCTATAAACCTATGCTCAAAGGAAAATTCAGCGTCAACCTCGAAGCCCTTGAAGGGCTGTTCAAGCCCAAGACACCGGCACTGATCGGTGCTGATATCAGTTCGTCCTCGATCAAGATGGTCGAGATCGCCGCCGCCGGCAAGGGCCTGTACCGGGTCGAGCGTTACGCTGTTGAGCCCCTGCCCAAAGACTCGGTGGTCGACGGCAACATCAATAACCTCGACGCCGTGAGTGAAGCGTTGAAGCGGTGTCATAAGCGTCTCGGTGGCAATATCAAGAATCTCGCGATGGCGCTGCCAACCGCCGCCGTCATCAGCAAGAAAATCCTGGTGCCGGCCGGGCAGCCCGAGGAAGATCTGGAGCTGCAGGTCGAGACCGAAGCAAATCAGTATATCCCGTTCGCGCTCGACGAGGTCAATCTCGACTTCCAGGTGCTGGGTCCCGCGCCCACCAGCCCGGACGACGTCGAGGTGCTGATTGCCGCTTCGCGCAAGGAGAAAATCGAGGATCGGATCGCGGCGGCCGAAGTCGCCGGTCTGAAAGCGATCGTAATGGACGTTGACATTTTTGCGAGCCAAGCGGCTTTCGAGCTCGTTCAGAGTCAGTTCCCCGACAACGGCAAGGATCAAAATATCGCGATCGTCGATGCCGGCGCGACCATGATGAACGTCAATGTGCTGCGCAACGGCCAGTCGATATACATGCGTGAGCAGCCGTTCGGCGGCAACCAGCTTACGCAGGAAATCCAGAACCGCTTCGGACTTTCGCCGGAGGAGGCGGAAGCGGCCAAGCGCGCCGGTGGACTCCCGGATACCTACGAATCCGAGATCCTGCAGCCGTTCATGGACATGCTGGCCCTCGAAGTCGCGCGCGCGCTCCAGTTCTTTTTTACGTCCACGCAGCACAACCAGGTCAACCACATCGTGCTCTCGGGTGGCTGCGCGGCGATCCCGGGCGTCGATGTGGCTGTGACAAAACGCACGCAAGTCAACACCGTGATCGCGAATCCGTTCGCGAACATGGCATTGTCTTCGAGAATCAAGCCCAAGAACCTGGCGCAGGATGCGCCCTCGCTGATGGTGGCGTGCGGCCTGGCGATGCGGAGGTTTGATCCATGATTCGCGTAAACCTGCTGCCCCACCGTGAGATTCGCCGCCAGCGGCAGCAACAACACTTCTTCATCATGCTCGGCGTCGTTGCCGCACTTGGCGCCGTGATCTGGGCGGGGGTACACACCTACCTTTCCAACGAATTCACGACCCAGCAGAGCCGCAACCAGCGCCTCCAAAGCGAAATAGGAAAGCTCGACAAGCAGATCGAAGAAATCAACAAGCTGAAGGAACAGACCGCTGCGCTGCTCGCGCGCAAGCAGGTGGTCGAGACGTTGCAGGGTAATCGCTCCGAAGTTGTGCACCTGCTCGATCAGTTGGTGCGGCAGCTGCCGGATGGCGTCTACTTCAAGGCGATCAAGCAAACCGGCAACAAAGTGGCGATCAGCGGTTTCACGCAATCCCAGGCGCGCGTGTCGACGTTGATGCGCAACCTCGAATCCTCAGCTCACCTTGAAAATCCCGGCCTGGTCGAAATCAAGGCCTCGCAGCAGGGTGGAATGCGGACGAATGAATTCATGCTCAACGTCAACATCACGCGCGTCACGGCGGTGCAGAAACCTGCGCCCAAGCCGGTGGCGGGGAGGGGGAAATAGAATATGACCCTGGACGAACTAAGGCGGCTTGACCCCAAGAAGATCGGCTCGTGGCCGGCATTGCCGAAGCTCGGCGTGTTGCTGATCGTGCTGTTCCTGATCGTATTTGCGGGCTACTGGTTCGACTGGCAGCAACAGATCGACGAGATCAACGCCGAGAAACAGAAGGAGGCGCAGTTGCGCAACACGTATACGGAGAAGCTCAAGATCGCTGTCAATCTGCCGGCGTACCGCAAACAGCTCGACGACATCGAAAAACAGTTCGGGGCGCTGCTGAAGCAACTTCCGGGCAGGGCCGAGATGGACGCATTGCTGATCGACATCAACCAAGCCGGGCTCGGCCGCGGACTGCAGTTCGAATTGTTCAGGCCAGGCACAGAATCGGTGCGAGATTTCTATGCCGAGTTGCCCATCACCATCAAGGTCACCGGCAATTATCACGATATCGGCGCCTTCGCGAGCGACATTGGCAAGTTGTCGCGCATCGTGACGCTGAATGACGTCGCGCTCAGCACGGCAAAGGATGGCCTGGTAATGGACGCGACGGCGAAGACGTTCCGCTATCTGGATGACAGCGAACTTGCACAACAGAGGAAGGCAGCGGCCAAAGGCAAGCCCAAGCCCGCCGCGGCGAAGAAATGACGCGCGTAAACCTTTTCATATCGATCGGTTGCTTGGCGCTTGCCGGGTGAGGCGAACAGCATTTTGAATTGGCGCAATGGATGGACGCACAGAAGACGATTGTGCAGCGCGCCCCGGTTCCGCCGTTGCCGGAAGTCAAGCCGTATGAGCCGTTCACCTATGACGCCTATGACTTGGTCGAC
>Ga0156226_1346_pt1 | contig 19530 bp, 17 predicted proteins | sample RifCSPlowO2_12_FD_107874 | JGI IMG/M metagenome (GOLD analysis project Ga0156226, IMG submission 107874) | Betaproteobacteria bacterium RIFCSPLOWO2_12_FULL_62_13
CGATAGGTAGTATTTCAGATTGCTCTGCGTGATCCGGTATTGCCCCCCGTCTCCCGCAAACGGCGCGAGTTCAAACTTCCCGACCAACCCGTACAAGCCGCGTTCATCCTCCATACACCTGCCGGGCCCGGTAATCCCTTCTGCCGCCATCAGCGCGGCAAACACGCCGTTGCGACTCGCATTGCCGGCAGCAGCGCCCTTCCACATCGAAAGCTTTCCGCGACGCGTAGCCTCGAGGGCGATGTTCGGGGTAACTGCTAGCGAAACTGCATTCGCTATCTGAACCGGATTGAGGGCAAACACATGGGCAGCCCCGACGGCGCTTCCAACCGCCGTATAGAAGACATTGTCCATGCCCTTATCGCGCATGCGCGTGGGTTGAAACAGGTTGTGGTAAACGTCGTACGCGAGCGTAATCGCAGCAATCGCGGTCCTGCCGTCTGCACCCGTCGCATCGACCGCGGCAAGTACTCCGGAGATCATGTCGCTTGGGTGCCCCCCGCCGCCCGGGTAAGTATCGTTACCATCGAGGTAGCGGCCCATGACTCCATTGGCGAACGCCGCGAGTTCAGGAAGAGTACGCTGAGCGGTGCCGAGCACTCTTGCGCCAGTCGCCGTGCCGGCACGCAAGGCCATCCGGCGCGCGATCCGGCTTGGCTTGGCATGATAAGCACCGAGCGCGCAGCCCAGGGTGTCGATCACGCGGCGTTTGCATTCGTGCACAACCGATGCCGGCAACTGCCCGAAACGGAAGGCGCTCGCATAAGCGACGATGCGGCCGATAGTCGCGTCTGTCCCTGCTTCCTCGGCGAGTTGATCTTCCGTGGTCATGGTGTGGCGCTCATTAAGACGATACGCGACATGCAGCATCCGGCCCACGACGGGAGCGAGGGAGATGTCCTCCGCCCGCCATATCGAACTGCTCCCTCGGGATCTTTTCTGCTTCCGAATCTAACAGATGTGACCATAGCTTTCCCAAATATTATGTTATGTTACTATTCCTTGCGATTATCCTCGGAGCGAGCAGTGAAGCTGCGCCAGTTGCGATACGTGCTGGAGGTTTTTCGTCAGGGCAACCACATTTCAGCCGCGGCGGAGATCCTTCATACCTCTCAGCCCGGTATCAGCAAGCAGATTCAGTTACTCGAGTCGGAACTGGGTTTCGAGGTATTCCTGCGCAAGCGCAATCGGGTCGTGGGCTTGACTGAACCCGGCCGGGAAGTTGTTGAGATCGCTCAGCGCATCCTGGCCGACGTAGATAATCTGCAGAACATAAGAGAGGACTTTACGTCCAAGGATGGTGGCCACCTCACCGTCGCAACAACGCACACCCAGGCACGTTACATACTGCCCAAGGTAATCGAAAGGTTCGTCAAGCGGCATCCAATAGTACGCTTGGGACTTCGGCAGGGCAACCCGACGCAGATCTGCGAACTGGTCGAGGCGGGTGAAGCCGACATCGCCATCGGCACCGAAACCACGCGTCCGTTCCCCAACCTGGTGATGCTTCCGTGCTTTCAGCTCTCCCGCAGCGTCATTGCCAAGCGCGGTCATCCGCTCCTCAAAGTCAAGAGGCTTACGCTCAGGGAAATAGCGAAATACCCCATCATTACTTACGACCCTTCGTTCAGCGGTCGCTGGAAGGTGATGGATGCGTTCAAAAAAGAAGGGGTCGAGCCCAACGTAATCTTCGGCGCATTGGACGCAGACGTAAGCAAGACCTACGTAGAGCTTGGTCTGGGTATAGCCATCCTGACCACCGTCGCCGTTGACCCGAAGCACGACATGGAGCTCGGCGCCAGAGACGCGAGTCACCTGTTCGAGCCCAGCACGACATATATTTCGCTGCGCTCGAACAGCTATTTGCGCAAGTTTGTGTTCGACTTCATCAGGGATTTCGCGCCGCAGCTCACGCCTGAAGTCGTAAGAGCCTCCCTGAAAAGAGACATTGCGCGAAGACCAGCACCGTAACGAACAATGACGGCGGTCATGGCACAGTCGCCGAAAAGGATGCCGGCCGCTTCCTTCGGGCGGGAACTCTGCTGAACGTCGTGAAAATGCCTGACGCTGCTCAGCCCGTTCCGGCCCTCAGGGAGCGGGAAGACAAGTCCTTCGTCGAGGCATTCAAGGGTTGAGCTTGCGTCATTCCCTGGCACGCTGCGCTTTGCGCCGCGACGTTGCTCCACCCAGCAGCGCGACGATTGCGCTGACTCCGCGCGGCGTCTGCCGCTCGAATGTATCGACGATGCCGAGCAGTCGCGTGACCCGCCGCCCGTCGAGAAGATGGCCCAGGCAGTCGCGCAGCTTCGCCTCATGCTCCCGGGGCTTGAGCTGCCGCTGCCCCCAGGCGCCGTGCGGGCCGCGGCAGACGGCTTTGAGCTTCCTGCCATCGCGCATCTCGGCCTCAATCGTCACGTGCATGCCGCTCCAGTCACCCGGAACTGCCGCGTCCTGGATGAGTTCGATCTTGCCCAGCAGCGCCACCATGTCGGAGCGGAAGCGCCGCGCATCGTTGAAACTGTCGATGCCGACTCTGCCATCGAGCAGCGCGGCGGCGGCAGTGTACTGAAAGCTGAATTTGCCATCGAGGCCGCTCGCCGGTTGCGGCCGGTCGATATATTCCATTACCGGCCCACGGATCGTCACTCGCGCGATCGCGCGCGGGTCGTTGATCTTCGGATGCAGCTCGAGCGCCGCGGTGATCGCCCAGTGAGTCGCGAACTGCGACGGGAAGAGTTTTATCGCGAGTCCCGGGTCGACCACGCGAAATGGCTTGCCGTAACCGAGCAGCTTGTCGTTATCGAATTCATCCGGAAAGAATGTCGCGATAAAACCGCGCGGCGCTTCGAAGATCGCGGGACTGGCGGTGAAACCGCGCGCTGCGAGCAGCGCCGCGTCGAGACCAGAGGCAGCGGCGTAACCGCAGTGCGTGCTTTTCGTCATCGATCCGATATTGGCAAGCAGCGAGCCGGCTCGCGAAGCCGCAATTCCCAGCGCATGGGCCAGGCCCTCGCTGTCGAGCCCGAGCAGATGGCTTGCCGTGACCGCAGCGCCCAGCACGCCGACGATTCCCGGCGGATGAAAACGCAGCGCATCCGGCCGGTACTGGCTGGCGGCGAACTGGATGCGCCCCTGGATCTCCATCCCCTTGGCGACAGCAGTCACCACCTCCCGTCCACTGAGGCCCTGCGCCTCAGCAAGCGCCAGCGCCACGGGCACCGTGGGCGATACCGAGTGCGTCGGCGGAAGCCACATCGGCTCGAAGTCGAGCACATGTGTCGCCACACCATTGACATAAGCCGCGTGTACTACCGAGGTTTTGAAACGACGTCCCCACACCGTCGCTTGCTGTTTGCCGCCGAGGCTCTTCACGTGCTCGGCGAGCAATGCAACCGGCTCCTGCAAGCTGCCGGCGACAGCCACCGCGATTCCGTCCGCGATGGCCTGCCTGACGCGATGTATGCACTTCCCGCCCAGCGATTCGAACCGCGTCGCCGCAATGATGTCGCATAACTCGCGGGTGATCGTCATGGTGTGTCCCCACTCGCCGATCAACGAACCTCGCGCTGAAACCACTTGGCGCCGCCCGTTTCCTTCCCCACGCGTTCGACCGCTGCAAATAAAGCATGGTTCTCGCCGGGCATAACGTCATCCTCGGCGCCGCGCTCCAGGAATTCCTGGGCGGCCCGCGAAAGCCGCTGCTGCGCGATCCAGCGCAGGTCGTCGATATTGTGGCTGTCGCGAAAGTTCACTATCTGGATATCCGCCGGGCCGCCAGGCGCAGACCACGGACCGATTTGGGTTTGAGCATCGTTTTCTGTATTCTAATGCACCAGAACCGTTCTATGCATCGGCAAGGATACCAGCCAAACTTTGATGGCCGATCGTCCGTCCCAAGAGAGTCCATGATATGAAAACCGAATACGCTCGCCCAGGACAAGTAGATTCAACCCGGAGGCAGTCGGTTGGAACGCGGCAAGCCGGCGTGGGCCCTGCTGCGCAAGCTCGGCGCCCGCCGTGCGTCCCATCCACCTGATCACGCTTATCACGCTGGCGGTCCAGGGCTCCCACATCGGCAGCCGGGTGGTCGCCTCGCTGTTCGCCATCGAATTGGGAGCAAATCCGCTCCTGATCGGGGTTTTGATCTCCGCCTACGCCGTGTTTCCGCTACTGCTGGGGGTGTACTCGGGGCGCGTTTCCGACCGCTTCGGCTCGCGCTATCCGATGCTCGCCGGCACGAGCGTATTGGGACTGGGGCTGTTGCTGCCTTTTCTTTGGCCGCAGCTTGCAACGCTCTACGTCTCCGCGGTCCTCGCGGGGACGGGCTTCGTGTTTTTCAACGTTTCGGTGCAGAACCTGGCCGGCGGCCTCGGATCGCCCGAGGAGCGCACACGCAATTTCAGCACACTCGGCCTCGGCTACTCCGGCGGCCACATGATCGGTCCGCTCATCACCGGATACGCCATCGACTCCTACGGCTTCACCTTCGCCTATGCGTGTCTCGCCGTCCTTGCTCTTTTGCCTGCGGTGCGGCTGGCCGCCAACCCGCGTCTCGACGTTGCGCCGCGCGCTTCCGGCCCGGGGCGAAAGAGCACGTTGCAGCTCCTGCACAGTGCGCCGCTGCGCCGCGCTGTGATCACCAGCGGACTGGTGGTGACCGGCTGGGATCTCTACGGTTTTTACGTTCCGATATACGGCCATTCGATCGGCCTGTCCGCCTCCACCATCGGCACCATACTCGGGGTGTTCGCGGTCGCCACGTTTGTCGTGCGCATTGTGCTGCCGGCGTTCACGCGTCGTTACGGCGTGGAGATGGTGCTGTCGATGGCGATGTTCACCGGCGCCGTGTTTTTTCTGGCCTTTCCTTTCGTCGAGTTCGTGCCCGCGCTGCTCACGCTCTCGTTCGGCATCGGGCTCGCGCTCGGATGCGGCCAGCCGCTCACTCTCGACATCGCCTATAACCGCTCGCCGGCGGGACGCTCCGGCGAAGTCGCCGGCCTGCGGCTCACGATCAACAACATCACTCACATTGGCGTGCCGCTCGCCGCGGGCGCGCTCGGCTCCGCGCTTGGAGTGACGCCCGTGTTCTGGACGAACGCGGCAATTCTTGCCACCAGCGGCTTTCTCGCGCGCGGAAACGGGGGCCGATAGCGGGCAGCGACGATGCACGGGTCACGAGTCACGAGTCACGGGTCACGGCAAAGCTTGACTAGGCGCGCGCGGCGCTGCGGCCCGCGATGCGGCCGAAAACCGCGCCCGACATAAGCCCGGAGCCCAGCGCGTAGTTGTAGTGAAACAGCCCTCCGACCATCTCGCCCGCGGCATACAGGCCCGGGATCGGCCGCCAGCCGGTCGAAACCACCTGCGCCTCGCTGGTCACTTTCACACCGCCGAATGTGAAGGTGATACCGCCCGTCACCGCCCATGACAGGTACGGCGGCGTATCGAGTTTCTGCGCCCAATTTGTCTTGGGCGGATAAATACCTTCCGTGTGCATGCCATCCAGCACGGCAGGATTGAACGGTCCGCCACGCCCCGCGGCTGCGTTATACTCTTCGAGCGTTTCCATCGCCCGCTTTTGATCGACTTTCATCTGCTTCACCAGACCCTCGAGCGTGTCCGACTTGAGCGGCTCGCTGGTCCAATAGCGCGGTTCAAAAAGCTCCACCACCTTGCTGTCGAAAATCTGGTAGACCAGGCCGCGCGGTTGCTTGAGAATGAGACCGCCGTATTTCGCGTAGGTGAACGAATTGACGTCCACACCCTCGTCGATCCAGCGCTTGCCCTCGACGTTGATCATCACGCCGAAGGGATACGACAGGCGGTTGGTCTTATCCGTCATCTCGCGCCTGCCGTAGTCAGGCGCTTCCGCAACGATCGGCGTCGCATGGCAGCCGCCCCAGTGCCCCCACGGCATTGCGCCGATATCCAGCGCCATCTTGAGCCCATCACCGTAGTTGAAATTGGAGCCTCGCACTTTGGCGTGACCCCATTCCTGGCCAAGATAGTGTGTGCGCCACGCCGGGTTGGTCTCGAATCCGCCGCAGGCGAGGATGACCGCCCTGCCGGAGATCGTCTCCAAGCCGTCCGGGCCGCGCACGACGACACCACTCACGCGGCCGGTCTCGCTTTGGGTCAACTCAAGCACGTGCGACTCGTAACGAATGTCGATGCCCATCGCCTCACCGGTCTCGAACCACGTATCCGACAGACCGACCCCCTCATGCACGGTGCGCACGATGGCGCCGCGCGGCCACTTGATCTGGTTGCCGACCTTGATGCCCATGACCGAGCGCGCGAGCTCGAATTTCATCTTGCCCAGATCCTGCATCCAGCACGTGGTATCGTAGGAATTCTCGATGAGGATGTTGCACAGTTCCGGGTCGGTGCGGCCGTCCGTAACGCGCATCAAGTCGTCACGGAACGCCTCCCTGGGGTAGACCGGAACCCCGGCGTGAAATCCCGGATACTCCTCTTCAGCGGTCGGCACGAAGCGGTCAAGGTCCGCAACCTTGTCAAAGTGGAAGCGCAGAATCGCCCCGCTGAAAAACGTGTTGCCGCCACGTTGCGGTTTCGAAGCCTTCTCCAGGACGAGCACGCGCTTCGCACCGTTCTCCCTGGCGGAAACCGCCGCAGCGAAGGCAGCATTACCCGCGCCGACCACGATGACGTCGTAATCCATATCTCGAAACTCCTGTTGCCAGATGCCGGGGGCAGGTTTACAGGAACGCGACCAGACTGTGGACACCTGATCGGTCGCCTTAAGGTGCAGCGAGTATGCGGCTGCCCGTAAAACCCTGTCAAGAAGCGGCGCCCCGCGGAATGACAGCAGGCGCGCAGAAACTTACAATACGTGGAATCGCGAGCGTTCGTGCAATCGTCGAGAACGGGCGAGCGCCCACCGCGCCTGCCCCGCCCTTCCTCCGTCCGAAGGGCGAGGGGAGATTTCCGGTGCATATGGGTTATCACCCGCTTGCACGCGGCACGATAATGGAGGCACCATGAATCTTGATCGCCGAGCCGTTTCCTCCCCCACGCGTGAGATCGCAAGCTGGGTCGCCAATCTCAGCTACGCCGATTTGCCTGCCCGCACCCGGGAAGTGGCGCGTTGCGCGATTCTCGATACGGTCGGCTGCGGCGTTTACGGTTTCAACACGCCGTGGGCCAAGATGCTGCTGGCGTGGGCGCGCGCCGGGGGATCGAAGGCCGAGTGCACGGTGTGGGGCGAGGCGGCGCCGGGTTTGCGCCCGGCAGACGCGGCGCTCGTCAACGGAACGGCATCGCACGCATTCGAGCTCGATGATTACCACAACGCCAAAGTTCATCCGGGCGCGGTGGTCGTGCCGGCAGCGCTCGCCATGGCGGAAAAGCTCGACGCGAAGGGCGAGCGGGTGGTGACCGCGATCGCCGGGGGTTATGAAGTAATGATCCGCTCGAGCCTTGCACTCAATCCTTCCGCCGCGCGCCTGCGCGGCTGGCACCTGACGGGCGTGTGTGGTCCGTTCGGCGCCGCCGCGGCGTGTGCCTCGCTGCTCGGTCTCGGTGTCGAACAAACGGCATGGGCGCTGGGGCTGGCGGGAACCCAGGGCGCGGGGCTGTGGGCGTTCAACGCCGACGGAACGATGAGCAAGCGTCTGCACGCCGGCAAGGCGGCGCACTCGGGCGTGCTTGCCGCCGAACTCGCCGCGCTCGGCTTCACCGGCCCGACGCGGATTTACGAGTTCGACGACGGCGGCGTACTCAAGGCCTTCTCGGATGCTTCAGACCCCGCCCCGCTCACGCAAGGACTGGGCGATGTCTATCACCTCGATGCCACCGCAATCAAACCGTATTCCTGTTGCGGAAGCGCGCATTCCTACGTCGATGCCGCGCTGGCGCTGCGCCGCAAGCTCGGCGCCCCATGGAACCCGGACCGCCGTGTGCGCGTGGGCCTGGGCAAGGTGGTGGACGTGCAGTGCGGCTTCGTTTACGCGCCCGGTTCCGCGCTCAACGCGCAGATGAGTCTGCGCTATGTGGTCGCGGCGGCGCTCATGGAAGGCCAGGTACTGCCGCCGCAATTCAGTGATGAGAAGCTCGCCGATCCGGCGCTTACCGCGCTCGCTGGCAGGTTCGAACTCGTGCACGACCCCGAACTCGACAAGCTGTATCCCGCGCACTTCGCAGGCTGGGTCGCCGCCGAGGTAAGCGGCGACTGGGTGCGGGTTGACGTACATGACCCATCGGGCTCGCCCGCTTCGCCCATTGACGCCGAGGGCATTACCGAGAAGTTCCGCGGCATCAACCCCCGGCTCCCGGTCGATGCGATCGCCGATGTAACGCTCAATATCGAGCGGCATTCAGTGCATGAATTGTTGCGGCTGCTTGCTGCCGAGGAAAAACAACTACAAACGGCGTGACCCGTGACTCGTGACCCGTGACTCGCCTGCTGAATCCCGCATCTTGAATCCCGAATCCTGAAATTCGTCAGAAGAGGAGGAAACCATGAAGCACCTGTTACGAATCGCCAGCCTGACGCTATCGTTCATCGTGCTGGGGAGCGCACCGCTGAACGCGGTCGCACAGAAGAGCGCCTATCCGGACAAGGCAATCCGGTTCATCGTGCCGTTCGCGCCGGGCGGCGGCACCGATATCATCGCACGCGTCATGGCGCAGAAGCTCTCCGAAGCGTTCGGCCAATCGGTGGTAGTTGACAATCGCGGCGGCGCCGGCGGCACCATCGGCGCCGAGATAGCCGCCAAAGCAACGCCGGACGGCTACACCATGATCATGGTTTCAGGCAGCTACGCGGTCAATGCCGGCCTCTACAAGCTGCCGTACGACCCGCTCAACGGAATCGACACCGCGTCGCTGGTGGGCACCAGTCCGTTCGTCGTCGCGCTTCATCCGTCGGTGCCCGTCAAGGACGTGAGGGAACTGATCGCGCTCGCCAAGGCCAAGCCGGGATCGATCAATTACGCTTCCACCGGAACCGGAGGCATTACGCACATGGCGACCGAGTTGTTCCGGCTGATGGCGAACGTGAATATCGTGCACATCCCGTACAAGGGCACCGGCCCGGCGCTCAACGATCTGATCGGCGGACAGGTCCACATGATCTTCGGCAGCATTCTTGCAACTCTGCCGCATGTAAAATCCGGAAAGCTGAAAGGCATTGCCGTGACCGGTCTCAAGCGTTCGGACGCGGCGCCTGAACTCCCGACCGTAAACGAATCGGGGCTGCCCGGCTACGAAGTCACGTTGTGGTACGGCGTCTGGGGACCCAAAGGTCTGCCGAAAGAAGTTTCCAGCCGCTGGCACGCCGAGCTCGCCAAGATCCTCAAGTCGGCGGACATGAGACGCCGGCTCGCGACCGAGGGACTGGAAGCCGTGGGCAGCACGCCAGAGGAATTCCGCGCTCATCTGAAGCGCGAAGTCGCGAAATGGGCGAAAGTCATCAAGGACGCCAACGTGAAGATCGGCAGTTGACAGGCGCCTGCGGGAGGATGGGCAATCATGCCCACCGACTCGCAGCAACGCGGACCACATTGTCAAAAAGAAACGGATCAGGATAACGACCTGTCATTACACCGACGAAGGAGCGCCCCGATGACTTCAATTGACCAGATGCTGGCGCGATGGCGCGCGGAGCGCGTGCCCCTGAATCCGGGCGCGAACACGCTGCAATTGGAGTCCCTGGAGAGATTTCTCGGCGTTCCGCTTCCCGCGGATCTGCGGAGCTTCTACGCGGCTGCGAACGGGATGGAAGATTACCAGCACGATTCTCACATGGTGTGCATGTGGTCCACCGACAGAATGGTGCGCGAGCGCAATATCCAGGAAGGCGAGGACGAATGGGGACCGTTCCGTGACATCGCATTTGCGGACGTCATCTTCTACGCGTGGCACTTGCGCTTCCGCGTGCGGCAGGAAGCTCGCATGTCCATCATCGCCGAGTTGACCCAGGAGGAACTTCCGAGCCTGTTTGTGCTCTTCGACGTCTTCATGAACAGGCCTGCCAGCATGGGCCTGGTCGGGGCATCGAAAACCAGTCCCTGACGCCGTCTCATTTCCTCCCTCTTGCGGCGGAAGATCAAGGGACTGTAGCCCGGATGAAGCGAAGCGTAATCCGGGATATGCGATCGACAATCCCCGGATGTCATTTCATTCCATCGGGGCTACCGTCGCGCTTCCCACAGGTCCCCGGTTTCCTCCACCTGTCCGTCTCGTTTGAGCTTGATCAGGTGCGCGTGGAGCGAGCGCCGCGCAACGGGATGCAGCCGCGGCGAGGTGTCGGCGTAGACGATCGGCAGCAGTTCGTCGAGGGTTGCGGGATTCTTCCTCTTGAAGGCGTCGAGCGCCTTCTGCTCGCGTCTGAGCCGGTGCGCGATCAGGCGGCACGCTTCCTCGTACGGGGCTTCGATGAGGTGCCCGTGGCCGGGCGCGAGCGACGCGAGTTCGAGCGAAAGCAGGCGCTCCAGAGAATCCAGATACGCCGTCATGTCCCCGTCGGGCGGCGAGATCACGACGGTCGAGCCCTCCATGATGTGATCGCCGGTGAACAGCATCCTGTGCTCTTCCAGCAGATAGCACAGATGATTCGATGTGTGGCCTGGAGTGTGCACCACACGCAGTCTGAAAATGCCGCAATCGATCACATCGCCGTCGCCGATCACCTGGTCCGGCGCGAATGTGAGGTCCTGCCGCCCGTCATCCGGCGACATGGGAAATCCGAACACTTCCGCTCCGGTAGCCCCCCGCAGTGCCAAAGCGCCGGGAGAGTGGTCGCGGTGCGTGTGGGTGCAGAGTATCCACTTCAAGCGATCGCCCACCGCCTCAAGCAGCACCGCGAGGTGCGACACGCTCTCCGGGCCCGGGTCGATCAGCGCCAGCTCATCGCGCCCGATGATGTAGCTGTTGGTGCCCGGCCCGGTCATCACTCCGGGATTGGGTGCGGTAACCCGCACGACGAGGTCGTTCAACCGGGCGATGATGCCGGGAATTATTTCTGCCATTCGCCCCGCCCCTCTGCCGTTGCTGCCTCCTCGTAACCCGGATCGCCCGGCAGCAGCCGGCGCCCGTCCTTTGCGATGCGCGGCAGCACTGTCGGTACGTCGATCCGCGCGCGCATCGCTGCGATCAGCTCGTCGGCCGCCGCAAACTGCGCAAAGAGCTCGAGCGTCCTCAGCGTCGGCGTGCGCAGGTTGAATTCACCCCGCGCATGGGCGGCAAGCGCGGCGCCCGGCCGCACCCACCGATGACCGATAGTCTCGAGATTGTCGTGCAGCGCATCCTGCGCCTCGGGCGCGCAGGCGACAAAGAAGCGGGTGTCGTAACGGCGCGGCGCACCGAGCGGCGTGATCCAGTGGCTGAAGTAGACAAGCCGGTCGGCCGCAAGGCGCAGCTTTTCTGCGGCGAGCAAGCCGCTGAATTCCCGTTCACCGGCATTGAGCGCGTCGCGGTAGGCGCGGAAGCGCTCGATCGCTGCGGATTCGCTCAGGGCCACCATGTTGCCGCGCGTATCGCACGCCAGCAGTATCCCCGCCTCTTCAAAGGACTCGCGGATCGCGGCAATCCAGTAGGCGAGCCCGCCACGCTCCACCTTGAGTATGCCACTCGCCGTCGTGTCATCGAGCCCGATACACCGCGTGCAAGCCTCCAGGGAATAATCGGCTTCGTCCAGCGCTCCGCCGGGAAAGACATAGATGCCGGGCATGAACCCGGACTGGAAGTTTCTCTGCAGCATCAGCACTTCGACCCCATCATCCGAGTCGCGAATGAGCGTGACGGTGGCAGCGGGAACGGGAGTGATCTCGACCATTATTATCTACTATTCACCTTTTTCCATTTACCATTTGCCGCTTTCATGTGCCGTAGCGCACCGGCGACTTCGCAAGCTTGAGCGCCGCCAGCGCACTGTAGCACGCGAGCCACGCGGTCCTGGGATTTTCCGGCGCCGGCACGTTTTCGAGCCTGATGCTGATGTTGCCGGTTTTGCCTTTGATCTCGATGACATGCGTGTTGTAGTTGAGCGCAGGATCGGCGACGACCGTGAGCCGTGTCCTGTCAAAGCCGATTCCCGCCATCGACAGCACGGCGGCGATATTCACGTTTGCCGGAAAATACGGCACGCCTTCGCGCGCCGAACCGTCAAACAACACGCATGGCCCGTGCAGGTTGTGGAGATCGACATCGAGCTTCTCGACATAGGCAATGCCCTTCCACGCAGCAGGTGGCTTGGTCACGGCGATCGTGACTTCATCCACGCCCGCAATGCACGCGGCTTTCAGCGCATCGAGCCCACCGATGCCGCCCGATGGAACGTAGAGCAGCGCGCCGCTTTTCACCGCCGCGCGCTCGAGCCTTTCGCGCAGCGCATCGTCGCACAGTGCACCGCCTGAAAGCACAATGACGGCAATGCCTCGCGCAAGCAGCGCCTCGGCGTATTCGCGCACGGCATCGTGCGACGCCGTTTCAACCACCACGTCCGGATGCTGCGCGATGAGCCCGTCAAGGCCGGTGACGAACGCCACACCGTATTCCTGCGCCAGCGCATGACCGCGCGAAGCCACGCTGCGCCCCACAATGGCGACCGCCATGGCCTCGCCCAGATCGCCGCGCCGGATGTGTTCCAGAAACAAACGGGCGATGGTGCCGCCGCCTATGATGCCGACCCGCATGACCGTCTCCCGTAACCGGAAGGATTCTCCATTTTACAAGAGTTGGCCCGATTCTTCCGTTGCTGTCAGGTCGAACGCGGCGATCTGGCCTGAGATCGCGCGATCCGATTCTTCGCGGCACGCAGCCGCCACGCACTTCAATACCAAGCGCCGGACACGTCGCCGGTAATGCGGGCCCGGCGCAGCGCCGCGCGCTTGCTGAGGTCGTGCCAGATCGTCGCGGCATCCTTTTCGAACACGGTCTCGGCATCCGCCGGCACGATGTGCCAGCCGCCGCGCCTGATCTCGTTCTGCAGTTGTCCGGGCGCCCACCCCGAGTGACCCGCGTAGACGCGCAGTGCCTTTGTCGGGTCGGGCCGTTTCAGCAAGCCCTCGATTTCTTCGCGATCCACCGTGATGTAGACGTCCTTCAGAACGCGGATCGCGCGCGGCGGCGGCTGCGCCGAGCGCACGACAAACACCAGTGCCTGGCGCGCCACAGGTCCGCCGAAATAGACGACGTCCTTCTTGCCTTTCAGCGTTTCATACTGGGGCAACGCCTCCTCGAGGCGGCGGTTGAGCGGCCGGTTGACGATGACGCCGAACGGGCCGCCGCGTTGTGGTTGCGTCACCAGCACCACCGTTTCCCTGAAATTCGGGTCGCGGATTTGGCTGGTGGCGACGAGGAAGATCCCGCTCGCCGGCATTTCGGCCGCCGAGGCGGCACCGCCTCCGGCCACCACCGTGATCACGATCAATATGGCGCGGCGTAAGGCGATCATTGCGGCCGAATTGAAACGGGGATGCCGACAGAATGCGTCAAAGGGACCGGCGTGGATCAAACATCTCTACTTTCAGCCTTACCCGGACGAACGGATCGAGCGGTGTAAAGCGATGAGGGATTACAAGAAAAAATGGGCCCGGAACCCAAAGAGGCCGGAATGCGCCTTGTTCGAGCCTCTGCTCCATTGGTTAGGAATTCGTCGCCCGGTTAGGGCGACGAATTCCTCAGGCCACACCGCACCCGGCGACCGTCGCCTTCTCCTTCTCGGCGAATTCGGGAAGACTCACGCCGTTGCGGATCGCCGTCATTTCGGCCAGTATGGCGACGGCGATCTCCGGCGGCGTCTTGCTCCCGAGCTTAAGACCCACCGGCCCGTGCAGCCGGGCGATTTCCTCCTGCGACACATCGAATTCGGCGAGCCGTTTGCGGCGCGCGTCGTTGTTTTTCCTGGAACCGATCGCCCCGACGTAAAACGCCGGTGACTTGAGCGCCTCCAGCAGCGCCAGGTCGTCGAGCTTCGGATCGTGGGTGAGCGTCACCACCGCGCTGTGGCCATCGAGATTCATCTCGGTAACGATGTCGTCGGGCATGCCGCGCCTGAGTTCCGTTCCGGTGACATCCCAGGTATCGGCGTACTCCTCACGCGGATCGCACACCGTGACCTGATAGTCGAGCGCCTGGGCCATCTGGGCGAGATACTTCGAGAGCTGTCCGGCGCCGATGATCAGCAGCCGCCAGCGCGGCCCGTGCACGGTGACGAGCGTTTTTCCGTCGAAGGAGAGCTGATCCGGCCAGTTCGCGGGTCCGATCGTCACACGCCCCGATTCCATGTCAAGGGTGCGCATCACAAGCTCGCGGCGCTCTATGCGCGCAAGCAGCTCATCAAGACCGCTCGCCCGGGTCAGCGGCTCCAGCACCAGTTCGAGCGTGCCGCCGCACGGCAGCCCGAAGCGTTTCGCTTCCTCGGCGGTCACGCCGTACTTGGTCGTCGCGGGTTTGTCCCCGACGAGCTTGCCCTCGCGCACCTGGAGGATCATGTCGTCCTCGATGCAGCCGCCGGACACCGAACCTGCGACTATACCGTCGTCACGGATCGCCGTGAGCGCGCCGATGGGGCGCGGCGACGAGCCCCATGTATGAACCACCGTCGCCATGACTACACGCCGGCCGGCCTTGACCCACTCGCGTGCGCTTCTCAGTACCTGGAGATCGACGCTGTCCACAATAAATCCCTCGAAAAAACCGGGATATAAGATAATGAATCGGATGCACGTAGGGTAGTGCATGGGGGTGCCGCGGGTCAAGCTGCCGCGAGTGCGGGTTTTCCCGCCGGATTCCGGTTGCGTGGCGCAAACTCATGAGCTAGCATCCTTTCAAAGAGCGCTGTTTTCCGCGTCGACGGTCGCCTCGACGCGCGTCGTCCGATTCGCCAGCCTCCGGAGGGCCAACGTGATGGGCATCAACGTCTCAATGAGCGTAAATGGTAAGGCGGTCAGCGCCGATCTCGATCCGCGCACGCTGCTGGTGCAGTTCCTGCGTGAGAATCTGCGGCTGACCGGCACGCATGTCGGCTGCGATACCGGCCAGTGCGGGGCCTGCACCGTGCACCTGAACGGCCGGGCGGTAAAGGCATGCAACATCCTCGCCGCTCAGGCGCAGGGCGCCGCGATCGTCACCATTGAAGGCGTGTGCGGCGTCAACGGCGAGTTCCACCCGATGCAGGCCGCGTTCCGCGATCATCACGGTCTGCAATGCGGTTTCTGCACACCCGGGATCGTCATGAATGCGATCGAGTTCGTGCAAACGCATCCGAACCCGTCCGAGGAAATCATACGGGCCGGGCTCGACGGCAATCTCTGCCGCTGCACCGGTTACCACAACATCGTGAAAGCGGTCCAGGCGGGCGCCGCGGCGATGAACGTCCAGCGTTAAGCGATCAGCGTTCAGAGTTGCCATTGAGGAGAAAAAGCTGGCGGTAAGGTAAAACCTCCTTCCGAGATTGCAACTTAACGCTTATCGGTCAACCCTAATCGCTTGACGCTCAACGCCAATCGCCAAAGGAGCCACCATGAACGCACCCGTAATCGGCCAATCGATCAAGCGCAAGGAAGACCGGCGCTTCCTCACCGGCAGCGGCACTTTCACCGACGACGTGATGCTGCCGGGACAAGCTTACGCCTGCTTCCTGCGTTCGCCGCATGCGCACGCCCGCATTCGCAGCATCGACACGAATAAGGCGCGCTCGGCGCCGGGTGTCGTCGCCGTCTTCACCGGAGACGATCTCGCCAAGGCCAAGGTCGGGGGGCTGCCCTGCGGCTGGCTCATCACCGACGTGAATGCTCAGCCGATGAAAGAACCGCCCCATCCGCCGCTCGCGATCGGCAAGGTGCGCTACCTCGGCGATCACGTCGCGGTCGTGGTTGCCGAAACGCTCAACCAGGCAAAGGACGCCGCGGAGCTGATCGAGGTCGACTACGAGGCGCTGCCGGCTGTAGTGAAAGTCGCCGATGCGCGCAAATCCGGTGCGCCGGTGGTACACGACATTGCGCCCGACAACACCTGCTACGTGTGGGCATTGGGCGACAAGGCGGCGACGGACAAGGCATTCGCGCAGGCCGCGCACGTGACCGCGCTCGAGTTCATCAACAACCGGCTCATCCCCAATGCGATCGAGCCGCGCGCGGCGCTAGCGAACTACTCGCGTGCAGATGACTCCTACACCCTCTACGTGACGACCCAGAACCCGCACGTGGAACGCCTCCTGCTGACGGCGTTCGTTCTGGGGCTGCCCGAGCACAAAGTGCGCGTGATCGCGCCCGACGTCGGCGGCGGCTTCGGCTCCAAGATCTACCTCTACGCCGAGGAGACGGTGATCACCTGGGCTTCGAAGCAGGTTAACCGCCCGATCAAATGGACCGCCGAGCGCTCGGAGTCGTTCATGGCGGACGCGCACGGCCGTGATCACCTGACCAAGGCCGAACTCGCGCTCGATAATAACGGCAGGTTCCTCGCGCTGCGCGTGGCGACGACCGCCAACATGGGCGCTTACCTCTCGACCTTCGCATCATGCATCCCGACCATTCTCTACGCCACGCTGCTCGCAGGCCAATACACGACTCAGGCAATCTATTGCAAAGTCACCGCGGTCTTCACCAACACCGCGCCGGTTGACGCCTATCGCGGCGCGGGCCGGCCGGAGGCGACCTACGTCGTGGAGCGGCTGGTCGACACCGCGGCGCGCGAACTGGGAATCGACCGCGCTGAAATCCGGCGCCGTAATTTCATTACCCAGTTCCCGTATCAGACACCGGTCGCACTCTGTTACGACACCGGCAATTATGATGCCACGCTCACCGCAGCGCTCAAGCTTGCTGATGTCACCGGATTCGAGGCGCGGCGCAAGGAGGCCGGGCAACGCGGCAAGCTGCGCGGGCTGGGCTACTCCACTTATATCGAGGCGTGCGGGCTGGCGCCCTCCAACATCGCGGGCTCGCTCGGCGCGCGCGCCGGCTTGTACGAGGCGGGCGAAGTCCGCGTGCACCCCACCGGTTCGGTGACGGTGTTCACCGGCTCGCACAGTCACGGTCAGGGGCATGAGACCACCTTTGCGCAGGTTGTCGCCGATCGCCTCGGCATCCCGGTCGAGAACGTCGACATCGTGCACGGCGACACCGGACGCATTCTTTTCGGCATGGGCACCTACGGCTCGCGCTCGATCGCGGTGGGCGGCACCGCCATCATGAAGGCGCTCGACAAGATCATCGCCAAGGCCAAGAAAATCGCAGCGCATCTGCTCGAGGCCGGTGAAGAAAATATTGAGTTCAAGGACGGCGCATTCCAGGCCGGAGGCACCGACCGCAAGAAGACGTTTGCCGAAGTGGCGCTCGCGGCCTATGTGCCGCACAACTACCCGCTCGACAAGCTCGAACCGGGGTTGAACGAGTCGGCATTCTACGACCCGACCAATTTCACGTTTCCCGCCGGGAGCCACATCTGCGAGGTCGAGATCGATCCTGAGACCGGCGCGACGAAGGTGGTCAATTTCACCGCGGTCGACGACTTCGGCAAGGTGATCAATCCGATGATCGTCGAAGGCCAAGTGCACGGCGGGCTCGCCCAAGGAATCGGCCAGGCGCTTTTGGAAGGATGCGTTTACGACCCCGAGAGCGGGCAACTGCTGACCGGCACTTACATGGATTACGCGCTGCCGCGCGCGGACGATTTGCCGAGCTTCAAGGTGGACACGAAGGAAACGCCGTGCACGCACAACCCGCTCGGCGTCAAGGGCTGCGGCGAGGCCGGCGCCATCGGCGCGCCGTCGGCGGTGATCAACGCCATCGTCGATGCCCTGGCGCCGCTCGGCGTGCGCGATGTCGAGATGCCGGCGACAGCCGAGCGTGTGTGGCGCACGATCCAAGCCGCGAAACAGACCAAGGACAATTAGCCGCAGATAAACGCCGAAACGCAGATGAAATCTTCTTCCAGGCGTCTGGGCAGATCTGAACAATCGGCGTGCATCGGCGGTTCCGCCTGGGTTTTTAGCCGTAGGGTGCGTTCCACGCGCCGCTCGAATGGTGCGCACGGCGCACCCTACAGTCTCGGGCCAGAATGAGGTCGGAACAGGAGGCACAACATGTATGCATTCGAATATCATCGTCCCGCCACGCTCAAGCAAGCGGCCTCGCTGCTGCGCAAGAACGTGAATGCACGGGCACTCTCAGGTGGACAGAGTTTGATCCCCGCGCTGAAGCTCCGGCTTGCCAGCCCGCCTGCCCTGGTCGACCTGGGCGGCATCGAGGAATTGCACGGCATCAAGCTCGAAGCCGCGGTGCTCAGCATCGGCGCCATGACGCGCCACAACGAGGTTGCAGCATCAAAGGACGTGGCAATCGGGATACCGGCGCTGGCGCGGCTCGCGGCCGACATCGGCGACCGCCAGGTGCGCAACATGGGCACGTTGGGCGGCTCGCTCGCCAACAATGATCCCGCGGCCGACTATCCGGCGGCGGTGCTGGGCCTCGGTGCTTCCGTTCACACCAATAAGCGCAAAATTCCCGCCGACAGGTTTTTCACCGGGCTTTACGAGACCGCGCTGAAAGCGGGCGAGATCATCACCCGTGTCAGCTTCCCGCTGCCCAAGCGCGCGGCCTACGTGAAGTTCAGGAATCCGGCCTCACGCTACGCGATCGCCGGGGTGTTCGTGAGCGAAGGCGGCGGCAGCGTGCGCCTCGCGGTGACCGGCGCCGCAAATTGCGTGTTCCGCGTCACGGAAATGGAGACGAAACTCACGGAGAAATTCGCTGCCGAAGCAATCGCCAATGTGCGCGTGCCGGCGGACCAGCTCAACTCCGACATCCACGCGGGCGCCGAGTATCGCTCGCACCTCATCACGGTGATCGCCCAGCGCGCGGTCGAATCCGCCCTCGCCGGAAAGTGAATGCATTAGCCACAGAGGTCACAGAGAATACAGAGATAAGAACTTTAACCGCCAAGGCGCCAGGAAACACAAGCACCAGAATACTTGCCGATTTGTGTCGCGAGCTCTCCGCGTGCTTTGCATTGATGTTTTTTTTAACTCTTTCTCTGTGTCCTCTGTGTTCTCTGTGGCTACGAGCTTTTGATCGTTCGAATTTCGCCGCGCGAGGATGGTAAACTCCGCCCCGACACAACAACAGGAAAACAAGCATGGAAATGACCGGAGAACAGTTGGTCCCCCTGCCCCAGGAAGCGACCTGGCGTGCGCTGAACGATACCGCCATTCTCAAGGAGTGCATTCCCGGCTGCGAAATGATAGAGCGGGTATCGGACCACGAATATCAGTTGGTGATGACCGCCAAGGTCGGACCCGTAAGCGCGAAGTTCAAGGGCAAGATGACGCTGTCCGAAGTCGATGAGCCCAGGGCGTATACGCTGGTGTTTGAAGGCCAGGGTGGGGTCGCCGGCTTTGCCAAAGGTCAGGCGAACGTTCAACTCGTCCCGGACAGCGACGGCACACGGCTCGGCTATGCGGTAAAGGCGATGGTCGGCGGCAAGCTCGCGCAGGTGGGCGCGCGCCTCGTCGACGGCGTGGCAAAGAAGCTCGCGGAACAGTTCTTCACCGCATTCAATCAG
>Ga0156226_1328_pt1 | contig 19321 bp, 14 predicted proteins | sample RifCSPlowO2_12_FD_107874 | JGI IMG/M metagenome (GOLD analysis project Ga0156226, IMG submission 107874) | Betaproteobacteria bacterium RIFCSPLOWO2_12_FULL_62_13
TCCCGGGGTTCGACGTCGAACCCCCGCTTCTGATAGCCCCGCAGCACCGTGAGCGGCACGCGGCGTCCGCCGATCCGCCGCGCGCGACTGCGCATGCGCAATTGAGAGTTATCCGGATTCCGGTCTTTGATTTCCGGGAACTTTTGATATAGGTCAAGACAATAAACTCGGAAGGTCCATAATATGCTCAATGGCCGGGCCACAAGCAGGTAGATGGACAGATTGCTGGGCGAATTCGACGTGCGCTCAAAGGTAGCCAGGAGGTCGAGCAGGCGGGGTTGTGCACACGATTCGATGTAAGATTTGGGGGGTGTCATGTTCAGTCAGCCGGTTAATACTGTCATGGAGCAAGAAAAGCTTCTTACCGCTCCGCCGGAGACCACCGTCAGCCAAGCCGCCGACCTGATGGCGCGCAGGAAAGTCGGCGCGGTCATGGTCGTCGAACACCAAAGCTTGATCGGGATTTTTACCGAGCGCGACGCCGTATTTCGCGTCATGGCGCAAGGCCGCGATCCGCAGACTACCCGCCTGGCCGAAGTGATGACGACCGCGCCGCAGACCGTCGATCCCGACAAGTCATTCGGGTATGCGCTCCTTTTGATGCACGAGAAGGGCTTCCGCCACATGCCCGTGGTCGAGAATGGCAAACTTATCGGGGTCGTGTCCGCCCGCAATGCGCTGGATCCCGATTTGGAGGAGTTCATATCGGAATCGCAGCGGCGAAAGCAGATTCTCCGCGAGCGGTCGATCGTATAGCCGGGATTTGACCCGCTTGTCGGCCGACGACCCCGCTTGGCCGATTGCAGGCTTTCTGCGTGGTGCCGGTTCCAAGGGTCCCTCGACCCCGGTCGCTGTGCTTCCTGTGCTCGGGACGAACGGGGGTTGAGTGCATGCTCCGGACGAACGGCGGTCGAGTCAAAGTATGCCGCCCCGTTGGGTGAAACGCTGTCCGTATCTCGACTACGCTACGCTCGATACGAACGGTCTTTTTTCAGCAAGTTGTGGGATCAGGCGCAGCGAGGCGTTGATGCGCTCGTGCGCGCAACTCAACCGAGGCGAATCAAAGCCTGCGGCGGGCTAAAGCTCCGCTCGACGGCGACTCCTGCGGGCTGGCGTGCCGAAAATTTGCGGGACAGCGCACCGGCGGTAAGATAGGGGTATGTTGCCATGCCTGCCGCACCAGATCCGTTCCGATCCGCTGCAAGGACGTTGTTCTTAAGAAGAAAGGAAGGGGATTGGATATACAGTTCTGGCTCATCCAGGTGTTCAACGGCGTGTCCTACGGCGCGTTGCTGTTCCTGCTCGCGAGCGGCCTTTCCCTCATTTTCGGGGTCATGCGGATCATCAATCTCTCGCATGGCTCCTACTTCCTCCTGGGCGGGTATGTCGCCCTGTCGGTCATCTGGAGCACCGGATCGTGGGTGCTTGCGCTTCCGGTCGCCGCCCTGGTCGTCGCCGGGGTCGGGCTGGCAATGGAGCGGATCTTTCTGCGGCCCCTGGGGTTCGACCCGCTGCGGCAGGTGCTGCTGACGGTGGGCTTTGCGTTCCTTTTCCAGCAGGCGGCGCTCGATATCTGGGGCGGGGATCCGCTCAACATCGATCCGCCCGAGGTGCTCACCGGGAGCGCGGTCCTGGGCGGGGTGTACTTCCCGATCTACCGCATTTTCATGATCAGCCTCGCCGCGGTAATGGGGCTTCTCCTGTGGCTCGCGATGGAGAAGACGCGCCTGGGAGCGATGGTGCGCGCGGCGGTGGACGATTCGGAGATGGCGCGCGGCGTCGGCATCGACACCTCGCGCATCTCGATGTTGATCTTCGCGTTGGGCGCGTTCCTCGCGGCACTGGGCGGCGCAATCGGCGGCGCCTTCTTCGGCGTCTACCCGGGCCTCGACTTCGAGATCCTGCCGCTCGCCTTCGCCGTGGTGATCATCGGCGGCATGGGCAGCCTCGCCGGCGCCGCGGCGGGAAGTCTGATCGTCGGCCTGGCGGACAATTTCGGCAAGGCGCTGTTTCCCGAGGTTTCGTATTTCACGCTCTACGCGCCCATGGTGCTGATTCTGGCGCTGAAGCCGACGGGTCTCTTTGGAAGGGATTGACACCGCGCCCATGAAAAGCCGGCGCAACATCCTGATCGTGCTCGCGGCCTTGCTGGCACTCGCGATCGTCACGCCGTTTTCGAGCTCCTACGTGATCACTCTCATCACGCACGCGCTGGTGTTCGCGATTCTCGCGATGAGCCTCGATTTGCTGCTCGGCTTCACCGGGCTGCCGTCGCTCGGGCAGGCAGCGTTTCTCGGCATGGGCGCGTACCTGACCGCGATTCTCGCAGCCGACTACGGCTTCGGCCTGGGGTGGAGCTTCTGGGTGGTGATTCTGCTCGGCATACTGCTCGGGGCCGCGACCGCGGCGTTCTTCGGGCTCTTCGCCATTCGCGCGACCGGCGTCTACTTCCTGATGATCACCCTCGCGCTGGGCATGTGCGTGTGGGGGCTCGCCTACCGCTGGAACTCGGTCACCGGCGGCGACAACGGGATCAACCTGCCGCCGCGGCCGGAGTTCGGCATCTCGCTCGCCAACGACGTGACTTTCTTCTACGTCGTGTTCGGGTTCTTTGTGCTCACGCTGGCGACGCTCTACGTGATCGTGCGATCGCCATTCGGCCGCACGCTGGAAGGCATACGCGAGCGCGAGCTGCGGATGCGCATCCTCGGCTACAACACGTGGCTGCACAAGTACATCGCCTACATTATCGCCGGCGCCTTCGGCGGCCTCGCGGGTGTGCTGTGGGCGCAGATGAACGGGTTGGTCAGCCCCGAGGACGTGATCCTCACGACGAGCGTCGACGCGCTGCTGATGGTCGTGCTCGGCGGGCCGGGTACGCTGATCGGCGGGGCGATCGGCGCGCTGGTCGTCACGTTCCTGCGGGACTACCTCAGCACGCTGGTGCACTGGTGGCAGTACGTGCTGGGCGGCGTCTACGTGCTGACGATTCTCTATCTCCCCGGCGGTTTGATCGGGATCCCGGCGCGGATGCGCAACTGGCGCGCGCCGGGGACAGAAAGCGGCAGCTCCATCTCACTGAAGGAGGGCAGACCATGAAAGAGAAACTCACAGGCAGGCTTGGCTGGGCGGCGAGCGTGGCGTGTTTCGCACTCGGAATGGGCGCGGGCGCGCCCACGGCATCTGCGGCCGAGGAGCTGCGCATCGGTTTTCTCGCGCCGCTCACGGGCCCCTTCGCCCAGATCGGCAAGGACATGGCGAACGGCTTCCAGTTGTACCTCGACGAGGCCGGTGGCAACTTCGCCGGCGCCAAGGTAACGTTCATCGTCGAGGACGGCGAGGGCAAGCCGCCGGTCAACGTGCGCAAGGCCGAGAAGCTGATCCGCCAGGACAAGGTGCACATGTTCATCGGCGGGCTGCTCGCGTCCACGGGCTACGCGCTGGCGCCGGTCAGCACGCGGCAGAAGACGGTCTATGTCTCCTCCATCGCCGCCGCGGACGACTTGACGCAGCGCGAGAGCGCCAAGTACCCGTACATGGTGCGCACCGGGTGGACCAGCTCGCAGCCGAGCCACCCGTTCGGCCAGTGGGCGTGCGAGCAGGGCTACAAGAAGATCGTGACGGTCGCCGCCGACTACGCCTTCGGCTACGAGGTCGTGGGCGGGTTCCAGAAGGCGTTCGAGGACTGCGGCGGCAAGGTCATCCAGAAGATGTGGCCGCCGCTCGGGACCAAGGACTTCGGGCCGTTCATCCCGGCGATCAAGAAGGATGCCGACGCGATCTTAACGCTGATGGTCGGGCCGATGGCGCTGCAGTTCCCGAAGCAGCTCGCGGACGCGGGCAACAAGAAGCCGGTGATCGGCGGCGGCACGAGCTACGACGAATACGTGCTGCCCTCGATGGGCGACGAGGTGATCGGGCACGTCTCGGCGCTGCAGTACAGCGCGGCGATCGATACGCCGAAGAACGCGGCGTTCGTGAAGAAGTACCGCAGTAAGTACGGCAAGGTCCCGTCCTACTACTCGGAAAGCAACTACACCACCGCCCAGATGATCCACGAGGTCCTGAAGAAGACTGGCGGCAAGTGGCCGGGCGCGGAGAAGTTCATCAAGATGATGTCGGAGATCCGGATCGACGCGGTGCGCGGCCCGGTGCGCCTGGACGAGATGCGGAACCCGGTCCAGAACATCTACATCAAGAAGGTGGAGAAGAAGAAGATGCACGGCTATCCGCAGGACGAGCTGTGGAACACCGTGATCAAGACCTACCCTGCGGTGGGCCAGTTCTGGAAATACGGCAAGGCCGATTTCCTGAAGCAGCCGGTCTACAGCCGCGACTATCCGCCGTGCAAGCACTGCGAATGACCGGCGGCCATATGCCCTCGCCCCCTCAGGGGGAGAGGGCCAGGGTGGGGGGGCGGGAAAACCCGTGACCGCGCCGGTGCTCGAGCTTAAGGGCCTGTCGAAGAGCTTCGGCGGGCTCCACGCCGTGCAGGGCGTGAGCCTCCAGGTGCTGCCCGGCGATCGCAAGGCGATCATCGGCCCGAACGGTGCGGGCAAGACGACGCTGTTCAACGTCGTCACCGGCGTCCTGCGGGCGACCTCGGGAGAGGTGCGGCTGTTCGGCGAGGACATCACCGGCTGGGCGCCCCACCGGCGCACGGCTGCGGGCATGGCCCGCACCTTCCAGATCACCAGCCTCTTTCCCGGGCTGACCGTGCTGGACAACGTGCTGCTCGCGATCGGCGGCGTGCGCAAGATGAAGTTCGTGATGTGGCGCTTCCTGTCCTCCTACCGCGATCTCTACGAGAAGGCGCGCGGGCTGCTGGAGAAGGCCGGCTACTGGGACCGCCGGGACCTCGAGGTGCGCAACCTCTCGCACGGCGAGCAGCGCCAGATCGAGATCATCCTCGGCCTGGCGAGCGATCCGAAGATCCTGCTGCTGGACGAGCCGGCAGCGGGGCTCGCCTCCGGCGAGTCGCGCGAGATGGCGGAGTTTCTCAAGCGGCTCGACCCCAGCCTCGCCATTCTCCTGATCGAGCACGACATGGACGTCGTGTTCGACATCGCGGAGCACATCTCCGTGCTGCATTTCGGGGAGCTGGTGGAGGAGGGACCGGCGGAGAAGATCCGCCGTAGCGACCGGGTCCAGCAGATCTATCTCGGGACCGGCTGAGCCATGGCGATCCTGGAAGTCGAGGATATCCACACCTACTACGGCGACGCCTACGTGCTTCAGGGGTTGTCGCTCACGCTCGAGCAGGGGCAGATCGTGGGGCTGCTCGGACGCAACGGCGTGGGCAAGACGACGCTCGTCAATTCGATCGTCGGCTTCAATCCCCCGCGCCGGGGCAGGATCCTCTTCAAGGGCGCGGACATCACGCACGTGTCCTCGTTCGAGACGGTGCGCGGCGGAATGGGGCTCGTGCCGCAGGGCCGCCGCGTTTTTCCCACGCTGACCGTCGAGGAAAACCTCAAGGTGGCCGAATGCGGCGGCGGCCGCCACGGCTGGAATCTGGAGCGGGTCGACGCGCTGTTCCCGCGCCTGAAGGAACGGCGCGCGCAGCGCGCCAAGACCCTCTCGGGCGGCGAGCAGCAGATGCTCGCCATCGGCCGCGGGCTGATGACCAACCCGGACTGCCTGATCATGGACGAGCCGTCCGAGGGGCTCGCGCCGATTGTCATCCAAGGCGTGTGGGAGGCGATTGCAAAGCTCAAGAAGGAAGGGCTCTCGATCCTGCTGGTCGAGCAGAACGCAAACCTCGCGCTGAAGCTCGTCGATTACGTGCACGTCATGAGCAAGGGACGGGTCGTCTACTCCGCGGGGCCGGACGAATTGCGGGCGAATGAGGAGGTGAAGTCCAATTATCTGGGAATCTAACGACCGGTGTCCGGTGACCGGTGTCGAGAGGCGAAAAAAGCCCGGCGAGTGCGCCGGACTTTGCAAAAACAAGTTGGAACGGCACTAGCGCAGCGAGGCGTTGATGCGCTCGAGCGCGACGGAACCCGGGCACAGTTCGCGCACGTCGAGCTTGTTGAGTGGGGTCTCGACGGTGTCGAGATACTCGTGCAGATCGCGCGCGCGGGGGTTGACGTAGAGCAGCCCGGTCACCACTTCGCCGGCGGCGGCATGCTTTGCCAGGTAATGGGTGGCCTTGACGCGGTCGGTCGGGTCGTAGTCCGCGGCGAGCTTGCGCAGCCTCAGAACCGAGCCGTCGTGCTGTGCGACGTCGATCAGCTCGCCCGGGGCGTAGTCGGCGGTGATTTCCTCGCGGCCTTCGATGAAGTCGAGGCGGTTCACCGCTTCGTTATGCTGCCGCACGTACTCGTAGCTCTTGGTCGAGCCGGGATGGTTGTTGAAGGCGACGCACGGCGAGATGACGTCGATGAACGCTGCGCCCTTGTGCTCGATGGCCGCCTTGATGAGCGGCACCAGTTGCTTCTTGTCACCGGAGAAGCTGCGCGCGATGAACGTGGCGCCGAGCAGCAGCGCCATGCCGATCATGTCGAGCGGCTCGTCGGTGTTGGCGACGCCGCGCTTGGATTTCGAGCCTTTATCGGCGGTCGCGGAGAACTGCCCTTTGGTAAGTCCGTAGACGCCGTTGTTCTCGACGATGTAGACCATGTTCACGCCGCGGCGCATGCAGTGCGCGAACTGGCCGAGCCCGATCGAAGCGGAGTCGCCGTCCCCGGAGACGCCCAGGTAAAGAAGATCGCGGTTGGCGAGGTTGGCGCCGGTCAGCACCGAGGGCATGCGTCCGTGCACGCTGTTGAAGCCGTGCGAATTCCCCAGGAAATAGTCGGGCGTTTTCGAGCTGCAGCCGATGCCCGAAAGCTTGGCCACACGGTGCGGCTCGATATCGAGCTCCCAGCACGCCTGCACGATGGCTGCGGAAATGGAATCATGGCCGCAGCCGGCGCACAGCGTTGAAATCTTGCCTTCGTAGTCGCGGCGCGTGTAGCCGACCTTGTTTCTGGTCAGCGTCGGATGATGCAGCCTTGGTTTTTCAAGATAAGTCATGCTTCAGTCGTCAGTTGCCAGTTGTCAGTGGTCAGTTGTTGTCAGTCGTCACTCGTGAGCCGTCAGTTATCAGTTGTCAGTCGTCAGTCCTTAATCCTGAACTCTAAACTCTGAACAGTTGTATCACGCTCCCACCTTCTTCAGTGGCACCACGGTGCGCGCCGCGGCGTGCTGCGCGATCTGGTCGACAATGAAGCGCGCGGTGATCGGCGTGCCGTCATAGTGCAGCACGGACAGCAACCGCGTCGGGTTCACCTTGCCTTCATTGACGAGCAGCGTCTTCAACTGCGCATCGCGGTTCTGTTCGACCACAAACACCCACGGATGTGCGCCAACGAAGTCGTTGATCTCCTCCTGGAACGGAAAGGCGCGCACCCTGAGCGCGTTGATGTGAATGCCGCGCGCGGCCAGCACGTCGAGCGCCTCCTGCATCGCGGGGCTGGTCGACCCGTAGAAGATCGCCCCGAAGCGCGCCGGCTTCGCGGCGGGGTAGAGCAGCGGTTTGGGCACGAGCTGCTTTGCGGTCTCGAACTTGCGCAGGAGGCGCTGCATGTTGTCTACGTAATCGGGGCCGGCCTCGCTGTAGCGCGCGTAGCGGTCCTTGGTGGTGCCGCGCGTGAAGTAGGCCCCGCGCGCCGGGTGCGTCCCCGGCAGCGTGCGATAGGCAATGCCGTCGCCGTCGACGTCGAGGTAGCGGCCGAAATCCCTTCCCGATTCCAGGTCTCGATAGCTCATCACCTTGCCGCGATCGTAGCCGCGCGTGTCGTCCCACTGGAACGCGTCGGTGAGCCGCGAGTTCATGCCGATGTCGAGATCGCTCATCACGAACACCGGCGTCTGCAGCCGCTCGGCGAGATCGAAAGCTTGCGCCGCGAATTCGAAGCACTCGGTCGGATCTTCCGGGAACAGCAGGACATGCTTGGTGTCGCCATGCGAGGCGTAGGCGCAGGACAGCAGGTCCGACTGCTGGGTGCGGGTCGGCATGCCGGTCGAAGGCCCGCCGCGCTGCACGTCGATAATGACCACCGGGATTTCGGCGAAGTAGGCAAGGCCGATGAATTCGCTCATGAGCGAGATGCCCGGGCCGGAGGTCGCGGTAAATGCCCGCGCGCCGTTCCAGCCGGCGCCGATGGCGATGCCGATGGAGGCGAGTTCGTCTTCGGCCTGGATGACGGCATAGCGGCGCTTGCCGGCCGCGGGGTCCATGCGCAGTTTCTGGCAGTGCCTGATGAACGCTTCGGCAAGCGAGGAGGAAGGCGTGATCGGGTACCACGCGCACACCGCGGCCCCGCCGTAAACCGCGCCGAGGGCGGTCGCGCTGTTGCCGTCCACGAAGATCTTGTTGCCGACGTTGTTCGCGCGCTTGACCTTGAGCCCGATCGGGCAGGAAAACTGCCGGTGCGCGTAATCTCGCCCGAGCCGCAGGGCTTTGATGTTCGACTGCAGCAGCGCTTCCTTGCCCCGGTACTGCTCGGAGAAGAGTTTCTCGATCTCGTTGGGATCGATGTCGAGCAGCGCCGAGAGCGCGCCGACGTAGATGATGTTCTTGAAGAGCTGGCGCTGCCGCGGATCACCATAGGTCGCGTTGCAGATCTCGGTGAGCGGCATGCCGATGACGTTCACGTCGTCACGGAATCTGGATCGCGGCAGCGGCTTGGAATTGTCATGGAAAAGATAGCCGCCCGGCTCGATTTCCTTCATGTCGGCGTCCCACGTCTGCGGGTTCATCGCGACCATGAGGTCCACTCCGCCGCGCCGCCCGAGGTAGCCGTTTTCGTTGACGCGCACTTCGTACCAGGTTGGCAGTCCCTGGATGTTGGACGGGAAGATATTGCGCGGGGAGACGGGCACGCCCATCCTGAGGATCGAGCGCGCGAAGAGTTCGTTCGCGCTCGCGGAACCCGAGCCGTTTACGTTGGCGAACTTGACGACGAAATCGTTGACAGCCTCGACCCGCTTAACCATGGCTGCCTCTCATTGAGACAGAGATCACGACGAACCCTTCACAGCTTGTTCCAATGTCGGTCAATAAAAGTTTGTCACACGTAAGCCCGGCAAACTCTTATGCCGCTTTCCTTTGTGGCTTGTTGCGGCAGGCAGGCCCGGCGTAGGCCATTTCGACGAGGAATTTCTGCATGTCCCAGGCGCCGGTCGGACAGCGCTCGGCGCACAGCCCGCAGTGCAGGCACACATCTTCGTCCTTGGCCATGACGCGGCCGGTCATCTTCAGCGGCTCCGACACGTAGAGGTCCTGCGTGAGATTCAGCGACGGGGCGTTGAGCCGGGCGCGCAGCTCCTGCTCCTCGCCGTTCCGGGTGAAGGTGATGCAGTCCATCGGGCAGATGTCGACGCAGGCATCGCACTCGATGCAGAGCCTCCCGGTGAACACCGTCTGAACATCGCAATTGAGGCACCGCTGCGCCTCGGCAAATGCGGTCTTGGGATCGAAGCCGAGCTCGACCTCGACTTTGATGTCCTTCAACGTGATCTTCTTGTCCTGCCACGGCACCTTGTAGCGGAGTTCGGTCGAGATCTGGTTGTCGTAGCTCCATTCATGGATGCCCATCTTCTGCGAGATGAGCGTCACGCCGGGCGCCGGGCGCTCGCGCATGTCCTCGCCATTCAGTATTTTGTCGATCGAGATTGCCGCGTCGTGGCCGTGCGCCACGGCCCAGATGATGTTCTTGGGGCCAAACGCCGCGTCGCCGCCGAAGAACACCCGGGGATGCGTGGACTGCATGGTGAGCTTGTCCACAACCGGCATGCTCCGCTTGTCGAATTCGATGCCGATGTCGCGCTCGATCCAGGGGAAGGCGTTCTCCTGCCCGATCGCCACCAGCACGTCGTCGCACTCGAAAAACTGGTCAGGCTCACCGGTCGGCACCAGGTTGCGGCGGCCCTTCTCATCGTAGATCGCTTTGACTTTCTCGAAGGTCATCCCGGTCAACCTGCCGTTCTCGTGCCTGCATTCCCTGGGCACGAGGTAGTTCAGGATGGGAATTCCCTCGTGGATCGCGTCCTCTTTTTCCCACGGCGAAGCTTTCATTTCCTCAAAGCCGCTGCGCACGATAACTTTGACATCTTCGCCGCCGAGGCGTTTGGATGACCGGCAGCAGTCCATCGCGGTGTTGCCTCCGCCCAGCACGATGACGCGCTTGCCGATCTTGCTGACGTGACCGAAGGAGACACTGGAGAGCCAGTCGATGCCGATGTGGATGTTGGCCGCCGCTTCCTTGCGGCCCGGAATCTCAAGGTCGCGCCCGCGCGGCGCGCCTGAGCCGACGAAAATCGCATCGTAACCTTCCGCCAGGAGCTGCTTCAGGCTCTCGACCTTCACGCCGCCCTTGAACGCGGCGCCGAGACCCAGGATGTATCCGACCTCCTCGTCGATGACTTCGAGCGGCAGGCGGAAACGCGGAATCTGCGACCAGATCATGCCGCCGGCGCGCGGGTCCTGGTCGAATATCGTGACGGAATAGCCGATCGGCGCGAGATCGCGCGCCACGGTCAGCGATGCGGGCCCCGCTCCGACGCAGGCGATGCGCTTGCCGTTCTTCTGCCCTGCGGGTTTCGGCATGCGCGCCTTGATGTCGTCGCCCTTGAAGTCGGCCGCGACGCGCTTCAGGCGGCAGATCGCCACCGGTTCCGGACGCGGGGACTCTGCGGTCTGCGAGGGCCTGCGCATCTCGATGTTGCCTTCTTCGACGCGCACGCGGCGGCACGCCGGCTCACACGGACGGTCGCACGTGCGCCCGAGGATGCCCGGGAAAACGTTCGATTTCCAGTTGACCATGTAGGCGTCGCTGTAGCGGCCCGCCGCGATCAGCCGGATGTATTCTGGTACAGGGGTGTGGGCGGGGCACGCCCACTGGCAGTCCACGACCTTGTGGAAGTAGCCAGGCTCTTGAATATCGGTAGGTTTCAAATCGCTTCTCCGTTAGGCCGGGGCGTTCTTCCCTGCTCGGCTGCACCGGATAGCGATACAAACGCCTGAGGCAAAAAACGGTTTAATAACGCCAGGATTGATACTTATATTACGCCGATGTTGCGACGCTGCAAAGCCTGATATTTCAAGCACTAACCTTGGATTCCAGTAGGGTTTTTCTGGCCGCTCGTGGGGTCGGCGGGGCCGGCCGATCAGTAATCGACCCCTGCACGACTCCTGCCGCGACGGACGCGGTTTCAGAAAGCGTCCGGCTCGGGCGCCCGGTATGCCGATGTTGGTCGCGCCGGCGCCCATTTCAAGTATCGTGCGATGTTCTAAACGATGGCGCTTGCGTTAATCCACCTTCGCACGGGATTTTCTGACGAGCGTTCCCCATTTTGACTTTTCCTTTTCGAGGAACGCAACGAACGCTGCAGGTGTGGGTGAGACGACCGGCTCGATCGTCTGGATGCTCAACTGCACACGATTCAATCAGCCGCTGGCGCCCAAGTAGGTCTAAAATGATCGAGTACGTTACACGAAGGCCAGATATGAAACCAAAGATCACCGCGGCGTGGGAACAACTCGGAACTGTCCAAGGCACGCGTTATGACTTGTCGAGGTGGAACGAGGACCGCTCGACGCTCTGGGTTACGCTATGGTGTGACCAACTGAAGCGCGTGAAGCGCGGCGTCTACCGCTATATCCTGTGCGAGGATAAGAACTTTGAGCGTAATGCAGGTGCGCGCCACCAAGCCAACGTCCGTGAGGCCATCGAGCGCGGCGTGCCCATGCGTGGGTTTCTGGTGTGGCCCAGCAAGGCGCTGAGCGCTCAGGGCAACCGCGGCATCGAGGATGTGGACGCGGCGCGGCAATACGCGGTCGAAGTGGAGAGCCGCGACGGCAATCTCGTCGTAGCGCTGGCGAAGGGACTTTAGTAACACATACACTCCCCGCATGCGGCGCGTGCCGCCCGCCCGACGGTTACGACACGTCGCCGTGGGACGTCTTCGCCACCTCCGGAAGCTGATCCGGATTTTCAACGGGCTGCGGATTATTTTGCTCTAGCTTGCGCAGCCGTTTTTCCTCTTTTTTTCTCTTCTTCGCTAGTTCTCTCTGACGCTTCTCATACTGATAATTGGGTTTTGCCAATGTGCAATCCTTTTAGTGGGTGTTCCTGATCATGCCTTCTGCGTTCAGGCCTTTGTATTCCGGAGGATTCGCACTTCGTTTTTCACGGTCTTGGGCGAAATTGGCTCAGGCTTGGCCTCCAATGCTTCGGCATCAATCTTGTCGTATAGCACGCTCCCCAATTGAGAGCAAGCGCGGACTTCGCGGGTCAGGGGATTACGTCGTGGGCGGCAATTGCCGTTCCGCGATCGGTGCCACGAAGAACACCGTGGAGCGCTCAGTGTTTAGGGCTGTTCCGGGCGCTGCCGCGGGATTGCGTCGTAATCTCGTGAGGCATGGTCAGCGCGACAGGATCGCTCGCCGGAAAGGTTTGTTCCAGGGCGTCGTCAAGCAGATGTTCAACTCGAGTGGAGTTTTCGTCGGATTGCCGATCGGGCTTGGCGAGAGAACGGCGTCGCCTATAACGCACATGTGTCTGTTTCATATGTAAAGGTCCTTGCGATTGGCCCACTGGGATCTTTGGTTGCGACAACCCGGATCCAACCCTGGTTCCCCGATCTACTCTTGGATCTCGGCGCCCGATCGGCCACCGCTCCCTGCACAACCGTTCGTTGCGGCACGTGTTGAACGCGTTCCCGAACAGTGCCCGTTCAATGCGCGGCGGGTTTCTTCGGCATGTAGAGATCGGTGATCGACCCTTCCGCGATTTCGGCGGCGAAGAAGACGGTTTCGGAAAGCGTCGGATGCGGGTGGATGGTGAGGCCGATGTCGGCCGCGTCCGCTCCCATCTCGAGCGCGAGCACGGTTTCGGCGACGAGTTCGCCGGCGTTGACGCCGACCATCGCCGCGCCCAGCAGGCGGTGGCTGTTCTTGTCAAAAAGGAGTTTCGTCATGCCGTCGTCCCGTCCGGTTGCAAGCGCGCGCCCGCTCGCCGCCCACGGGAACAGCGCTTTTTCATATTCGATGCCTTCGGCCTGGGCCTGGGTTTCGGTGAGCCCCATCCATGCAATCTCCGGATCGGTGTAGGCGACCGAGGGGATCGCGCGCGCATCGAAATAGGCCTTGTGCCCGGCGATGACTTCCGCCGCGGTCTTGCCTTCGTGGGTGGCCTTGTGCGCGAGCATGGGCTCGCCGCAGATGTCGCCGACAGCGTAGATGTGCGGCACGTTGGTTCGCAGTTGCTTGTCCACTGGAATGTATCCGCGCTCGTTGACATTGACGCCCGCGGCCTCGGCCCTGATCTCGCGCCCGTTGGGGCGGCGGCCCACCGCCATCAGGATGAAGTCGAAAACTTCCGCCTTCGGCGCGTTTTCGCCTTCATAAATAACCCTCAGCCCGTTCGGCTGGGGTTCGATCCTCGCGACTTTGGTTTTCAGCAGGATCTTCTCGTAGCGTTTTTCGATCCGTTTGTGGAGGACCCTGACCACATCCGTGTCAGCGCCGGGGATGAGCGAATCCATCAACTCCACGACGCTGATCCTGCTGCCCAGCGCGTCGTAAACGGCGGCCATCTCCAAGCCGATGATGCCTCCGCCGACTACCAGCAGGCGCTTCGGTACTTCCGGGAGTTCCAGCGCGCCGGTGGAATCGAAGATGCGCTTGTCCTCGTAGGGAAAACCCGGAATGCGTGCGACACTCGAGCCCGCTGCAATGACGCAATGGTCGAAGGCGATGGTCTTTGCGCCTTCCGGGCTCTGGACTTTGATGGTGTGGGACGAGGTGAATTCACCTTTGCCTACGACCACCTGAACCTTGCGCTGCCTGGCGAGCCCGGCCAGGCCGCGCGTCAGTTTTCCGATCACGCCGGCTTTCCACCCGCGCAGCTTCGCGATGTCGATCCTCGGTTTTCCGAAATCGATGCCGGCATCACCCGCCTCCTCCGCCTCGGTGATGACCCTGGCGATGTGGAGCAGCGCTTTCGACGGGATGCAGCCGACGTTCAGGCACACGCCGCCCAGGGTCGGATAACGCTCGATCAGCACGACCTTCTTGCCGAGGTCGGCTGCGCGGAATGCCGCGGTATAGCCGCCGGGCCCGGCGCCAAGCACCGCGACTTCGGCTTGAATGTCAGCGCCTTGCGTGAGAGGCGAGAGGCGGGAGGCGGGCGGCGTGGCGAGCCCCCCTTCAGTGCCTCCTGCAGCAACGGGGGGCGCCGCCGGCGCCCTCGCAGCCGGTTGGGCCGCAGGCGCCGACGGCGCTCTTGGCTCTACGCGCGCTTTGTCTGCTTCAAGCGTGAGGATGAGAGTGCCTTCGGAGACCTTGTCGCCCAACTTGACCTTGAGTTCCTTCACCAGGCCGGCGGCAGGCGAGGGCACCTCCAGTGTCGCCTTGTCGGATTCAAGCGTGATGAGCGAGTCTTCGTTGTTGATCGAATCGCCAGGGTTCACCAGAACTTCGATAACCGGCACGTTCTCGAAATCGCCGATGTCGGGGACCCTGACTTCAATGAGGCTCATGCAAAACCCGTAATGGGTGATGGGTGACGAGTGACGAGTGATGAGTGATGAGTGATGAGTGATGAGTTTTTCCCATTCCCCATTTCCCATTCCCCATTACCGGTCACGATTCACTGCCTTATGTGTCCGTCGCCGATGACTATGTACTTGAGGGACGTCAGTCCTTCGAGCCCCACCGGACCGCGCGCGTGCAGCTTGTCGGTCGAGATGCCGATCTCCGCGCCGAGCCCGTATTCATAGCCGTCGGCGAAGCGGGTCGAGGCATTCACCATTACCGAGCTTGAATCGACTTCGGCAAGGAACCGCCGCGCCCGCGTGATGTCCTCGGTCACGATAGCATCGGTGTGCTGCGAGCCGTAGGTCGCGATGTGCTCGATCGCCTCATCGAGTCCGTCCACCACGCGCACCGACAGGATCGCGGCGAGGTACTCGGTGTACCAGTCTTCCTCCGTCGCGGGCATCATCTGCGGCACGATGTTGCGCGCGGCCTCGTCGCCCCGCAGATCGACCCCCTTTTCGAGGTAGATCCTGCAAAGCGGCGGCAGAATCCTGTCCGCAATGCCGCGCGCAACGAGCAGCGTTTCCATCGTGTTGCAGGTGCCGAGCCGCTGGGTCTTGGCGTTGTCCGCGATACGAATCGCCTTGTCAAAGTCCGCTTTGTCGTCGATGTAGACGTGGCAGACGCCGTGCAGATGCTTGATCATGGGGATGCGCGATTCGCGCATCAGGCGCTCGATGAGACTCTTGCCGCCGCGCGGCACGATGACATCCACATAGTCCTGCATCGTGATGAGCTCGCCCACCGCCGCGCGGTCGGTGGTTTCGATCACCTGCACCACCGTTTCAGGCAGCCCCACGGCCTTCAATCCCTCGTGCACGCAGGCCGCGATCGCCTGATTGGAGTGAATGGCTTCCGAGCCGCCGCGAAGAATTGCGGCGTTGCCGGACTTGACGCATAGCCCGGCCGCGTCGGCAGTCACGTTGGGCCGCGACTCGTAGATGGTGCCCACCACGCCCAAAGGCACGCGCATCTGTCCCACCTGGATGCCGGACGGGCGGTACTTGAGACCGATGACTTCACCGACGGGATCGGGCAGTTGTGCTATCTGCACCAGCCCGTCCGCCATGGATTCGATGGTCTTGGTGGTGAGCATGAGCCGGTCGATTGCCGCGTCGTCGAGCTTCTTCCCGCGCGCCGCCTTGACATCGCGCGCGTTGGCCTCGAGCAGCCCCCTGGCGGTGCGCTCGATAGCCTGCGCCATTGCGGTGAGCGCCCTGTTCTTGGTGCTGGTGTCGGCCTTGGCGATGAGGCGCGAAGCGGCGCGGGCCTGCTTACCCACGCCGACCATGTAGGTTTGAACGTCCATGGAACGATTCTATCAGTTGGCCCGCGGGAAGGGCAGCAACAAGCCCCGCGTTATTGAGCCTCGTGCGAATGGGTGACAACCCATGTGCACCACAAATCTCTCCTCCATCCCTCTCTCCCCTCCCTCATCCCTGACCCTTCTCCCTCCGGGAGAAGGGTCAGGGATGAGGGAGGGGAGAGAGGAAGCTCGAGCCTCCCTTCTCCCTCCGGGAGAAGGGTCGGGGATGAGGGACCGAGAGGGGCGGGGGGTGAGCCGGGAATTCTCGGACACGCCTGCGCGTGTCCGTGCCGGCGAACGCCCGAAGCGTCTCGCTTCGGGCCGGAACGGGCTGAGCGGGGGCAAGGATTGTCACGACGCTCAGTAGAAAAGGGGCGGCTGGTTCGCTGCGACCTTGTCATGGCCGGCCGTTGTCATCCTTCTTGCCGCCACGGCGGGCGCGCTGCGGGCGAAGCGCAGCGCCAACTGCAGCAGTTCGTCCCATACATCGCCTTTGACAAGCCCCTTGATCATGCGGTCGATCGCCGCGGCGTGCCGCAGGGCCTCGGTGACCTGCGCGAGCGAAAACCGCTTCACGTTCTGCTGCATGAGGTTCTGGTGCGCGGCGCCCCAGAGCTTCGCCTCGCGCCAGAGCATGGTGAGCGGCTTGCCTGAGGACATGCCGGTGACGACTTTGCCGATGGCGCGAATTTCCTCGCACATCGCCCACAGCACCAGCGGCGGCGCGGTGCCTTCGCCCCTCAATCCGTCTATCATCCGTGCGAGACGCAGCGCCTCGCCTTCGAGCAACGCTTCGCCGAGGTTGAAAACGTCGTAGCGCGCGACATCGAGCACCGCCTCGCGCACCTGCTCGAACGCGATCCGCCCGGCGGGGAACACCATGGCGAGCTTCTGCACTTCCTGGTAGGCGGCCATGAGATTGCCCTCGACGCGGTTGGCGACGAAGTCGAGCGTCTCGGCGTCTGCTTGCTGACCCTGCCCCTTGAGCCTGCCGGCGATCCACTGCGGCAGCGCCTTGCGCGGCACGACCTTCGCCTCGACCATGACGCCGGCGCGGTCGAGCGCTCCGAACCAGCCGGCTTTCTGCGCGCGCCAGTCCAGGTCGGGCAGGCAGACGAGCGTAATCGTGTCGGCCGGCAACGCTTCGCAGTACGCTTGCAGCGCTTCGCTGCCTTCGGCGCCGGGCTTGCCGGTGGGAATGCGCAACTCCAGGAGCTTCTTTGAGGCGAACAGCGATTGCGAGTTGCCGGCTATCGCAAGCTGGCGCCACTTGAACCCGGAATCGGCGGTGAGGATTTCACGCTCGGCATAGCCTTCGCCGCGCGATTTGGCGCGGATGCGGTCGCTCGCCTCGAGCGTGAGCAGCGGCTCGCTCCCGAACACGGTGTAAAGAGGCTTCAATTCGCGCGCGAGGTGTTGCTGGAGCTGCTCGGTCGTTATTCGCATTGCCCCGTGAATGGTGAACGGCGAATAGTGAATAATATATGGTGAACGGTGAACGGTGAACGGTAAATGGTGAAAAAGCGCTGTTTGCGGCCAAAAGCGGGTTACTGTTCACCATTCACTGTTCACCGTTCACGATTTACCTGCCGGGGAGCCGGACTGCCTGCAGCCGGCGCACGAGTTGCTGCACGGCGTCGGTCTGCATGTCGCGGTAGAGCAGCGCTTCCTCAGATTCCTTGGCCAGCGCTTCCACGTCGCTGTAGGAGAGCTCCCGGCGCAGCACGATCTCGCTCGGCGCAATGTATTCGATGGCGCTCTTGCCGTCAGTGAGGCGGTAGGAAACGCGGTAGCGCAGCTCGAACTCGCGCACGCGCCCCCCGCCGGAAAGCGCGAGAATCTGTTTCTCGCGCGCCTCGCTCAAGATCTGCAGCATCACCTGAGCTTCGCCCGGCTTGTCGGCGATCCGCGTCTGCGTGCCCGCCGTAATCGCGCGCTTCAACTGGGTTACCAGCGGGGAAGTGCCCGCCTGCAAATAGATGCTGTCGAAAGGCAGCGTTACCGCGCCGCGCAGCTTGAAGCCGCAGGACGCGAGGACCAGCATCGTGAACAACACCAAGCCGCGTCGAATATTGACCATGGTCATGGTTGTGCAGCAAATGATGAATGATGAATGATCAATGATGAATGAAGGGAAGCGGCTTCGCCAGTAAGGCTAACACCGTTTGTCTTATTCATCATTCCGCATTCCGCGTTCATCATTAGACTACAACGTTCACCAGCCGCCCCGGCACCAGCACCACTTTCTTGACCGGCTGGCCGTCGACGAATTTCCGCACGTTGGCGTTGGCGAGCACGATTTGCTCGATCGTGGCACGATCGGCCTCGCGCGGCACCCGCACGTCGCCGCGTTTTTTCCCGTTGACCTGGACCACAAGCTCGATCTCGTCCTCGATCAGCGCCGCCGGGTCGGCTTCAGGCCATGGCGCGGTGAGGATGTCCTCGCCGAACTTGAGTTCCCGCCACAAGTGATGAGAAACATGCGGCGTGATCGGGGAGAGTAGCCGCAGAAGTATCGAGAGACCTTCTTTAACAACGTCATCTTGCACGCCCAACAGCCGATCCAGCGCATTCAGTATTTTCATCGTTGCTGAGGCTACCGTGTTGAATTGGTGCTTACCAATGTCATAGTTCGCCTGCTTGAGCACTGAATGAATTTCGAAGCGCGTGCTCCTCTGCAGGCCGGGGGCGATCGCGGGGCCCCCGCCATTCTTGTATCCCACACAGTAGCCCCACAGCCGCCGCAAAAAACGCGCTGCGCCCTCCACCCCACTGTCCGACCACTCGAGCGTCTGCTCGGGGGGCGAGGTGAACATCATGAAAAACCGCGCGATATCGGCGCCGTAATGATCGATCAGCTCCTGCGGATCCACGCCGTTGTTCTTCGATTTCGACATGGTACCGATTCCGCCGAATTCCACCGGCTGGCCGTCCGACTTCAGTACGGCGCCGATCCGATTACCCTTGTCGTCCACCTTGATGTCAACGTCGGCCGGGTTGAAATAGGTAACGCGCGTTGTCGGCGGAAAACCTGTAAGGGAAAGAGTCCCGGTGCCGGGTGTAATCGTTACGTTTCTATTTTCCAGTTTGGTTGGAGCAACGCTAGGAGGAGTGGTCCCGTCAGCATTCGGCGTCGCCGGCTTGCGGAAATAGATTTCATTGAGCACCATGCCCTGCGTGAGCAGATTGGTGAAGGGTTCGCCGATCTTGACGAGCCCCAGGTCGCGCATGACCTTGGTCCAGAAGCGCGAGTAAAGCAGGTGCAGGATCGCGTGCTCGATGCCGCCGACGTATTGGTGGACCGGCAACCAGTACCGTACGCGATCGTCGACCATTGCGTTGCGCTGATCGGCGCAGGCGTAACGGATGTAGTACCAGGACGAATCGACGAAGGTGTCCATGGTGTCGGTCTCGCGCCGCGCCGG
>Ga0156226_1288_pt1 | contig 19027 bp, 19 predicted proteins | sample RifCSPlowO2_12_FD_107874 | JGI IMG/M metagenome (GOLD analysis project Ga0156226, IMG submission 107874) | Betaproteobacteria bacterium RIFCSPLOWO2_12_FULL_62_13
AACGTGCCGGGCCGCTTCTCGCATAGTCCCATCACGACGTAGGCGCCCGCCTCGCGCGCGGCCTCGGCCAGCGCCTCGGTCGCCGGCGACGGGATCTCTACGGAGTTCTTGAACAGCTCGGTCGCCAGCCGCCGGCTCTCTGGGGTGGTGGCGGGATGGAAGTGATACCACAGCGGGTGTCCCGGGATGAAGCCCTCCGGAAAACCGATGATCTTCGCGCCAGCCGCGCCTGCCTCCCGGATCAGACGGCACGCCTTTTCGACGGTAGCCTCGCGGTTGAGAAAGATCGGCGCCGCCTGAACGGCAGCCACTCGAATCTTCGTATAAATGTCTCCCATGGTTAGCACCTCCCTTATTTAGGACGCTGACTACCATCGCACTCCATCGCCGGCCTGTCAATCGTCACCGAACACCCGTCACCGGTCACTCGCATTTTTGCTATCTTGTAGCATCCGTGACTCGTGACTCGTAACGACCACCCCTCATCCTTCGTCAAACGATCCGGCTGAGATCGATGCGCCCGCGCCGCAGCGGCGGACACCAGAAATAGGTGCCCGAGACCGGGCGCGTGAACTTGAACAGCGCGTCGGCGATGCCGTCCTCGGCGCCGACCATGCGCGCGAGCTGCGCTTCGAACGCGTCGAGCGATCTGCCGAACGCTACGAACACCAACCCGGCGCGCGGCCCATCGGTCCACGGCATGGAGCGCCGCACGACGGAAGCCTCGGGCTCGAAGCTCTCCTGGGCGGTGCGCTTGACGTGCGCGGAGGACGGCGCGCGGTCGAGTTCTTCGTTGTCGCGCTTGCGGTTGGATCCTGAACGGGTCGATCAGCGCGGCCCATTTTACGGGCGTGCATCGCGGCGGAGCAAATGGAAACGCAGGGCGGGCGCCGCCCGCCACAAAGCGCCTTTCGGATCAACCAGGCACCGATCCCGTTTATACTTCGCTCGAAAAGGGGAATATGAATGGCCATCACGCTGATCGAAAACTTCCGCGCCGTGTTCTATGCCCCGTTATACGCGACCGCCGCGCTCGGCGCGTACGAGGCGGAGGGGATGGAAGTGAAGATGAAGATGTCGGCGGCGGCGGACAAGACACTCACGACGCTCACCACCGGGGCGGGTGAGGTATCATGGGGCGGTCCGCTGCGGATCATGGCCGCGCTCGACAAGGACCCGAAAGGCGGATACGTCGCATTCTGCGAGGTGGTCGGCCGCGATCCCTTCTTCCTTCTGGGGCGCGCGCCGAACCCCGCATTCCAACTCACCGACCTCATCGGGAAAAAGCTCGCGACGGTGAGCGAAGTGCCCACGCCCTGGATCTGCCTTCAGTACGATCTGCGCCGCGCGGGGATCGATCCATCGGCCATCGAACGCGGGCCCGAGCGCGGCATGGCGGAGAACGCTGCAGCGCTGCGCGCCGGAGAAGTGGACGTGATCCAGGTTTTCCAGCCCTACGCCCGCAACCTGACCGATGAAGGCGCGGGCCATATCTGGCATGCAGCGGCGGCCCGCTGATTGACCTCTTACACGACGTTCAACACGACGCGCAGTTTCATCGACAGAGACCCCGACACCGTGCTGCACATGACGCGGGCGATGCACCGGACGCTCAAGTGGATCGCGGCGCACGGCGGGCGCGACATGGCGGAAGTGATCGCCCCATATCTTTCCGACATCCCGCTTCCCGCGCTCGCCGCCTGCTGCAACGACTACAAGGCGCTGGGACTCTGGAACCGGAACCCGGTGATGCAGCGGGAGGGCCTCGAGTGGCTGCGCGACGCGATGTTCGCCGCCGGCTACATCCGGACGCCCTTCGCCTACGAGGACTGTGCCGACATGCGGTTCGCGGAGCAGGTCGTGCGCGAAGATCCGCCGTCCATTTGAGCGGCGAGCGACCGGGCATGGGTAATGGCAATACCCGTCACCCGTCACCTGTGACTCATCACTCTTTGCAGAAACCGCGATGTTATTGGAATCGGCGCATCTGCTCAAATCGACGTGTATTCGAAATCCCCCACGGCGCATACAAACAGTAGCGCCGACCACCAAAGACGCCGCAGCAGCCTCCGCCTAAGGTGTCCACCAGTAGCGCACGACGTGAAAGAAGATCGGGGCGGAGAAGCATACCGAGTCGAGGCGATCGAGCATGCCGCCGTGGCCCTCGATCATCTCGCCCCAGTCCTTGACGCCGCGGTCGCGCTTGACCGCCGACATGACCAGGCCGCCCAGAAAACCCATTAATGCGATGACAAGCGAGACCAAAGCTGCCGTTCCCGGCGAGAACGGCGTGATCCACCATAAAGCGGCGCCCAGCGCCGTGGCGCTCGCGACCCCCCCGGCGAATCCTTCGACTGTCTTCGAGGGCGAGAGCTCGGGTGCGATCTTGCGCTTGCCCAGGAGCTTGCCCCAGACGTATTGCAACACGTCGCTCGATTGCACCACCAGGACCAGAAACACGAGCAGGAACGCGTTGCGTCCCTCGTAACCCGGGATATCGAGCATCAGCAACGCCGGGACGTGCGAGATGCAGAACACGCAGATCATCAATCCCCACTGGATCGTCGCCGTGCGCTGCATGAAATTACGGACGTCGCCGGAAAGCGCGGCGACGATGGGCAGGAGCAAGAACGCGTAAACGGGGATAAAGATCGAGTACAGGCCGTACCACTCGATCCAGACCAGGTAATACTGAAACGGCAGGACCACGAAGAAGCTCAAGACCAGCGCCCAGTGGTCGCCGCGCCGGGTCGGGGTGATCGTGGCGTATTCCCTGAGCGCCGCGAACGAGGCGAATGCAAACAGCAGAATGACGCCGGGTTTGCCGGCGAGAAGCGCAGCGCCGATCCCCGCAGCCATCACCCACCATGCCTTGATGCGTGCGTTCAGGTTGTCGATGACCGGGTGCGGCGCGCCCCGCGCCAGGCGCGACTTGAGCGTGAAGCCCACCACGGAGGCGAACATGAGTATGCCGGTAACTCCGGCGAGCAGCAGCAAGGTGTGCCTTTCGAACGACATGAGCAAGCCTGTTCAGACGGGGCGCACGGATGCGGCCAGGTCGAGGAGCGCCCGCCGCGTGCGCTCGAGGAAAGCCGCCTTTGCCTCCCCCGGCGTAAGCCGCATCGGCGAACCGAAATTGATCGAGCACAACAGCGGCACCGGTATCGTTTCGCCCTTGGGCAGCACCCGGCCGAGGTTCTCCATCCAGACCGGCACCAGTTCCACCTCCGGTCGCCCCGACGCCACATGGAAGAGACCGCTCTTGAATGGCAACAGGATCTCTTCGGTGGTGTTGCGCGTGCCTTCCGGGAACAGGATCAGCGAGTCGCCACCGTCCAGGGAGGCGACAATGGTGTCGATCGGGTCCGCGGCGCCCGGCTTGCGGCTGCGGTCGATCAGCACGCCGCGGAGAACCTCGTGGATGATGAAACGCTTGAAGCGTCCCTTGTCCCAGTAATCGGCGCCCGCGACCGGCCGCGTCTTCACCCTCAGATCCCGCGGCAGCGACGCCCAGATGAGTACAAAATCGGCATGACTCGCGTGGTTGGCGAAATAGATGCGCTGCACGGCGGCCGGCGCACACCCGATCCACCGCGCTTTCGCCCCGGTCAGAAAGCGTGTGAAGCCGGTTATGAGACCCGCAATCGAGCCGGCCAACATGCGCATCATGGCATCCATGTCGGGCTATGCGAATGATTTTCCGGTCTGTTCCGCGAAGCGGCCGAGCGCTGTCATGTGCGCCGCGTCGAGGACCACGGCCGGACGGGCGCGGCGAACCTGTTCGACCGCATCGGTGTCGCTGGCAGCGCGTCCGCTGGCTACGAGCCATGCGGCGACCGCGGTGGCGCTGCGCGAAAAGCCCAGGGCGCAGCAGACGAGGACCGGCCCGTCCGAAAAGACGGTCTCGATGGCGATTACGGATCGCTCGATCTGGGCGATCGAAGGCGCTACCAGATCAAACTGCGGCACGTTGACGTAGCGCACGCCGCCCGCCGCACACGGCAGCTCGGCGGTCACGTCGACGATGGCGCGTACGCCTTGCGCATCGCGCTCGTTGCGGGTTGGCAGCCGCCCGAGCAACAGGCCCGGCACGACCGCATCCGCGCTCGCTGTCGCCCGCGTCCACCAACGTGAGTTGAGCCAGGCCCCGAGGATGTACGGGGCCAGCAGCCACCACGCGGCGGCGCTCATCGAGCCGTCCGCCCGCTTCTGGAACGCCGTCTCATCGAGGAATGCATGGATTACGGAAACGACGGCAAGCGATCCCGATACCCACAGCAGCCACGTTGCCCAGCCCCCGACATGGATCGCAATCGCGCCGACCACCAGCGCAGCCGCGCCGTAGCGCACCGCCAGAATGCCGCGCCGGGGGTCCGCGGTCATCGTGACGCCGCCGAAGTGCGAGCGCCCGTCCTCCGGGAAAAGCCATACGCAAAGCCATCCTGCCCACAACCCGGTCGGGAGGTCGATGAAATGGTGTTGGTAAGTAGTGAGCACCGAGATGCCGATCAGGACGAACCAGGCATTCACCACCCAGCGCCACCGACCTTGAACGTGCCGGAGATAGAGAACCCAGAGGATGACCAGCAGCGCGATGTGCAGCGACGGCGCCTGGTTGAACGGCTTGTCGAACCCCGTCAACACGTCGAACATGAGCCCGAAAAATCCATCCGTCTCGGGACGGGGGAAGGTGAAGCGCAATGGAAACAGCAGGAAGCACGAGACCGAGATCAGTTGAGCGCACAGCAGCCTCCGCCCGTGGACGTCAAGCTCGCGGTGCGTCGTGCACACGAAGAGCGACAACCCGTAGAGAAAGTCGATGGACCAGTACGGGACGATAGTCCACGCCGCGAAGGGGATGGAGCGCTCCCAGTCGAACACGACGGCGCCGACCTCCGCACGCCGGCTCGCGACCCAGTTTGCAAGACCGTAGCTCGCGAAAAAGAAAGGGCCCAGAAACACGAGCCACAGAAAAGCCCGCTTCCACGGGCGCTGCGACGCGGCGGCGGGATTGCCAGCAGCCTGCATCTCAGGCTCGCACCGCGAGCGATACCGTGAAAATGCCCCAGTCGTCGGTCCATTGCTCCAGCTTGTTGAAGCCAACGGATGCGACGAGCTGATCGATCTCGCCCTGCGTGCGCCTCCGCATCACCCAGGGCCGGCCGTCACGGTGGCTGGTGAGCGTGCGCGCGATGAGCTCGAGCTGCGGATGCCAGGGCTGGCCGGTGTAGATCAGAAAGCCGCCAGGCTCGACAGCGTGCGCGAGCCCGCGCAGCGACGCCGTGACCCGCACGTTGTCGGGAAACAGCTCATAAAGTCCCGACACGATGGCGACAGTCGGCCGCGGAACGATGGAGGCGACGCTTTCCTCGTCGAACGCATCGCCCTTCACGAAGCACGCCACATCCCCAAGCTTCTTCTCCGCGATCAGCGCCGCGCCATCGCGCACGTTTATGTCGCTGTAATCGCGAAGCAGGACGGCTTCCGGGCGCCACGGAAGCTTCTCCACCGCCTCGAGCACGTAGCGCCCGTGGCCGGCGGCGATGTCGGCAATGCGCAGCGGGCGCTCCTGCCCCTTGAGACGCCGCGCGGCGGCGGCTATTGCGCACTCCAGGTGTTCCTTGCGCACGCGTATGCCGCGCCAGCCGATCGAATCGAGATAGTTGCGGTCTATCATGCGTCCGAGCGGCGTGACCCCGCTTGCGCGATTGCGATAGATGTAGTCGAGCGTGCTGCCGGAATCGAAGCCGGTGCTGATGCCGAGCAGGATGCCTTCCGACAGCTTCCCGAGCGTGCGCATCGACAGCCTGAGCACGCCGAACTGGAGATTCTTGAGCGATAACGGCGGCAGCGGCGCGCCGAGCCGCGCTTCCTCATCCTTGGTGAACCCCTGCCGGTCGGCATGCAGCAAAGACGGCGCCTGGAACGGCCGGGCGAACATCCGCCTGATGAAATCGCGAACCTTGTCCAGCGCCAGGCGGCGGTCCTTCTCACCGAGCGTATCGTGATAGAAGCCGGGGAGCACGTGTTGCTCTTTGACGGTTGACCCGAGGCGCTCGAAGAACTCGAGCTGGGGGCGCCGGTGCACGACCCAGTCCGCTCCGGAGATGAGCAACTGCAGCGGCAACTGGATCGCCTGCGCGTCGGCCACCACGCGCTCCGCCGCGTCGTAGAGCGCAAGCAGGACCCTGACCGAGATCGCACGGGTAATCAGGGAATCGTTTTCATAAGACCGGATCCGCTCCGGATCATGGGTGAGAAACTTCGCCTTGACGTAGGAGTTGAGGAAAAAATTGCCGAAAAGCCCGTACATGAGCCTGAGGCCGGATCGCGCGAACGGCACGTAGAGCTTCACCTTGAATGCGGGTGCGGCGAGCACAAGACAACGCACGCGCGGGGCGTAGTCGTGCGCCCACGCCGTCACCAGCACTGCGCCCACACTCTGGGCGATGACCGCAATGTTTTCGACGCCAATGCCGTACTCGTCCGCGACGCAACGGATGAAGACGTCGATGTCCTTTACCGAGGCCGCGAAGCTCGGGCTGTCGCCGCGCTCGCCGGGTGAGCGGCCGTGGCCGCGGGCGTCCCACGCGAACATCGCGAAATCGTCGAGCCCAAGCTCATCGACGATATGCCACAGCCGTCCCGAGTGCTCATGGCCTCTGTGGAACAGCACGATCGCCCGATCAGCCCGGCTGGCGGCCGCGGGCCAGTAGCGATAAAAGAGCTGCGTCCCATCATGCGTGGTAAACGTCTTCTCCTCCGCGCGCCGCATTGCGCCTCCCCCAGTGTATCCAGTATCTACTGCCGGCGTGGCTCGGCGAGCCCCCTTCTGACCCGGTTCGCGATCGTGACCACGAGCAGCGCGGCCACGGCCGCCCAGATCCAGTCGAACGCCGCGCCGAGCGGAACACCGAGGCCGACCAGCAATCCAATCAGACCGAACACGAATGCCCGATCGCTCTTGCCCATCGGCCCATCGTAGCGCCGGCTCGCTCCCACCATGATACCCAGCACACCGGCCATTTCGGAAATGATCGAAAGTGCGATGATCACCCCCACCAACCAGGGACTGGACCCCGGCAGCAGCGCGAATGGAAGATAGAGCGCGCTGTCCGAGATTACGTCGGTAAGTTCGTTCAGATACGCACCGAGCGCCGATGCCTGGCCGAACTCGCGCGCGAGCATGCCGTCCACCGCATTGAATGCCATGCGCAGGAAAAACCAGATGGGCACAAGAAGGAACAGCCCTGCCGGCGCGGGCATCGCGGCAAGAACGGCGCCGAGCGCCACCGACACAACGCACGCCGCCACGGTGACCTGGTTCGCCGTAACTCCTGCCCGGTGGAGAGCGCCGGTCATGGGTCGCAGCAAAGCCTGGAACCGCGGTTTCAGTTCATAGACGCTCAAGTCTCATCGCCCCCTTCGCTGTTCGGGTTGCGTCATCCTCCCAAGCGGCGTCCTGCGTAAGGATACACGATTCATATCGATGACGCCCGACCACACAGGTAACTCCATGACGAAGGCAGGCTCCCGCCCGTCGTCGCGTCGCGGAAACGGAAAGCGGCTTCGCAACCATCATGAAGAAGATGAGTATTACCGGGATGAACGCCGATCGGCCTGTGCTCACCATGCACCGCCGCCCCTTTGCTCCAAAAAAAGGAAACCCGGCTACGCCCGCCCAGTTCCGCTACACTAGCGCGTATTGGAAAAGGAGGAAACCCGAATGGATGGCGTCAATCGGCTGCGTTCTGTCGGACTGATGGTCTGCACCTTGCTCGCGGCGCCGATCGATCCTGGCTACACGCAGTCCTATCCCGCGAGACCCGTGCGCTTCGTCGTGCCCTATCCGCCCGGTGGCACTACCGATCTCGTTGCGCGCGGGATTGCCGCCAAGCTCACCGAGCGCTGGGGGCAGCAGGTCGTGGTGGACAACCGGGGCGGCGCAAGCACGATCATCGGCGCCGAACTGGTTGCGAGGGCGGCCCCCGATGGTTACACCATTCTGCTCGCAACGCAGACGACCTTGTCGATCAACTCGCAACTTTATCCGAGGCTCCCATACAACGTCACGCGTGATTTTGCACCGATCACGCCCGTCGTGTATTTCCCGTACGTGATCGCCGCCCATCCTTCGGTGCCGGCGAATTCGATCAAGGAGCTCATCGAACTCGCCAAAGCAAAGCCGGGGACTCTCGCATACGGAACGCCGGGCACCGCCTCGACCAATCACCTCGCCGGCGCGCTGCTCGAATCGATGGCGGGCATCAAGCTCCTGCACGTGCCCTTCAAGGGATCCGGACCGGCGATGACCGCCGTGCTCGGAGGCCAGGTGCAGCTCATCATTACGGGCGCTGCGACTGTCCTGCCGCACGCGAAAAGCGGCAAAGCGAAGATCCTGGCGTTTGCCGCCGAGAAGCGTCATCCGAACTGGCCCGACATTCCCGCGACCGGCGAGGCAGGGCTCAAAGGCTACCAGGGCGGCACCTGGTTCAGCGTGGTGACGCGCGCCGGCTCCCCGCGGGCTATCGTGGAGGAACTCAACAAGGAAATCATCGCCGCGCTTGCCACCCCGGAGATCAAAGAACGCTTTACCGCGATCGGTTTCGACATCCACACCAGCACGCCGGAGGAGTTCGCGCGGTTCATCAAGACCGACATGGCGCGGACCGCGAAAGTCATCCGGGACGCCGGGATCAAGCTGGAGTGAGCGAAGCTTGCTTCGCAAGGAAGGCACGGAATTCACGGAGGAGTCCGCGCGGAGCACACGGAGAGCACCGAGAGTCTTTTATGTTTGAATTCTCTTTTTTCTCGGTGTTCTCAGTGTGCCCAATGTGAAATAACGCTCAGCGCGAAACGGAGTTCGCACGAATGACGGAGCCCGTTTCTTCCGCGAGCGTTTTCCTCACCGCCTCGACCACCGCCGCCTCGTACGCGCGGATGAAGTCCACGCTGTCTTCGGCGGCGATGCGGTGCTGTTTCATCACGGCCGCACGGGATGGCTTGATCTTGTCCACGTGCGAGAAAAACGCGACGGTCCGCGCCAGATCGCGCCCCAGCGCCTCGAATACGCTCTCCAGGAACGGGTAATGACGGCTGTACGTCATGTCGTTGGCGATGGCCACGTTGTTCAGCTCGCCTCGCTCCCAGGCGAGCACCCGTTCCGCCTTGTTGAAGATCGCGGCGCGCTTGCGCAGGAGCGCCCCGGATGAGATCTCCACGCGCTGGTAGCGCGCATAGAGCGCCGCGAGTTGTTCGTAGAAGGTTACGGTCGCGCGGGTGAGCTTCGATTGCGCGTCGGCGTGGCGCCGGATCGCCCTGCTCTCGCGGGCGTAAGGACCGAATTTCTCCTCGCTGAACACCGCCATCGCCTTGTAGGTGATGAGGTTGCAGAGCGCCTCCTCGATACCGTACGGGAGCCCGAACTGGTCGTGGCAATCTTCGTGAATGACGAGATAGAGGAAGCGGTCGAGCTTGCCGGTGATCATGGCGGGGGTTACCGGGGTTGCGTCTTCGCCCCACGCCTCCACCGCGCCGAAGAAGACGTCGGCCTCGTGGCCGAGCTTGCGGCATTCCTCCTCCGTCACCGAATCGTACCACCGGATCGCCGGATCTTCGTAGGAGTACGGCAGGTAGAAGCGCGACGCGTGGCCGCAGAAGGAAGACGCGTCCTCTTCGTCGGAGAGCCTGAGGAAGTTCTCCGTTTTACGAAAGCCGATCCGGCGCTCGAACGCCCGGATTTCGTCCAGAAGTGCGCCCCACTCATCGGCCACGCCGGGCGCCGGCGGGGCAAGAAAGTCGCGTATCTGGCCGCATCCTGCGATCAGGGCCGCGAGCAGCGCGACAACAAGAAACGTCAGGCGACCAGAATCCACGCTCCGAGTCCGGTGAGAAGCACGAAACCAATTACGCTTGCCGCGAGTAACGCCCTGGTGCGAACCCGGAGAATTCCGACGGCCTCCACCAACCGGGCGTTCTGGCCGGCGAGGGAGTTGATGAGCTCGGAAGAAGCGGCGATTTCTTTCCTCAGCTCCGCGACCTGCGCCTCGAGCGCCTGCAGGCGGCCTTCCCCGCTTTCTGTTCCACCTTCTGCCAGGGCGTCGGAGCCGCTGTCCTTCACCGCGGTCCAAAGTTTCTTCGCACCGCGCGCGACGGTCGGAGCTGCGGCGATTACATCGGCCCACGGTATGAATTTGAATGCAGTCATCCACCCAGCCACGGCTACGCCTCCTTCCAGGCAATGTCATGTTACAGCCCAACGAGAATGACAGGAAAATGGGCTGAGCATTCCATTAGAAACCGCCTGACAAAATGAATTCCCCTACCCGTCAACCTTCCCTCACCCTCGGTCCCTCTATCCCTCACGCCCGATCCCTCTCCTTCCGGGAAAAGGGTCGGGAATGAGGGAAAAGACGCCACGCAAGGTCGATGAGGACGATTCGCGGTATGGACACCGTGACGATTCTCTCCGAAATCGCGAACCCGTGCCGACCGTACGGGCCGGGCCGTGATAATCTGTCGGGCGATACCTTAAACGCCCGCAGGAATCGCTTATGAGAAAGACGATCTGGTGGCTGATTGTGATTTTCGGATTGGGCCTGTTTGGCTTGATCTTTTACTACGCGATGCAGAAGATGCGGCCGGCGCCGCAGCGGGAGCCGCCGCCTGTCGTTGCTCCGCCGGTGCCCACGCCTCCCGCCGAACCGCAGATACGCTTTCCGATCAGGCAGGAACCGCAGGAAAAGCCGCTGCCCGTGCTGAACGCGAGCGACCCGGTCATGAAGGAAGCGCTGGGCGGCCTGTGGAGCGACAAGACGTTTGAACAACTCTTCCACCTGAAGGATTTCATACGTCGCGTCGTCGCCACGATCGACAATCTGCCGCGCAACAAGCTCGCCTTGCGGCTCATGCCGGTGAAGCAGGTCGACGGAAAATTCCTCACCACTGGCAAGGGCGAAGGCCTCGCCATCAGCCCGGACAACGCCGCGCGTTACGCGCCTTATATGCGAGTGGCCGGCGCCATGGACGCCACGAAGCTGGTGGCGCTCTACGTCCGCTTCTATCCCTTGTTCCAGCAGGCGTATCAGGAGCTGGGCTACCCGCAGGGCTATTTCAACGACCGCCTGGTCGAGGTGATCGATCACCTGCTTGCAGCGCCGCAACTGCAGGCGCCGGTGAAGCTCGTGCAGCCCAAAGTCTTCTATCTGTTTGAAGATTCCGAGCTGGAGGCGCGTTCGGCCGGCCAGAAGATCCTGATACGCATCGGCGACGAGAACGCCGCCCGGATCAAGGCGAAGCTGCGCGAAATACGCGGCGAGTTGACCCGCCAGGTTCCGAAAAAGTAGGTAGCCAGGGTCAGCGATCCGATAAACCTGGAAAAAGCGAACCGCAAAGACGCGAAGGCGCAAAGGATCGCAAAGATAATGGCTTGAAAAGAAGCAGCGATTCTCTTCTTGGGTGAACTGACAGATTAAAGAATTGCTTTGCGTCACTTGGCGTCTCTGCGCCTTTGCGGTTATGGACTGCCGTTTTTGGGATAAAAGGGCGCGTCCCCTTTATCCGGCGGTGCCGATCACTCCGGCAGCGCTGAGCGCGGCGATCTCCCCGGTGTTCATGCCGAGCAGGTCCCGCAACGCCTCGCCGGTGTGCTGGCCGAGCGTCGGCGCCGGCGCGGTTACCGTGCCCGGTGTTCTGGAAAGACGCACGGGCGTGCCCACCATTCGAACCCTGCCCGCCCGCGGGTGGTCGAGTTCCACCAGTGCGTCCCGCGCCCTGACCTGGGGGTGCTCGACAACCTGGGCGAGATTATTGATGGCGCCCACGGGGATGTCGTTCGCCAGCAGCAGCGCTTCCCACTGCTCGTAGGTCCGCGTGAGGAATACCTCTTGCAGCGTTGGAATCAGGCTCTCGCGGTTGCGCGCCCGGCCGGGAACGGTGCGATAGCGCGGGTCGTCGATCAGCTCGGCGCGGCCGATGACCTGACAAAACTTCTTCCACAGCTTCTGGCTCGCGATCGCCAGCGCGAGGTCGCGCGTCCTGGTGTGAAATGTCTGGTAGGGGACCACGGCGGCGTATGCCGTGCCGAGAGGTTTGGGAATGACCCCGTCCGCGAAATAGTTGCCGAAGGTCGTGCCGAGCAGCGCGAGCTGCCCTTCCAGCATCGAGATGTCGACCGCCTGCCCCTCGCCCGTGCGCTCCTTCACCCTCAGTGCAAGCATGATGCCGTAGGCGGCGTTCATGCCGGCCGTCAGGTCGGCGATCGAGACCCCGGCGCGCACGCCGCTTCCGCCCGCCTCGCCGGTGACGCTGATCATGCCGCTCTCGGCCTGCAGAATGAGATCGAGCGCGGCGCGGCCGCGGTACGGTCCGTCCTGGCCGAATCCGGAAACGGAGCAATAGATGATGCCGGGATTGCGTTTGCGCGCCGCTTCGTAGTCGAGCCCGAGCCGGGCCAGGGCGCCCACGCGATAGTTCTCCAGCACGATGTCGCAGCGCTCGACCAGGCGGAAGAACAATTCCTTGCCCTGCGGGCGTTTGAGGTCAACGACGATGCTGCGCTTGTTGCGATGAAGACTCAGGAAATACGCGTGATCCGGGCCCGGCATGGGCGCGCCCCAGTTGCGCGCAATGTCGCCCGAGCCGGGCGGTTCGAGCTTGATCACCTGCGCGCCGAAATCGGCCAGCATCGTTGAACAGAACGGTCCCGCGAGCGCATGGCTCAGGTCGAGCACTTTGATGTCTTCGAGCGGCAGCCGCATGGAAATCCCGGTGTTGTTCTAACACGTTTACGACGCTCTGCATTCGATTCGATTTTCTCACAATTCGCACCGAGGCAAAGGAACCCGGGGAGTAACACGCATCTCCGAGGAGCGAATTGCGGCGAATGGATCGAGCGCCGCTGAAAGTCTAGTTGAACGGCCACGGCATGTCGGCGAGCGACTGCAGGATCCCCCGCGGATAATCGAGCACCAGGAAATGCGACAGCAGGGCGAACAGAATGACTGCGCCCAGACCGCCGAGCGCGGCCGGGCGCCATGCCGACCGCGCCTTCACCCGAAGAAAAGTGGCGACGTAGACGAAGGTTCCGAGCACGAAACCGAAGAGCGCAGTCGCGCCGATCAACCCGAGAATCCAGGCCTGGTAATGCAGCTCGCCGCGCTGGGGTGCCGCGTTTGCCGCCCACTCGCGCTCGCTGTCGTAGAGCACGTAGGCCGGGCGCTTCCGCAACGACAGGAGCGCCGCCGCGCCGAGCAGGACAAGCGTGCTCAACGTCACGGTCAGCGGGAAGACCCGCGCGAGGAACGTGAGCCGGAACGCGTCGTAGATCGCATAGCCGAAGCAGGCGATCAGCACGCCGAGGAAGATCATCTGCGGCGCTTTGTTCGCGGGAGCGTGCGGCCCATCGGACGTCAGGGCCTCCCGATGCGGCTTCATGCGCGCGGCGAGGAAGATCGATACGACGATCAGGCCGAGCAGGATCAGCACGCCGGTTCGCTCGAGGAAACTCGCCCCGTATACCTGCACCGACTGGTAGACGGCCGCATCGAGCTTCATCGAAAGCACGAAGCCGATCAGCAGCGCCGGCCGCGACCAGCCGAAGCGCTTCATGTACATGCCGAGCACGCCCAGCACGAACAGGGCGAGGAGATCGTACCAGCTCTGCGTCGCCTGGTACGCCCCGAAGTAGATGATCACGATCATGAACGGCGCGATCACCGCGTAGCGGATCAGCGTCAAGCGCGCGATCGGCTTCGCGAGAAACAGGCAGGTGCCGGTGCCGATCACATTGGCAAGGGCCAGCGACCACATGATGAGGAAAGTGAGATCGAGGTGGCGTTCGATCATGCCGATGCCGGGCTCGACGCCGATCAGGATGAGGCCGCCGAGGAACACCGCCATGCTGCCCGATCCCGGAATCCCGAACATCAGCGTCGGGATCAGCGCGCCGCCATTGTCCGCGTTGTTGGCCGACTCCGGCGCGATGACGCCGCGGATGTCGCCCTTGCCGAGCATTTCACGGTCTTTCGTCGTCTGCGCGAGGTGACCGTAGGCGATCCAGGTAGAGACCGAACTGCCGAGGCCGGGCATCGCCCCGATCAGCAAGCCGATAGCGGAGCAGCGCAGGACCAGCCATTTATGGCGCAGCGTTTCCCAAAAGCCGCGCAACGTGCCGGACCCGAGTTCGGCGGTCTCGGAGATCGTCTGGCCGCGGCGCAGGATCTCCACCATCTCGGGCACCGCGAACATGGCAAGCCCGACGATGACGAGCGGTATGCCGTCGCTTAAATACACGGTGTCGAAACTGAGCCGGTATTCGCCCGTGGCGGGCGCGGCGCCGATGCTCCCCAGCAGCAATCCCAGCCCGCACATCGCGAGACCCTTGATCGCGCTCGCTCCGGTCAGCATGCCGACCATCGTCAGCGCGAGGATGATGAGCATGAGCTGTTCGCCGAATCCCACGGCGAGGATCAGCGGCCGCGCGACGTAGATGCTCAATGTCAGGATGAGCGCGCCGAACACGCCGCCGATCATGGAGGCGGAGAACGCCGCGCCGAGCGCGCGCGCCGCCTCGCCGCGTTTCGCCAGTGGAAAACCGTCGACGACGGTGGCCTGCGCGCCGGAGGTGCCGGGAATGCCCATGAGCACCGCCGGAAACGTGTCCGAGGTGTTCGTGACGGCCAGCAACCCCACCATCATCGGCAGCACCAGCGTCGGGTCCTTGCCGTAGACGAACGGCAACAGCAACGACAGTCCGGCGATCCCGCCGAGACCGGGAAGGATGCCGACGACCAGCCCCAGCATCGTGCCCGCGAAGAGAAAAGCGAAGTGCTCCACGTCGAGCAGGGCGATGAGCCCCGTGACGATCATGTCGTACATGCGCATTCTCCGCCGGATCGCGTCCTATGCGAGCAGAACTCGCCGCCCGACCTAATACGTCACGTCGTGCTTGGTCTTGAGAAAGGTCCTGAGCCAGTCCTGGACGGCGGGCGAAAGCGTGGTCGCCTCCTTGATGATCGGGCGCGCCGCCTCGCCGACGAACTGCGGATAGCCCTCCACGATGGACGCGGCGAGCTTCTCGAATTCGGGATCCTTGAGCGCGTTCCGTGCCGCCGCGCGCCACGCCTCGACAACGGGCCTGGGCGTATCGGTCGGCAGGAAGATCGACTTGCTTGCCATGACGTTCATCTGCATGACCGCCTTCCAGGCCTCGTATCCCGGACCCGACGGCTTCTTGCCGTGCATGCGCTCATACACTTCCGTGAACGTCGGAAGATCCGGAAAGTTCGGGTCGCGCACGATGTTTCCCTTCTCGTCCTGGATGCCGAGGGTGAAGAGCGGCACGGCCTTGCCGGCCTTGACGAGCTGCGAGGCGTTCTTCTTGTACGCCGGCGTCGTATCGTAGTTGATGTTGAACTCGCCGCGCTCGAACGCGAGCCGCGTCGGGCCGCGTTGCACCCCCCAGACGTACTTCACGTCGAGACCGAGCAGCTCGAAGGCTATGGTGAACCGCATCTCGGCGCCGGTCGGGCCGCCTCCGCCAAACACCAGCCGTTGGCCCTTGAGTTTGGCGATCTCCTGCGCCCCTTTCACGCCCAGCCCGCTCGCGGCATAGAGCACGGCGCCCTGCGGCGAGAGCAGGACCGGTTGCCACTTGTCGAGATCATATTGAACCTTGGATTTCTGGAACACGAAATTCGAAACCGTCGAGGCCGAGACCACGATCACATTCAGTCCGTCCGGCTTGGCGCGGGACTGGAACTGGTTCGCACCCGGGATCGAGCCGCCGCCCGGCACGTTGCGAACGATGATGGTGGGGTTGCCGGGCAGGTGCCTCTCGAGATGCGGCGCGAGCGCGCGGATGTAGACATCGGAGCCGCCCCCGGGTTGGAAGGGCACGATGGCCTCCACACGCTTGCCGGCGAAATCGACCTTCTGCGCTATCGCTTCCGCCGCCGGCAAACCGGCGATGGCACACGTCATCCCCACACATGCGGCGATCCTGAACGACATAACCTTGTCCATTTTTCCCTCCTCCGTACTCTGGTTGAACGGCAGCTTTCCCCTGCCCGAACAACTATAGCGCCGTTGAAGACCGCTTTCAACGGCACGCCGCTATGCGAAAATGAAGCTCAATGGAGAGCCAGAGCATTCTCTACGCGCTGCGTCTGCGCCTCGAGCACGAACTCGGTCGTGACGATCATGGCCGTGGGCCGCCCTGCGGCCGGTCGCGATCGAGCGGCACGGGCGGGTCGTGGCCTGGCTCGTACCGCCTCCGGCCGCGAAGGCGCGCTCCGGGAAAACGCGAGCCGCCCGGCCCCGGCCGCGATGGAGCCGGCGCCTCGAGGAGCGTGTCATCGAGCTTTGCGCGCGCGGTGATTACCGTCCTTCGCGCTGGCTGCGCGCGGGCGATCCGCGGATGCTGGCGGGCGTGGCGGTGATGCTTGCCTCGCAGGAGAGTTTCGCCCGGACGCGCATGCTGGCGCTCGCCGAGCGGCTTCACGCGGGGATGAGCGCGCCCGGGGAATTCGGCCGGTGGCTGGCCCGCTCGCCCGTGCAGGCGGTGCGTTTCCTGCCCATGCTCAAGGCGCGAATGCGCGCGCCGGGACTGCCCGCCCGGTGACCGCGAAACGTCCCGCGCTGCGGCCGGACCCCGAATATCTGAAAGCGTTCGCCAGGATCATGTCGCGTATCGAGCGCGCGTTGGGGCCGAAGCGCCCCGCCCGCCCCGTCACCGTCTGTGTCGCAGGCGGCGCCACCCTGCACTTCTACACTGGGGAAAGATATTCGAACGACATCGATGCGAAGATCATGGCACGCATGATGCTCGACCCCGCGGAGCTCCAGGTCGCCTACCGCGGGGAGGATGGTCACGCGCGGCTGCTCTATTTCGATACGCAACATAACGACAGTTTCGCGCTGCTCCACCAGGATGCATACGGCGATGCCCTTCCGATCTCCGTGGCGGGTGTCGATCCCCGGCGCCTCGAGGTAAGACTCCTCACGCCGCTCGATCTCGCCGTCTCCAAGCTCTCCCGCTTCAGCGAGCAGGAACAGGACGATATCCGCGCGCTGGCGCGGGCGGGACTGATCGACGCGGTCGGGCTTCGCCGCCGCGCCGAGGCGGCATTGCCGGACTACGCCGGCAACCTCGAGCGAATCAGGACTTCGATCGGCGCCGCCTGCCGTCTCGTCGAAGCCGCCGGCAAGAAGCGGTGACAATGACCAAAAGCGCGTAACAAAGTGGCATCAGGCTGCTAAGCCGGTGCGAACACCGGCACCGACACGCCGCCTTCGGTCTTCCTGAAGACCACCTTCACCCTCTGTCCGATCCTGATCGTGTCGAGATCGCAATCGACGATGTTGGTCATCATCCGCACGCCTTCGTCCAAAGTGACGTAGGCGATGCAATATGGAACCGGCGTACCACGGCGCATGACGCTGTAGGTATAGATTTCGCCGGTGCCCTTCGCTTGCACCCATTCGACCTTGTCGCTGAAGCAGTGCGGGCAGAGGCTGCGCGGATAGTGGTGGTATTCACCGCAATCGCTGCATTTCTTGAGCATGAGCCTGCCCTCTGCAGCGGCGTCGAAATAGGGCTGGTCGCCGGGATTCAGCGTCGTGTCGCGGAGTTTTCTTTCCTGGTATGGGGTCGCCATCGCTTCACTCCCTTTCCATGATCAGTGTGGCGCTGCCGTGCCGGTGCCCGAGCGAGCCGCCGGTGCCGTGCGCGAGCGCGAGGCCGCAGTTCTTCACCTGGACCGCGGGATGCGCCTCGCCGCGCAACTGCCGCACGGCCTCGATGACCTTGGTCATGCCGCCGCGGTTCGCGGGGTGGTTGTTGCACAGTCCGCCGCCATCGGTGTTGAACGGAAGCTTGCCGGCGCCGGAGATCAAATTGCCGTCGGCGACGAATTTTCCGCCTTCGCCTTTCCTGCAGAAGCCGAGATCCTCGAGCTGCATGACGACGGTGATCGTGAAGCTGTCGTAGATCGACGCGTACTTGATATCGGCCGGCTTGACGCCCGCCTCCTCGAAAGCCCGCGGACCGGTCCACACGGCGCCCGAATAGGCGAGGTCGAGTTTTCCGCCCATCTGGCCCTTCGTCGTTTCGCCCGCTCCGGTAATCTTCACGAGCGGCCGCTTGAGGCTTTTCGCGATCTCCGGCCTGGCGACGATCACCGCGCCGCCGCCGTCGGTCACGACGCAGCAGTCGAGCCGGTGCAGCGGGTCGGAGATCATCGGCGAGTTGATGACGTCCTCGACAGTGACCACGTTGCGCAGCATGGCGTTGGGATTGTGCTGCGCGTGGTGAGAGGCCGCGACCTTGACCCAGGCGAGTTGTTCGCTGGTCGTGCCGTACTCATACATGTGGCGCATCGCCGCCATCGCATACAGATTAACGGTCACCGGGCTGTACGGCATCTCGTAGGGGGCATCGGGCAGGTTCACGCCGCGCTCCCGCACCTGCGTGCCGGAGCTTCCTTCCGAGTTGGGGCGTCCGGCGAGCGTGATCAGCGCAACGTTGCATTTCCCTGCCGCAATCGCTTGCGCGGCATGCGCGACGTGGACCAGATAGGAGCAGCCGCCCATATCCGTCGAGTCGACGTGGCGCAGTTTCAAGTTCATGTAATTGGCCATGCTCCAGACGTTGGCCCCCGGCGAGTCGCCGGCGCAGAAGCAGCCGTCGATATCGTCTTTGGTGAGACCCGCGTCTTCGATCGCTCCCTTCGCGCACTCGGCGTGCAACTGCGCAACTGATTTGTCGGGCGCTTTTCGCAGGGGGTGCTCGTAAGCACCCACGATGTAGGCTTTGCCTTTGATGCTCATGTGTTCTTCCCTTTTCTGGTCGAGATGGCGGCGTGCCCTACCGAGCTTCGTGCAAATGGGCGACAACGCGTTTGCACCACAAAACTCCCCTCCATCCCTCACTCCTGACCTCTCTCCCAAAGGGAGAGAGGAAGCTCGAGCCTCCCTTCTCCCTCCGGGAGAACGGTCGGGGATGAGGGACCGAGAGGGGCGGGGGTGA
>Ga0156226_1065_pt1 | contig 19002 bp, 19 predicted proteins | sample RifCSPlowO2_12_FD_107874 | JGI IMG/M metagenome (GOLD analysis project Ga0156226, IMG submission 107874) | Betaproteobacteria bacterium RIFCSPLOWO2_12_FULL_62_13
AACGCCACCGGATATGCGCTGCGCGGCTTCGATGCGCGTGACCTGCCTGCCGTTCGCCGCGTCAAAGCCGAGGATCTGTCCTGATGCGCCTGCCGCGTATACGACGTTGCCAGCCACTGCCGGGAAAAAGGCGTTCTTGTCCGCACTTCCGACGCTGCCCTGCCACAGGATCTTCGGGCTGACGACCGAACGGATCTCAACCAGTTCCGCGGGTTTCTGGACGACCGGCCGCGCACCGAACAGGCGGTCGTAGGTGCCCGATATTGTCTGGCAACCACTTGCAACCAGGGCGAGCAGGGCGGCGGCATAGCCGGCGATTCTGTTGGCGCTCACTTGGCCTCACCGAGTGCGTCGAGCTTGGTCTGGATGATCATGCGATACGGGCTTTGTGCATCGCTTTTGTCGAACGCCAGTTGATAGGCGCTGCGCGCCTCGGCGAGCTTGCCCTGTGCCACCAGAATGTCGCCCTTGAGATCGGCGTAGAGCCCGCTCAACGCTTCGACGTGCTTGCTGCTGACAAGCTCGAATGCCTCGACGTATTTTTTCTCGTCCAGCAGCACGCCGGCAAGCCGCAGCCGCGCCACGTCGCGCATTTCCTCCTCCTTGGCGTTATCGATCACCCATTGCAGCCGCGTCTTGGCGGCGGCAAGGTCGCCGGTGTCAAAACTCGCGCGGGCTGCGCTGAGGGCCGCCATCGCCGCATACGGGGTCGCGGCGTATTCCTCGGTGATTTGCGCCGCGATATCACGCACTTTCTTGGCGTCGTTGACGCGCTCGGCCTGCGTCAACTGCTCGTACAGCGTGACCGCCGCCAATACCTGCTGATGGCGATAATAGCGCCAGCCCTGAAACCCCGCGATGGTCACGATGCAAGCCGTCACGGCCAGTATCACCAGGCTGCCGTACTGTTTCCACCACGACTTGATGGTTTCCAGTTGTTCCTGTTCTTCGAGATCGTATGCCATTCAAAGATTTCCTAGGTTCGTGACTCGTGGTCGAGTTTCGGGTTTCGAGTTTCGGGTTCGGGGTTTCGCGTCTCAGGGTTCGTCGTATCACGAATCACCAATCACCAATCACAGTCACGAATCACTAATCACGCTTTTCTTTATCAAGTCCGCGGCTTCCTCGATCGAAACGCGCACCTGTTCAGCGAGTTCCCGCAGCGGCTTGATGCTCACCTCTCCCGCCTGCGCTTCATCGTCGCCGACGATCAGCGCAAACCGCGCGCCACTCGCGTCAGCCTTTTTCATCTGCGACTTGAAACTGCCGCCGCCGCAGTGCAATAACACATTTACGCGATGGTCGCGCAGACGTTCTGCAACCTGCTCCGCAAAGGGATCAGCAGCCGCGCCCTGATGAACGAGGTAGACATCCGGCGCGCTCCGCGACGCGGATGCGGCCCCGTCGCTCACCAGCGCAAGCAAGCGCTCCACACCCATCGCAAAACCGCATGCGGGGGCAGGTTTGCCGCCGATCTGCGCGATGAGACCGTCATAGCGGCCGCCCGCGCACACCGTGCCCTGCGCACCCAGCCTGTCCGTCACCCACTCGTAGACCGCGCCATTGTAATAATCAAGCCCGCGCACGAGCCGCGGGTTGAGCGCAAACGCGATGCCGACGGACCGCAGCTTGGCCTGCAGGTCCGAGAAATGTCTGAGTGAATCCTCGTCGAGATCGTCGGCAAGCCGGGGCGCGCCTTCGATCAACTCCTGCATTACCGGATTCTTGCTGTCAAGCACCCGCAGAGGATTCGTGTGCAGGCGCCGCTTGGAATCATCGTCCAGCGATTCCCGGTGCCGCTCCAGATACTTTACAAGACGCGCCCGATATCGCGCACGCGCGTCGCTGCCGCCCAGAGTGTTGAGTTCCAGCGCGACCCCATCGAGTCCGAGCATGCGCCACAGCCGTGCGCACATCACGATGTGTTCGGCATCGATGTCGGGGCCGCCAAAACCCAGCGCCTCCACCCCGACCTGGTGAAACTGCCGGTAGCGGCCTTTTTGCGGGCGTTCGTGGCGGAACATCGGTCCCCAATACCATAGCCGCTGCGGCCCGCTGTAGAGCAGATTATGCTCGATCACGGCGCGCACGCAGGAAGCGGTGCCCTCGGGACGCAGCGTCAGGCTTTCGCCGTTCAACTCGTCGATGAAGGTGTACATTTCCTTCTCGACGATATCCGTCACCGCGCCGATCGAGCGCACGAAAAGCTCGGTTCGCTCGAGGATCGGCGTGCGGATCGCGCGGTAGCCGTAAGCGCGCAGCCACGCCCGCGCCGTGTCCTCGAAAAACTCCCACAGGAGGGCTTCCTCCGGCAGGATGTCGTTCATCCCGCGGATTGCCTGTATCTGCCTGGAGGTCATTCGGTGATTAAGTGATTAAGTAATTAAGTGATTGAGTGAACCTGCGTCCATGAAGAATCCCGAATGGGTGATACTCAATCGCTCAATCACTTAGTCACCCAATCACTCAGCTCAGGCGTGCGCAGCGTTCTTCGCCGGCTTCTTTTCGCCCGCTGCGGCGCCTTTCGAATAGGTGTCAATTACGTATTGTTCAATGATTTTCTGAAACTCGCCGGCGATGTTTTCGCCCTTCAGCGTTACCGTCTTGACGCCATTCACATACACCGGCGCCGCCGGATTCTCGCCTGAGCCCGGAAGGCTGATCCCGACATTGGCATGTTTGCTTTCCCCCGGCCCATTGACGACACAGCCCATTACGGCAACGTGCATGGTTTCCACGCCCGGATACCTGTCGCGCCACACCGGCATTTGCGCCCTGAGATAGCTCTGGATGCGGCCGGCGAGTTCCTGGAAGAACGTGCTGGACGTGCGGCCGCAGCCGGGGCATGCGATCACCATCGGCGCAAACGATCTCAACCCCATGGTCTGCAGGATTTCCTGCGCAACGATCACTTCCCTTGCGCGGTCGCCGCCGGGCTCCGGTGTCAGCGAAATGCGGATCGTGTCGCCGATGCCTTCCTGCAGCAGCACAGCCAGCGCAGCGGTCGAGGCGACGATACCCTTGGATCCCATGCCGGCCTCGGTAAGCCCCAGATGCAGCGCGTAATCGCAGCGCGCGGCGAGGTCGCGATAGACCGCGATAAGGTCCTGCACTGCGCTCACCTTGCATGAGAGCACGACCCGGTCGTGCGCCAGGCCGAGAGCTTCGGCCTGCCGCGCGCTCTCGAGCGCGGAGGCGACGAGCGCTTTTCGCGTCACCACCGCGGCGTCTTCCGGCTCCGGCAAACGGGCGTTTTCGTCCATCATACGCGCCAGCAATTCGGGGTCGAGGCTGCCCCAGTTGACGCCGATGCGCACGGGCTTCCCGTACTTGCACGCAAATTCGATCATGGTCGCGAATTGCTCGTCGCGCTTCGCGCCGCGGCCGACGTTCCCGGGATTGATGCGCAGCTTCGCGAGCGCCTCGGCACACGCCGGATGTCGGGCGAGCAGCCGGTGACCGTTGAAATGGAAATCGCCGGCCAGCGGCACGTTGACGCCCATCCGATCGAGCTGCTCGCGGATGTGCGGGACCCGGGCCGCAGCTTCGGCATCATTGACCGTAACGCGCACGATCTCGGAGCCAGCGCGCGCAAGTTCTGCCGCCTGCCGCACCGTCGCCGCGGCATCGGCCGTATTCGTGTTGGTCATCGACTGCACGACAACGGGTGCATCGCCGCCGATGGCGACGTTACCGACGCGAACCTGGCAGCTTTTGCGACGCAGTGCGGGGCCGTGGGAGGGATAGCAGTTCATTCGAGGGTCAGCCGCGCGATACTGACCTTGATGTGGCGCTCAAGATTGACCGGGCGGTCATTATAGGTCAGCCGGACGCCACGTGCATTGCCGACCACCAGCGTAAACGGGGGCTTGCCTCTTACCCGCTGCTCGGTGCCGCCTCGATTAAGCCGAGTGAAAATTATTCTGCCTTCGCGGTCGCGGATCTCGACCCAGGAGTCCTTTTCGAAGACCAGATGCAATTCACCGTCCTCGGGCCCGTGCTGAGCCCCGGACTGCGGCAACACCGCAGGCGGGGCCGCCTCCGACGCTTCGCGTGACGGCCGCGCCGCAGACGGATCCGACGCAGCGGCCTCCGCCGTAGCATTTTGTACGGCCGGGGCGTTCGCAGCGACCTGAACGACATCCTGCCCCGCCGGCGCGGCAACAGGCGCCGGCGCAACCGGGGGCGCCGCCGGCCTGGTTACCGTCACCGTAGGGCGCTCGTCCCAATAGAGCTCGTAGGCTCCCAGGCCCGCCAGGACCACCGTTGCGGCGATTGCATACCTCGGCCAGCGGCGCACCACCGAAGACGGGAAGGGAATGTCCTGCGAATGCAGCATCTCGTAGCACTCCGCCGCCACCGGGAAATCGGTGTTCACCGAAGCAAGAACTCGATCCGGGTCGAGTTTGAGCAGCCGCGCATAGTTTCGGATGAAGCCACGCACGAACACCCGGCCAGGCAGCTTGTCGAACGCACCCGCTTCCAAGGCTTCGACCTGACGTTCCGAAAGCTTGAGCTGGCGTGCGACTTCCGCGATGGTGAAGTTCTGGGCGCAGCGCGCCGCCGCCAGTACACTGCGAGGCGCTGGATCATTGATCCGCGGTTGCGCGTTCTCGACTGTACTCATTCGTACTGGCCGGCAAGCAGCGCCCGAGCTTCCTTCGATTCCGGAAATTTATTGCGCAACTGAAGCGCGTAGCTCGCTTCAGAATTGTAGTCGCCCAGCCTGCGCTCGATGCGCACGCCGAGCCAGAGAAGCTCGGCGCCGGCGGGGGCGACCTGCGTAAAACGGTTGAGATAAACCCTCGCCGCGGGATAGTCGCCGCGCGCATAAGCGAGATCGGCCATCTGATAAAGCGCCTGCAACTGGGTCGGGCGCACCTTGAGCGCGCTCATGAAATACTGTTCCGCTCCCGCCAGATCACCGCGCTGGCGCGAGCACAACCCGGCGTTGACGTATGAGCGGTCGGCATTTCGATACAGCGGATTGCGCAGCGCGGCCATGAAGTGCTTGATCCCATCCTCCTCGCGCTTACGCTGGCACAGGAACCAGCCGTAGTTGTTGTTGGCATCGGAATCGAGCGCATCAATGCTCAGCGCCTGCTGGAAATGCTGCTCGGCAAGCCGGTCCTCCTTGAGCTCGCCGTAGACCAGGGCCGCCACATTGTGCGCCGGGCCGTAGCCAGCGTCGGAGCGCAACGCAATGATCGCCTCCTCGAGCGCTACGCTCATATTGCCGAGTTCGAAATAGCCGGCGGCAAGCTCGGTATGAACCCGCGCCCGCGTGCGCTCGTCGGTTTCCGATCCTGTAGTATCGGCCTGAGGCTTGACCTCCGGAGCGGCAGGCTGGACGGCGCATCCGGCGGTGGTAAGGAGCGCCACGACGAGCGCAAAATGACTGATTCTCATCGCACCGCCGCTACCGCCGGAGTTGCGGATTCGTTTAGGGCAGTTGCTCGGCGCTGCCTGCGCCGCGTCTTGTCCTGCACCTGACCGGCAAGCTGGCCGCACGCAGCCTCGATGTCCGCACCGCGGGTCTTGCGTATCGTGGTGGTAAATCCCGCCTGCATCAGGGTGTCGCGAAAACGCGCAATCACCTCAGGACTGGAGCGGGTGTAGCCCGCGCCCGGAAACGGATTGAACGGAATAAGGTTGAGTTTGCACGGCACGGACTTCAACAACCTCGCCAACTGCCGCGCCTGCTCGATGCTGTCGTTGACCCCGGCCAACATCACATACTCAAAGGTGACGAAGTCGCGCGGCGCTTTCTCGAGGTAACGCAAGCACGCCGCAAGCAGCTCTCTGATCGGGTATTTCCTGTTGATCGGCACCAGCTCGTCACGCAGTCCGTCGTCGGGAGCATGCAGCGAGACGGCGAGCGCCACCGGACAAGTGTCGCGCAGACGGTCGATCCCCGGCACCAGGCCGGACGTGCTCACCGTTACGTGCCGGCGCGACAGGCCGTAAGCCGAGTCATCGAGCATGAGCTGCATTGCCGCCACGACATTGTCAAGATTCGCGAGCGGCTCGCCCATGCCCATCATCACCACATTGGTGATCGGGTGCTCCTCGGAGCCGCTCTGTCTCAGGGCACGGTTGGTCAGCCAAAGCTGGCCGATGATTTCCGCGACTGCCAGGTTGCGGTTGAAGCCCTGGCGGCCCGTCGAGCAGAACGAGCACTCGAGCGCGCAGCCCGCCTGCGACGAAATGCAGAGCGTGCCGCGGTAGCGCCTCGGAGCGCGGGCCGAGGGGCCCCTTTCAGGGGATCGGCCAGCGGAGAGGAAGCCGGCGACCTGGAGCGAGGCGCTTGCATCCCGCTGCGGGGTCACATCCCCACAAGTGGCGCCCCTGTTCCGCCCTTCGCGGTCGCTCTCGGGTATGAACACGGTTTCGATCGCGTTGCCGGTACCCACGTCGAGCAACCACTTGCGCGTATCGTCGGCAGCAGTGGTATCGCGCAGCACCTTGGGTGCGGCAATCGTTGCGCATTGCGCGAGACGTTCGCGCAGCGGTTTCGCGATGTCGGTCATCGCGCCGAAGTCATCGGCCCCGGCGCGATGAATCCAGCGCATGAGCTGTTTCGCGCGATACGGCTTTTCGCCGAGATCGGAGCAGAACGCCGCGAGTTGCTGGCTGCCGAGTCCGAGCAGATTGATCGTCATGGTCGCGTAACGCTACCGGGGGAAAATTTCAAGTGTGGGAAAAAAGTAAGCAATTTCGGTGACCGCAGTTTGCGGAGAATCCGACCCGTGGACCGCGTTCGCATCTATGCTTTGAGCGAAGTCCGCCCGAATAGTGCCCTTGGCCGCTTTCCTGGGGTCGGTCGCACCCATCAGATCGCGGTTTTCCTGAATCGCATTGTCGCCTTCCAGCACTTGGATCATGACCGGCCCGGAACTCATGAAATCGACCAGGTCCTTGAAAAACGGGCGTTCCCGATGCACCGCATAGAATCCCTCGGCTTGCGTGCGCGACAGAAACATCATGCGCGCGGCGACGATTTTCAGGCCCGCCTGTTCGAAACGGCCGCAAATCTGTCCGATGAGGTTCCTGCCTACCGCATCAGGTTTGATAATTGACAATGTGCGTTCAACGGCCATCTAGACCCCTGTTTGTCCGCTTCAAAACCAACATGAAGGTTAACACGATAAGACTTTGAAATAAAGAGGATTCGCGCCAGAAACGCGGAATTATGCACGCTTAAACCGGAGAATCGGTAACCGCAGCGGAAGCTGTCATTCCTGCGCAGGCGGGAATCCATAGGGCGCCTATTTGACGAGTCGATCGCCAAATTTCTGTGAAGGCGAATATCCGCGAGGTTCACTGCGGGGAATGTAAACGTAGTCGGCCTTGTTCAGCGCCGTATGGATTCCCGCTTTCGCGGGAATGACACCATGGAAAAATCCGAAGGATCTTTTCACATTAAAGGCTATTGACCGGGCGCCAATGCGGCAGCAACGACGATTGACCGGGTTGTGCCTGGAAGCTGCAGTCGATGCCGATCCCCGGCACCCACACCAGCGCGTCGCCACAAAACAGCAGCGGTAAACGCGCGCGCAGCCACGGTGGGACGGCCGCTTCTTGTAACAGGTTCTTGAGACTGCGCCGTGGCCGATTGCAATCAGGTTGCAGTTGCTCTCCGCCCTGTCGCAGGCGAATCGCGACCGCACGAGCCGTGAGCTTGGCGGCATCGATTCCAGCACCGCGACGCTTCAGCATTGTCAGCACGCCCCCCAGCTCGGGCACTGCGAGCACGCTTTCGCCGCGCCAGCGCCGCGTAAAACCGGCCCCCGGTGCGGGCGTCTTCGGCACTATATATAGCGTTGCCGCGAATCTGCGCAACTCATGCCCGCCGAGGTTGATGCAAACGCGCGCGTCATCTTTGGCCGTGCATGCCTGGCGCACCGCTTCCTCCAGCCGATCCGAGTTGGGCATGAGGGCGCCGCGGCTGGCAAGAAACCAGCGCAGCAGGTTTTTCGCCCGCGCGCGCGGCAGCCGGCGCAATGCCGCAACTTCCAATGCGCCGTCCCTGCAATGCTGCGCGCCGTCGGCGAGCGCCAGATCCTCGAGCAGCCGTGCGGCCTCGGCGAAATTGCGAGCAGAGCGCGCGAGCGTTCCCCGATAGGCAGAAAACCGGCGCGCGATCACGGGCAGCACCTCACGCCGCAAAAAATTTCGCAGGAAATAGGGCTCGGCGTTGCTCTCGTCCTCGATCCACGCAAGACCGCGTGCCCGTGCATAGGCTTCGATATCCGCGCGAGTGGTGTCGAGCAAGGGACGCAGGATCGAAGGATGAAGGATGAAGGATGAAGGATGAAGGGATCCTTTCCCCCCTTCCGCCTTCCGCCTTCCGCCTTCCGCCTTCCGAACCAGCGGCATCGCCGCCAATCCCTTGACGCCCGCTCCGCGCAGGAGCTGCAGCAGCACCGTTTCCGCCTGATCGTCCTGATTGTGGGCGAGCGCGACGTAGTCTGCGCGCACTCGCCGGAACGCGTCATAGCGCGCTGCGCGCGCGGCGGCTTCCAAACTGTTGCCCCGTGGCACCGTCACCTTCACGGCGCGCAGCGCGATGCCGCGGGCGCGGCACAACCTGCGGCAGAACGCCGCCCACTGCCGCGCGTTGCGACTGAGCTGATGATTGACGTGAAGCGCGGCGAGCCTGAATCGCCGCCGCCTCGCAAGGCGGGAGAGGATGTCGAGCAGCACGACGGAATCAACGCCACCGCTCAGTCCGATGACCAGCCGGTCTCCGGTTTTGACGATGTCCTTGATATTGCCGGCAACGCGGGAAACAAGATTAGAAACCATCACAGACGGCGGTAACCCGAGTAAACGGTAAACGGTAAGCGGGACAAAGCCCGGTCGCGGAGCGTTTTTCTGTTCACTGTTCACCGCTCACCGCTCACTGCTTACTGCTCACTTGGTCTCGACTTCCTTGAACTTGCCATAAGCGATCAGTTTGTCGAACCGCGCCTGAAGCAGCTCGTCGATGGGCCTGTCGCGCAACTGCCGCCAAGTGTCCTGCAACGCCTTCTTGAGATTCTGCAGCATCACATCGTGGTCGCGGTGCGCGCCGCCCACCGGCTCGCTGACGATCTTGTCGATGAGTCCCAGCGCCTTCAGCCGGGTGGCGGTAATGCCGAGCGTTTCCGCCGCCTCCGCCGCGTAATCGGCGCTCTTCCAAAGGATGGATGCACAGCCTTCAGGCGAGATGACCGAGTAGGTCGCGTACTGCAGTATCAGCAGCATGTCACCCACCGCAATCGCCAGCGCGCCGCCTGAACCGCCTTCGCCGATCACGGTGCAAATGATCGGCACCCGCAGTTCAGCCATCACATACAGATTGCGCCCGATCGCCTCCGACTGTCCGCGCTCTTCGGCGCCGACACCGGGATAGGCGCCCGGCGTGTCGACGAATGTAAACACCGGAAGGCCGAACTTCTCGGCGAGCTTCATCAACCGCAGCGCCTTGCGGTAGCCCTCGGGCTTGGGCATGCCGAAATTGCGGTAAATCTTCTCCTTGGTATCGCGCCCCTTCTGATGGCCGATCACCATGCAGGTCTCGCCGTTGAAGCGCGCGAGCCCGCCGACGGTCGCCGGGTCGTCGGAAAACGCACGATCGCCATGCAACTCCTCGAACCCGGTGAAAATGCCGTTGACGTAGTCGAGCGTATACGGGCGCTGCGGGTGGCGTGCGACTTGTGCGATCTGCCACGCCGTGAGTTTGCCGTAGATTTCCTTGGTCAGCGCCTGGCTTTTCTTCTGCAGCCGCGCGATCTCCTCCGAGATATCGAGCGCCGAATCGTCCTGCACGTAGCGCAGTTCGTCGATCTTCGCCTCCAACTCGGCGATCGGCTGCTCGAAATCGAGAAATGTCGTTTTCATGACTGGCTAATAATACAGCAGAACCCCATCAGCCACAGAGAACACGGAGGACACAGAGAAAGACCGAATGAAACCGCCGATAATCCAATGACAGTTCGTAATGAATGACTTCCTGAGAGTTGGGTTTGTAAACAACTACGTCGAGTTCACCAACCCAGCCGCCGTGGGGTAGCCGACCGACTTTCACGTTGTTCTTGACGACACACCCTTTCCAGTCGTTGAACTGGCAAATCAGTTTCGCCAAATGGTTCGCCATAAGTGCCCTCGCGGTGTGTGTCTGGACTCGATTCGCGTTTGATCTTAACCACGTTTGTCTGCGTTCATCTGCGGTTCCATTCTTGTTTTTTGGTTCTCTCAGCGTCATGCCAGTTCAATTTTCGTTTATGCTTTTTCTCCGTGTTCTCTGTGTTCTCTGTGGCTAATACCAGGCAACATCCGCGCCGCGCGGGTCGCCCGCCGCCTGCGCGAGCCCGGTCCGTTTCGATTTGAACACGACCTGCATATTGCCCCACCTGCGATTTGCGGCGTGGATCGCATGACCTTTCGCCGCGAGCTCCGCACGCCATTCCTGGGAAAAACCCTCGGGTTCGATTTCGATGCGGTCGGGCCAATATTGATGATGGTAACGCGGCATATCGAGGAGTCGCCGCAGGTCGACGTGCGGCGCTCGCAAATATTCGAGGACTATCAGCAGCACCTGGCTCACGATGCGCGAGCCGCCAGGCGTGCCGAGAATCAATACACCCCGGTCGTCTTCGATGAAGGTCGGCGTCATGCTCGACAGCGGCCGCTTGCCCGGCGCCATGCCGTTGGCTGCGCCGCCGCGCAGGCGAAACGCGTTCGGCACGTCCTCACGCAGCGAGAAATCATCCATTTCGTTGTTGAGCAGCACGCCGGTGTCGCCGGCCACTACACCGGCTCCGAACAATAGGTTGATGGTGAGGGTAGCGGCAACGCGGTTGCCCGCGGCGTCGATCACGGAAAAATGCGTGGTATTGCCGCTCTCGCTCCGCGCCGATTGCTCGTCGGACAATGCCTCGCTCTTCGTCGCGGCCTTGGGATCGATAGTGGCAGCGCGCCGTCTCAGGTATTCTTTATCCAGAAGTTTCACCAACGGCACCTGTACGAAGTCGCTGTCGCCCAGATAAAGCGCCCGGTCCTGGAATACGCGCCGCAGCGCTTCGATCACGAGGTGCGCAGTCTCGACATCGCTCACCGCACGCAGCGGGAACCGTTCGAGCATTGCGAGGCTCTGTGCGAGCGCCACGCCGCCGGCCGAGGGCATTGCCGCTGATGTAATGGTCGCCCCGCGATAGGTGAAACAGAGCGCCGGACGTTCGACGATTTTGTAGCTTTCGAGATCGGCAAGCCGCCAGACGCCTCCCGCGGCATTGACTGCGGCCACCAGCGTCCGTGCAACGCGCCCGGAGTAAAATCCGCCGGCGCCCTCGCGCGCCAGCAGTTCGAGCGTCGCCGCCAGCTCCGGCTGGCGCAATATGTATCCGGGCCGCGGCGCCTGGCTGCCGTCGAGAAAAATCCTGGCGGTGCCCACGCCGCTCTGTAGAAAACGTTCCCGCAGCTTGGCGATGCGCGCGTAGCGCGGATCGACCTTGAAGCCGTCGCGCGCGTGTCGAACCGCCGGCGCCAGCGACTCCTTGAGCGGCAGCCGGCCATAGCGGTGCGCGACGTGCGCCAGAGCGGCGGGCACGCCGGGAATCGCCGCCGCCCGGCCGCCCTGGGTGGTCGCACCCTTGATCGGATTGCGGTCACGGTCGAAATAAAGTTCCCGGACCACTCCTGACGGTGCGGTCTCGCGAGCATCCACCATGACCTCGTAGCCGTCGGCAGCGCGATGCAGCAGCCAGAATCCGCCGCCGCCGAGCCCGGAAGAGTACGGTTCGACCACCGCCAGCGCGGCCGCAACCGCAACGGCCGCATCGAAGGCATTGCCGCCGCGCTTGAGGATTTCGTACCCCGCAGCAGTCGCCAGCGGATGGGCCGACGCAATCGCTGCCCCCCGCAAATCCGATCCGCCCGGAGCCGCCAGGCCCCCCTTCGCGGTCGCGGACGCCACCGCGAGCAAGCACGTTGAGAAAAGCAAGACGAACAACAGACGGCGGCGGCTCATTGTTCACCGTTCACTGTTCAGCGGTCACTGTTCTCTGGCAGCAGTCCCGAATATATCGAATAGGCAGGATCAAGTGACCGAATAATTGAGTAATTGAAATGCGGCGGGCGCCACTTGATCACCTGGCCACTCAATCACTTCAAAACCAAGCGCTCGGGCTGACGCGCGCTCTTAAGTTGTGCGCATCACAAATCCACGTCCGGTTCGCATCAGCCGCCGTTTTCTGCCAGCCTGCGAATTTCCCTCGCCACCGCCTGCGTCACTTCCCTCGTGTTGGAATCTCCGCCGAGATCGGGGGTCTTGATGCCCGCTTCGAGCACGTTCGTCATCGCCTTCACTACCAGATCGTGCGCCCCGGCAAATCCCAGGTGTTCAAGCATCAGCGCGCCACTCCAAACCTGGCCCAACGGGTTGGCGATGCCGCGGCCCACGATGTCCGGCGCCGAGCCGTGCACCGGCTCGAAGCATGAAGGATACTGCTTCTCGGGGTTGATGTTGGCGGAAGCTCCTATGCCGATCGACCCGGCGATGGCAGCGCCGAGATCGGTCAGGATATCGCCGAAGAGATTGCTGCCGACGACGACCCCGAAGTTCTGCGGGTGAGTGACGAAGCGCGCGGCAAGCGCATCGATATGCATCTGGTCGGCCGCGATCTTCGGGTGCTCCTTGGCGATTTTCCAGAACACCTCGTCCCAGAACGGCATGCTGAAAATAATGCCGTTCGACTTGGTGGCGGACGTCACTTTCTTCTTGCGTTTCTTGCGCGCGAGCTCGAATGCATATCGAATGATGCGCTCAGTGCCGCGACGGGTGAAGACGTTCAACTGCGTGACGACTTCATGCGGAGTATCGCTGTAGATGCGTCCGCCCATGCTGGAGTATTCGCCTTCGTTGTTCTCGCGCACGACGATGAAATCGATGTCCTGCGGTGCGCGGCCGGCAAGCGGCGAGCGCACGCCGGGCAGCAGCCTAACCGGTCGCACGCAGGCGTACTGCTGGAAGCCGCGCCGGATCGGAATCAGCAATCCCCACAGCGAGATGTGGTCAGGCACGCCCGGGAAACCGACCGCCCCGAGAAAAATTGCATCGAAATCGGCGAGCCGCCCGAGCCCGTCGTCGGGCATCATCTTGCCGTGCTTCAGATAGTACTGGCAGCTCCACGGGAAGGTCTTGTACCTGAACCGGAACCCGCCGTGCACCTGCGCGGCGATGTCGAGAATCTTCTGTCCGGCCGGCACGACTTCGGCGCCGATGCCGTCACCGGGGATCAATGCGATGTCGAATTGCTTCATAATCTCTCCTGGCAGCCTGTCGGACCGATCAGGAATTTGTCGGGGCTAACTTCGATAAACTCCTGGGGAGCTTGTTATGGGTGATGAGTAATGGGGAATCGGTCAGTTGTCAGTTGCCGGTTGTCAGCACTCAATCCTCAGCACTCATCACTCATCAGAGGCGGTACATCGATCGTCGATCGCGCGAGAAATTGATCACTTCTTGCGGGCGCTCGATGCGGCTGCGTCCGAGCATGATCTGGCCCGAGCTGTCGAGCAGCAGTTCGCTGCGCAGGACGTGCACCTCTTCCCCGCTTTCGAGCGAAACGAAGGTGCCGTTGATGCTGTGATCGATGAGGTAAAAGTTCGTGCGCATCAGCTTGATGGTCAGGTGCTTGCGCGAGGCGAATTTGTCGCTCACCACGAGGTCACAGTCCTTCGCGCGGCCGATCGTAGCGCTGGTCCGCCACTGGTCAATGCGCGCCCGCTCTTCGTGAAGCGTCACCAGCAGACTTCCCGTGTCGCCCGGAATCAGCTTCTTGGAGAGGAGGTTGACGTCGGTGAGATCGAGATTGTCGGCACGCCAAAGCACCTGATACACCGTCGACTCCTCAGCGCTGCCTTTGAGGACGGCGCGAAAGACCGGCCGCACGCACGACTTGAGCGCCGCCGACAGGCATTTCTCGGTCGTTTCGGTGGTCAGGATCTGCTCGGGGGTCGCCACCGCTGTCAGATAGGCCGCGACATTGACCGCATCGCCGAAAACGTCTTCGTCCTCGACCAGCACCGAACCGTAATGCAGCCCGACATGAATCATGACCGGGGGGTCGCCGGACCTGTTCGAGGTGACAAGCGCCTGCATTTCGCTCGCCGCGAGCACTGCGAGATCGGTGCTCGGGAAGACGCACATCACTTCGTCGCCGATCGTCTTCACCACGCGCCCGTCGTAGCGCGGCAGCACGCTGGTGACCGCCGACAGGCAGGCGTTGACAACGTTGCGCGCGGCCCCGTCGCCGAGGGTGTTGTAGAGGCCGGTGCTGTCGCAGATGTCCGCGAACAGCACCGCCATCGTTTTGACCTGCCGCGCCATAAGTTGCTATGGATGATAGCGGGGAATGGGAGCGCGACACAAGCCGCAAGCCTTGGTGCTACGATCGATCCGGCGTCTGGCGGCAGATTGCCTGCCGCCAGGTGCAAAAGCACCCGCCTACATCATATTCACGAACCACCCATCACGGAGATGTCGGGATGTGCAACGCGAACCCCAGCAATCTCACGCCACTCCGGCGGGGCCGCCGGGTTCTTCAAGCTCCGAAAAGCGCACCGGCAGAACATCCCGTGCGGCCAGCTTTCCGCTTGTCGATTTTTCGACCAGCGTCAACGCCTGCTTCTCCGGAATGCCGGTCGGGATCACCATGCGGCCGCCGGGCTTGAGCTGGCCGAGCAGCGGCGGCGGGATCAGCTCGCACGCCGCCGTCACCATGATTTTGTCGTAGGGAGCACGCTCCGACCAGCCGTAGTAGCCGTTCGCCACCCGCACTTCCACATTGGCGTAGCCCAGGCGGCGCAGCCGTTTTCCCGCGCCCAGGGCGAGCTCCTCGATGATATCGACGCTGTACACCTGCCGCACGAGTTCCGCCAGAATCGCCGCCTGGTAGCCGGCGCCCGCGCCGATTTCCAGCACGACATCCTGTTCGTCGAGCTCCAGCAGATCGGTCATCAGCGCCACGATGTACGGCTGCGAAATGGTCTTGTCGTAGCCAATCGGCAGCGGCCGGTTGAGGTAGGCATAGGGCTGCAGTTCGACCGGCACGAATTCGTGCCGCGGCACCTTGCCGACGACCCTTATCACCCGCTCGTCAAACGCGGACCGGCCGGTATGCGTAGCGGTCAGCGTCGCCTCGGCGACGATTTCCTCGACCATCTCGGCGCGCAGGTTCTCAAAAATATCATTGTCCATGGAATGGATGACTATACGGCAAGCTGAAAATTCCCGCTGGGTTAAAATGATTGCGCAAAATGCCGGCGACGGAAAGTCCCGCAGCAAAAGCCGCCGCATGATAATACCCCACCCCCGACGATGAACGCCAAAGCCGAATTGAGGCATCCGCAGCACCGCTGGAACCTCACGCCCAGGGAAGCGGCCGCTCTCCAGGACGAATTGCGCTCCAAAGTGGTGTTGCAGGACGATTTGGGCGCGGTACGCCTCGTGGCAGGCACCGACGTGGGCTTTGAGCGCGGCGGGACGGTGACGCGGGCGGCGGCCGCGGTGCTGACCTACCCGGACCTGGAGTTCGCCGATTACGCCATCGCGCGTTTGCCCACGCGCTTCCCCTACGTGCCCGGCCTGCTCTCCTTCCGCGAGGCGCCCGCGGTGCTGGCCGCGCTCGACCGTCTGCGCCTGCGTCCCGATCTCATCCTATGCGACGGCCAGGGCTTCGCCCACCCGCGCCGCTGCGGCCTCGCCAGCCACATCGGAATCCTCGCCGGGACCCCGACGATCGGCGCCGCCAAGAGCCGGCTGCTCGGCGAATATGAGGAACCCCCGCAACGGCGCGGCGCATGGCGGCCCCTCACCCACAACGGAGAAACCATCGGCGCGGTGCTGCGCACCCAGGCGAACGTCAAGCCGATTTTTGTCTCGTGCGGGCACCGCGTCAGCCTCGCCACCGCTGTGAACTACGTCATCGCCTGCGTCACCAGGTATCGCCTGCCGGAGACCACGCGCTGGGCGCATCGCCTCGCTTCGGGCCCGCTGGACCGATTCGACAATTTACCCGCCGCAAGTCACAATCGACGTAACACAGGACACAGGAGCAGGAAATGACCACGCAACAGGACACCAAGAACCTGGCGCTGTTCTGCGATTTCGAGAACGTCGCCCTTGGCGTGCGCGACGCCAAGTACGCGAAGTTCGACGTGAAGAAGGTCCTCGAGCGGCTGCTGCTCAAGGGCAATATCGTGGTGAAAAAAGCGTATTGCGACTGGGAGCGCTACAAGGAGTTCAAGGCCGGAATGCACGAGGCCGCATTCGAGCTGATCGAAATCCCGCATGTGCGCCAGTCGGGCAAGAATTCCGCGGACATCCGCATGGTGGTGGACGCGCTCGACCTCTGCTATACGAAGTCTCACGTCGACACCTTCGTGATCATCAGCGGCGATTCGGACTTCTCGCCGCTGGTGAGCAAGCTGCGCGAGAACAACAAGACGGTGATCGGCGTCGGGGTCAAACAGTCCTCGTCCGACCTTCTGATCGCCAACTGCGATGAGTTCATCTATTACGACGATCTGGTGCGCGAAAAAGCCAAGAAGCAGGGGAAGAAGAAGGCCGCCGCGCCTGCCGTCGGCCACGCTGCAAGGACGCCGCAGCCGGAAAGCGACAAGAAACAGGAAGCGCTGGACCTGGTCATGGAGACGGTGGAAGCGCTGTTTGCCGAACGCGGCGCCGAGGAGAAAATCTGGGGCTCGATGGTCAAGCAGGCGCTGAAACGCCGCAAACCCGGCTTCAACGAGTCCTACTACGGCTTCCGTTCGTTCGGGAAACTCCTCGATGAGGCCGAGGCGCGTAAGCTCCTCGCGCTCGAACCCGACGAAAAGTCCGGCGGCGTGATCATCAAGAGTTTCAATCCCGATTATTGAACGTCCTCACCTCGCGGCGGTCATATCCCCGAATCGCTTTCAGGGAAATTGCATGAACGACCCTCGTCCTCGCGTACTTGTCTACATGTCTCGGCAGAGCACGTGGCTGGAGCGGGTGCTGTTCGCCCTCGGCGGCGTGGCAGTACTGGTGATCGGGTTCTTCTTCCTGACCGTGGCGCTCGTTGTGGGCGCGTTTCTCGCCGCGGCCATTCTCGCGCGCTGGTGGTGGATTGCGCGCAAGCTCAAACGCCAGCGCAAGCAGGAAATTCTCGAAGGCGAGTATGAAATCGTCGAGCGTTCCGAATTGGAGCAAAGCCGCTCCCCCACGAGAAGTGATTCAGGTGGGCCTTGACCACCGACCAAGATTCACTACACCCGCCAGGCATGCAGCCCACCTAACGGGCGGCGAGTCACGTGCCACAGCTCCCGACTCGCGATCTCACGTTCACACGCCCTCACGATCTCCCCCCCTTACGACCTCACGGCCTTATCCTGCGCCCGCTCGTCGAAGCGCGCGACGTTGACGATGATGCGTTCATGCGTGCCTTCGCCGATCAGCTCCTTTTCGTCTTCTGCCGACACGCGAAAAGTGAGCCGCCGGCCGTCCACCTTGATCAATTCGGCGCGCGCGATGACCCGCATGCCGACCGGCGTTGCCGCGGTGTGGGTGATATCGAGCCGAATCCCGACTGTCTGGTGACCTTCCGGCAGCAGGCCCTCGACCGCATGGAGCGCGGCTTCTTCCATCAGGGTTACCATCACCGGCGTCGCAAGCACCTTGATCCTGCCGCTCCCGATATGCGGCGCGGTGTCGCGCGTGCCCACGACGATTTCCGCGCTGCCTTCCAAACCGGGTCTGAGTCCGGTGACATTCATCGACATGTGTTATCAGCGTTGCCCGCCCAAGCGTCTTCACGAACCTGCATTAGGAGTTTGTCCGACCCAAGTCCGACAAACTCCTAGTATACTGGTTGTGCGTCGCCCACCACTGAAATCGGCACGAAAAATGCGCATTCTATTGCTATGCTCGATGATCGCCCTCGCCGCACCCGCTTGGGGCGTGAATTGGCGGCCGTTGCCCTCACCAGCCGAATACAAGGCGATGGTTGATCTGGACTCGGTCAAACCACAGAAGAAGTGGGCGAGTTTCACCCTTCGCCGCGCTTATGCCCATGCTCAGGCCGATCCCATCGGCAATGAGTATTTCAGCACGCGTCTTATACTAATTGCAGACTGCAATGATGGAACGGCGGTGACTGCCGTGACCCAGTATTACGGGGCCGATCGCAAACTGACTCACCGGGACGTCCAGCAGAAAATATCGAGGTCAGAGTTTGCGCCACCCGAGTCCGGTTCCGACATGGCAGAAGCTGTGAAGCTGGCCTGCCAACGCCTCGCCGCCCGCAGAAGTTCGAGCGGCTCCGGCATTGTCATCAGCCGCGACGGTTACATCCTGACCAATCAGCATGTGGTCCGACAATGCGAGTCGTACGAAGTGATTGACGACGCCAATCGCAGGCTGAAGGCGGCGCTCCAGGCCGTCGACGTCGCTAAGGATTTGGCGTTGCTGACCGTCAAGGAACAGTTTCCGTCTGCGGCGCCGGTGCGTAAGGACGCGGCGCCCAAGCTCGGCGAGGCTGTGACCGTCGTCGGTTATCCGCTCGTCGCGGTTCTAGGGACACGGCCGACCGTAGGCTTTGGCCACATCAGCTCGACCGTGGGCGTCAGAGGCAAGCCTACCCACATGCAGATCTCCGTCCCCGTCCAGCGCGGCAATAGCGGAGGCCCGGTACTGGACCAGGCCGGGAACGTGATTGGCGTCGTCGTTTCCAAGCTCGACGCGCTCAAGGTCGCCCAACGCATGGGCGACCTGCCGCAGAACGTGAACTTCGCGATCAAGGGGGAGGTCGTCCGGTCGTTTCTAGAAGCGCAGAACGTCGATTTCACGGCCTCGGACGCCGCTGCGAAGCTGGAAAACACCGAAATCGCGAGCCGCGGCGCGGCGGTCACCGTGCGCGTGCGGTGCATTCGCGAACCGCCCACGGTCCCGGTGTCATCACCCTCCGCACAGTAGGGCGG